>Ga0163154_10005955_pt1 | contig 15177 bp, 10 predicted proteins | sample OliLakLV19MP9P1_FD_148649 | JGI IMG/M metagenome (GOLD analysis project Ga0163154, IMG submission 148649) | Freshwater microbial mat bacterial communities from Lake Vanda, McMurdo Dry Valleys, Antarctica - Oligotrophic Lake LV.19.MP9.P1 | ecosystem: Environmental > Aquatic > Freshwater > Lake >... | reverse complement strand
CCCCGCTCGAGCCCAAAGCCTGCGGCTTGAGCTCACGTCCGGCAGCCTGCTCACTATGGGTGGCACTTGCCAACGCGACTATCGGCACGGTATTGCAAAAACCAAAAAGCCGATTGGCGAAAGGATCAGTCTCACCTTTCGCCAGGTCTTAGCCGGAAAATAGCCCTAAGCCGCGGCTTCTGCAGCAGCGCGCAGCGTCGCGATCAGCGCGGAAACCTCGGCGTCAGTCCGCGTGGGGGCCATCGCACAAAGCACACTCCGTGATGCAATATCCATGGAGCGCGCACAGACATCGAGCGCGTAGTTCTTCCGGCACGCCTCATTAGCTGGCATGAGAAACGGATCGAGCGCTGGATGGTGGGCACCTCTTTGCTCAAGCACGGGTGCCCAACGCGTGTACAGGTGCCGGCCCGTTTCACTCACCACAGGGCCGCCTGTCTTCGCTGCGAAGCGAGCAGCAATGTTGGCGCTATCAAATTGAAAAACAATGTTCGCGCCGCATTCATCGTCAACACTTCGCACCGGCGCACTCTTTAGGCAGTTCTGAGTTTCACTCAAGATCCGACGCCCGGATCACCCAGCTCAAACATCTTCTACCTTCACCTTTCTAGGTTGTGTCTGCGTAAAACCTGACCGAAACCGGCAACGCTCGCCATGGAAAAACCCTCCCAAGCATGGACTTTTATACGACCCAATTTTGTGTGCCCGCAAAACAAGAGCCCGCAGAATCGAAAGTTATGCCACAATATGTGCTCAAGACTGGGTATTAGAAGCTCGCATTTCTTTCGGGAGTTTTTTCAAGATGGACGATCTTCCGCAGTTGGGCATTTGGCTCCGACAAGCTCTCCACGTCCTGTCCGGCGCCGAAGCCTTCGAACGGACACCTGAGGGCCTGTTGGCCTCCGGCGTTGAACACACCAGACATCAACCGGAGAGCGGTAGCTTGTGGACAGGTGGCATGCAGGCGCATGACTCGCTTGAGATCGCACTGGCCATCTCAGGCAGTGGCCTACTCGATGTCGGCTCCACGCGCTTCAGATTCCCTTCGGGATCGGTCGCCGTGATTCGGTCAGGGTTGCTGCACTCCGAAGGCTTCACTTCTAAGGGCCAAGAGTATGCGTCTGTTTGGTTTGGTCTGACGGCGAAGGATCGGGTGATCGTGCATATCTCGCAGTATTCACCGGCAACCGGGTGGGCTTGTCCTTGGTCGAGTGACTTTTCGCCGCGCGCAAGTACTCGCTTGCTGCCTTGGTTTCGCCCAGAAGGAGCGAGCGAAGATGTCGAGCTCGAACCATTGCGCGCAGAGCTGATGGCAGCCATCTCAGAACTCCACCGGGATGCCATCCGTAAGACGAAGAAGGCGCTAGCTTCCGATCCGAAAGCGCTCAGCACTGCCGGTCACCGTCGCGTGTTGGAGTGGGTGCGGGGGTACTTGGACCGCCACTATCGCCGGACGATCACGGTGGCCGAGGTTGCCAAGCTAACGCGCTACTCGCCGAATTATCTGGACGCCTTGTTCAGTGCCTGGCTTGGCATGGGCATCCACCAATATTTGATCTCGCGCCGCATGGATGAGGCCTATCGCCTGTGCCAGGCGTCCGATCTCAAGATCCAGGCAGTTGCGGCCAGTGTTGGCTACGAAGATGCGTTCTATTTCAGCCGCGCCTTCCGCCGCTACCACGGAAAATCGCCCTCTCAGGCCCAGGAACGGTCGCCGGTGCGCCGAGCCCAAGCGAGCGTCACCACTCGATCTTGAGCTGACGAATACGGCTCCCACCTGCGTTCAAGTTCTCGGCAAACACGCACCGATCGTCGGCCATTGCCAAACCTTGAGTGCCTCCTACAGACGCTTGAAGCAGGGCCTTCATAGCGACGGGGCCTTTCCCCGACCAACTCAATGCCAAAAGACTGCCGACGGGCGCTGCGTCAAGGAGTGCCAGCGCTCGACACTGAACGCCGCATTCCAGCGCAAGGCTGGAAACCTTCCCGCGCGCTAGCTCAACGCGCACAGGATCCTTCGCGAGTGTCCCATCGTCCAACAGCGTACCGAACAGCAGGTGCTCATTGGCGGTACCTGTCATGGTGCTTTCCACCCAGCCGACCACAACGTCTTCTCCGAACTTTGCCAGCTGGGGCAGACGACGTGCCCCACTTGTTTCCACGCAGCGTGCTTCAGGCTGTTTAACGCTGAACGTCACCGGATCCATGAGGATCGTGTAGATGTCCGAGGCATGAGTGGCCGATTCACCGTCCGACCATGCCATCCGGAGCCCCGCGGAAGTCAGCAGGAAAACGGGGTTTCGTGCGATTCCTGGCCGGTTCGACACACGAACCTCCTGCGCGATGTTCACCAAGGCGCGATCGAGCTTCGTCACGTAAAGCTCGCGATCATTGTCGCGCTCGTCCACCCATCCCACGACCCAACCACCGGCGACGTGGATTGCGACAACGTCGCTCACCTCTCGTCCCAACCGCGTGAGCATCCGCTGTTTGGTGCGCTGCCCACGCGCATCTAGCAGCGTCACGAAAACTTGCGGTTTACCTGCATCGAGCGCCGTCCACACCAGGAGGCTTTCGCCTTTGGGGCCAGCTGCCAGCGCAACACCGCCTGCCGAGTGCGCACGATACGAAACCACGAGTGGCTCTGCGGGCGCCGCTTGGGACGTGCTTAAAGGGGCTCCGGCGCTTGGTTTGAGATCCACCAACGCTAGCGCAGAAAGTTCTGCGCGAACGGGCAAGAGCTTGCCGTCTGGAGCGGGAACCTTGGGATTTTCGTAAGGAATGTTGGGGTCAAACTGGGTGACCCAACTGAGGAGCTTTCCCCGACTGTTGGAGGCCAAACTCAAATCTGCGAGGGGCACCGAAAGCTCTTCTAAAACTCTATTTTCGACCACACGCGGCTGCGCCTCCGGCACCCATCGCGTGGCAATCGGTAAATACGCTGTTGAGCCCTGCTCCCAGGCTAGCGAGTAAATCGGCGCGGGCTCCAGCTGCTTGGCCGCTAGAACTGAGCAACGGCTCCCGGCGCAACTGAGATTCCACGCCAAGGGGACACTGCGCTCTTGCCCCTCGCCGCCCAGGAACAATGGCTGAGAACCTAAAACGCTGAGATCGGGAGCCAGCTGTACCATCGAGGGGGCAGATTGGGCCTGGCAGCTGTCTTGGCTGCGACACACGCGCCCCGGGACCAGCAACGTCAAACCCTTTGGATTCGAGGTCGCCTCGAGTTCCCAGCTCGCCGAGTCCACGGTTTCGATGCGTGCGGTAGCTTCTCCCACCGTTCCGTCGTCGAACACGCTCGCCACGTGCACGTCCCTTGAGTGTTTTCCACGCGCGGGCTTCTGCTCCCAGATCGCAAAAGCCCGATCGCCCGAAGCGCTCGGCACTAGCTTCTGGAGGGTTTGCTCACCCACGGGGCTGAGCGCGCTCGGCTCGCGGAGCACTTTGCCTGCTGGGCTCACGAGTGACCAGAGAATTCGAGCTTCGCCACTTTGCGTATCTGACCAACCGAGCGCCAAATTGTTAGCGAGTGCGGTGAGATCCAGGTCTAGGTTCGCGGTGGGGGATTCGGCGACTACCGTAGCGGCTCCCAACTTGGCGCCCGCATGATTCAGCCGCAAAACCTCAACGCTCCCCTGCGCTTTCACACCCAGCTGACCCTGAACCACCGCGAGCGCGGCACCTTCACCGAAAGGCACCATCTGCCAAGCCTTCGCATCTCGCGCCACACTTTCGACATTACCCACGGGCACCCCGAGCGCGTTCAACTTGAGAACGACCACGTCGGCGGTCTTCCCACGAGCCGTTGCCCAAGTGAGAAGCGGTCCGTGCGCCACGTCGAGCGCATCCAGCCAATAGGTTGCGCCGACGCTCTCCGCGAGTGTGGTGAGCTCATTCAGCTTGATTCCCGAGCTATCGAGGGCCAGCAACTGAATGCGATGCCGCGCCGCACCCGCTTCCGAGCTAACCTGTGAACTTGCCAACACGGCGAATCCACGCCGCGGCTCCGTTTCACCCCAACGCACTGACTTGAGTGCCAGACGTTCGAGGCTGCCCTCCAATTTTGCCACAACCCGCGGCGCGCCCGTCTTCTCAAGCGCAGAGTTAATCTGTAACGCTAAGAGCTCCGTATTCCCGGGAGCACGAGTGACGGCCCAGACCAGAATGCCCCCGGTCTGACCCGGAGCAAAATAAGGTCCAAAGCTGCCCGCGGGAACCTCCGCTAAGAGTGAGGTTTGCGGGAGTGGCTCGTGGGCTTGAGGAACGCGCGATCGTCTTCTGTGGGCTGCAAGAGCCGCGTCATGACTGGGGAGCGTCGTGGCAGGCGGGGGCTGCGCCGCACAGCCCGCGGCAAATGCTAACGACACGCCGAACTTATGTAGCCACCTTCTTCGCACACACAGAACCTGCCAGGCACCCGTTTCAGACGCAACCGGCCTTTCAATCAGCATGTGCCACGTGTAAGACCTGGCTCGGAGCACAACCAAGAATGTGTGGAATTGCCGGTTTCATCAGCTCGCGCCGAGCGCTCGCTTGGCCTGAAACGCTGAAAACTATCACGGACACACTCACGCATCGTGGGCCTGACGGCAGTGGCTATTGGTTGGACGCTCAACACGGGATTGCACTCGGACATCGCCGACTTGCGATTGTGGACCTGACCGAGGAAGGCGCCCAACCCATGCGCTCCGAGAGCGGGCGCTACCACCTTTCTTACAACGGGGAAATCTACAACTTCAAATCCTTGCAACAGGAACTGCAGGCGCTCGGGCATCGTTTCCGGGGTCACTCCGATACCGAGGTTTTGCTGGCAGGCATTGATCAGTTTGGCCTTGAGAACACCGTGCAGCGAATTGCGGGCATGTTCGCCTTCGCGCTCTGGGATGGAAAGCTCGGCCTCTTACACTTGGTGCGCGATCGCCTTGGCATCAAGCCGCTCTACTACGCGCGCTTGCCGGATGGCGTGGTGTTTGGCTCGGAGTTGAAGGCGCTGCGTGCCTTCCCGGGCTTTTCACGCAGTATCGACCGCGAAGCGTTGCACCTTTTCATGCGGCATGATTACGTGCCGAGCCCCTACACGATTTACGAAAACGCCTACAAGCTACCACCCGGTTCGATCCTGACGCTGCCTGCTGACTCCCAGAAGCTCGCCCAGGCTTTGAGCGATTTTTCGCCGCAGGCCGGGGCTCACGCGGGATTGGCTCCGAAGGCGTATTGGTCGGCTGAAGAGATCTATTTGCGTGGCGAAACCACCCCGGATCTGCGCTCTGACCCAGAGATCCAGAGTTCACTAGAACAACTCCTGAGCGAGGTTGTGCAAGAACATATGGTTTCAGATGTTCCGCTGGGAGGCTTCCTCTCGGGCGGCATCGATTCTTCGCTCGTCGCAGCGCTCATGCAGACACGGGCATCCCAACGTGTGCGCACTTTCTCGATAGGCTTCGAGGAGGCAGCCTTCAACGAGGCTCCACACGCCCAAGCCGTCGCGCAACACCTCGGCACAGACCATACCGAAATGTACGTTACATCCCAAGCAGCGCGCGACGTTATCCCAAGCTTGCCTTTCTTTTACGACGAGCCTTTCGCAGATTCGTCGCAGATCCCGACGCTGCTCCTGTGCAAGCTCACGCGCCAACACGTCACGGTGAGCCTTTCTGGCGATGGCGGAGACGAACTCTTCGCTGGCTATCCGCGCTACTTTGAGACACCCAAGCTTTGGGAGAAGCTCAACCGTATTCCCAGACCGCTCCGACGTGTTGCGGCGGGCGCACTCGCGAATCTTCCAGAGCAGTACTGGAGTCACGCCATGCGCTTGGCGCAAAAAAGGCTGCCCAGTGCCATCCGGCCACGTGCGGGTTCCAGCACAGGAAAACGCGTCGGCGACGTGTTTTCTGCAGGTGAGCCCGACGATGTCTACCGCTGCCATATGTCGCACTGGAGCGATGGCCTTGGTTTAGTGAAGGGCACGGGCACGCAGGGCTATCCGACCCCGCTCACGCGTGAGCCTCGATTGGGGGAGCTTCGCTCCTTCTTGAAACGTATGATGCAAACGGACACCGTCAGTTATCTTCCTGACGACATTCTCGTGAAAGTGGATCGCGCGAGCATGGCAGTTAGCTTGGAAGCGCGTGTGCCCTTGCTCGATCATCGCGTCTTGGAGTTCGCCGCCCGGCTACCGGAGAGCCTGCTCACGCGCGACGGCAAAGGGAAGTATCCTCTGCGTCAGATTTTGTATCAGCACGTGCCCCGGGCGCTCATCGATCGCCCCAAGATGGGGTTTGGGATCCCGCTCTCCGAATGGCTGCGTGGCCCACTTGCCGCTTGGGGTCGCGATCTCTGCGACCCGAACAAGCTGAAACGCGAGGGCTACCTCAATCCTGCAGTGGTCACGAATGCTTGGGAAACACACGCCTCCGGAGCCGGCGAGCGCCACTACGCGCTGTGGAATGTATTGATGTTCGAAGCATGGCTCGAGCAAGAAGCGAAGGCCTGAGTGCCCATTTTATGCGTATTCTGATGGTGATCGACAGTTTGAGCGGGGGCGGTGCTGAGCATATCTTTACCACTATTGCCTGCGCTCTTGAGGAGTCGCACCAGGTGGAAGTGTTGGTGTTCCAAAGATCTGGCATACACCTGCAACGGCTAGAAGCCGCCAGCATTCGAGTAGCTGAGATCCGAACTGATGGCTCCAAGCTTCGCTTCTTCGCTCGCGTGCGGCAGCACATGCGCAGCCTCAAGCCCGATGTGGTCCTTTCCTTCATGGACACGCCCAATTTGGTGTCAGGAATTGCACTCCTCGGTACGCGCATTCCACTCGTGCTCTCCTTTCGGTCTGACCATCGATCCGCTCCGCAGGATTTTCACCAGCAGCTCAAAGATTGCTTGCTCTATTTTGGTTTGCACCGCGCCCATTCAGTGATCGCGGTGTCCGAGCAGCTTGCTCGGTTTATGCGCGAAGATTTTCCTTTCGCGCGCCAGAAGCTTGTCGCTATCAATAATGGCCTGGATCTTGAGCGCTTGCAGTTGGAGGCGGAAAAGCCATTATCTCCAGAGGAAGAAGCTCTTTTCGCAACACCCACTGTGTTGGCCATTGGCCGTCTGGACGCAGCGAAGGATTACCCCACGTTGCTCCGCGCTTTTGCAACGCCAGGCAGCACACAGCGCGAGAGGCGCTTGCTGATCCTCGGATCCGGTCCAGACGAAGCTGCGTTGAAATCACTCGCCCAAACGCTCGGCATCCGAGACCGCGTGCACCTGCTTGGCTATGTTGAGCAGCCCGCGCGCTTCCTCCGGCGCGCCTCACTCTATGTGATGAGCTCGCGGTATGAAGGCTACCCGAATGCGCTCGCCGAGGCGATGTTCTTGAATGGCAGTTGCGTCTCGACTGACTGCCCGACGGGTCCCTCCGAAATCATTGATTCCGGAGTGAATGGGCTGTTGGTGCCAGTAGGCGACAGTCAGGCCCTGGCCTCAGCTATGGCAAGATTGCTGAGCGACTCCGCACTTGCGGCCCAATTTCGACTGCGTGCCAGGGAGGCCATGTCGAAACGGACGGTGGCAAAGATGGTCGCTGAATACGTGCGGGTACTGGAGGCAGCAGCTTGCCAGAGGCCTACTTAAGCGCACCAGCTTCTCCCGCGACCTCCGACGGACGTTCGATAGAAGTCCCTTGCTACCCCAGGCGCAAACGTTGTGCTTCTTCTACAATTCCGTCACTGACACAACGTGCACCGCATGCGGGTCTAACGGCACGCCACGAACCCGAAGTCGAACGGTTTTCTCAAAGCTAGGTTCCTCGTCAAAAAGGAGATACTGGAACCCATTGCCGCTGAGATCGATGCTGTGGGCAAGGTAGCTCCCCACTCGCAAGTGTTCTGAAAGATGCATCTGCGCCACCGGGCCTTCCTTTCGAATCACATCGAGCGCAACGTCTCTCCTTCGTTTCTGGGATGCCCCACTGGCTACGACTCGAATACCAGAGCCACGCTCCAATTTCACAACCCATTCATTGGCAACGGTGGGAACCTGAAGCTTCGGTACGCCCTGAAAGCGAAAGATGATCGGCGCGAATACGAGCCCCGCCACTAGAAGCCCAACCGGCAGAAGGCCTATACGATCCAACTCTCGGCATGGTTCCGTCGGTGGAAACCGGGAAATACCCGCAAGTTTACCCACCGCAAATGCTGAAAGCGCTGCAACGAGCGGTACGGTGGCTGCCAAAACGCGAGGACCACCGTCGGCAAGGAAGGGAGCTGAGAGCACCACGCCCAAGGCACCCATCAGTAAGAACCCGGGGAAACGCCGAGCGGGACGTCCAACCAACAAGACACCAACCGCGCTGAACAACAGAATGAACCAAACTGAAGAGGGGAACGCCGGACTGAACGGGTAAAAGAGGGGCAAGGGATCCATGAGATCCTTGGTCAAAGCCGCCAACAACGACTTCATGAGAACCGATGGCTGTGATTGGATCTGAGCAAAGGCTAGCTCATAGACTTTGTTGGACATCTGCCCATCGGAAAGCCCGTGGAGTTCGGCTGCATGCTGAGTGAGGACATAGCCCCAACCCTTTCCGCCGACTGCCAGGCCATAGAGCGTGTACGAAAAGTTCCCCTGAAACGTGGCCCCGGGCGCCACCACCAGGCGTGCTGCTAGGTAAACGCAACCGAGAAAAATCGACAGGCAGGCAGTTAGCCGGATCCCATTCTGCAAACTCATGCGCCACGATCGATGGTGCACGATCAGCAACTGAACAGCCACTAACGGCACCGCAAACAATGCGCCGGCGCGGGTGAGTACCGCGAGCGCCAGAACGCACACACCCGCACAGCTCAGCCAAAAATCGTTCCGCGAAAAGCCGCGCACGAGAACGCCGAGCGCCAGCACACCCATGATCAAACCCGCACTTTCGGACATGAACGTGCCTACGGTGCGAAAATAGAAACCAAAGACTAGGGCACAAAAACAGGCCGCCGCTGCCAGGCCCCAGCTTCTACATATCTCATGGGCGGCGAGGAGCATCACCAGGGAAAGCGTGATCGCCACCACGACGTAGAACGTTCCTAGATCCTGCCCGGCCAGCGCATATAGAATCCCAAAGAAGATGCTCGCGGTGGGGCGCCTTGAGTTCCACTCATCAAGGACTCCAAACTCGAATAGCGAACGTGTTCCCGTGAAATAGTTACTAGCGTCGCTGTAGGGAAGCACGTTGCCGACGAACGTTCCTTCGCCAATCGTCGGATGCAGAAAGAAACTCTCCACCATTCCGACAGCGGAAATTAGGATCCCAACAAACAGGATGAAATGGACGTGCGGGCTCTCGTAGATCCGTCGCATCTGAAGCGGCTGCGTACGCTCAAGTGCCAGGAGAACGGTGCCCAGCAGCAACCACACCATGCAAACATCCGCGGCAGGAATAGCCCAATGCAGCTTAAGGGTTGCCGCTAGAACGCCAACCCCAGCCAAAAACCACGCCACACTGGCCCACACTTTGGCACGGCCTACTGCTTGTCCCCAGACCCTTGCCTGCATGTTGTTCGGCCTCCGCGGCGCGAACAGCGCAACTAGCTCGCCTTTTCCGGTGGTGTCAAGCAATTCCGCTTGCGCTTGGCTTCGGTGCGACACGCTGCGTGCGTGGCCTTCAGAACGCCTCGGCGGAAGTGACGTGCACGAGGTTCCCTCCCAGCGTCTTTCCACGAACGCGAAGCCGAACGGTTCTGTCGAATGGAGGTTCCTGGTCAAACAGCAGATAGAGGCTGGACGGTCCCGTCAGATCTAAGGAACTTGCCAGAAAATTTCCAACCTTCAGTTGAGACGCCAATTTGAGTTCTCTGACTGCGCGCAGTCGACGAAGCTCCGAAAGCGTTTGATCACCGCGGCGCAACGGGGTGGTATCATCCGCAACGACCCGCACTGCGGAAGTTGGTTCAAACTTCACCACATGCTCGTTGGCATCCTTCGGAGCCGTTAGCTTAAGTTTCCCAGTGAGCCGAAACGCAGCAGGCGTTAGTACCAGCAAACCTAACAGCAAAAGCACTGGCGCCATGCCGACAAAGTCTCGTTTGGACGGGGCGACAGGTGGCGGCTGCTTTGCGATTCCAGCTGCTTGCGCGATTCCAAAGCAAGCAAGTGCTGCAACAAGAGGAACTGTCGCGGCCAGTACACGCGGACCGCCATCGGCCAACAGAGGAGCCGAAAGCACAACGCCCATGCCACCGAAGAGCAGGAACGACGGGTAGCGCCGGGCCGGGCGCGCAATGTTCAGCACGCCCACAGCCAGAATTAGCGGCAGAAACCAAATTGAAGAGGAGAAGCCCGGACTAACCGGGTAAAAGAGCCCCACCGGATCGAGCAGCTTGCTCGCTAGCCCATCCCAAAGTGTTTTGAGAAAGAGCGATGGCTCCTCATGAATCCTGGCGAAGGCAAGTTCATAAACTCTGGCAGACGCCTGGCCATCCGAAAGACCCTGGAGTTCGCGGGCGTGTGTGGTGGTCACGTACGCCCAGCCCTTGCCGCCAGAGGCAAGCCCGTACAGAGAGTAAGAAAAATTCCCTTGAAACGTAGCGCCCGGGGGCACGACAAGGCGCGCTCCCAGGTACACGGCACCCAAGTACCCAAGTGCGGCAACGACTACTAACACTGCGTGACGCCAGGATTCCCGCGCTGACCTGTGATGCCCGACCAAAATGGCAATAGCCACTAACGGCACCGCAAATAATGCACCGGCGCGGGTGAGCACGGCGAGCGCCAGGGTGCACACTCCCGCACAGCTCATCCAAAAATCGTTCCGCGAAAAGCCGCGCATGAGAGCGCTGAGCGCCAGCACACCCATGATCAAACCCGCACTTTCCGTCATGAACGTGCCGACGGTGCAAGAGTAGAAACCAAAGATAAGGGCGCAAAAACAGGCCGCTGATGCGAGGCCCCAGCTGCTACATATCTCTTGAGTGGCCAGCAGCATCACAACGGAAAGCGTGATCGCTACCACCACGTAGAACGTTCCTAGATCCTGCCCAGCCAGCGCATACAGAATCCCATAGAAGATGACCGCCGTGGGACGCCTAGAGCACCACTCATCGAGTACTCCAAACTCGAGTAGCGAACGCGCTCCCATGAAATAGCCACTAGCGTCGCTGTAGGGAAGCAGATTGATGGCGAATGCTGCCGGGTTGCCCGTGGGATTCACAAGGAAACGACTTTCGACCATTCCGACAGCAGAAATCAGAATCCCAACAAACAGTATGAAGTTAACGTGTGGGCTCTGGTAGATCCGCCGCATCTGAAGCGGCCGCGTACACTCAAGCGGCAAGAGAACGGCGCCGAGCAGCAACCACACAGTGCAAACATCCGCGGCCGAAAAGGCCCAATGCTGCTTAAGAGTTGCCGCTAGCACGCCAACCCCAGCCAAAAACCAAGCCACCCTGCTGGCCCACACTTTGGTTTGTCCCCGGACCCGTGCCTGCATGCTGTTCCGCCTCCGCGGCTTGAGCGCCGCAACTAGCCCGCCCTTTGCGCTGCTGTCAAGCAATTCCACTTGCACTTGGCTGCGGTTCGACACCAGCATGCGGCCGCATGTTGGACCTGAAAGAACTTCGGATCATGGTCACGGGGGGCGCGGGTTTTCTCGGCAAGAGTGTCGTGCGTCAGCTGGAGACACTTGGGGCAACTCAGATTATCGTTCCGAGGTCGCGCGAGTTTGACCTCACCGATAGCCATGCCACAGCGCGCCTATTCGCTGACACGCGCCCAGAGCTTGTGTTTCACTTAGCTGCTCAAGTGGGCGGCATTGGAGCCAATCTGGAACACCCCGGGAGCTTCTTTCGCGACAACATGGCGATGGGGCTGAACGTACTGGAGCAGGGGCGGCTCTTCGGAGTCCAGAAGCTGATCATCGCGGGCACCATTTGCGCCTATCCAAAATTTGCGCCCGTGCCATTCAAAGAAGAGGACCTCTGGAATGGTTACCCTGAGGAAACGAACGCACCCTACGGCGTCGCTAAGAAGGCGCTCTTGGTCATGGCTAACGCGTACCGCCAGGAGTTTGGTTCAAACTATGTGACGCTCTTCCCAGTTAACCTGTATGGGCCCGAGGACAATTTCGACCTCGGATCATCCCATGTCATTCCGGCCATGATTCGCAAATTTGCTGCGGCAAAGCGTGAGGGCAAGAGCGAGGTAGAACTGTGGGGTGATGGCTCACCGACACGAGAATTCCTGTACGTCGACGACGCCGCGCGCGGTCTCATTCTGGCGGCGCAAAGCTACGACAAGCCGGAGCCGGTGAATCTGGGCGCAGGCTTTGAGATCAGCATGAGTACACTCGCGCAATCGATTTCAGAAAAGATCGGCTTCATCGGGAGAATCCACTGGAATGCGGACAAGCCCAACGGACAGCCTCGGCGCATGTTGAATACTGAGCGGGCGGAAAAGGAATTTGAATTTCGGGCTCAAGTCATGCTCGATCAGGGCCTCTCTCAAACCATTGAGTGGTTCGAAGCTAACCGCGCGCTTGCGGAGCGTTGAGGAATTGGGATTCTTGAATGGCAACTCCGACCCACGTTGATTTACTTGAAGAGTCCTTCGGGAATGCCGATCCTGACCACTTTCGTTGGCAGACCGAGGATCCGGTGGTTTCGAGGGAGGAGCGAGCCTTGGTGCGCGCAGCTTTCGAGCCGCTCGGCGAACGCGTGTTGGATCTTGGCTGTGCGGAAGGCGCAACGCTCATTCATTTGGATCGCAGGCAGAACGCAACGGGGCTCGATCTGTTCCCGAAGAAGCTGGCGTTTGCCAGGTTACAGCTACCCAACGTTGAATTTGTTGAGGGCTCCGCCGATAAGCTGCCGTTTCCTGACGGGCACTTCGACCACATCCTCATTCGTGACGTGATCCATCATATCGAGGAGCCTTCGCGAGTGATCTCCGAGTGTGCGCGCGTGCTGAGCCCGGCAGGTCGATTGGATATTCTCGAGCCGAACGGTCGAAACCCCATGATCGCGGCGCATGCCCTGCTAAATCCGGTAGAACGACTCGAACTTCGCTCCAGCGTGAGCTACCTCACGCAGATCCTCGAGCCAGCGTTCCGCGTGAGCAAATTCGAGCGTTTCCAACCGATGCCGGTGCATCGCTTGGCGTTCCATCCGCGGTTGCAGAGCCTCGGTCTTCCGGCGCTCCCAGCTCTAGCCCCTGCGGTAAAATTTGTAGAAGCTGCGTTCGGTCGTGTTTTGCCGCGGGCCACGTGGGCGTACATTCACGTCCGCGCGTTCAAGAGTTCACGCCCCTAGGCGCAGCTTCCGAAAGCCAAAGGCGCTCATCTTGAGCAGCAGCCAACCGTGAGAAAAACGGCTGATTTTGGTGTCGCCGTAGGTGCGCGCACGATAGCGAATCGGCAGATCCACAATCTTCAAGTTGAGGCGCGCGGCGCCAAACAGCAGGTCAAAATCGCCGAAGGGGTCGAATTCTCCGAAGTACGCGCGGTTGGCGGCGATGCGATCGTAGTCCGTCTTGCGCAGCACTTTGGTCCCGCACAAGGAATCCTTGAGTGGCTGTTCGAGCAACCAGGATAGAACTACGGAAAAGAACTTGTTGCCGAGCAGATTGAGAAAGCGCATGGCTTCGCCCTCCATCGGATACACCAAGCGAACACCGTTGATAAACTCGCCCTTGCCGTGAATGAGCGCGCGGTAGAATTTTGGCAGCTCCTCGGGGGGCACAGTGAGATCTGAATCCAAAATCATTAAGATCTCGTTTTGTGCGATCGCATAGCCTTTTCGAACGGCGTCGCCCTTTCCCTTGCCCGCACCCTGATGAATGAGCTTGAGCGTCAATGGGCCCTGATATTCGGCCATGCAGGCTTCGATTTCTTCCACCGTGCCGTCGTTTGAATTGCCATCCACAAAGATTAACTCAGTGCGCTTACCCATCACCGGCGTACGCAGGATGGCGTCACGAATATTTCCTTTTTCGTTGCGGCACGGGCAAATCACACTGACTGAAGATTCCTCCACCACCTTGGGCGTGCTTTGACAAGCCACGAAATACGAAACCAGCGAGACCTGCGACAAAAGGGGCAGCTTCGCGCCCACGCGGTTGAGTGCCGCCGACACGAGCGGCACATTCACCGGCAAGAGCACATCCATCCCCCGCCTCACGACCTCAAAATCGGCGAGGTGCAGTAGATTCGAGATATCATCCATACTGAGCCACGCTTGATCGGGCCACTTGGTCTTGAGCCCCACCAACTCGGCGAAGCGAAGCGCAGGCTCCCAGATGAAGTTGTAGTAGGTAATGATCAATTTTCCGCCCGGTTTGAGGAGCGCCCGAAGGTTCTCAATGGTGTTCTGGATATCACTGAGCAGGCCGACGACATCGGTGAGAATGATGTAATCGAAGCCTCCCGCGGGCAGTGGATCGCACTCCACATCGAGCGTAACGAAATCGATTTCTGGATGGCGCTCCCGGGCAAGCTCCGTCATGACCGAGGAGATATCGATGCCCACGCCTCGCCGAGGTTTGACTGAGGCGACCAGGTCACCCAGGCCGCTGCCCACTTCCAGAACATCGGAGTTAGGCACTACCAGGCTCTGCAACAACCGCTGGAGTTCGCCCACGTAGTAAGGATATCGATGCAGATAGTCGATCCGCTGCCGCGCAATCGCATCAAACCGAGCGACGCGCGAAAAGCTGGGTGGAACGCTGCCCGAGGGTGCGCGGGTGGAGAACTTGGAAGGAAGCTGGCTCACGGCGCGGGAGTGGAGTCGCTCCGCCCTTGAAAAACAAGAGCGTGCCTAAATTTCAGCAATTTCTTAAGGCTTCAAGCAAGCCTTGAGTCCAATGAGTCCACCAGTTGGCGCGGATGGTCGCGCTCAGATACCGTAGCGCACCGCCACCACCCTCTTGCTGAGGCTCGCCGCCAATGAACACGCTCACACTCGCCGAGAATATACGAACGGCCGCTCGAACCTTGCGCCGAAAAGATCCAAGCCTTGCGCGGGTGATGCGCGAAGTGGGGCCGTGCCTGCTTCAACCCAACCAAAAGCAATCTCCCTACGAGTCCTTGGTCCGCGCAGTGGCCCACCAGCAGCTCCACGGCAAAGCCGCTGAAACGATCTTGGCGAGATTCGTGGCGCTGACCCCCGGGAAGCGTTTTCCCACTCCTTTAGAAGTACTCAAGCTCAAACC
>Ga0163154_10005951_pt1 | contig 15187 bp, 12 predicted proteins | sample OliLakLV19MP9P1_FD_148649 | JGI IMG/M metagenome (GOLD analysis project Ga0163154, IMG submission 148649) | Freshwater microbial mat bacterial communities from Lake Vanda, McMurdo Dry Valleys, Antarctica - Oligotrophic Lake LV.19.MP9.P1 | ecosystem: Environmental > Aquatic > Freshwater > Lake >... | reverse complement strand
ATCGTGGAGAAACCGTTCGGTGTGGACGCCGCGTCGGCGGCGTCGCTCAACCGCGCGCTCGGGCGGGCGTTCGAAGAAGAAGCGATCTACCGCATCGACCATTATCTCGCCAAGGAACTGGTGCAGGGCCTGCTGGTGCTGCGTTTCGCCAACACGATTTTCGAGCCGCTCTGGAACCACCGGTACATCGATCACATCCAGATCACGGCGGCCGAGACGGTGGGCGTGGGGCGGCGGGCGGACTTTTACGACGATGCCGGCGCGATCCGCGACATGATCCAGAGTCACCTGTTGCAGGTGATGGCCCTGGTGGCGATGGAGCCGCCGTCGGGTTACACGCCGCGGCACATCCGCAACGAGAAGATCAAGGTCATCGAGGCGGTGCAACCCACCCCGATGGATCGCCTGCACGAATTCGGCGCACTGGGCCAATACGCCGGTGACGCGGACGAACCTGCCTATCACGACAATGAACGAGTGAAAAAGGGCACGCTCACCGAAACCTACGCCGCCATCGCGATCCATTTCGACAACTGGCGCTGGGCGGGTACGCCGTTTTATCTGCGTACGGGGAAAAGACTGGCGGCCAAGCGCACCGAGATCGTCATCCAGTTCAAGCAGCCGGCGGCGAACCTGTTCAAGTCGATCGGCCTGACCGAGAAGCGCCCCGCCAACCAGATCGTGATCGAGATCGCGCCGCACGAGCGCGTGGCGCTGCGCTTCGAGGGCAAGGTTCCGGGGCAGGGCGTGAAGATCGACTCGGTGATGATGGACTTTGATTACGCCGAGCGCTTCAACGCGGTGCCTTTGGAAGCCTATGGCCCGCTGATCATCGACGCGATGCGTGGCGACCAGACGCTGTACAAGCACAGGCTGGAGGTCGAAAGCGCGTGGGATGCGGTGATGCCGTTCCTGGGCGAGCAGTCCAAACCGCTGCGAAAGAACATCAACGCGAACTACGCAGCGGGCAGTTGGGGGCCGAAGGCCGCCGACGACATGATGGCCCGGCACGGCCGCGCGTGGCATAACGCCTGAGCATGCAAATCGAAAGCTCACCGCAGAGGCGCAGCGGACGCAGAGTCAGTGTAGAAATCGTTCTCCGCGTCCTCTGCGCCTCTGCGGTGAATTTGTCGCGGCTGCTGCGTGTCACCGATACGCGATCTCGCGCGGGAAAAACCCGCATTTCATCGCGTCCTTCGCCAGGGCCAGCGTCTTTTCGCTCGCCTCGATCGCCTTCGCGCAGCCGTCCTTCAAAATGGCGAGGATCGCGGCGTCGTTGCCTTCGTACTGCTGGCGTCGCTCGCGCATCGGCGTGAGCAACCGATCGATCGCCTCGGCCACCTCCACCTTGATATGCCCGTCGCCGATGTTGTCGCCCTCCGCGTATTTCCGCTCCAGCTCCGCTACGCGGGCCGGATCGTCGATGAACGTGCGCACATACTGAAAGAGCGCGTTATTGATGTCGCCCTTTTCCGTCAGCGTCTGGCGGCCGGTGAAGAGTTGCCCCATCTTCTTCTTGATGGCCTTGAGATCATCGGTGATGAAGATCGCGTTGCCGAGGCTCTTCGACATCTTGTTCACGCCATCGATGCCGACCAGGCGGCCGACCTTGCCGACGTCGGCGCGCGGCACGGGGAACACGCCGCCGTGTTTCACATGGTCATCGTCCTCGGCCTTGTCGCTCACGCCGCAGTAGATCTGGTTGAAGCGCCGCGCTACCTCGCGCGTCATCTCCAGGTGCGGCACCTGATCCTCGCCCACGGGCACGCCGTGGGCGCGGAACGAAAGAATGTCGGCGACCTGCCCCACCGCGTACAACGGGAAACCAAATGAGTAATTCTCGCCCAGCCCCTTCACCTTGATCTCGTCCTTCAGCGTGGGGTTGCGCATCACGCGGTTGAAGGGCAGCAGCATCGCGAACATGAACGTGAGTTCGCTGATCGCCGGAACCTCGGATTGCAGGAAGATCGTCGATCGCGTCGGCTCGATCCCCATCGCCAGGTAGTCGCGCACGATCTCCAGGCAATCGCGGCGAATCTCCTCGGGCCTCTCCGCCCGCGTGGTGTACGCGTGCTGGTTGGCGAGGATGAAAAAGCACTCGTGGGTGTCCTGCAATTGCACACGGCGCTTCACGCTGCCGACGTAGTGGCCGAGGTGGAGCTGGCCGGTGGGCGTGTCGCCGGTGAGGATGACGGGTTTTGCTGTTTGCGGGCCGGGAGCGGTCATGGGCGACGTACTGTAACCGCGGTCGCGAAAGTCAAAAAGTCCACAAGTCCATAAGTCCACACGTCCACAAGTCAAAACGCGAGCGATTGTTGCTGCCCTTCGTAGAGGCCATCCCGAAATCCCAAGATCGAGAATTCACCGCAGAGACGCAGAGGACGCAGAGTCGAGAATGGAAGATCTTTGTCTCCGCGCTCTCTGCGTCTCTGCGGTGAATTCTGGCTTTGCGATCGTCTCTACAAGACCTGAGGATTTTTTTTGACTTGTGGACATGTGGACTTGTGGACTTGTGGACTTTTCGCTCAGCCAACGGCGATCTTCGCCAGCACGAGATTCGCCGCGTTAAAGAGCGCGTGCAGCGCCACCGGCGCGGTCAGGCGGCCGGAGCGTTCGTACACCCAGCCGAGGATCAGCGAGAGGGTGAATAGGGCGGGCAGGGCGTGCGGCGAGGCGATGCCGCCATGCATCAGCGCGAAGCACACGCTCACGCCGATGATCGCCGGCCAGCGCGGTAGGCCGCTGTTGATCGCCGCCCGTTGCAGCAATCCCCGGTACATCAATTCCTCGAACAGCGGCGTCGCGAGCGTCACCAGCGCGGCCAGCAAGAGCGTCCAGCCTTCCCAGGGAGAATCCACGATTTGCCGCAACGTGTCGTGGGCGATGACTTCATCGGGCGCGCGCATCAACCATGCCGCGATCGCCCCCACCGAGAACACCACCGCCAACACCAGCGGCGTGATCGCCACCGCGAGGCTGGCGGCCAGCAGTCGAGGCCAGCGCGATTCCGGTCGCGGCGCGGCCGCGCGCCGCCGGAACCACCAGTACGCCAGCAACACGATTGATTGACCGGCATACACGCCCAGGGTGGTCTGAGTGATTTGCGAGATTTCAAGGATCGGCGTCGTGCCATCCTCCGGGCCGACGATGCCCGCCATCCGTTGGGCGACGCCCGCGCCAACCATGCCGAAAAGGTACATCACCAGCACGAGAGCAAGCCCGACCTCGACCTCGAACGCGCGCGGCTGGCGCGGCGCGTGATGCAGCCGCTGCCCCCGCCGCCAGAAGAACACCGTCACCGTCGCCACTCCCACTGCGATAACGCCCCATTGGATCAGCCCGGATCGAGAGGATTCGCCCTGCAAATTGGTTCGCGAATCGGCCCCCGAGTCCCCTTGAGAATCGGCCCGCGAATCGACCTCTGGCGATGAAGCCGCCGTTTCCGATTGGTCGATCAAAGTCGCGGCGGCTATAACACTGTCCGGCAACAGTCCGCCCATCGCAAGCGCCGCCACCATCGCCATCACGCTCCAATTGTTTTGTCCCATGACGCCCCCTATGCCACCTCCTCCACCGCCTCCACCGCCAGACGGTCCCGAGCAACCCGGGGGGGCGGGAGCGGGCATGAACCTGCTGGAGCGCATCGTGGCCCGCAAGCGCATCGAGGTGGAGAAGGCCAAGCACGCCACCCCCATCAAGACGCTGCAAATCCGCTGCATCCAGTTGGAACCCGCGCGGAATTTCTTTGCCGCGCTGGTGGACCATCGGCCGGTGCGGAACACGACGAGGGTGATCGCCGAGATCAAACGGAAAAGCCCGTCCGCCGGGGTCATCCGCGAGGATTTCGACGTCGCCGCCATCGCCGGAGCGTATGCGGAAAACGGCGCAGCCGCGCTAAGCGTGCTGACCGACGAGGAACACTTCGGCGGGCACTTGGGCTACATCCAGCAAGCCCGCGAAGCCGTGCCCTTGCCCGTTCTGCGCAAGGATTTCATCGTCGATGAATATCAGATTTGGGAAAGCCGCGCCGCCAACGCCGATGCCGTGCTGCTGATCGCCGAGGTGCTCAACGAGGGCGAACTGCTGGACATGATGATCCTGACCCGCGAATTGGGCATGACCATTTTGCTTGAGGTGCACGACGTGGAGAACCTGCTGAAAGTGAAGCGGCACATCGGCTTTCCCCATGCGGGGTATTCACTTCTGGGCATCAACAATCGCAATCTGCGCACCATGCAGACCGACCTCGGCCACACGGTGCGCATGGCCGAGATGGTGGATGACAAACGCGTGCTGGTCAGCGAGTCGGGCATCAAGTCGGCTGAGGATCTTAAAAAGCTGCGGCAGCATGGCGTGAGCATCGTGCTGGTGGGCGAGAGCCTGCTTGCGCAACCCAACCCCGGCCAGGCGCTGGCCACGCTGTTGGGGCGGTAATCGCATTCAAAAAGCCGCGACCAGTGGTCGCGGGGCGAGGGTCAGCGATTGCGCACCGCGTAAACGCCCAAGGCAAGCGCGTTTCCTCCGCAAATGATGTTCCGACACCACTTCGCTCACTGTCCGCCCTCCGCGACCGCTGGTCGCGGCTTTATGGCCCATGCCCTTCATCCGTGGTTCCGTCCCCGCCGCAGCCCCCATCATGCCCGCCACCTGCAACTGCGCACGAGCCCTCTGCGAACCTATCCTTCACCGATGCTCAGGCGCGTGCGGCACAAGCTTCGACTGATCAACTACCACTCGGCCACACGCAAGACAACGGCGTGGGATCGGGCGGCGGACATGGCTTTCTTCGCCTCGTTTTTCCTCTGCCTGCCGGTTGCGTACTTGTTGAACCTCACCGTGACGAGGAACACCACGGCCATCGACATCATGGGTCGATTCGTGCAGGATCAAGGCCGGACCATCGCACGGTTGAACCAGGCTGACCAACAGCGCACCAGCACTTTTACGGGAGCGTCGACGGGCAATTTCCACCTCACCATCGTTGAATCGCTTCGCGGCTGGCCCTTGACCACGAGCATCGCGCAACAACCGGTCCGTTTAGACCTTGACATTCTCAGCGAGGTGAAGGAACGCCCGAATGCGCAGTTGGCGGCTGACGATCCGCTGCGGCTGGCCATTGAACGCGCCTTGGATGAGGCGGGCGAGACCAGGGCACTGCAAGCGTTGAAATCAGGTGAATCCCCGGTTCGCCAGCAATGGATCGCGTGGCCGATCGCGGCTGGGGTGTGGTGGATCATGCTGGCGATCGGTTCGTCCATCGCGATCGGCATGGCGCGTCTGGTCACGCTATGGGTGCAAAGCAAGTTCAGCCTGCGCAAGGCGCAGTTGCGGGCCGAGGGCAAGTGCTCCAACTGCGGCTACGACATGCAAGGTTTGGAATTCAACGAGAAATGCCCGGAATGCGGCTCGCTGGTGTGGTGACTCTTGCACGGCCAACAGTCGCCGGTCAAGAGCAGCCAGCCATGAGCCGCGAGCCAATGGCTCGCGGAGTGAATGTGTGTTCAGGGCAATCCCGAGTGCTGAGAGGCTATTCAAGAACCCGGAATTCACCGCAGAGGCGCAGAGAGCGCGGAGAAGGAAACGCCTCAATTCTCAACTCTGCGCCCTCTGCGTCTCTGCGGTGAACTTTCAATCAAGGGGTTTTGGGGTAACTTCTACTGTGACTCCGCGAGGGGCGTTGCCTCGCGGCTGCTGAATTCGTTACATTCCCCTCATGAATGACCTGGTTCAGACGACGATGGAGGACGGGATTGCGACGCTGACGCTGAACCGCGTGAAGGCGCACAACGCGCTTTCGCCGGAGTTGATCGACGCGATGAACGTCGCCATCACCGAGATCGGCCGCGTCGCCGCGGACGATCCCGTCCGCGCTCGGGTGTTCATCCTTGGCGGGGCAGGAAAGTCGTTCTGTGCCGGGATGGATTTGAAGGACGTGATGAGCGATCCGGTGAAAATGGCGGAGATGCTGCGCGGCTTGTCGCGCTTCTGCCGCGGCGTGCGGCGGTTGCCCATTCCCACCATCGCCCGCGTGCAGGGGGCGGCCGTGGGCGGCGGGTGCGGCCTGATGGTGGTCACCGATTTCGCGTTCACGCATCCCGAGTCCAAGGTCGGCTATCCCGAAGTGGATTTGGGCGTCTGCCCGGCCGTGGTCGCCCCGTGGCTGATCAAGAAGATTGGCGCCGGCCGCGCCCGCGCGATGCTGCTGGCGGGCGGAACGATGTCGGGCGAGGACGGCTTCAAGGCCGGACTGGCCTCCCATCTGGTTCCGCGCGATCAACTGGAATCGGTGACGCTGGACTTCGCGCGGAAACTCCTCAAGGGCGGTTCCCACGCGATGTCGGTCACCAAGCGTTGGCTCAATGAACTCGATGGCTCAATGGAGGACGCCCCCTTCGAGAAGGCGGCGGAGCTTTCCGCCCAAGTGATCGCCGGCGAGGAGGCGCAGACACGCCTGCGCAAGATCTTCGGCGGGTAAGACGACCGGGACCGATCACAGCCTTTCACCGCAGAGACGCAGAGGGCGCAGAGTGGGATTGGGACAGCGGTTTAATTGAATTGCAATTTTCTCCTCCGCGTTCTCTGCGTCTCTGCGGTGAACCACGCCGTCTGGCCGGTTGCCGCGTTATCATCCTCCCATGCGGCCCTACCTCGACCTCATGCAGCGGGTGCTCTCGCTGGGCACGCCGAAAACCGATCGCACCGGCACCGGCACCCTCAGCGTGTTCGGCCACCAGATGCGCTTCGACCTGGCGGAGGGCTTCCCGCTCATCACCACGAAAAAACTTCACACCAAATCCATCATTCACGAACTCCTCTGGTTCCTGCGCGGCGAGACCAACGTCAAATCACTTCAGCAACGCGGCGTGTCCATCTGGAACGAATGGGCCGACGACGAAACCGGCGAGCTCGGCCCGATCTACGGCCGTCAATGGCGGAGTTGGCCGACCCGCGAAGGCACAACCATCGATCAAATCTCGCAGGTGATCGATCAGATCCGCAGGAACCCCGACTCGCGTCGGCTGGTCGTGAGCGCTTGGAACGTGGCGGACCTTCCCAACATGGCCTTGCCGCCCTGTCATCTGCTGTTTCAGTTTTACGTCGCCGACGGACGCTTGAGTTGCCAGTTGTATCAGCGATCGGCCGACATCTTCCTTGGCGTGCCCTTCAACATCGCAAGTTATGCGCTCCTGACCATGATGGTGGCGCAGGTGACTGATTTGCAGCCGGGCGAATTCATCCACACGCTGGGCGACGCCCACCTGTACAACAATCACCTGGAGCAGGTGCGCGAGCAACTGTCGCGCGCGCCGCGAACATTGCCCACGATGCGGATCAATCCCGAGATCAAATCGATCGATGAGTTCGCGTTCGAGGATTTCGAGCTGCTGAATTACCAACCGCATCCGCACATTGCCGCGCCTGTCGCCGTATGAATTCGTCGATGCGAGTCACCCTTGTCGCCGCCATGTCGCTCGATGGGGTGATCGGGAGCGACGGCCAGTTGCCGTGGCGACTGCCCGCCGACCTCGCGCGGTTCAAGCGGTTGACCATGGATCACGCGGTGATCATGGGCCGCAAGACCTTCGACTCCATCCGCAAACCGTTGCCGGGGCGCAGCAACATCGTCATCACGCGGCAGCGCGGGTGGACCGCGCCGGGGGTGATCGTCGCGCACGATCTTGATGAGGCGCAGGCGCGAGCGACAACATTGGACCAGTCCACGCATCACCGCCACGAGATCATGATCCTTGGCGGCGCGGAACTCTATCGCCAGGCCATGCCTCTCGCGCACGCCATTCATCTGACGGTGGTCGAGGCGAACCTCGCAGGCGATGCGTTCTTCCCCGAGATCGATCGAGCGCATTGGACGCTGATCGAAGAAGAAACGCGCGACGCCGACGACAAGAACATCCACGCGATGCGGTTTCAGGAATGGAACCGCGAAGGGGGAAAGTTGAAAGCTGAAAGCTGAAAACTGAAAGCTGAAAGCTGAAAACTGAAAGCTGAAAGCCGAAAAACTGAAGCTGAAAACCGAAAACTGAAAACTGATCATTCACAATGAACGCATCGTCCTCGGAGTCAATTCATTCATGTGAGACCTATTCCAAGACCTCAAGATCACAACTTCACCGCAGAGACGCAGAGAACGCAGAGTCAAATTGAAACTATTTTTCGGCGCGCTCCCTGCGTCTCTGGGTGAATTCTGGTTTCGGGATGCGATTGAATGCTCAGTTTTCAGCTTTCAGCTTTTATCCTTCATCTTTCCGCTTTCCGCCTTGGCCTCAGCGTCCCGGCTCGGGGCCCACCCGAACCTCTTCCGCGCGGATCGCGATGAGGCCCAGCATCGGCTGGCCCGCGGCCGGTTGGATTTCCACCAGCCGCACCTCCTGCGCCTCGCGGGTGCGGAAAAAACCGCCCGCGTAAAATCGGTCGCCATATTCATCCTTGAAATCCCAGAGCGACACCGTCACCGATCGGCCGGCCGGAAGCGACTCGACCCTGCGCAGGTACCGCTGATTGATCCATAAATCGAAGTCCGCGTAAGAATGCGAGGTTGAATTGACAATCTCGAGGTCCGTGCCCTTGCGGAACACCTGCATGTCGGCGGTGATGGTGGTGTGAAGCTCCGTCGGGTAGGGTACCGTCGCCCACGCGGGGTCGTAAATCCGGCGCGAACAGCCGACGTTCAGCAGCGCGCACGCAACCATCGTGATCGGAACCGCTCGCTTCATGGCCGGAAGCGTAACAGATGCGTGGTGATTCGCGAGAACTGCGGCGAGGTGATTCAAGGAGCAGCCGCGCGGCAACGCCTCGCGAAATCGCCGTACCTCATGAACTTTCCACAGGGCACCCATCGACACTCCGCGAGTCGTTGGCTCGCGGCTGTTGGTGGAGTTTTCGCCTTGCCGTCTATCATTCCCGCCCATGTCCGTCGAACTGAACCCGTCCGAGTTGCCGCCACGAATCACCAGTCGGCCGATCGTCGAGCTCGCCCGCGCGATGCGCATCGATCCGCGCATCCCCGCGCTCGTGCCCGGTTTCGACGCGCCGTTCTTCCAGGCCGGTCTGGCCGGCTACTCCGACGCCGCCATGCGCCTCATCGCGCGCCGTCATGGCTGCCCGTACTGCATCACCGAGGCACTGCTCGATCGCACGCTCATTTCCGGCGGCAAGGGACGGAGGAAAGAGGACCCCGACATTCTCGAGAAAGAGAGGTCAGAGGTCAGAGATCAGAGATCAGAAACCAGCGAGCCAGCACGTCCCCGTGCCGGCGTCCTCCACTCAGAACTCAGCACTCAGAACTCGGAACTTCCCCTTCTCCCCGGCGAGGAGCTCGGCGACGTTGAAGAAAACCAAGTCGCATCCGCGGAAAACCTCCACGACCACCCCTGCGCCGGCCAAGTCATGGGCACCACGCCGCACGAGATGGCCGAAGCCTCCGCGCTGTTGGCCCGGATGAACTACGACGTCATCGACGTCAACCTCGCCTGCCCCGTCAAGAAGATGCGCAAGGCCAACCGCGGCGGGCACTGCCTCACCGATCCCGGTCAGTCCATCGCGATCCTGCGTGCGGTGCGCGAGGCCGTGCCCGCGCACATTCCCTGCACGGTGAAACTCCGCCGCGCGTTCGATGACTCGCCGGAGATGGCCCTGAATTTCGAGGAGATCTTCAACGCCGCCTACGAGCTCGGCTACGCCTGGGCCACCGTGCATTGCCGCACCGTGCAGCAGAAATATCTGGGGCCCGGCAAGTGGCCGTTCCTCACCGACCTGGTGTCGCGGCATCGCGACAAGATCATCTTCGGCTCCGGCGATGCCTGGACCGTCAACGACATCTTCGCGATGCTCGACATCACCGGCGTGCATGCCGTGGCCGTCGCCCGCGGCTGCATCGGCAACCCGTGGATTTTCCGGCAGGCGCGGCAAATGATGGCCGGCGAGACGCCTGTCCCACCAACCATCGACGAGCAACGCCGCGCGCTGCTCGAACATTTCCAACTCTCCATCGCGCTACATGGCGAACGCAAGGCCGGCATGATGATGCGCAAGTTCGGCATCAAGTTCAGCGCCCACCATCCGCACGGCGACCTCGTCAAGCGCGAGTTCATCGCCGCCCGCACCGTCCCGGAATGGATGGCCGTGATGGACCGCTGGTATCCCGTCGAGGCCATCCACGCCAATGTGACTACCTCCGCATAAAGCCGCGACCAGTGGTCGCGGGGGGAGGGTGAATGATCGCGCGGCCGGCGCACCGCCACCGTGCGCCACGGAATCACGGCCGTTGTTGGATGAACTTCCGACAACCCGACCCATCCCGCAATCCTCCGCGACGCCCCCACTGGTCGCGGCTTGATGGAATGGTGCGATCAATTCAATCCCGATCGAATTCATCACCAGACCAGCCGCAGTGACGACCGCTCGTCATTCCCGCGCAGGCGGGAATCCAGCCGATCGCGCTGCGATCGTGATTCCTGCGCCCGCCGCGCGACGCTGGGTGCCCGCCTGCGCGGGCACGACGGTTCTCACGTCCTCACCGCACCAGCCGGAGCGCGTGGGCGGAGGCTGGCTGTTCCGTCGCCATGCCCGCCAACTTCGCACGCTGCCGCTCCAGCGCGCGCGCATCGCTGTGTGCGGTCTTGAGATTCACCTTCAGTTCCCGGGCGATCGTTCGCAAACTCTTCCCCTCGCGCCGCAATCGCCACACGCGCTTCCGCCGCTTGGTGATGCGCGGATTCTCCTTTGCCGGCCGGCGCTCCAGCGTCCGCCCCAGTTTCGCCGCCAGCTCCGCGCGCGAATGCACGCCATACTCGCGGTAGATCACCTTGGTGTGGCTGTCCACATTGTGCAATGCCAACTTCAACTGCTGGGCGATCTCGATGCGCTCCAATCCCTGCATCATCAGTTCGATGATCGCCGCGCGCCGGCGTTGCGCCCGCACATGCACCTTGGGCACGAAATCCCGCCGCCGCGTCGCCGGCGCCTCGTGCATCGGCCGCGGAACCTCGTGCCCCTGCAGCATCCCGCCCGACAGGTGACTCACCACCAGGTTCCAGCCGCTGCTTGCCGTCATCGTCACGTTCTGCATCCGCCAGCAGTGCTTGCACGCAAACGAGCGGGAACCGTCGATAAATTCATCGCACGCCCCCGCTTCTCATTCGCCGCTCAACCCGCTGCCCTCGGGCATCATCATGCCGTCGGTGAATCCCATCGCGCGGCCGACCGTCCACACCGGCACGGGCATGTACAACGCCCGCGTCAAGCGGCCGCACGGTTTGAACATCGCGTCATCGCCCGGCGAGCGCAGTACATAACCGCCATCCTCCAAACCCGTCACACTTCCCGCCCGTGCCACACGTCCCGGACACTCCCAGCTCCAGCCGAGTTGCTTGTAACCATCCGAAAACCAGCGCCGCTGCGGCACTCGCCGCGCCCGCAATTCATACTCATCACGAACATGCCCGTGCTGCGATTGCCACATCGATCCGAACACACCATCGGGCGGAAATCCCTGCGGCCCGTTGGGATCGATCGCGCCCGGTGTATACACCATCGGCACCGGCTTGCCGCGCTTCCCCAGGCTCCGCGCGTTCACACGCTGCGCCAAGCGCACCGTGCCCGCGTTCTTTTTCATCCACTGGTTCAGCGAGCGGTCGGAGATGCCCAATCTTGCCGCGGCCTCGATCTGCGGAATGCCCGGCCAGGGAATGTGCACCGGCTCCAGCAACCGCTTGATGGCCGCGCCATCGAGTGTCATTGTATGCTCCGCCCCGCCGCGCACCGCGCTGGCGATTGATTCATCCAGGCCCAGCGTGTGATCCCGATCGAGGGTGAGGATCGCGTTGCCGTCGTTGATGCGGGTGTCGGAGGCGCGGAGGCAGAGGCACATGGCCCGCAGCGGCCGCAGGCACACATCGTTGCGGCTGCGCCGGAATCGCCGCAACGCCTCCTCGGGATCGCGCTCGCAGAGCGCGCGGATGTCACGCCACGCGTTGAACAGGTTGAGGTCGATCTGGTCCATGATGGACCATACCCCCGGCCTCGCTTCACGCCAGCGCAAAAGCCCGAGAATCACGGGGGAAAGTGCGCCCGACTGACAGAGGGTGGTCAGTGGGAAGGCGATTTGATGGTCGTCGCGCCGCGACCACCGACTGACGGCACCATGTCAGTGGACCACCGGCGGCGTGTTGTCGATCCACCCAAGCCCGATTAGTCTCCGAACATGGCGAAGCAAGTTGCAAGCGAATCATCCGCGCCGCCTGAACGCCCTCGCGTTCCCTGCCCAGAGACCATCCTCACCAAGGTTCGGCAGTTCGCCGAGCAAGCGGAGGTCTACCAATCCAATGAGTACAGCGAGGCCCAACTTCGCATCGACTTCATCAATCCCATGCTCGAGGCGTTGGGATGGGACGTCAACAATCACAAGGGATATGCCGAGGCTTACCGCGAAGTTGTCTATGAAGACGCCATCAAGGTCGGCGGCACCTCCAAGGCGCCCGACTATGGCTTCTACATCGGCGGACGCGCCTCCGGCGGGGGCGGCGGACGCAAATTCTTTCTCGAAGCCAAGAAACCCGCCGTCAGCATCCGTATTGATCCCGCATCGGCGTTTCAACTCCGCCGCTACGCCTACTCCGCGCAGTTGCCGCTGTCGATCCTGACGAATTTCCGGGACTTCATTGTTTACGATACGCGCTACAAGCCCAGTCCCAAAGACAAGGCCAGCGCCGCGGCCATCCTTCAGATCAAATACGCCGAACTTCCCGAACGCTGGGATGAAATCGCCTCGGTGTTTTCCCGCGAAGCGATTCTGCGCGGCGCGTTCGACAAGTACGCCACCGGCAAACGCCGCAAAGGCATGGAACCGCTCGGCGATGCCTTCCTTGAAGACATCGAAGGCTGGCGCAAGGCCCTTGCGAGAGACATCGCCGAGCATAATCCGAAGCTCAGCGTCGAAGACCTCAACTTCGCGGTGCAGCGCACCATCGACCGCATTCTCTTCCTCCGCATCTGCGAGGATCGCGGCGTCGAGCCGGCCTACAACCTCCAGAAGTTGCTCAACGGCGACAAGGCCTATGCGCGTCTCGGACAAATCTTCCGGTTCGCCGACGACCGCTATAACTCCGGCATTTTCCACTTTCCCGCCGCCGGGAAGAAACCCGATCCCGACCGCGCCGAGCCGCCGGACGACCTCACGCTCGATCTCGATATTTCCGACAAGGCCATTCAGCACATCATCCGGGGCCTGTACGACACCGGCACACTGTTCACCTCGTATGCGTTCGCCGTCATCCCGCCCGACATCCTCGGCCACGTCTATGAGCAGTTCCTTGGCAAGGTCATCAACCTCACGCCCTCGCGACACGTCAAAATCGAGGAAAAGCCCGAAGTCCGCAAGGCTGGCGGCGTGTACTACACGCCCACCTACATCGTCGATTACATCGTCAGGAACACCGTCGGCAAACTGCTGGAAGGCCCCCCCGCCAAGACCCCCAAGGACGCCGAGAAGATTCGCATTCTCGATCCCGCCAGCGGTTCGGGATCGTTCCTCATCGGCGCGTATCAATTCCTCCTCAACTGGCATCTGGATTGGTACCTGAAGAACAATCCCGATGAGCACTGCAAAGGAAGAAGCCCCGCGCTGACGCGCAGCGTCTCGCCCTCATTGGGTGATGAACCGGACGCCCGCCGCAACCCGGAGGAGGGTCCGTTTGACTACCGCCTCTCCACCCAGAAGCGCAAGGACATCCTGCTCAATTCGATCTATGGCGTGGATATCGACCCGCAGGCTGTCGAAGTCACGAAGTTGTCGTTGCTGTTGAAGGTATTGGAAGGTGAATCGCAGGATTCGCTGAACGCGCAAATGCGCTTCTTCCATCAGCGAGCATTGCCCGACCTCGGTCGCAACATCAAGTGCGGGAACTCGCTCATCGGCGACGATTTTGATGACAGCGAATTGTCCGAGAAAGAACGCCGCAAGATCAATAAGTTTGATTGGAAGAGCGGCTTCCCGCAGATCATGAAGAACGGTGGCTTTGACGCGGTGATTGGGAATCCACCGTATGTGAACGCATGGGAGATGTTCTCAGCCGTCCCAATCATTCGCGACTATATCAATGATGGCCATCATTTCCAAACAGCCGATCGACATTGGGACCTCTACGTTGTATTCATCGAGCGAGCGATCTCACTGCTCGCCAAAGGTGGTCGCATGGCGTTTATTATCCCGTTTTCTTATGCGATACAGAAATACGCCGCGCTGTCACGCAAACTTCTGCTTGAGAAATACACCGTCGAGTCCATTGCCGATTTGCGCACAGTCAGGGTCTTCGGCAAGGTGCCCGTAATTACGATCGTGCCAGTTGTGACAAAGACGGATTCCAACAACAGCCACAGGATCAACGTTCTAAAACCTGGGCCGAAGTCAACGAAATATGTTTGTGATGGGATCCATTCATCTCACCAAGTTGCGCAGTCGGAACTCCTGAAACAACACGAGTGGATGTGGCGATTGGATCTTTCGGAGGCGGTCAGCAATCTTGTACGAACCATACAGGCAAACTCGTTCAAACTTGATGACATCTGCTACATCAACTACGGCGCGCAAATGTCGAGCAAGGCAAAAGGAGCCTTTGGCAAGGAGCATGTGATCCGTGATACGCGCAAGTCGAGAACGTGCAAACCGATGATTAGCGGTCGCGATCTGTATTGATATTCAGCCACGTGGGCTGGAAAGTACGTTGAGTGGGCGTTGGCCGAAGAGATGTACGGGCCTCGCTGGCCTCGCTTCTTTGAGTCAGCAAAGTTGATGATTCGTGATATCACCGGCACGCATCGAATCGAAGCGACGCTTGACCTCACTAAACTCTATTGCGATCACACTATCCTTTGTGCAGTCCGGAAGGGCGATATCGCCGGAGATCGTGCGTTCTCTGACGAAGAGCTTGCATCGTCACTCCAATACGACCCGCGATATCTATGTGGGTTCGTTGCCAGCCGCGCCTTGTCCGCTTACTGCTACTTCGTCCTGACGGGTTATACGGATCGTGAATAAGAATCGCGCCTGTTCGGCGCATGTTCGGTTGCGCGATGGGATGAGTTGCGGCACACTGTCGTCGGCACAGGCAAGGAGGCCGACGATGAACGTGCGTGAACGCAAGCCCGGCGATGTGGAGCGTTTGATCGAACT
>Ga0163154_10005950_pt1 | contig 15188 bp, 13 predicted proteins | sample OliLakLV19MP9P1_FD_148649 | JGI IMG/M metagenome (GOLD analysis project Ga0163154, IMG submission 148649) | Freshwater microbial mat bacterial communities from Lake Vanda, McMurdo Dry Valleys, Antarctica - Oligotrophic Lake LV.19.MP9.P1 | ecosystem: Environmental > Aquatic > Freshwater > Lake >... | reverse complement strand
TCCTGGGGCTGAAGAAGGTCCCAAGGGTTTGTCTGTTCGCCAATTAAAGCGGTACATGAGCTGGGTTCAGACCGTCGTGAGACAGGTCGGCCTCTATCCGGTATCAGCGTTAGAAGTTTGAGGGAGTTTGCCCCTAGTAAAAGTTGCTACATCCCGACTGAAAAGCGGGAATGAAACACTTACCCAATTCGGTGAAATCCTTTACTTAGATCATTACTTCTGTTTCTCAAATAGGAGTAAGATGATCAGCAGCGGTCCCAGTGCTGTAAAGGACAATACCGAGGGAAGAGTTGTTTATGACGACGTTCCAAAAAGCCTATATTGCAGGCTTAATAGATGGTGATGGCAGCACAATGCTGCAGCTAAAGCCTAATATAAAGTTAAAATATTTATTTAGACCCAAAGCAGTCATTGTCATCTATCAAGACGCAAAGCACACTGAAGTACTAATTCAGTTGCAGAAGCTAATTGGAGCGGGTTATGTCTATGAGCGAAATGATCGCATGGCAGAGTTACGAATTGAAGGTTTGAGTCAAGTCAGCAAATTGCTAACTGCAATTCAACCTTTTATTCTCTTTAAATGCCAGCAAGTATCACTAGCCTTGAAAGCACTTATAGTTTTAAAAACTAAAAAGTATTCAATACTAGACTTCTTAGTGGTATGTCAGCTAGCTGATGAGATTTCTTAAGCTAGTTATACCAGTAAGCTCCGAAAATACACGGCAGCATACGTTGCCCAAGTATTTTTTCAACATAAATTACTCCCCGTAACGACTGGATCTTTATCTCAGACAAAAGATAAAGTGAAGATAGCTGCGCTGCTTATGGAAGCAAGCCAGTTATAAGACGGTAAGCACCTATCCTGTATTTAGTAGTAAATACAAATGGTGAAGGTATAGTCTATACCTCTGGTAACAGAGGATCTATATGACGAGAGGACCGGGGTGAGACAATCCCTAGTGTTCCTGTTGTTGCTGTCAAGCGCATGCAGGGTAGCTACATTGTTTTTTGGATAACCGCTGAAAGCATCTAAGCGGGAAACCGTTCTCAAGATTAAACTTCTCTATAGACCCGTGGAAGACTACCACGTTGATAGGCAGTAGGTGTAAGTCTGGCAACAGATTAAGCTTAACTGTACTAAGTGTCAATCGAACATAATTTGGACGTAGATGCCAAAAAATTTGCGGCTTGCCGCAAGGCAAGCGCTGGTTCGCCAGCAAAATGACAATTTTTCTTCACTTTTAAGGAGCAAATCCTGAAGTTACTAGCTTTTCGCAAAGCTGGTAGCGTACAAAACCAAAGCGTTTTGTTCTGGTCTCTTGAGCGAGGTGGAACCAACTCTTCCCTTCCCGAACAGAGTCTTGAAACGCCTCAGCGCTGACAATAATGCCCGGGAGACTGGGTGTGAAGATAAGTCGAGGCCAGAACAGAGCGCTTTTTTTGTGCCCGAATTCTGTGTATAGTAGTTATATAAATGACAGAAGCTTCGACTACCCAAATAGAAGGCACTCAGGGATTAGTACCCGAGACCGATGCAATAGCCGTTGCAGACGAACCAACCGTGCCCTCTAATCTTCCTGAATTCGAATTAGAAGGAGCAACATATAAGCAAGTTCTAGAAGCTCAAGTTGAGCACGCACGGCTTATCGTGCGTGAGGCAATACAACTTTGCCTAGCGGAAGAAGTTATTACAAATTCGCAACAATCAGACTTTGTTCAGGTCAGCCAAGAACTTGAACGAAGCTTAGAAGAAAAGTTTCAACAGTTACTGAGCATAGATTTGCCGGCTTACCTTTTGGAATAGATGGATAAGCAGAGTCATATTCAAGATATGATCATCGGTTTATTTGCAACAGAAATTAAAAGTATCGTTTCAAAACTAAATACACTAATGCTGGCCGAAGGCTTTACTTTAGCAGCCCCCGAGGTTGCTGCCCAGCTGGGTTTAATAGAATTGAGTAGTGCTTTGAAAAAAAGATTAAAACGGCCCTCTGCAGCTGACATCAGTGCCTCTTTTGACCTTAATTTCTATGGAAAAATACCAGCAGTGATTGGAATCAAAGCTTGTGATGCAGCTATTGATGATTCTCTACAAAGCTTAGACTCTGCACGAGATCGGTCGGTGGCAGCTGCACAAGCTATTCCCAATGAGTGGCTCAAAAGCTTGTTAGCTGAAGATAGCGAGTTGCAACATCTCAGCACCCCGACTAGAGAAGCTGAGAAAAGTAGGTCTAAAAATATCAGACAAAAAATACTACAAATGCTTCTACCGGCCACTCATGAACAAAAAGATACTGTGGCTGATGATAATCAAGTTTTGATTATGAGCTGCCTACAGTCAGTTTGGGCAGATAAGATTGAGATCTTACCGGAAGAACATGAACCTGAAAGTCTGATTCAAGTAGTTACAACTACCTTGACAAAAAACGAGCAGATACAAGAATCCTATAAAGAAAGGAAAAAAGAAGCTGAAAAGAATAACTTAATAAAAGAGGTACGAACACTTATGTATGCATTAAGTGATCAACAAACACTATATGCTTTATTTGAGACTTTTGAGACTCATGAGATCGAGGTTATACCTGCTAAAATTGAGACTTTTTTGAGTACGTCGTCTACAGGATTAATGGCAACAGATATATTCAGGCTAAAACTATTATCCAGCCTCTTAGAATTAAATAAGCTTACATGGGCTGATCTATTTCCGGCAAGAAATCAAGCATCATCGGCTAGTGCGAGAACATCCTCACAACGCGAAATATTCCTAAAAAAAAATGAACAGGCCATCTTAGACATCATTTCCGATCCCGCTACTGATCAAATTTCAGAGCTAATGGAGAGCTTGCAGGGTATAGGAGATAAAGAGGGATTAAGAGAAAAGTTGGAGTCACTAATAACCGACCCTCGTATTTTTATCCAAGCCGCAGAAAAACTAATTACGATGAAACAAACTATCGAAAAAACTGAGCTCGCATATCAAATAAAAAGGATAAGAGTAATAATAGATCTTAAGTCTCTCTTTAAGCCCAAAAGCTAGCTATCTCTACAATCTCTATTTATTTATAGTATCTGAGGAAAAGGTTACAAAAGGTAACTCAACTCAAATACTTCACCCCATAGGCTTTGAACTGCTCTACCAGAGCAGAGAGAGCTGAACCTTTTTCTGTTAAGGAATACTCGGAGCGAGGTGGCACTTCTTTATACATTTTCTTCACAATAATTTTTTCTTCCTCTAAGTGCTTAAGTCGTTGACACAGCGTCCTCGAGCTAATGTCACCAATCATCTCGTGGGAATCTAGGGCTGTCTCCAGTTCACTATATCTTTTGGCACCAGTCAGTAATTCATTTACAATCAATAGTACCCACATATCGCCTAAAAGCTGTGACGCTTTGGCTAAGGGACAACAGTCAGGGCTAGAGGAAGCTGCCATATTTTTTATCATCGTCTGTGAATATTTTAGCAGAAAATGTTCCCTCGCGTACATCACTTTACAAATAAAAGTATTAGGCATAGAATTAATCATTACTTCACAAAGGAAAGCTATGCTCAAAACCTTAATTGTCTCTTATTTACCTCGGGGTGAACGCTCAACGACCAAAAAATTGGTGGATTCTTTCTTGAAAAGTATCGAAAACAAGGAAACAGAAGTCGAACAGGTAGATTTGCTTCAAAATCCACCTGATTTTTTCACTGAAGCCAACTTAGCTGCCTACTATAAACGAAACTATGGTGGTCAAGAACTAACGGCTGAGGAAGCTGCAGCTATTGCCAGTATGGATGCTTTTACGGCTCAGTTCAAAACTGCTGATGTGTTCGTTTTGGCTTATCCGGTCTATAACTTTTCCTTTCCCGCTATGGTTAAAGCTTACATTGACTCAATTGCTCTCAAGGGCGAGACTTGGGATATTGGTGAAGCAGGCTATATCGGGTTAATGGATAGCTCCAAAAAAGCTTTGGTTTTGACCAGTAGTGGTGGTGAGTATACTGAGGCAAATAATAATGTTAGCTTAGATCACTCGTCAAGTTTGGCTCATCAATCCATGAATTTTCTAGGCTTTGGCGATGTCAGAGTCATCTCAGCTGCAGGGATAAATGCGAAACCTGAGCAAAAAGAGGAAATTCTGGCCGAAACTATGGCGAAAATCGATCAGGCAGTCAGTGAGTGGTACAGTTAACTGAGTTTATTTAGTCATACCACCGACGAAGCAGCTCAGCGGTGTTATGAACACCTAGTCCCGCATAGTAGCGCTCACACTCAGTTGTAAGCGCTGTAGCAATAGCCGTCAGCTGGCCTGGTGGTAGCTCCCAGCTTTCTTGCTTGAAAGCCCCCCAAGCTTTTTTCCGCGTTTTGATGTAAAACTGGGCGTCGCTCCAGCTGGCTTTACGCTCTTCGGCACAGTTTTCGTCACACCATTGGTACATTTTATCAATTAGATCTTGAGGAAACGCGGGGTGATCCATGATGGCGTTTTGAAAACCAGTGGATAGGTGAATCTCGCATGCTTCAGATTCAGGAAAGCGGCTCAAGCCAGCTTTGTCCAAGGTGCTGGCCCCGTGCTGGACTGCTCCGGCCATTCGATATTTGTGCCGTGCAATAATCGAGATCGTGCGCAGGCGTTCAAAGTCCACTGTCATGGGCGCGGCACTTCCATCGTGATTCACTTTTCCGCCGTGAGCGGTGCCAGTCTCAATCGCCACTTTAGTCGGATAATTTGTCTCCATTATGTTGCCCTCATCGCGCAGACCGGTCATGAAGGCTGCTAGCTGAGACGATTTAGAGAGATGAGTCCCGACCTCGGAAATTTCGCAGCCGATGTTTATTTTGATGCCTGGTGGCTGTAAATCCAGAATCACTCGCGTCATCTGAGCGGTGTATAAAAAGTTGGGTCGTTGCTGATCGTACTCAGAGGGCTGACTGCTGTCCACCAATGTCGAGCCATCGAGATCAATGTTGTAGATACCCGCGGCGATCGAATCTTCAATCAACTGCTCAATCGCTTCTTCCTCGCCATCCTTGATTTGGCCAGGCGAGCTAGGCTTAGGTTGATAGTGATCACCTTGAATAAAGACTGGTAGCTCCCAGCCAGTTTTGATCGCTGCTCCTAAAACCGAGCTGACAAACTGAGCCGGAGTTTGATGGGTGTACTTCATCTCAGATCGAGCCAACTCGAAGATAATCAAGCCCACGTTCTGAGCTTTGGCGGCCGTAAATGCCGCACAAGCAGTCAGGTAGCTTAAGCCTCTTAGATTAAAAGCGGGGACGGTAAACGCAGTTGGCTCAATCTGGCCTTGACCTCTGGCGCTGTAGACCGAATGGAGCGATGCAGGTGTAGCCCCTTGGCTTTCAGCTTGCTGGCGAATTATGGCGTGAGCCGCGAGCTGTTCAGCGGGAGTGCCGAAGTGAGCTTGGTGGACTAGTTGGTCAATTTTGTGGTCTAGTGACATATCTTAAGTATACTCACATTACCGCTTTCAACCCAGGTAGTACCTTTCCCGCTAAAAAATCTAAACTGGCCCCACCGGCGGTCGAGACATAGCTGACCTTATCGGTCAAGCCAAACTGCTCTGCCGCCGCCAACGTCTCACCTCCGCCTAAAATAGTTTTCGCTCGGGGGGTGACCTCAACTACAGCTTGACCGACCGCTCGAGTTCCTTGAGCAAAAGCTTTATTTTCAAATACCCCCATCGGTCCATTCCAGAAAACTGTTTTAGCCGTGGCAATAATCTCGGCATAGAGCTTGATAGTTTTTGGACCAATATCGAGATACATCAAGTTTTTGTCCTGAGGGGTATCAACTGCGTCATGAGTTAAGTCGACAACTTCACCGGTCGTACTTTCTAGACTGCTGGCCGCTATCACATCGAGGGGATATAAAATCTTGGGTAGGGGAATGTAGTCGTGCAGCCAGATATGACTGGTTTTTGACTCACCCAATAAATCTTGAGCCACATGGACATAATTAACGCCTTTTTTCTTTAAATCAGCGGGGGCGTCTTGGACGTAGGATTTATGAATCTCCAGCCCATCAGCTTTGAGAAAGTTGTTGGCCACTCCGCCGCCGAGTAAGACTACATCAGCTTTATGGGCTAGATTGACCACTGCCTCGACTTTGTCAGAGATCTTGGCTCCACCAATAATGACTACTAGGGGTCGAGCCGGCGTATCCCTCACTATAGTCAAAGCTTTAACTTCAGCTGCTAAGGCAAATCCGGCGTATGACTCCAGAAAGTGAGTTACCCCTTCAGTCGAAGCGTGAGCTCGATGACTGGCAGAAAAAGCTTCATTGATATAGGCATCACCCAACCGCGCCAACTCTTGAGAAAAAAGGGGATCATTGGCTTCTTCTTCCGCATGGAAGCGCAGATTTTCCAGTAACAATACCTCACCGGCTTGCATTTTTTCTACTGTTCGTCTGACTTCTTCACCAACGCACTCGGGGACAAACTGAATCTTGGTGTTTAGTAGTTTTTCCAGCACGGGAACTACCGGCTGCAAGCTCAGCTCCTGGCTAAAATGTGCTTCCGGTCGACCCAGATGAGACATAAGAATCACTCGTGCCTGATGTTTGACTAAGAACTCAATCAAGGGCAGAGCAGCTTCGATTCGAGCGGCTTCACCCACGCGCCAGTGTCCGTCCATTTTTTTGAGCGGCACATTAAAGTCAACTCTGACCAGGACTTTTTTTTGAGCAATATCTACAACTCGAGGTAAGCGGATGGACATAATCAGAACCTTTTTCTCGACTACAAGCCTAGTTAGTATGATATACTTCACTGCATTCCGCAAGAAAGGGGATCGAGTTACATGGCAGATATTGCTACTTCAAATAAGAAACCACAGACAATGGAGGAACTGCTCGCCAGCAGTACTTACACCTTAGTTGTACCCAAAAAAGGGGCGACTGTTAGTGGTTTGATCACGGGTAAAACCAAGAAAAATTTATTAATTGATATCGGCGCTAAAACTGAAGGAATTGTCAGTGACAAGGAGTATGAAGTTGCGGCCGAGTATATCAACCAGCTCAAAGAAGGTGACAAAGTTGAAGCCATCGTACTCTCATTGGAGAATGATAGAGGTCAGGTCTTGCTCTCTCTTAAGCAAGCTGCTTTAGATGCTAAATGGGATTTCTTTACTTCAGCTTTAGAAAAGAGTGATGTCTTAGAAGCCAAAGGTATTGAGATCAATAAAGGTGGTTTAATTGTGACTGTTAATGGCGTGCGCGGTTTTGTGCCGTCCAGCCAATTTGGCAAAGTCTTCATGGGTAATATTACTCGTTTACGCGGTGAAACTATCAAGGTTAAAGCAATTGAAGTTGATCGAGAGAAAAATCGATTAATCTTCTCTGAACGACACGTGTCTGAAGAAAAAGAGTTAGCTCAGCGCGCCCAAGCCTTAGAGTCGGTCAAGGTCGGCGAAGCCTATCAAGGAGTCGTATCTGGTGCCATGCATTTTGGTTTATTCGTCACGGTGGAAGTGCCAGTGGGCGAGACTGAATCAGTCGGACATGTTGAAGGCTTGGTGCACATCTCCGAAATTAGTTGGGAAAAAGTCAATAATCCCAAGGATTACCATAAAGTCGGGGACCGAGTTAAAGTTCGTGTTCTCGGCGTCGATGAGCACACCGGCAAGTTAAATCTGTCAATGAAGCAGCTCAGCGATGATCCATGGAAAGAAATTGCCAGTAGCTATAGTGTCGGCACCACCTTTACAGGTGTTGTCTCTCGCATTGAAGCTTTTGGAGTCTTCGTTCATGTTGAAGCCGGCGTTGATGGCTTGATCCACTCGAGTAAGCTTGACCCTAACATTCTCCTCAAAAAAGATGAAGAAGTTACCGTCACGGTTGAAAGTGTTGATCCAGAACAACGACGGATGAGTCTGAGCATGGTCTTAACCGAAGTTCCCGTCGGTTACAAGTAAGCTGCCACGATCCAGGCGGCAGCTAGATTTATAGTGATAAGGTATACTTAAGCCTATGGCAAAACAACGCATGATCGTAACTGACGATCAACTTTTAATTGACATGGAGCTGCTTTTTAACGCTATCCGCGAGGCGGACGGTGACTGGCAAAAAGTGGAGCAAGATATGCAATCGTATCTTGGCGCCGTCCAAAGTATGACCGGAACTGAAGAGCAAAAACCAGCATAACTCCAGTTGTAAAAACATTGATCATTCAATCCTTTCAAGTTTAGGTTATAGAGTAATTCCGTGCTACAATGTAAATCTATGTCATACGTAATCACTTGTGGAGACGAGGGTGTTCAAATTAACGAAGGAAGCAAACTGGGGGTCATGGGCAGTGGCTTTCGGCTTGAAGGTTTTTCCGAAGTTGTAAAGTATCTTAAAAAAGTCTTCGGCGATGATCTCAGGATTGCCGGCAGTGAAGAGAGCGAGTGGGCTAAAAAAGTGCTCGATCTCAGTACTTGGGAACAGGTTAATGCTACCGTGCAGCAACAAATCGAAGCTTTAGCCGATCAAGAAGGACTGATGTACTCCGGCTACCTACCTTTCTCCGATCCTCGACAGCTCCAACACGGTATTCGCGGGCACATGGTTCGTCCTCACAAAATTCATATCGCTACCAAAATTTGTTTCACTTTAGGCGGTGGAGAGCAGGTCTATAATCTTGGTAATTTTGTGGTCTCCGCTGATTGGGTCTCGGAAGCTCCTGAAGCCTTGGTCAAGTCGTTCATGAATCAACAGATTGAGTTTTATCGCACTTTAGTCCCCGAGACTGAAGTTCGCTTAGTGTTTGAAACACGGGGCGTGCTGGGTGAAGAAGTAGCAGCTAAAAATCAAGCTATGCTGGAGAAAATTGGCATTTTTGCCGCACCACCTTTGGCTAACGGTAAACAGTAAGATTTATTCTTGATTATTCCCCAAACCGTCGTTCCTGGAAGGTAAGATTTTCAAGTACTCTTTAGTGCCCTTCTTCTTGGCTGACTATTGGTTTCTATGCCACCGGTGGATTTTTTCCCGATTGCTGATACAGCTAAAGCAAGGCTTGCGTGCTATGCTCATCAGATCCTATGGCTAAAGTCAAAACTTCGTATATCTGTCAAAACTGTAGTGAGTCACATCCTCGGTGGCAAGGTCAGTGTAACAACTGTGGCGAGTGGAATACCTTGGTGGAACAAATTTCTGAAGACGCTGCCAAAAAAAGTAGCATCACACCTCGCGAAAAAGCCATCAATCCATTAAATGTGGTGACTTTCTCTCAAGTAGAGGCGTCAAGTGGCCCAAAACGCCGTCTTTCCACCATGATTGGGGAGTTAGATCGGGTATTAGGCAGCTCAGTCCATCGAACTAAGAATGAGAAAGCTGGGTCTAAACCACAAACAACTAGTGGCATGGTGCCTGGAGCAGTGATGCTGATTGGCGGAGAGCCGGGGATAGGCAAGAGTACATTATTAACTCAGATGGTAGTCAACATGTTGGTCCACCGAACACAAACCGAAATAGAAAAAGGACTCAAGCAACCCATTCTGTACGTCTGTGGAGAAGAATCGCCTTCACAGATAGCTCTTAGGATCAAGCGAATCCAGGAAGATGAACACACAAAAATAATAGCGAATAAAACCCTTATTAACGAAGCTGCCCTTAATGAGTACCTTTTATTTGTCACCTCAACTGACGTAGATGAAGTGACTAGCATCATTCGCGAGCGCAATCCACAGTTGGTTATCATTGATAGTATCCAGACTATGCAGACCGAAGATCTAGCTGGAACTGAGGGCTCGGTAGGGCAAATTCGGGAGTCGACGCAGCGGATCGCAGATACAGTCAAGCGGCTAAGTATTCCTACTTTTTTGGTCGGTCATGTGACTAAGGAAGGAACGATTGCTGGACCCAAGGTGCTTGAGCACATTGTGGATGCAGTCTTAGAGCTGAGCGGAGAAAGGACAGATCAATTGCGATTGATCAGGGCGATTAAGAATCGATTTGGTGCTACAGATGAGGTGGGCGTCTTTCGGGTGGCAGAATATGGATTGGAGGAAGTGACAAATCCTAGCGAGTTGCTCCTAGAACATAGTCAGAAATCGGTAGCTGGATCAGCTACAGTGTGCGTGATGGAAGGAACGAGGCCGTTATTGGTAGAAGTTCAGGCTTTGGTGGTGTCCTCCCAACTTCCGATGCCTCGCCGGGTAGGAAGGGGTATTGAGCTAAGTCGGATTCAAGTGTTAGCGGCGGTTCTGCAAAAACATGCCAACTTGAGCCTGGGAACTGCCGACATCTTTGTGAGTGCGGCGGGGGGTTTTAGCATTCGCGAGCCAAGTGTTGATCTGGGTCTGGCGGTGGCTATTGCTAGTTCACTCAAGAATAAGCCATTGCCAGAGAAGACTATTTTTATTGGTGAAATCGGCTTACTTGGGGAGATTAGAGCGGTCAGCTATCTGGAACGTAGAATTAAAGAAGCCAAGAGACTAGGTTTTACCAAGATTACCTCGAGGCAGACCCATCAGCGAATCAGTGCCGTACTTATAGAGTTTGGGTTATAGAGTTTCAGGCGATTTTTCTCTACTTCTATTTTTCCCTACTTCCAAACTTAGATCCGCGACAGTAAGGTAGTGGGAAGACTAGTTTTTTCTCATTTTGAGCTCGAGTGCTATAAGCTCAACCTTGTAAAAAGAAATTATTATAGGTTTAACTCTTTTTGCTATAGAAAGAGCTCGCTAGCTATAGGCTCAGTTTGTAAGTGAATTTCGGAGGAGATAGTACGGCTTTTTAATCCTCAAAAGAACATGAGCCAAAAGGGTCGAAGGGTCCTAGTTGAGGAAAACTAAAAGTATAATAAGAAAAACGTAAGAACTATAGGCTCAGAATAGCCTATAAAGCATCAGGTCTCTTTTTTTGTAGCGTAACGCTCGCGGCTGACACGGAGCACTTTGTCTCGATTTTGGTTTACGCTCTTGGCCAAACCTAATGTTTGGGCCGTGAAGGGGAGAGAAATTTGGTTATCAATTGAGATCTTATTAATGATTTGATAGCGACCCAGTGAAACTAAATCTTCAGAAGTGTACTTATTCGCATACTCACTAGCAAAAACATTAGCATCGCCCGAGCCCATGACAAAGCTGACAATGCTGCCGCAATTCCCAAAAATGGCCTTTTGCACGTCCTCTGGAATTTGAGCAATATATTGATTCGCTAGTATCAAATTAAGCCGATACTTCTGTGCTTCTGAAAGTATCTTATTGAATGATTGAGTGGCAAAATTCTGAAATTCATCGACATACAAATAAAAATCTCGCCGTTCTTCTTCGGGAATGTGGACGCGCGCCATCGCCGCCAACTGAATCTTGGTAATCAGTAACGCACCCAGCAAAGTAGCGTTATCCTCACCCAGCTTTCCCTGTGATAAGTTGACCAATAAGATTTTGCCTTCAGCCATGATGTCTTCAATGCTAAAAGAGCTTTGTTTAGCGTTAACCACGTCACGAATCAGGGGAGAAGACACAAACTGTCCCACTTTATTCAAAATGGGGGCAATAGCTTCAGTTCTGGTCCGATCTTGCAGCTTTCCGAACTCATTAATCCAGAAGTTGCGCAAAATTGGATCATCTAGCTTTTCCACGACCGAGTTTCTGAACTTTTCATTGGTCAACAGGTCGAGAATGTCAGATAACCGGGCTTGATCACTTTTAAGTAAGGTCAACAGCGCATTGCGCAGTATATACTCGAGACGTGGTCCCCAAGAGTACGAATAAAGTTTTTGAAAAATTGACACAATTCCCGAGGCGATGAGCTCGCGATGGGCTACATTTTCTCCCTCAAACAGGTTGATTTTCACCGTCCGCTCCGGATCTGAAGGATCGAAGTAAACTACATCATTGATTCGACGGGAAGGAATATAGTTGAGGATAGTTTCTACCAGATCTCCATGAGGGTCGATCACACAGATGCCTTCATCGTTCTTGAGGTCGTTAATGACCATATTGGCTAGCAGTGTTGATTTGCCAGTTCCAGTTTTACCAATCACATACATGTGACGTCGGCGATCAGCTCGTTTCAAGCCATATGTAGTGACATTATTCTTAAAGTTGGTCTGGGCGAAGGTATTTATCTCCCGTTTCAAATCGGGGTCAGTCTCTCGATTCACAATCGGGAGTAGATCTGGTGGCTCACTAAATAAGTTTTTACCCCAGGCAATGTTGTGAATGGTAGCCAAACCCTGATGAGGGAGGTGGTAGAGGGTAGCTAACTCATCCAGACTCAAGTGCTGAGCCGGTAACCGACCAAAATCTCGATTCAGAATCGTATTGATGAACTGTTGTTTAAATAGTAAAGGCGCGTGCAAGGTAAGGCGGTTACCATCACTTTGAGTGGTTGACTGAAAGGTGTTGGCTAGACCTTGAAGCAACAACTCGGCTCGTTCATGGGAGTTACTCTTGACCAACAAGCGTAAACTGGCTTTTAAGCCTCGTTGGCTGAGCTTCTGGTCAATCAAGCTTTGCTGAGGATGAGGTGTAACATCGGCTATCCCTAAATTTTTACCGATAAGACCGCCTTTTTTCCAACCATCACCATCGTCTTGAACTACCAGCTGGACCAGTAGACTATCTTGAGGCTGAGCCGCGGACATAGTAGAGAGTAACGAGCTGAGTGAGTCAACGTCTTGCAGTTCTTGAAAGGTCTTAAGTGGCAGTTGCTCTGAGTAGCGAAGTTTTAAACTTCCAGCCTTGATGACTGTGGATTCTCTTTCTTCACTCCCGGGCAGGTGATTGACTCGAGGCGATGCTTCAAAAACAAACAATGGATCACCAGCTAGTGGTCCAATCAAACACTCTGGATAACTAGCCGCAATAATGCCTTGCATATATTCAGCTAGTCGAGTGGGAACAACACACCAAAAATAGATAGTTTGTTGCACGGTGCACAGCTCAAAGCTGAGGTGCTCATCCTCTTTCAACCAATGATGCCAAAATTGATCGCGTAGTTTGGGCAGAGCTCCAAAGAGGTGTGCTGCGGCCTGGGCCAGGTGCTGACTTTCACGGCCAGTGCGAATTTCCAGGATAGTGTGGTTCGCTAAACATGCTTTAAGTATAGCAGAACATCTCTACTTGCGCGGTAATCTTTGGGTAATTCTCAAGTGAATAACTATTTACTAAAAATCAATAATTTGTTTAAATAAACTATTATAAGACTAGTCAATTTAACACTTTGATAAGTTATAGGTTGAAGATTTTAGTAGCCAAAGTTATGCTAAGGAAAACACTGCTTCTTAGCTCAGTCACAGTCGGGTAGGTGAAAAATGAGGGAGGCAAATTTTGGGAACGAAGTAGGGAGATAGGAAAAAGAGGGCAATAAAAAAAGCATTATTACCGCTGGCTTACGCCACGAGTAACAATGCTCTTCCTTGATAAAGAGGGCTAAATCTTTCAATATTAGCTCTCGATAACTTGGTACTCTAGCAACTTCAAAAGCGGAAGTAAATTGCATCTTACTGGTGTATACTACCAATTAACTAGAACAAAGAGCGATGAATGGGGGTTCGATCGTTGGGCAGGCAATCGAACTCCCATCCACTGCTTTTTGCTCACTTCCTTCGACTGTATCATTTAAAACCAGGTACAAAAACCTATAATATTGATAAAAAATCAGTTATGAGCTATACTATTAGTCTCAAATATGAATCAGTCGTTTTCTCTTAACTCAATTTTTGTCCAACAACACTTTTCGCAAGTCCGGCACGTTCTAGAGGGTCATAGCTTTAGGGCAGAAATTGTAGATATCATTCCCTCCGTAGAGTTGGCTTTCTCCGTTGTCAAGCCAAAGGTCTCACCTAAATCAGCTTGGCTTCAGACTGGCTTAACCGGCATAATTCTATTGGTTATAGCAATTAGTGCGACACTCTTTACCCCTGCTTTATATTTCCGCTTATTTCCCGCTGATACCCAGCCAGTCCTCAGCGCTGAGCAGGGAAGTCCACTGGGAGGGCTTTTTCGGCCTAACAACAACCTGTCAGCGCCAGAAGAAAGTACTCGGCTACAACCCACGTCTTCGCCATCGCCAACTCCAAAACCACTACCACCTCAGGATGAAACTTTACCAGAAGGCCGATGGCTGATTATTCCTCGGATAGGAGTTAGAACCGAGTTGGCCGATAATCAGACCGCTGAAGAAGCTTTAGCCAAAGGCGTGTGGATGGTGCCAGAGTATGGCAAACCAGGGGAAGTTGAAGCGCCAATGATCTTGGCTGCTCACCGCTACGGTTGGCAGTGGTGGTGGAAAACTGATTACTGGAAGTATCACTCATTTCATTTATTACCCGAGCTGGAACCAGGAGACTTGGTTGAGGTAATTGATGACAAACGCAAATATCACTATGAGGTCTATGCTGGTGAGGAGGGGGAGGAGATCTCTGATTACAAAGCGGACATGATTCTATACACCTGCAAATTTCTAAACTCACCCCTACGTCATTTCCGCTACGCACGACTAGTGGACTGGAATACAGATACACAAGCTTAGACGTCGAGCAACAAGCTCTTAATCAAGTCACTTTTGACAAGGTGCCAGTTACATGTCATAATCTAGTTTAACCTCAGAGACTTCTTCAATAATTCTAGGCTCGAAGACCATTCATTTTATAATTCCATGTTCAGGAGAAAACCCATTTTAGGATAGCTATGTTAAAAAACGATGTCATCAACATTGACGATACTGTCGATTCTTCAGAGATTAAAACTCCTCAGTCAGAAACTCAACTCGCACCACCTTCTGAGACCTCTTCATCAGCAACTCCAAGCTCAAAAATCGAGCCAAGTTTGACGAATGCGATTACGATTGACGCTACTAGTGACAAGGCAAGTACGGCTGAGCCTACTACCGAAACAAGTTCTGCAGCAAAATCAGCACCGTCTGTAGCTGCTCAACCAGCAACTCAAAGCAAAGAACCAGCCAAAACAGTACCGGTCGCCCCGCTCCGCCCGCGAATCATGCGCCCAGCCGCATCATCCGCTCGTTCGTTCGCGCCCACCCCTCTGAACAATCGCTCCAATGATCGGGGTAATGACAATCGCCTTAACGACTACCGAAATAACGACAACCGAAATAATGATAATCGAAATAACGACAACTGGATGAACGATGGCCGCTCCAACGATCGGGGCTCATATCGGCAAGCAGACCGATCTCCAGTCGAGGATAAAGACGCGCCCACCGTGACCCTAAAAGGTATTTTAGAC
>Ga0163154_10005948_pt1 | contig 15196 bp, 12 predicted proteins | sample OliLakLV19MP9P1_FD_148649 | JGI IMG/M metagenome (GOLD analysis project Ga0163154, IMG submission 148649) | Freshwater microbial mat bacterial communities from Lake Vanda, McMurdo Dry Valleys, Antarctica - Oligotrophic Lake LV.19.MP9.P1 | ecosystem: Environmental > Aquatic > Freshwater > Lake >... | reverse complement strand
AGAACGGCAAGGTGCGACGCGTGCCGCTGTTCGGGCTGGCCCTTGCCGCGATGAAGGAGTGGCTGCGGCTGCGGCCGGGCTACATGCAGCGATGCTATCCAACTGAGCTAGTGTTCCCGACCGAGCGCGGGCGTCGCCGCAACCGCAAGGCCCCTCGCCGTTGGTCGCTCATTCTCAAGGCCGCCAAGCTCGGTGACCGAGCAACGCGTCACGACAAGCGCCCGGTGCGCTGGCATGACCTGCGGCACACCTGCGCGTCGTCGCTGGTCGCCGCTTGGTGGGGCCCAGCATGGCGCCTCGAGCTCGTGCGCGAGGTGCTCGGCCACTCATCGATCACGGTGACCGAGCGCTACGCGCACCTCGCGGCCAGCGTGCTCGACGACGCTGGTGCGCAGACCTCTGGGCTTGCAATGACCGGCGTCATGGTCCCAGCTGCAGTCCCAGGCCCCACCGCCGCTGATCCGCGAACGCCTTGTTCTGAAGGGCGCGACACGCAGGATTCGAACCTGCGACCCCCGGCTTCGGAGGCCGCAGGTCGGGCCTGCGATTCCGCGGAGTTGGATGCGCTGTGGGACCGTCTTGGGACCGTTGCCGAGCGGTACCTGCGGGCGCTCGAGATCCGGTCGCGGTTCGCGCACGCGCATGGGCGTGAGCTAGCGGAGGAGGTGCTCTTGGAGACACGCCGTCAGGCCGAGATCGCTGGCGCACGCGGTGTCCGCAGGGCCCCGTGGTAGCGGATCTCGCCGCTGCGCCTGTGGCATCGTAGGCTGCAACCATGCTCACGATGACGGCCTTCTCGAGCAGCCAGTGCAACGCGTTCCTCAATCGGTCGCGCGCAGCCGACAAGACGCTCACGCTCTCGGACATGTCCGCCTTCCTGATGCCAGCACTAGAGGCGCAATGCGAAGTGATTGGCGCCCCCAACTTTCGGGTGCGGTAGCCTGTGACCACCGACGGGGGCACGAATGTCGATCGTGAAGTCATCGTTGACCGCGCTGCTGTCCACTGTCGCGCCCGGGGCCGTTGAGCTGCTCGAAACGGCAATCAGCGTGCGAAACGAAGCCGCCAAGGCTCGCGTTGGCTCTTGGGGTGACTACTACATGCACAAGGCGAGCGACGAAGACTTCGATCGCGAGCTCGAATACGAGGACCTCGACGACGCGAAGGCCTCGACCGTATTGGAGTCCGTCCGGGCGGCAGTCGATGCGCCCGACGAAGGCGCGATCAAGCCCCTTGCGCGCCTAGCGCGCCTATACGTGATCACCGAAGCCGGGAAGCGCGACCGCCTGTTCCGATCTCTGACGCGCATGCTGTTGGACGCCGACGCGCAAGAGCTCGACGAGCTACGATCCCTGGTCGTGTGGGTGCTGAACGCGACCACACGCGCGTCCGTGCTGCTCACCCAGCGAGCGCGCAGCGTCGATCTCGTGAAGGACGAGCACGCCCCGAACGACTATGTCGAGCTGCAAAACGTATCGAATCCTGATTGTCTCCTGTCGTTGCCCAAGGACGTCACGACCGTTCTCCGGTTGTTGGTGCAGAGTGATGTCTTCCGCCCAAGCGACGCCATGTACATGGGCAGTGCCCCCGCAACGGCTCGGTTCGAGCGAAAGGGCGCCGAGATCCTGCGCTACGCACTCACCGGAACGCGCCCCAAGGATGGCGCGTAGCGCGCTTGTACCCTCAAGCCCTCTGAAGTGCTCGGCACTCGTGTGCGCTGGGCCGCGGTGATGGTGATGAAGGCTGCAAGCGGCGGCGGTTCCGAGCGAAGAGTCTCAAGAACGAGGCGGACTCGGCAGCACCCGTGGGCGAGCTGCTGCCCTCAGCCCACATCAGTCCTTGCGCGACCGTGGCTGGCCCAAGCAAGTCGGCTGGCCCGCGAGTCTCGGTCATCGTTGCGCCGTCATGGCGGCACGACTGAGGAGACCCCAGCCGCGCAGCTACGACCGCGCGTTCCTGCTGGCAAATTCGCCTTGTCAAATGAGCAGCCCTGACTAGGCTGTCCAGGGAGGTAGCCGTGGCAGACGATCGCGATTCGCAAGATCTTCTGAAGAGCGTGTCGAAGGAAGAGTTCGACACGCTACCGGTTCGCTCACGCGAAGAAATCGAGCTCTCCTTGGCCGAGGGCAAGGCTGATCGTCGGCGCGTCGAGCAGAAGCTTCGGCCGCCTTCGGTGGACCCGCGTCTCCGGTTTCGAGGCTGATCCCGCCGGGGGGCGACGTGGCGGCTACGGTTTCGACACACCCGTTCGAGGAGCAGTTTCTCCTCACCGAGCTTGAGGACACGCCGGCCTGTCAGTATCTGATCAGGTACCTCAAGGAGCTGAAGGCTTCGGCGATTCTGTTCGAGCCCCACTACGTCGACCGGCATTTCATCGACGACTACGCTCACTACTACGCGCGGGCATTTGCGCCTCCCGACCCGTGGTGCTGCCGGCTCCACTTCTTCGCGGAAACCTCCGCCGCCGAGCTGGATGCACTGCTCGACGACTTCTACGAGGGCGGCAGCGACAGACGCAGCGAGGTTCAGGCGCGCTTGCAGGCTGGCTACCTCGGGTACGTGGTCGTTCGACCATTGAGCGACGCGCGACTGGGCCGCACGGTGCTCAAGCCGTGGGATTCGGAGAAGCGGCGACGCTACGAGGCGGTGCGTGAGTATCGCGCGCACGTCGCGGGTGTTGAGCTGCGCGTTCAAGGCCTGGCGTTCCAACAGCAAGATCGGGGCGTCGCGGCGTGCGCCTCAATCGCGCTCTGGTCGGCGCTGCAGCAGGTAGCAAAGCTCGATGGCCATCGAACGCCGACGCCGTCTGCCGTCACGATGGCCGCTCGAAGTCCGTACCCGCCTACCTATGGTCTGACCGGCGATCAAATGGCGAACGCCCTCGCAACGCTCGGCTACGTGGCGGAGTCGTTTGGCCCAGAGAACCCCGCCCTGTTCCGCGCGAAGTTGGCCAGCTGCCTTCGCTCGCACCTGCCAGTGATACTTTGGGTAGGCTCTGACGACGGCGCAGGTGGTCACGCGGTGACGGTCACAGGCTTCAGCGAGCCCGCGACTGTCGTACGGATCGACCTCGACGCGAAGACAGGCTTCAAGATGCGCGACGGGTCAGTCGACGTGATCTACGTGCACGACGACAATCTTGGCTCTCATGCGCACTACGAGCTGATCTCGCGAAAAAATGACAAGGGCGAACCGTGGGTTTACCTGCAGCGGGGAAACCGAAAGCGCCCGCAAGTTGATTGGTGGAACATTGACGAGCTGCCGATCATTGCGGCAGTGGTTCCAAAGCCGCCGAAGCTGCGGCTGCCCATCGAAAATCTGATTCTCGACATTGTCGAGCTCGGGCAGGAGATCGACAAGATGGTGGGCGCGGACAAGGTCGACTTCACCGCTCGTTTCGCAGCGGGCGTTCGCTACCGCGAAGAGTTGCTCGCCGTTCAGCCCATGCTCAGCGGCTCGCGTACGTTCCACCAGTCTCTGAGCCTGCCGAGATTTGTCGGGGTGGTCTCGGTGAACCTCAACGGGAGGCACCTCTTCGACGCCATCCTGGACGTCACGGAGCTCTCCAGAAAGCCGCGGCAGCCATCGGTGCTGGCGCTCGCTGCGCACGGTGTTCCGACGCGGTCGCGTCTGCACAAGAAGCTGCAGGCTCTCGCGGACTTCTTCGAGTGTCCGGCAGCCTTCGGTCCGATCGCTCCGTAGGTAATTGCCGGGGCTGCAGGTTGCCGTTGCCGCCACGCGCGAGCCCGAGAGGGCTGGTGGACAGTGCCGCGTCGTGGAGATGGGGACAGGCCGCGCGAGCACCGTGATCGCCGCCAGAACGATTCCCAGCGCGCGCCCTGCCCCCATCACCACAGCCACTGGGACAATCGCTTCGCGATTGCCCCCACTGCCCACAGCCCCGACGGCGGCCGATTTTGATTTTTCTGCTGAGAGAGAAGCGCAGCGGCGCTATTCCTTCGAGCACGCTTCATGATGCGCGCTTTGCTCATCCGTGCTCGCGAGCAGTCGGGGCTCACCGTCTCCGCACTGGCGCGCCTGATCGCCGAGCAGACCGGCAGAAGCTCAGAAGGCGTGCGCACGACGATCCAGAGATACGAGGCCGAGGGCGGCCCTGAGCCAGGCACCGCCACGGTGCTCGACGTGCTCAACGCGCTGGATCTCGACCTTGCTCTCGTACCCCGCAGCGCAAAAAAGCCTACCAATAAGCCTAAATAGATTCTCCGATACCATTGACAGCCTGTAGCTCCAGAGCTACATATGTTCAGCTATGGTTATGGGGGCTGGAGATTCATCCCGTGGTGGCGCGGGCGGGCTGTCTCGAGAGATGGATCGGCGCCGCGTGGCCGAGCTTCTCGGGGTCGTGAGCAAGGCAATGGCGGAGCTCGCCGAGGAGTTCAGCAGCGAGCCCGTAGCCGACGCGGCGCAGAGGCGGCCCGTCGCGCGCAGACGAGAGCGCTCGGTGGTCGTGCCAACGAACGTTTCGGATCTCGATATGGCGGCCGCACGGCGGGCGCTGAGGAGGGCTGGCGTATGAGATACGGCTGCGGTGAGATCGAGCAACGCGGCGCGCGCTTCCGCGTTCGCTCGTACGTCGAGGGCAAGCGCACGCCCCTCGGCACCTACGCCACGGAGACAGAGGCCAGGAGCATCCTCGATGGGCTGGCTGCCCTTCGCGCACAAGGCGATGTCGCAGGCACCGGCGCGACGCTGCGCTCCTACGGCGTGAAGTGGCTCGACCGCCGAGAGACCGACGGCAAGCGAGCCATCGACACCGACCGTGGCCGCTGGGAGCGCTACGTGGTGCCAGAGGCGTGGGCGGGCCTGCCGCTGCGCGAGATCGGCAAGCGTGACCTTCGCGATTGGCTGTCGTCGATGAGACGGCGCCACTCGACGCAGGGCAAGCCGCTCTCACCGCAGACCATCCTCCATTGCTTCAAGTTGGTCTCCACTTGTCTGCGCTCGGCGATGGAAGACGAGCTGATCGAGAAGAACCCGGCGACAGGTCTTCGCATCGAGCGGCCGCGGCCCTCGCCCAGCATGTGGACGTTTCTCACCGTCGAAGAGCAGCGCATGCTGGCGATGTGCGAGCTCCCCGCCGGCACCGAGCGCGAGAGGCAGCTGATGCACGGCGAGCGCTTGATGGCGCTGATCGCGATGGGAACCGGCATTCGCCAGGGCGAGCAGTGGAACCTGGAGCTGCGCGATGTGCACGTGGACGACGCAGAGCCGTGGCTCTTCGTGCGCTGGGGCTCAGCCGGCCAGGCGCCCAAGAACGGCAAGGTGCGACGCGTGCCGCTGTTCGGGCTGGCCCTTGCCGCGATGAAGGAGTGGCTGCGGCTGCGGCCGAGCTACATGCAGCGATGCTATTCAACTGAGCTAGTGTTTCCGACCGAGCGCGGGCGTCGCCGCAACCGCAAGGCGCCGCGCCGTTGGCCGCTCATTCTCAGGGCAGCCAAGCTCGGCGATCGAGCGACGCGTCACGACAAGCGCCCGGTGCGCTGGCATGACCTGCGGCATACCTGCGCGTCGTCGCTGGTCGCTGCTTGGTGGGGCCCAGCATGGCGCCTCGAGCTCGTGCGCGAGGTGCTGGGGCACTCTTCGATCACGGTGACCGAGCGCTACGCCCACCTCGCCGCCAGCGTGCTCGACGAGGCCGGCGCGCAGACCTCTGGGCTCGCGATGACAGACGTCATGGTCCCAGCTGCGGTCCCAGGCCCCACCGCCGCTGATCCGCAAACGCCTTGTTATGAAGGGCGCGACACGCAGGATTCGAACCTGCGACCCCCGGCTTCGGAGGCCGGTGCTCTATCCAACTGAGCTAGTGTCGCAAAATGGCGCCCGATGGCGGCAGGGCCAGCTTTTCGCACGACGCCACCACACGAGCAAGAGCTGACCGCAAGCTGCGGCCTAGCCGCGAATCTTCTTCACGGCTTCGCCGACGTCTTTGCCGCCGACGACGGCTCCGAGGCCCTTCAGGTGCTTCATGGCGACGCCGGTTGCCTGGCCGTCGTTGCCGGCCGCCTTGATCGCGTCTGCGACCGGCGCTAGCGCCGCGCTGATCTCGTCCACCGTCATCGACTTCGGCAAGAAGGTCGCGAGCACGGCGTTCTCTTGCTCGAGCGTCGTGCGCTGCGCGGCGTCGCTGGTGTTTGTCATCGTCTCTTCGTTCGACTTCATCAGCTTGCGCAAGATCGCCTGCGTCTCGGCGTCGTCGCCCTTGCGGCCTGGCCGCGCCGCCTCGGTCGTGATCTCACCCATGGCGACCTTGAGGATCTCCCTGGTGACGACGTTGCCGGATTTCATGGCGGCGAACATCTGCGCTTTGATGTCATCGAGAAGCATGGCTGCACCCTATCACGGCGAACAGCCATCGGGGCGCGCACAGCTTTGGTGGCGGTGCCGCCGGCGGCCCGGCACTGACCACATTCGACGGATCGACGCTCGGGTGCGGCGTCGCTGCGCCGATCGGCTTGGGGGACTGCTCGGGCTGGCAGGAGACGACCCCGAGGACTGCGATCAGGTGCGTGAGCCTCATCGCGGCGCTCCGACACGGTCTGCCACCGACTCGAAGCCGGAGAATGGCGCGAGAGATGCGGACTCGGTCATTCGCCGACGATCGTCGGGTACTCCGGATACCACATGGCGTCTTCGATCGCCGCCGGGATGTCTGCGTCGGCAATGACGCGACCGAGCCCCAGATTGCGGGCCTCTTTCACCACAGCGGCGGCGATGCGTGCGGTGACTGGCCGAAGCTCGGTGAGCGGCGGAAACAGCGAGCCTCTCGCGAGATCGGCCTCGGAGACCAGATCAGCCAGCGTCTGCGCGGCGACGGTGAACATCGAGTCGGTGACGGCTGTCGCCTCGGCGACCAGGGCGCCCAAGCCCACGCCAGGAAAGATGTACACGTTGTTCGCCTGGGAAGCGCGATGCTCTTTGCCATTGTGTTTGACGGCGTCGAAAGGGCTACCAGTGGCCACCAAGGCGCCGCCGCTGGTCCACTCGACGAGCTCGGCAGGCGTCGCTTCGCTGAGGCTGGTCGGATTCGACAGCGGGAAGATGATAGGGCGTTTGGTGTGGTTCGCCATTGCGCTGACGACCGCCTTGTCGAATACGCCCGGCTGCGCGGAGGTGCCAATCAGCACTGTGGGAGCAAGCTTGGCGACGATCGCGGCAAGGTCGTTGCGGTCACCCTCGGGAATGGCTGCGGCGAGCTCCGCCGGCCAGGCGAACTCCAGCTTGTGTTTCTCGCTTTCTTTGCGGCCAAGGACCAGCAAGCCCTTCGTATCGACCAAGGCGATTGCTCCCTTCAGCGCATGTCCGTCGAGCCCGCCTCGCTTCATTGCATCTCTTATCTGGGTGGCGATGCCGATGCCCGCGGCACCAGCACCCAGAATGAGCACGCGCTGCTTGGCGATCGGCTCGCCTTTGACACGGCAAGCTGCCATTACGCCGGCCAGCGCCACTGCCGCCGTGCCTTGAATATCGTCGTTGAACGACGGCAGCGATGCCCGATAACGATCGAGCAAATCGAACGCGTTGCCCTTCTTGAAATCTTCCCATTGCAAGAGAGCGCGCGGGCAACGTTCTTTCACCGCGTTCACGAACTCGTCGACCAGGGCCTCGTACTCCGGCCCGCGCAAGCGGCGGTTGCGCCAACCAATGTAGAGCTCGTCGCCCAAGAGCTCGGCGTTGTCGGTGCCGACGTCGAGGCTGACAGGCAATGTCTGTGACGGGTGAATGCCAGCCGCCATGGTGTACAGCGCGAGCTTGCCAATCGGGATGCCGATGCCGCCTGCTCCCTGATCGCCGAGGCCGAGGATGCGTTCGTTGTCGGTGACGACAATCAGGCGAACGCCGTCGCCGTGAATGCTGTTGGAGAGCACATCGGCGATGCGCCCCTTGTGCTCGGGGGAAATCCAGATGCCGCGGCCCCGGCGAAAGATGCGGCTGTAGCGCTGACACGCCTCACCCACGGTCGGCGTGTACACGATCGGCGTCAGCTCTTCTGTGTGGGCGAGTAGCAGCCGATAGAAGAGCGTCTCGTTGCGGTCTTGCAGCTCGGCGAGGGCGTTGTACCGCTCGATGGGGCTCTCTTTGCCCATGGCAGCGCGATACACGCGCTCGATCTGGCTGTCGATGGACGTCACTCGGTGGGGCAAGAGGCCCTCGAGCCCGAGCGAGCGTCGCTCTTCTGCGGTGAAGGCTGTGCCCTTGTTGAGCAGCGGATGACGTAGCAAAGCCCGGCCTCGCAGCTCCGTATGCGCGGTCATCTTGTGGGCAGGCCCAGCGAATCGGATGCTCTTCACGCCGCGGAGCGTAGTCGCGTGCCCGGTGTAAGACGAAGTAAGAATAAATCTGCTGAGAATGTAGCCGGCAGCGGATCCCGGAAAAACGCAGAAGGTTCCCCAGAATCGAGCGATCGATCGTATCTTCGATCGAGCCGCTGAGGAGGTCTTCCGATGAGCCGTCTTCGCCCGTGGATGATCGCAAGTCTATTCGCAGGCAGCCTCGGATGTATCGGTGAGATCGGCTCGCCACTTCCTGGCGACGAGCCCGAGCCGCCTGGCTCGACCGCCGGCGACTTCACGACCAGCCCTGGTCTGCGCCGGCTGACTCGTGTCGAGTACAAGAACACGATCAAGTCGCTGCTCGCCATCGACGTCGACACCGACACGCTGGGCAAAGAGCTGTTGATCAAGGGCCACAGTCAGATCAGCGGCGCGCAGAAGACAGGCTACGACGACGTCGACCGCTACTACGAGCTCGGCGCCGAGATCGCAGCCGCAGCCGCGCCCGCCGTACTGTCGGAGACCGGCTGCAGCGACAGCCCCTGTCTCGAGACCTTTGCAGATGGCTTTCTGACGCTGGCGTTCAGGCGTGAGCCCAGCGTCTCCGTGAAGGCCGAATACATGGCCCTGTTCGCCGCACCCGACGCAGGCGAGACACTGGATGAGCAGCTGGAGACCTTTCTCGCTGCGGTGTTGAGCTCGCCTCACTTTCTCTACCGAAAGGAGATTGGCGTGCCCATTGCTGACAGCACGTTTCGCGAGCTCGACGGCTATGAGGTGGCGGCCCGGATGAGCTACTTGGTGTGGCAGACGACGCCCGACCAAGAGCTGCTCGCTGCTGCCAAGAACGGCAGCTTGGACCTTCCGAATGGCAGAGCAGAACAGCTCGAACGCATGCTGGAATCGGATCTCGCGCGGCAGGGCGCTCGGGCCTTCGTCTTCGACTGGCTCGGGCTCTTCGACAACCACATGCAAGACAAGGCACCTCTGGTGCTGGAGGGCACCAGCGCCGAGCTGCCAGCGAACGCGACCCAATCGCTGGAGCTGACAATCGACGACGTCCTGTTCGGTGCCCCCGGAGGCGGCCAGCTGGCCGAGCTACTGCGCACTGACGGGCTGTACGCCAATGCGGAGATCGCGGACCTACTCTTGCTCGACGGCGCGCCGACAGACGGCTTCGAGCGCCTGACGGTCGACACCAAACATCGGCGCGGCGTCCTCACGCATCCATTGGTGATCGCCGCTCACAGCAAAGAAGGCGGCGCATCGCCCTTCCCCCTCGGCAAGTTCATCTACGAGAACATGCTGTGCGAGACCATCCCGCCGCCACCGCCATCGATTCCCAAAGTCGAGGAACCAACCGAAGGGCAGACCCTGCGCGAGGAGCTGGAGGCGATCACCAGCGCCGACGGCTGCTCCGGCTGTCACAGTCGCATCAGCCCGCCCGGTTTCGCGTTTTTGCCATTCGACCCGATCGGTCGTTACCTGCCCACCGACAAAGCGGGCCGACCTTGGGATACCAAGGGGGAGCTCATCGTCCCCGACCAGGCCGAGACAGCGCCGTTCGACGGCGTCTCCGAGCTCTCCGTCGTACTGGCTGACAGCCAAGTCGTCACTCATTGCGCCGCAAAGCGGCTTTTTCGCTGGTCATATGGCCGCTTCGAACAAGACGGCGCAGATGACGAGGCCGTTGCCGCGCTGCAGGCCGTCGCCGACTCGAGTGAGACCGCCGCCTTCGAGCTGATACGGGCGGTGGTATCAGACCCCAAGTTCTCGCGAGTGCTCGTGAAGTGAGGAGTCGACGATGAAACTTTCACGAAGAGACATCCTCAAGCGCGCCGGTCTTTACAGCCTGCTCTGGCCGGTCATGCAAATGGTCGACGCTCGCGCTGGTGGGCCACAGTCCCCGAAGCGTGTGCTCGTGCTGTTCAACGGCAATGGCCCGATCAGTCAGCAGGGTCCGGCTGAAGGCAGCGAGACCAACTTCGAGCTGCACGATTGGTGGCAGCCGCTCCAGCGACACAAAGCAGACGGCGTCTTCTTTCGCGGCGTGCACCAGGCCGGCGTGCCGTTCGGCACACACAATGAATATGGTCACCAGTCGGCGGCGACAGGCAGCCTCACCGCCCGCACGACAGAGGGTACCAACAACGCGACCGGCCCTTCGATCGACCAATTCATCGGTCAAGAGCTACAGAAGTCGGGCATCATCACGCCGAAGCGCTCGCTTCTGTATGGGCTACACGACGACAGCGGCAATTGGGGGCCGTGGTACGAGGCGGCTGGCGAGCCCATCTCGCCCGTCAACAACCCGTATGCGGCGCTGGACGATCTCTCACCGTACTTGAGCAACGACGGCAAGCCCAACCCGGCCTTGCTACGCAAACGATTGGTGCTCGAGCAGGCCTACAAAGACTGTAAATCGATGACGAGCGACCTCAGCGCCGAAGGCAAAGAGATGCTCGACTTTCATTGCTCCAACATCGAGAGCCTGGAGAAGAGCGTTTCGAGCTCGATCGTCACCGGGCCGCAGTGCATCCCACCAGCGGGTCCCAATACGACGCTGGGGCCTGACGAAAATTTCAGCCAACCGTCGACGCGAGACGAGCTGGTGACAGCGTTCTCCGATTTGATCGCGCTCTCTTTCGCGTGCGACCTCACGCGTGTGGCGGCGTTCTCCTTCAGCGGCCCCGCAGCTCGTTTCGGGATCCCGGAGAGCTACCCAATTCCCAGCGCACCTCAGGCCGACTCGGGCGATTCGGGCCCACAACACCATGCCTGGACGCACTTCTATGGTCAGAGCGACGACAAGACGGCCGCGCTGCGCGCGTTCACACGCTGGTACGCGCAGAGCACGGCGACCATCCTCGACAAGCTGAAGACGACGATGGACGCGTTCGGCAAGCCGCTGCTCGACAGCACCCTCGTGCTTTCGACATGCGAGCTCGGTTGCGATGCAGGGTCGCAGAACGACGCGCACGCCAACTCCAACATCCCGGTGATGCTTTTCGGCGGCGGCGACGCGATCAAAAAGAATCGCCTCTTCAACGGCGACGGCACCACCGACAGCGCGCTCGAGCTGCATCGTCTGTTCGTCAGCATGATTCGCCACACGGGGCTCACCGACATCGACAGCTTCGGCAACGCCGGCAGCGGCCCGCTCGACTGGTTGCAGGGCTGAGGCAAGGCTGAGGCAAGGCTGAGACTCGGCTCTGGGCTGACGGCCGTCAGCGACAGCGATCGACACCCAGGCGGCGATTTGACGCGGCAGCGGCACTGTCGTGCTAGAGCGGTGCGCGCGCATGATCGAGGAAGGCGAGGCAACTGAAATACGTCGCACCGTCGCGCGCCTGAGAGAGGGCGCTGCCGACGTGAGCGTGGCCGCTCGCAGCGAGCGACGCGCGGAGCTCGATCGACTGCGGCGCATGTGGAAGATCGAGCCAGGCCTGTTCGACGCACCGCTCCTGGGCGAGCTGCGCGAGCTTGCAGCAGCGGCGGGCCCCGCGCTCACACCGGAAGAAGTGCTCGAGAGCGTGTTCGGCTACCATTGCTTTCGCCCCGGGCAGCGAGAGGTGATCTCGGCGGTGCTGGCCGGCCGCGACGCGATCGGCGTGATGCCGACCGGCGCCGGAAAGTCGCTCACCTACCAAATTCCTGCGCGCACGATGGGCGGCACGACGCTGGTCGTCTCCCCCCTGATCGCCCTGATGAAAGATCAGGTCGACGCCCTCGGTGAGGTCGGCATGCGCGCGACCTTTCTCAACTCGAGCCTCTCTTTCGAAGAACGCAACGACCGTCTCGATCGTTTGCGTCGCGGCGAATACGAGATTTTATATGCGGCGCCGGAGGGTCTCGAGGCATCGGTTGGCCGTGCGCTCGCAGGCATCGACTTGCGCCTGATCGCAGTCGATGAGGCCCACTGCATCAGCCAATGGGGGCATGATTTTCGTCCGTCTTATCGCACGCTCTCCGGGCTGAAGCGGCGCTTCCCCAAGGTGCCGGTGTTGGCCCTGACTGCCACGGCGACCAGCGCCGTGATCAACGACATCGTCCAGCAGCTGGGCATGGCCCAGCCCGAGTTCTTCCGCGGTAGCTTTTTTCGACCCAATTTGCATCTCTACGCCATCAAGAAGGGCGGCGGAAAAAATGGTCGGCGTGGCCCCACCACACGCGAAGCAATCTTGAAGCTGGCGCGCGAGCGGCGCGGCGAAAGCGGCATCGTGTATTGCCTCTCACGCAAGGGCACGGAAGAGACAGCCGGCTATCTGACGGAGCATGGCATCAGCGCGATGGCGTATCACGGGGGCATGTCGCCAGAAGAGCGCACGCGCGCCCAAGAGGCCTTCCGGGACGACAGGGTCGACGTGGTCGCCGCGACGATCGCCTTCGGAATGGGCATCGACAAGAGCAACGTGCGCTACGTGATTCATCGCGACATGCCCCGCTCGATCGAGGGCTACTACCAGGAGATCGGTCGCGCAGGTCGCGACGGCGTGACGAGCGACTGCATCCTCTTCTACTCCTGGTCGGAGGTCGTGACGTACGACCGTTTCGGCGACGAAGCCGAGAGCGACGAAGTGGCTGCCCGGATGAGCGCGCAAGTCAGGGAGATGTACCGCTTCGCCGAGAGCAGCGGCTGCCGCCATCAGCGCTTGTGCGCGTATTTCGGCGAACGGATGTCACCCTGTAAGGCCTCCTGCGACGGCTGCCACGGGCGTTTGCCGGAGCGCAGCGGCAACTCGGCCGGTCGCGCCAGCTCGGCGACAAGCGGCTCCGCGACAAACGGCTCGGCGACCAGCAACGCCTCGCCGGTAGTCGGCACCACGCCCGAGCTCTCCAGCCAAGGTCGAGAGCTGTTCGACTTGTTGAAGGCGCTGCGCAAGCATCATGCTGAAAAGAAGGGCCTTCCGGCCTACCTCGTGTTCAGCGACGCGACACTTCTGGAGATGGCGACGCGTCACCCGAAGACCGAAGCCGAGCTCTTGCAGGTGGCCGGGGTCGGGCCGAAGAAGCTTTCCAGCTATGGGCCATCGTTTCTCAAGCTCCTGCGTGAGGAAGCGCCGCGCCGCTGATGGATCGAAAGCGCAGCGCCGAGTGAGCACCAGCTGGTTTTCACTACACGTGGCACAGTGCAGCGGCGCCACAGCCTGACTGCATTCCGCTGTGCCGGTGATTGAAGTTGCGCGCGCGATCAGCAGTAAACAGGCCATCTGTTGGGGGTGGTCGCGGCTCGATCCGCTCGAATTGGTGACCTACCCCGGCGCTTACCGCACGTTGTAGGCGAGAGCGCCGGCCACCATTGGCGCGAACGGTGCACTGCGCCCCGCCGTGAAGCCCTCCACGTTTGCGCCTGTACTTTGGTTGCCGCTCGTCGCCACCGCCTTCACCGCGCTCGCGTGCGCCGACCCCGTGATGCTACCGCCCGGGGTCGATAACGACGACGCATACAGCGGCAATGGTGATGGGGACGGAAACGGCGACGGCGACGGAAACGGCAATGGTAATGGCTCGGGCCCCGGTCCCGAGTCCTGCGACGACCCGGCGACCTGCGAGTACGACCAAGACACGACTTGCAACGGGAAGCCGGCCGCCGACCCCTCGCTCTTTCCAGCGTGCCCGTCGGATATCTGCGCGGCGGGTGGACACTGTGTCCCGACGTCTCTTGTCCCGCCGGACCAAGCAGCCGAGCTCGACAGCTGTGACTCCAGCTCCAAGTGTGTCCCCGACCGCTTCATCGAATCCGCTGGGCGTTTGACTCCCCTTTCGTGCACATCGATCGGCGGGGCCGAGGGCCGCTGTCTATCGACCTGTCTGCCCGATGTGGCGGCGCAGGCCAGCTACCTATCGGGGGAGGGCTGCGACGCGACCGAGATTTGTGTGCCTTGTTTCGATCCCTTCGATGGGGCGCCGTCTGGCGCCTGCGAGATCTCCTGTGACAGCGGCCCCACACAGCCAGCCAAGCCGCTACCGTCGTGTTGCCTGGACAAGGGTGGCGGCACGTGTGTGCCCATTGCGGTGGTAGGGGCAGAAGAAGCTGACAAACTCGACGAAGAAGAGTGCGCCGAGGCCGGCTTGGCTGGCGCCGTTTGTGTGCCCAACATCATCCTCGACGCGCAGTTGGTGGACGTCCCGTTTTACCCTGTCTCGTGTGTGACAGGGCCAGTGATTCAGGAGCTCGGGCTCGGCAGCGAGGGCGGCTGTTTACCGGAGTGTATTCCGATCATCGACGTGCTGCCGGTCACCCAGACAACGTGCGCAGACGGCTTCAAGTGTGTGCCCTGCATCGACTTGACCGGTGACGGAACGGGCGCGTGCGACCCGTGACTGGGCGGCGGCGGTCGCCTCAGGGCGTCGCGGTGACAGTCAGCGCGTAGCTGCCTGCGTCACCATTGAAGCCATCGACCCACACGTACCGGATGTTGTTGTTCACGAACGGTAGCGAGATCTGCTCGCCACCCATGGGCGAAGCGGAGTCATCGCACACAATCTCATTGGAACCGCAGTCGAAGCGACCGTACAGAACGGAGTCGAAGTCAGTGAGCGAGGCGGGCAGCTCGACGCTCATGCCGGTGATGGTCGCGGTGGCGCGCTCGATTCGATAGACGACATCGGTGGAGCCGGAGCCGGTGCCACCACCCCCGCATGAGCCGCCTGTCGATTGGCTTTGACCATTGGTGAAGCCCAGCACCGTTTGGGGTGAGCCGGACCAAACCGGCAATGGCACCGGATCGTTGCACGAGAAGCCAGCAGATAGATCGATCGTGAGCGAGAAGGCGCCCTGGCTGGCAGGGGCGATGCTGTCGACGACGAGGTACACCACGTCGCCCTGCAGAACCGGGAAAGACACAACTTCACCGCCGAAATTCGGGAGGGGCGACAACGGCGCGGAGTTATCGGCACAGAGA
>Ga0163154_10005945_pt1 | contig 15202 bp, 12 predicted proteins | sample OliLakLV19MP9P1_FD_148649 | JGI IMG/M metagenome (GOLD analysis project Ga0163154, IMG submission 148649) | Freshwater microbial mat bacterial communities from Lake Vanda, McMurdo Dry Valleys, Antarctica - Oligotrophic Lake LV.19.MP9.P1 | ecosystem: Environmental > Aquatic > Freshwater > Lake >... | reverse complement strand
AGCTCAAACCGCTGTGGATGGCGGTTGGGTTAGCGGGAGTGGCGATCGCATCTGCTGCAGGAGGTGCCTTGCTGGCTGTTTCGCTGGCCAGCACCCCCCTGCTACAAAGTAAACTGCATCCCAATGATGCCAAAGTATTTGACCAGGGCAATATTTCTACTGGCGTCAACTTTCGCTTGCCTGCCTTAACCCGCCCTGTCAACATCATGATCTTGGGCATGAAGGTGCTCAGTTCAGACGTTAACAATCCCCCAGCCGAAGCGGCCAACCTGGGCTATCATGCGCTGGTGAACTCGTTCGATGGCCTATCCGACACCATGCTGATGCTGCGGTTTGACCCGGCGACCTTCAAACTAGTATTACTCTCAATTCCCCGCGATACCCGTACCTGGGTCGATGGCCTGGGTACCACCAAGTTAAACGAAGCAAATGCCTATGGTGGCCCTGCCCTAGCCGCCAAGTCGGTGAGTAATTTGCTGGCAGATGTGCCCATCGATCGCTATGTCCGCATCAATGTCCAGGGTGTAGAAAAGCTGGTGGATGCGCTGGGCGGCGTTACCGTTTTTGTCCCTCAAGACATGAAGTACACCGACGAAAGCCAGCATCTGTATATTGATCTAAAACAGGGTGAACAGCATCTCAATGGTAAAAAAGCGCTAGATTTCTTGCGGTTTCGCTACGATCGCTTAGGCGATATTGGGCGAGTGCAGCGCCAACAAATGTTGATGCGGGCACTGGTTGAGCAAACGCTGAGTCCGGCAACGCTGACCCGGATTCCGCAAATTTTGACCGTGATTCAAGAAAATGTCGATACCAATCTAAGCGTTGAAGAATTGGTGGCGCTGGTGGGATTTGCGGCACAGACAGAGCGCGCTAATTTGCAAATGCTGATGCTGCCAGGAGATTTTAGCGGAGCTGGCGACTATGCCGCTAGTTACTGGTTGCCCAATCAAGCCGGAATTGACGGTTTGGTGGCTCGCTATTTTGTCCCAGAACCAGCCGTGGCGGGAACATCAGGCAGTGGCTCAGACCTCGGGACAGAGGTGGGAATGGGTGCAGAAGCTGCTCCGGTGCTAGGAGACCTAGACTATCCAGAGGGCGATCGCACCGCTGAGATTGCCATTCAAGACACAACGGGTAGTGAAAATGCGGCTCAAGCAGCGCGATCGCAACTAGAGGAGCAGGGTTACCTAAACCTGTTTGTGGATGATCCTTGGGATCAGCCGTTGAGCGTAACGCGAATTATTGCCCAGCGAGGTGACACTGAAAGCGCTAAAGCCCTCCAGGCCATTCTAGGGGTGGGTGAAGTCCAGGTTGATGTGACTGGCAATATCCGCTCCGATATTACAGTGCAGCTTGGTACGGACTGGGCGCAGCGTCAAACCGAATCGTCTGGCTCTACAACAGCCGTTCCCACAATTCGCTAGAGTAATGCCGATGTTAAATAGATACCTGGGTAGGGGCATGGCACTGCCATGCCCCTATCACTTAACCAAATCGACCGCTGACATAATCTTGAGTGGAGACTTGGCTAGGGTTGTTGAAAATAGTCTGAGTCGGGGCATATTCTACCAGATAGCCCATTTTGCCGCCCTTGTCGGTCGCCTGCGCGTTGTAAAACGCCGTCATATCGGAGACCCGTGATGCCTGCTGCATGTTGTGGGTCACGATGATGATGGTGTAGTGCTTCTTCAGCTCCTGCATCAGTTCTTCGATCCGCAGGGTAGAAATGGGGTCGAGTGCAGAACAGGGTTCGTCCATTAGCAAAACTTCGGGTTCGATGGCGATCGCCCGAGCAATGCACAGTCGCTGCTGCTGCCCACCCGAAATCGACAAGCCGCTTTCTTTCAGCTTGTCTTTTACTTCATCCCACAGTGCCGATCCGCGCAGTGCGCGCTCGACCAACACATCCATGTCGCCCTTGTAGCCGTTAATTCGGGCACCATAGGCAACATTTTCAAAAATCGATTTTGGGAAGGGGTTAGGTTTCTGAAACACCATACCAATCCGTCGCCGCAACTCGGTTGCATCTACGCTTTTGTCGTAGATATCGACACCACGATAGGTGATTTTGCCCTCAACTCGTGCACTGGGAATCAAGTCATTTAAGCGATTAAAACAGCGCAGAACAGTGCTCTTACCGCAGCCCGATGGCCCAATAAACGCAGTAATTTTCTTCTCTGGAATCTCAAGGAAGACATCCCGAACTGCCAGAAATGGACCGTAGTAGTAATTTGCTTTCTCAACGTTAAAGGCATGGCTTGTATCAACTGCGGCAGCAGAATTGGAATGCATGAAATTAGACCTCTGTAAATTCAAGGATAAATCGACTAGGCTTCGCCATAAACGTGTCTGAACCTAAACCTACCGATCTCTCTGAAACCGATTACGCAGATAGATCGCCACAGCGTTCATTGACAACAGCACCCCTAGCAATACGATGCTGGCGGCGGCGGCGTTGGCATGGAAGGCTTCTTGAGGGCGCGATGTCCAGTTAAAAATTTGAATCGGCAACGCTGAAAAAGAAGACTGCAAACCTGTGGGTAGAAAAGGGACAAAGGTCTGCGCCCCAATCACAATTAGCGGAGCAGTTTCTCCAATGGCTCGCGATAAGCCCAAAATCGTTCCTGTCAAAATCCCTGGCAGGGCTAGAGGCAGAACATGGTCACGCACCACCTGCCAGCGGGTCGAACCCAATGCCATCCCGGCAATCCGGAGGCTGTCAGGAATTGCCTTTAATGTTTCTCGTGTCGCCACAATAATCACGGGCAAAATTAACAGCGCCAGGGTGAGACCGCCTGCGAGCACGCTGCGCCCGCCTGTAATTGGCTCTAACATTCGAACGAACACCATCAGCCCCAGTAGACCATAAATGATCGACGGCACCGCTGCCAGGTTGCTAATGTTGACTTCTAATATCTTGGCAAACCAAGAATCAGTCGCAAATTCCTGTAAGTAAATCCCTGTCCCCACTCCAATTGGAAATGCAAATGCAGCCGTGATTAACAACAGCCAAACGGTTCCAGCCAGGGCAGACGCAATCCCTGCTCGCTCTGCATTACGCGATGGGAAGCTTGTTAAGAAGCTGCTACCTAGACGAGGTAGACCATCTGCAAAGGTAGAAATGAGCAGAAATGCCAGCACTACTAAACCAGTAATGGTGGCAACCCAACTGGCATAAGCAAACACCTTGTCGAGTTTATAGCGGCCTACCAAGTTAGGTTCAAATTCATCTAGGGCAATGCCTTCATCAGGGATAAATGCCTTCGGATCGGTAGTCGTCATTCGTATTTCTCCTGGAACTTACGCACAAACCAGAAACTCAAAATATTCAGCAGTAAGGTAATCACAAACAGAGTCATACCGACCGCAAACAGAGTGTCGTACTTGAGCGTGCCTACGGGGACGTCGCCCTTTGCCACTTGCACGATGAACGAGGTCATGGTTTGAATGGGCACTCGTGGATCGAGGGTCAGTGTAGGATTTTGACCTGCCGCTAAGGTCACGATCATCGTTTCACCCACAGCTCGGGCGACGCCCAAAATAATTGCCGCCACAATCCCAGATAGGGCGGCGGGCAGTACCACATCGGTAACGGTTTCTCGCTTTGTCGCTCCCAATGCGTAAGAACCCTGCCGCAAGTCTTGGGGAACAGCGAAAATGGCGTCTTCACTTAAGGAGGCGATCGTCGGCAGCAGGGCTATCCCCAAAATCAATCCAGCACTCAGTCCGTTGAAGGTTTGCAGCCCAGGAATAAAGGTTCTTAGGATAGGCGTCACAATCAGCAAGGCGAAAAAGCCAAACACAACGGTAGGCACACCTGCCAAAATTTCTAATGCAGGCTTTAGCCATGCCCGCACGTTGCGTGGAGCGTATTCGCTAAGACAAACTGCCGCCAATAGCCCTAACGGCACGGCCACTAATAGCGCAATGAGTGACGTCAAGAAAGTAGCGCTGATTAGGACGAAAATTCCGTAGCGAGGCTGTGAAAACAGCGGCGTCCATTGATTATCGAATAGAAACTGAACTAATGAAACTTGAGAAAAGAACTTGATGGTCTCAAAAATTAGCGTGGCGACAATCCCGAGGGTCGTAAAAATTGATAGAACGGCAAAGCTGCCGAAAATAAATTTAACAATTGCCTGCGATCGCTTACTTGCCTCACGGTTGGGCTGCCATAAGTTGGCGGAAGAGTGCTCAGGTGGAAGATAGCTGTCAGTCATGACTTAAACCCAAAACTAGGAAATAGTAGGTCAGCTCTTAAAGCTGGTTGATCAAGTCTCTCAAGGGTTAATTTTTCGAGCGCGCCGCGCTCGAAAAATCAACCTTCAAACAGCTTTTTGGAACTGACTTGATCGCATAACTCAAATCAACAACAAAGTCGCTGGAGCGAGTGAGAGTTTACTTGAGCAACTCTTTCACCTTCGCGTAGGCATCGTCAGGCAAACCAACGTAGCCTGTTTCTTCCACCAAACCCCGGTTGGCAGCATCGGTGTAAAAGTCGATGAATGCCTTTACTTCGGGCTTGGCCAATGCCTTCTTGGTGACGTAGATAGAAAGTGGACGAGACAACGGCACATAGGTGTTGTTGACCACATCTTCTTTGTTGGGGGCAACACAACCCTTACCAGCGTCAATCTCGACGGCTTTCAGCTTGTCTTCATTCTCAATGAAGTAGGCATAGCCAAAGTAAGCTAGGGCACCCTTACTGCCTTCAACGCCCGTTACGAGCACGTTATCATCTTCGCTAGCGGTATAGTCACCTCGACTTGCGCCTTCCTCGCCGTTGATTTCATCGGTGAAGTAGTCAAAGGTACCCGAATCGGTTCCAGGGCCATAGAGCTGGAGTGGTTCTTTGGGGAACTTGGGATTCACCTGATCCCAGCTTGAAACCTTACCTTGGGCACTAGGCTCCCAAATCTTTTTCAGCTCATCGACCGTGAGGCAAGTTGCCCAGTCGTTTTCAAGATTAACCACTACTGTGAGTGCATCCACTGCCACAGGAATCTCAACGTACTCAATTCCAGCCGCCTTACACTTTTCAGCTTCAGTATCTTTGATGGGGCGCGAGGCGTTGGAAATATCGGTCTCTCCACCGCAGAACTTTTCGAAACCGCCACCCGTGCCGGAGGTACCTACCGTGATCTTAACGCCGGGATTTGCAGTGCCGAATTCTTCTGCCATCGCTTCGGTGATGGGATAAACGGTGCTAGACCCATCGGCCAAGATTGTACCGCTCAAGTTAGACGCTGCTGGAGACGCCTCGGGAGACGTTGCTGCACCATCAGCCGCAGGGCTTTCGGTGGGGGTGCCGCCGCCGCAAGCAGCCAAGCTCAGCGTAACAGCCATCAAAGCCGCAATGGATGCGGAACGCTTCGAGAAAATTGAAAGTGCCATAATCCGAAGAACCTGTAGTTTCTGTAATCAATCAAACGTATTGAATTCTACTATTTCATCGTAAAGGGAAGGTTAACAGGTCTTCATGCTGGCCAAAGTCTTTTGTCTGACTAGATCTCAGAGAAGGGCTGTAATGGGTTCTGGCTAATGAAATTTACTCAGAAAAGTTGGGAAACTTGCTCTGGCGACCCTTGGAAAACTTTACATTTTGGGTGATTTCACAATCCACGCTCAACTTGGTCTTGCATGGGTACCGCTCAACGGCATACTAGAGGGTGGTAGCGCCAATTTTTGTGAAACGGGCAGCTGCATCGCCTAGATCTGTCCCCGATCGTTGATTCCCATGCCGTTTGTTTATTCTCGAACTGTTCGCTTTCAAGATACTGACGCCGCTGGGGTGGTTTATTTTGCTAATATTCTCGCGATGTGTCATGAGGCATATGAGGCATCGTTAGCGGCGTCAGGGATTAACCTCAACGCTTTTTTTTGCTATCCTCGCATTGCCATTCCGATCACCCACGCGACGGTCGATTTTTTGCGGCCTGCTTTTTGTGGCGATCAGCAAAAAATTTATGTGACGCCAAAACAGCTCAAGGCCAGTGAATTTGAGGTGGAGTACGAAATGTTTACGGTTGAAAACTCTGGCCAAGATATTCCCGAGATCCAAGAGATTTGCACGGCTAGAGCCTTCACTAAACATGTTTGTATTGACTCCGTTAGCCGCACTCGCTCCGAACTCTCGGTAGATGTGATGCGCTGGTTAACGGCTTGGGGGCAGACGCTACCGCCACTGCCAGCAGATTTGGAAACGCTGCTGTAGTGGTCTAGTCAGCTGTAGTGGTCTAGTCAGAGGATGGCGATCGCCTCATGGGCAAACTCATGTCAAAGCATCGGCTGGGAATGACCTATGGACACTCTGAGCCGATGCTTTGACACGAATTTAAATTTGGAGCGACGCTAGGCTAGTTTTGTGAATTCACCTGCCGTGCCATATCACGGAATGGATTCATGCTAGGCCCAGGACGACGGCGACCGCTGCGGCTGTTAGCCGTGATTAGATAATCAGGGGCAAAGGTCACATTTACAGGGACAGCGGGTGTCGCTGCCACGGGCGTAGGGGTAGCGGATGCCGCAGCCTCTGCCTGAGCGGCTTTCTTAGATATCTTCTTTTTCTTAGAGGTGGAAGCAGCACTGCCATTGCTAGCAGCTGTTGCAGATTGACCACTACTGTTGACCGCACTAGCCTTAGTAGACGCAGCGGCTTGAGGCTCAGACATTGCTGCACTATCAACAGGCTCCGCTTCCAGAAAATATTCTGATTTTTTGCCTAACCCTACAAGCTTTGCGAGACCGCCAAAGATACTCCCTAGGAGAGAAAAAATACCACCCAGTAACTGCTTGATAAAACCCATTCTTGCGTGCGCTCCCAAAAAATAGCTGATGTCGTTAGTAGAGACTTGACTCAATCCGTCTCAATGAGCTAAGCCCATGGAGACATGATCCAGACCCTCTCATTGTTGTGTTACCACAGCTACAGAATCCACTGAGCTAGTTGACGCCATCTAAGCTTGAGATGAGTAAGCATAATTGCTTACTGCTGCTGAGTCGGAGCTTGTGAAGTGCTATAGCTACCTATCATTATCACCGCCTGTGTGCACTCCTGTCAGAAGTTCTAGGCTGAGAATCAATAAGAATTTTGCTACAAAAAATGCGATCGCAAAACTTTAAGTTTGCATCTGCTCAATGTTGTTGATTAGCTGCCACCAGCGATTGAGCGGATAGTAAAGTACAGGTGCCCAGAGGCTGCTTAAAATCGCAGAACTGAGAGCAATCCGCTGATGGTAGCCCCAAATTTCAGCTAGCGATCGGTAGGTGCTTTGAGCCATTAGGTGTGAACTTTGGAGGCTGAACTGCACTGCGATTACCGTCTCCGCTAGAACTGCCATGCCAAATACGATTAAGGCCACTGAGATAAAATCCTCTTGGACATATCGCTGCTTTTGCAATAGTGCGGTCAGCATTCCGACTAATGCCAAACTGATCGTGTGCGTAGGGTCTGGCGATGTCAGGCCGTCTTGAATCAGCCCCAGCACTAGTCCCGCAAACGCACCCTGCCAGGGCGATCGCTTAACACTCCAGGCCACTACCCAGATCAATGGCCAGTTAGGCCCTACCCCAAGCAGCTCCATTCCTGGTAACCGACTATGCAAAACGAACAGGCACAATAATACAGAACCAGCCGTCACCGCCCAATTCACCAGCTGACGCACATAAGGACTCCACAGCAGTAGCGCGGTCACGGAGTTAATCCTGTGGGTGCAAATGGAATCAGATCGGTTTGCAAGTCAGACTGGAGATCAGATTGCAGATCAAGCTGAGGGTCGGTCTGAGGTGGGGGAGTGGTTGTGCTCGGCGTCACCACGACCCACTCTAAATAACTGAGGGGGGCAGACAATTCAATGACTGCTTCGGGAGCAGGGCTTTTGCCAAAATCGACCGATTCAATTTTTCCGACTGCAAGCCCTGGTGGAAACAGTTGACTAAACGATGAGGTAGAAACAACGTCTCCAGGCCGCACATCGGGAACCTTATCAAAAAATTCCATGATGGCCCGATTGCCCGACAGTCCTCGCAAATAGCCCATATGGCGAGAGCGGCTGATTGTCACCCCCACTTGGCTGGTTGGATCACTGATAAGTAAAACTCGGCTGGTGTTTGGAGTCACCTGGACTACCCGACCCACAACGCCTCCCGTTCCCGATACTACAGCCCCTACCTTAATTCCCTGTTGGCTACCTCGCCCTAGGGTAACCTGCTGCCACCAATGGTCGGCGCTACGTCCAACGATTGGTGCCACAATGGCGGTTGCGGGTTGAACAGCTTTGTAATCTAAAAGTTTTTGTAGCTGATGATTTTGATTTTTTAGCTCAGTTAACCGCTGCTGTAATTCCTGAACCTGAGCGTTGGCTAAAATCTCTGCTTGAGGGGAGCCAGCAGCTTGAAAGGGGAGGGTTAATCGCTGATACAACTCAAGGACAACCGCACTCTGCGTTTGCCTCAATAACCATGCTGTACTGAGGGCTAGGCAAGCTAGCCCCAGTTTAAGTGCATGTCGATCCCACCAGCGACGGAATATATACATTCAACCCACTATTTTTTACACTAAGGTTCCTAAGCTGAGTTGGTAATCTCCTCAATGATCCCTTCTATCCCCCTCCAGCACATCCTGCTACATGCTACGCGAGTGACCGCTAAACACCCGCTCTAACTGTTTAAAGTTTTCTAGCACTCGACCTGTTCCCAACACCACACAGCTAAGAGGGTCGGCGGCAACGTGAACCACAATGCCAGTTTCGTGACTAATCAGAGTATCTAACCCCTTGAGCAAGGCACCCCCGCCTGCGAGCATGATACCTCGATCGATAATGTCGGCTGCCAGCTCGGGAGGCGTGCGCTCTAAGGTGCGCTTGACGGCTTCGATAATCACGGAAAGTGGCTCTGCCATTGCTTCACGAATTTCGGGCGCTTTCACAGAAACCGTGCGCGGTAAACCGGAAAGCAGGTGCAAGCCCCGCACGTCCATGGCAATTTCATCGTGGTTGTCAATCGGATAGGCCGACCCAACTACGATTTTGATTTCTTCGGAGGTGCGCTCCCCAATGACTAGGTTGTGTACCTTTTTCATGTATTGGGTAATGGCTTCGCTTAGCTCATCGCCAGCTACCCGGACGGATTCGCTGAGCACGGTGCCTTGTAAGCTCAGTACGGCTACTTCTGTGGTGCCACCGCCAATATCGATGATCATATTTCCGGTGGGTTCGGCCACGGGTAAGCCTGCCCCGATCGCCGCTGCCACGGGTTCATCAATTAAGTACACGTCGCGAGCACCCGCCTGCGTGGCTGCTTCCATCACAGCTCGCCGCTCTACTCCTGTGACTCCACTGGGGATGCCAATCACAATCCGAGGCGATACCAGCTGCCGTCCTTCATGGACGCGACGGATAAAGTGCTTCAGCATCAGTTCGGCGGTGTCGAAGTCGGCAATAACCCCATCGCGCAGTGGGCGGAGGGCTACGACGTTTCCGGGTGTTCGCCCTAACATTTTCTTAGCTTCTTCCCCGACGGCTAGTGGAACCTTTAGATTTTGGTCAATTGCAACGACTGAGGGTTCCTGGAGAACAATTCCTCGACCAGAAACATACACAAGGGTATTGGCGGTACCTAGATCGATACCCATGTCCCGCGATAGCGAAAAACGTTTAAACAGTCCCACTAGCTTACTCAGCTCCCAAAACTAAAAATCTGGTTCTTGGCATAAATTGACATTGAAGCGATCGCATTCACAAAAACAAGGCTAGCCGTGTGGATTCTATTACGATTTTTATCAACCGTCTAGTCAAATTTGTGTGGTTTGTGCAAACCCAACCTAGATTTCCCTGACTATATTACTTGAGCAAGGTTGCAGGCTGGTATGAGAGCAATGGTTAAGGGTTGGCCTGAGAGATTGCCCGAGGGATGAATAAATGCACTGGAGATGAAGAAAATAAGCTGGTCAGGTTGGAAATACGACCAGTTTATGCCTAGCGCAATTATTCTAAAGAATTAGTAGCACATTCTAAAACAGTACCACTCAAAATTGATCAAACTTCAAAAGTGATAGGTACTTATACTGCATATCGTTTTACGGTGAGGGCTGCGATCTCCCTACCGCAAGGGTTTGACGGGTAAGATATCGATTTAGATAAACTTTAGGTTAAAAATGTGAGCCAGGGTGATGTGTTACCAGAACCGATAGGCGACAGCCGGATCGAGACCCCAGAAGTTCCAGCCTCATAATACTTTGTTTAAATTTATGCAGATGTTTTTCAGTTTTACTGCTTCTTAGGTACTTTTTCAGGCTTGTCTTTTCAGGCTTAATCTCAGCTGAGAACGGCTGACTCCTCTTAGAATGGCTGCATGATGGTGATGCTAGCGGAGTAGCAAAGCTTCAGAGGGGTTTGAGCCACGATAGCCAGGATCACGATAGCCAGGATATTGTTGAAGAGGAATGACACCTGATATGCATCGGTTGCTACTTAAATTTTCTTCATTTAAATTATTGATACTTAAATTGCTCTTGAACCTGCACTGGGGTTGGCGTCGTCAGGCCCTGACGCAAGCTCTGACGCAGGGTGTGAGAGGGCGATCGCTGCTCTTACCCCTAATGCTACTGTGCTGGAGCCTGACGCTGGGTTGGGGCCTAGCCCGCGCCACAGCGCCACCCTTGCCAGCGGCCTCTGCTGCTACCGCCATTGCTGCGGTTCCGCCCGCCATTGGTACGGTCGATGCCGTCCCCCAGCAGTTTCAGCTAGGACAGCAGGTCTATCTCCAAAACTGTGCCACCTGCCACTTGGCTGCACCGCCAGCCATACTACCTACTCAAAGTTGGGCTTATATTGTGCAAAACGCCCAACACTACGGTGTGCAAATTACCCTACTGCAAGATCCATCCCGGCTAATTCTGTGGAACTATTTGCGCAACTATTCCCGCCCTGCCATTCAGGGCGAAACGCTGCCAACGCGGTTTGAAGCATCTCGCCCCTTTAAAGCTCTGCACCCCCGTGTAGACTTACCCAGCCCCGCCTCGTTTGGCAGTTGTCTGACCTGTCATCCTGCGGCGCTAGAGTTCAACTTTCGCCGCCTGACTCCCGCCTGGGACAATGCTCCTTAGGGCGAACTTGAGAAGCTATTTAGCCCCGCTTAAAAACTAGATTCCCCGACGCTCTGGGCACGAAAAATCAAATTCTAAAACAGCACACTACCCCCCAACCCCTCATCCCCCTTCCGCTACAATGAAACTACATCGCTTCAAATCCTTTGTTCACAAATAGCGCACTCTCGCCATGTTGAAGACTCTGCTGGGTGACCCCAACGCACGCAAACTCAAGAAATATCAGCCCGATGTGGCAGAAATTAGGCTGTTAGAATCCGATATGCAAGTGTTGTCTGACGCCGAGCTACGCGGCAAGACAGGCGAGTTTAAGCAGCGGATAGAGAAAGGTGAAACGCTAGACGACCTGCTACCCGAAGCATTTGCCGTGATGCGAGAAGCTGGGAAACGGGTACTCGGTTTGCGCCACTTTGATGTGCAGATGCTAGGCGGCATGGTATTGCACAACGGCCAAATTGCTGAAATGAAGACGGGTGAAGGCAAAACCTTGGTTGCCACTCTACCCGCTTACTTGAACGCTATTTCTGGTAAGGGCGTGCATGTCATTACCGTCAACGACTATCTGGCTCGACGAGATGCGGAATGGATGGGGCAAGTTCATCGGTTCTTGGGGCTTAGCGTTGGGCTAATTCAGTCGGGGATGAACCCCACTGAGCGCCAAAAAAATTATGCCTGCGACATTACCTACGGCACCAACAGCGAACTTGGATTTGACTATCTGCGCGACAACATGGCCACGTCCATGCAAGAAGTCGTGCAGCGCCCGTTTAACTATTGCATCATTGATGAAGTAGATTCGGTGCTGGTCGATGAAGCCCGCACACCGCTAATCATTTCTGGTCAGGTGGAGCGCCCCAGCGAAAAATATACGCGGGCGGCAGAGGTTGCGACTCAGCTACAGCGCAAGGCCAACGAAGACGACCCGAATGGGCATTACGAAGTAGAAGAGAAGCAGCGCAACGTGCTGTTGGCAGACGAAGGGTATATTACGTCTGAGCAATCGCTGGGTGTGAGCGATCTGTTCGATCCAAAGGATCCATGGGCGCACTATATTTTTAACGCCATCAAGGCCAAAGAACTGTTCATCAAAAATGTGAACTACATTGTTCGTGATGACGAAATTGTGATTGTGGACGAGTTCACCGGGCGAGTGATGCCCGGTCGTCGCTGGAGCGATGGTCTGCACCAGGCGATTGAAGCCAAAGAGCGGGTGGAGATTCAGCCCGAAACCCAAACCCTGGCCACCATCACCTACCAAAACTTCTTCTTGCTCTACCCCAAATTAGCGGGCATGACAGGCACCGCCAAGACAGAAGAAGCAGAGTTTGAAAAAATTTACAAACTAGAAGTCACCATCATTCCGACCAATCGCACGACCGGGCGACACGATCTGTCGGATGTGGTTTACAAAACCGAGATTGCGAAGTGGAAAGCCGTTGCCCAAGAATGTTCTGAGATGCACGAAGTCGGGCGTCCGGTACTGGTGGGTACGACTAGCGTTGAGAAGTCGGAAGTGTTGTCCCGCCTGTTAAGTGAGCTAAAAGTATCCCATAATCTGCTCAATGCCAAGCCAGAAAATGTGGAACGCGAGTCAGAAATTATTGCCCAAGCAGGCCGTAAAGGCACCGTCACCATTTCCACTAACATGGCCGGACGCGGTACGGACATTATTTTGGGTGGCAACTCCGAATATATGGCGCGCTTGAAAGTCCGCGAATATTTTATGCCCCGGATTGTGCAGCCCGAGGATGAGGCTAGCTTTGGGGCAAACCGAGTGATGCCGGGTGGGCGCAGTGGCGGTCAGGGGTTTGCCGGCGGTAAGCAAAAAACCTGGAAAGTCTCGGCTGACTTATTCCCGATTAAGATTTCAGCCGAAGCCGAGCGGCTATTGAAAGATGCTGTAGATTTGGCGGTGAAACAGTATGGAGAGCGCTCCTTGTCTGAGCTAGAAGCCGAAGATCGGCTGGCCACTGCGTCAGAAAAGGCTCCGAGTGATGATCCGGCGATTCTGAAGCTGCGGGACGCTTACAATTTGATTCGGCACGAGTATGAAGTGCATACCAGCACTGAGCATGATGAGGTAGTGCAACTAGGTGGGCTGCATGTGACTGGCACCGAGCGCCATGAGTCGCGACGGATTGACAACCAGCTGAGAGGCCGCGCCGGACGCCAAGGTGACCCTGGCTCTACTCGCTTTTTCCTGAGCCTAGAAGATAACTTGCTGCGGATTTTTGGCGGCGATCGCGTAGCCAGCCTCATGAACGTGTTCCGGGTCGAAGAAGATATGCCGATTGAGTCGGGCATGTTGACGCGATCGCTAGAAGGAGCGCAAAAGAAAGTTGAAACCTACTACTACGACATCCGCAAACAGGTGTTTGAGTACGACGAAGTGATGAATAATCAGCGTCGTGCCATCTATGCCGAGCGGCGACGGGTGCTAGAGGGGCAAGATCTGAAAGAGCAGGTAATTAAGTATGCCGAACTAACGATGGACGACATCGTCGGAGCTTACATCAATCCAGACCTGCCGCCCGAAGAGTGGGAACTGGAAAAAATGGTAAACAAGGTCAAAGAATTTGTTTACCTGCTCGCCGACTTAGAACCCAGCCAGCTCGAAGAACTGTCGGTGGGTGAAATTAAAACCTTCCTGCACGAGCATGTGCGGATTGCCTACGACATGAAAGAAGCCCAGGTGGATGGCGTCTCTCCCGGACTCATGCGTCAGGCCGAACGGTTCTTTATCTTGCAGCAGATTGACACGCTGTGGCGCGAACACCTGCAACAAATGGAAGCGCTGCGTGAGGCGATCGGGCTGCGCGGCTACGGTCAAAAAGATCCGCTGATTGAATATAAGAGCGAGGGCTACGAACTCTTCCTCGCCATGATGACCGACATCCGCCGCAACGTGGTTTATTCGCTGTTCCAATTCCAGCCGCAGCCACAGCCCGTGGTGCAACCCTCTGAGTTGGTTTAACGGGTTATTAGGTTCACAGGGGTGCATCCAACTTCTGTAGCCCTCACCCTTTTAATGTATGCCGAAGGCTTTAAGCCCTCTCCCAGAAGGCTACCGTGTACACACAAGTCCTAAAACCTGCGAGACAGCCTTAACCCTCACCCCCTAGCCCCCTCTCCCGCAGGAGATCTACCGTGTACACACATCTCGGACAAGGCATCAACGTACTGCGAGATCCCCCTAAATCCCCCTTAAAAAAGGGGGACTTTGAATCCGGTTCCCCCTTTTTTAAGGGGGGTTAGGGGGGATCAAACCCAGTTGAGGCTAGATCAGAAGACTTGTGTGTACACGGTAGCCCGCAGGAGATGGGGAACCGAATCCGGTCATCGGCTGGCTCTAACTCCCCTTCTCCCCCTTTGGGAGAAGGGGTTGGGGGATGAGGGCGACTTGTGTGTACACGGTAGCCCAGAAGGGGTGAGGGACTTTGAATCCGTCTCCCCTTGCCCATCTTCAGGCGTTAGATATTCTGCAACTCAATCGCGATTTGTTAGAGTCTACCACCCAGATTTTGCTGGAGACAGAAGTGTTAGACGGCGATCAATTGCAGGCGATTTTGGCGCAAGTCCGGGCTGGGTTGCATAGCTGGCTGGCCAAAGGCTAGGGTCGTTGATTACCGAATATCCGGAGGGCGGGTTATTGTAGGGGCGGGTTTTAGGGACAATAGATCGGCGAAACCCGCCCCTACGCAGGCCGCTAATCGACCCACAGGTGTTTCACAAGAATGGCCATTACCTCACCCGATCGCCCGGTTGTGATGGGTTTGCTCCAGTCGTTGGGTTCGGCGTAGCCCTTTTTGTGCAGGGTTTTGATGTTGAGTTGCACTGCCGCCAGTGAACCAAACAACACGTGCCGAACGGGTTCCCGCTGAGGTTGAACGGCAGCAGAATTTGAGGGCACGTCTGCGCCCGAGTCGATAAATTGAGCCATGAGCTGGTCTCCTAAGAGTAAGTAGGAAGGAAACCAGAAATCAATACCTTAGCTTATAGATGGGAAGCCCCGCGTTCTACCTGTACCCAGGTGAGCGCCGGGATGAAAGGCGCGTGAGTGAGGGTGCATCCTCTGACCAATGCCAAAGGCGTTCG
>Ga0163154_10005943_pt1 | contig 15204 bp, 12 predicted proteins | sample OliLakLV19MP9P1_FD_148649 | JGI IMG/M metagenome (GOLD analysis project Ga0163154, IMG submission 148649) | Freshwater microbial mat bacterial communities from Lake Vanda, McMurdo Dry Valleys, Antarctica - Oligotrophic Lake LV.19.MP9.P1 | ecosystem: Environmental > Aquatic > Freshwater > Lake >... | reverse complement strand
GGTCACGACGATCGCAACGACCTGATCTGCGCTGCGGTGATGACCAATCTGCTGGCCACCTGGCCAACCTATCGCATCGGTAGTCGGCGCATATGGATTGAGACCATGGTTCGCGATTGGCAAAGCGGCGGATTTGATCTGGGGAAAACGGGCATGACCGACCATACCCGCTTCCATCGGCTGATCATGCTGGTCGGTTTGGTCTATCTGTGGGTTGTGAGCGTCGGGCGCTGGCTGGTCAAGCGCAGCTATCGGACGCTCCTGGATGCGGGTTCGTCGCATGATTGGCAGTCCAGTTTGTGTACCTTGGCGGGCGCGTGGCCGAATCGCCAGCGCACCTTCGATCAACCGATGGCAGTGTTCTGGTTTGTGTACGTGTAACACCCCAAAAAAGTGACACCTGCTGAGGGCGCAGCCCCCAAGAAAAATCCCTTCTCCCTGATTTCCTGATCCGATAGGATTGCTTATATTGAAAGAGACTCCTATACACCAAGTTGTTGGCGGAGAAACTCCAGTGTTCGAGTCCAGGCGAGGGCTGCTGCATCCGGATTGTATTCTGGTCGGTCGTTCTCGAAGAACCAGTGGCCAACATCCTTATACACATGCAGGGTGACATCGCGTCCAGCGTCACGTATACTGGCCTCCATCAGGCGTATATCGGCCAATGGCTCCCATTCATCCTGCTCGACATAGTGCCCAAGATAGGCTGCCCGTGCGGCGGCAACATCGAATTGGTACGATCCATAGAAAATAACGGCTGCACTAATCGTTTCAGGGCGCATGCCCGAGAGCAATAGTGCCCATGCGCCACCCATTGAAAAACCAATCACCCCAACCGATGTACCACGTAGCGCAGGATGGGCCAGCAGATAATCCAGGCCACCAAGCGCTGCCACTTCTGTGCGCTCATTAGCGCGCGCCTGCATGAGCGCATGTGCCGCTTCGATTGTCGTCGCAATCTGGCCCGCATTCAAGTCCGGGGCGAAAACAACAACCCCCTCACGCGCCAATTGCTCGGAGAACTCCTCAAAGAATGGCGTCCTGATCTTCTTATTTTTGTATCATGGGCAGGAACACCTGGTAGACAGCAGTGATTGATGTCGCATATACGGTGCCATCGCTGGCTTGATAGCTATTAACCATCACCAGCAGTGGGCCAGCAACAAGAGCAGATAATGCTGCGTGGTGCTCGATCTCTAGTTCGATCTCAATAGCATCATCGCCCTTATAGCTCACGCCGCCAACAACCCAGGTGCCGGTATCATCGGAAGGGCGATTTGCGAGCGTACCAACTGCGCGAGCACGGCCATCGCCCGGTGCAACGTGGGTCTCGATATGTGTGGCAATGCGGTTATTGCCCTGGACCTGGTAGATAACCTCAACGAAGGCACCTACAGCAAAAGGCCCAAAACGCTGCTCAAATGTCGTTGTTAGCGTTGCCTGATAACTCACACCGCCAACGATCCAGGGGCCGACCAGGCCAACAGGGAAGCTGCTGATCGGGCCATAGGCTCGTAGAGTGGTAACGCCGCCAATCTGGCATCGTGCAAGCGGTTTGCTCTCCACAGTTACGAGCCGGTTGGTGCTTCCATCAATCATATACTGCGCTTCAACGCAAACACCAACAGCGAATAGGGCACTTGTTTGATTGAAGCTGGTAACTGCTGTTGCGGCAAAGTCTACCCCGCCAATACGCCATGCACCAACGAATGGGTTAGCTGGCAACAATTCAACCGGAGCATACAGCTTGCGAAGGTCGTTGGGTGCCGATGGCGGTGTGCTTGTGCAATCGTTTGCGCCCTCGCTCTCAATCTCCTGAGCGATGTTGACGCCATTTTGTATGAAGTAGACAACCTTCGCACAACTACCAATAGCGAACGGGCTGCGCTGCTGGAAGCTGGTCGATGCTGTCGTCACATAGCCAATACCACCAATCTGCCATGTTCCGATCAGGCTGGCCGGGAAGACCGCGATGGTGCCGACTGCACGGCTAAGCGATGTGCCATTACTACAGTTAAACGGTTCCTGGGTGGCAATCGTACTGGCCGTGTTGCTGCCGCCTGCGCTTGTGAACTCAACCTGGGCACAGACACCGACGGCGATCAATCCATGCTCCTGGCGAATCAGCGTGCTTGCCGTACTGGTATATGATTGACCACCAATGCGCCAGACGCCAATATTCCCCGGTGGAATCGTTTCAATGAAGGCATAGACCTTTTGCTCGCCGCCACCTCCGCCGCCACCGCATACGGAATCGAGTTGGCGTTCAATGGTTGTCGCCGTATCGGCGCTGCCAGCACTGACATACTTCACCTCGGCACAGGCGCCAATGCTGAGTGATCCAAGCTCTTCTTTAATGGCTGTCGTACTTGTGGCATTGAATGCGTGACCGCGCACTGTCCATGTGCCAACGGCTCCACTGGTCGGGCGTGCTTCAATGCGCCCCACCCAGGATAATTCACCACTGGCGTAGAGGGCTTGGGGGAGTAGCAACACTGCGACCATAAGCACAATCAAATGGATGCGAAGAGTAACTGTCTGCATGGTTGTACGTCTCCTTCGTCTATCTGGTCTTCGATGACCCGAGCAACGAGCATGTCATCTGCTGAGCAAACAGCAGATGGTGCCCTTACTATAGGAGTTAGGGCACTGCTTCGGTAGCAGGAAACCCCGCATCAAGTATGAGGAATTAACCTGTCTGTGTAGGGAGAGTCGGAGGTATATGGTTAGGTTGGTGGCAAGCCAACAAACAAGCGGCTATCGATATCGTACAACTCATCTACTTCACCCATCTGTGCCGCCAATGCGAAGATCAGCCCTGGATTCGTGGCACGCGGCCCGTGCCAGCACGCCATAGCCGGATGGAGCATAGCGATTGTGCAGGACAACGATCGCACCAGCGCCAACCGAAAACACACCGCGATCATCCGTGTGCGATCTGGCGCGTTCTTCTGAGCGCTCGATTGCCTCCTGCGGGCTCATGCTTGTATCGGTAAGCCAGAACGACAGCGTTGCGTCAGAGTCGCTTGGCAGTGTGATTGGAGCCTGCGGGCGGCGTTGGGCCATTCGCAGCGCATTCAGCGCAACGCTGGTCGCAATGCGAAAAAGCCATGCGCGCACTGCTCCACGGCCATCCCACTGATCGGCATGTGTCCAAACGCGCAGCAACGTTTCTTGCAGCAGATCCTCGGCGGTATCGGGCGAACGCAGCATACGTAGGAGGTGTCGCCGCAGTGGTTCAGCATAGTTCGCACACAACAGCTCAAAGGCCGCCTCATCGCGCACGGCTACCCGTTCAATCAGCTCGCCGTCCGAGAGTGTCATTCTGTATCCCCACTCGATCTGCTCATCATTCATGACACCAGGCAAGTGTGGTTTGTTCAGTATTGGTGCTGCTTTTTCGCGGGAACCGTTCCTTCAACGCCCAGAGGGTACCTGGACCTGCAAGGACGTGGTTGGCCCACCAACGCTCGTTGGTCATGCCTCGGCTGCAATTGATATAGCGTTTGTTCACTTGCTCATTTGTTTTGTTCTTGTTTGAATGAATGTATGTGGTTCACCACCGCCCGTTGGCCATGCCTCGGCTGTGATCGATCAACCACCGTGGCCAATTGCACCCCGATCCATATCGATAATCCCATTGTAGTACTCTGGGATGGTTTTCTTAACCATATGCTACAATACAGTACCCGAGGCCACCAAACGATATACAGATGTTCGTAACACTATTCAGAGTTGTATCACTCTGAGCCAAGTGTTCACGAAGCATCTCGGCTTACAATGGGACAAGCACATGACTCTCCGCAGGAATACGTGATCCGCATGGCAGGCTCAAGAGTCAAAGAGGAGCTACATAATGTCTGATCTGCGGGTGCAGTTATTGGGTCGATTCCATCTGACGTATGGTGGCACGACTGTACTATCCCTCAATCAACCGCGTGCTCAGTCGTTGCTCGCCTATCTACTCCTGCACCGCAATACCCCTCAATCGCGCCAACAAATCGCCTTCACTTTTTGGCCAGATGCAACTGAGGCACAGGCACGCAATAATCTACGCCAGGCGCTGTTTCAGATTCGCCGTGTGCTGCCAGATGCCCAACATTGGCTACACAGCGATGCTAGTGCTGTCTGGTGGCAACGTGATAGCAGGATACAACTGGATGTAGAAACATTTGAACAGGCGCTCGATCAGGTAGAAGCTGTTCTGCATGACTCTAACCAGCGCACTGAACGGTCTAGGCTTGAATATGCGCTGAGCCAATATGGTGGCGATTTGTTGCCTGGTTGTTACGATAACTGGATCGTGCCTGCCCGAGATCGGTTATGTCAACTCTATCGGCATGCACTTGGGCAACTCATTGCTGTGCTAGAGGCAGCCCGCGAGTATGCTGCGGCATTACACTACGCACAGCAACTGGTGCAGAGCGATCCACTACACGAAGAAGCATATGTCACCCTGATGCGACTGCATGCGCTAAATCAGGATCGCACAGGTGCGCTACGTGTATATCAGCAATGTGCCGTACTGCTCCAGCAAGAACTAGGTGTTCAGCCGAGCGTACAAGTACAGGCGATTTATCACCAGTTGCTTCAGCAGAACCCACACGCTATGCACGCAGATCATCAGTTAACTGGTGCAATGAGTGCAACGCCACTGGTTGGCCGTAACCCAGAATGGAAACGGCTCCTTACCACCTGGCATCAGGGTATCGGCGGCAAACCGCACATGGTGTTGATCTGTGGTGAGGCAGGGATGGGCAAAACTCGCCTTGCTGATGAGCTACTAACATGGGCCAATTATCAGGGTGTCGCAACCGCGATGACGCGTGCCTATGCCGCCGATGGGCAGCTTGCCTATGCACCGATCGCCGAATGGTTACGCAGCAGCGCACTGGCAGCAGCGCTCACCCACCTTGATTCCATTTGGCTTACTGAGATTACACGCCTACTCCCTGAGTTACTTATCGCACATTCTTCGCTCACACCCCCTGGATCACTGACCGAGGAGTGGTACTGGCGAGCTGATTTTGTGAATGAACTGAGTGAGACCGCGATCAATTTACATGTGAAGTATGGCTCGCAACTGCCAAGCATGCATTCAACGATGCACCTCTATCCCATCGATGGCGCTGCACATCGAGTTGGCAAGAATGACACGGCCTTCAGCTACCGCGATGCACGTTGGGGTGCTGTGATTGTGGGTGTGGACCCAAACCCGGCTAATACAGAGGCGATTACGAACTGGTGCAAGGATTACTGGCTGGCACTGCATCCCTACTCAGCCGGCGGTGCCTATGTCAACATGATGATGGATGAAGGCCAGGAGCGGGTGCAGGCATCCTACCGCGACAACTACGCACGACTCGCACAGATCAAGGCCACCTACGACCCCCACAATCTGTTCCGAGTCAACCAGAACATCAAGCCGACACAGGCGAAGGGAGGGTAGCCGATGACAGAGCAACTTGAGCAAAACAAAGCACTCGTAACCCAGATGTTTGATGAGATCTGGAATAAGCGCCAGTTCGATAAAATCGAAACGTTCTATGCTCCAAATATGGTTGCAGGTATTCAGGAATTTATCGGCGCTCATTTTGCAGCCTTTACAGACTGGCAGTTCATTGCCGATATTGTCATCGCCGAGCGTGATCTGGTTGCAGTGCGTTGGCGAAATACTGGCACACATCAGGCTGAATACTGGGGCATCCAAGCGAGTGGCCGACGTATTATGTTCGAGGGCATCAGCTTGCTACGAATTGCAGATGGCAAAATCATCCATGATGAGGCCCAATGGGACGAGCCAGCAATTCGGCAGCAGCTCAATGGCGAGGTGAAAGGGTAGGGCGACTCGCGACGTGGTGTTTTTCATGCCACGTCGCTCCTCACCAGAACTGAGCCGCACGACCAAGCAATATGCCTTCCCAGCATTCTCGTCACTATCACTGCCGCGCAAATCGAATCCGCTTTTCGGTAACAACAACAAACTGATTGGGTAGTTGTGCCATATATTGCTGCAAGACGCGTTGGAGAGTTGCGATTTTGTTGGGTGCCCGCTCATCACGCAATCGCATCAGGATCACGCCATGATGGGCATGTCCTTCACGATAGACCTTCTCCCCAAAGTCCTTATCATTTGTAACCAATATCCAATTTTCAGTCACCGCTTTGTGAATGATGTCAGCATCATCCATCGTTGGTGCCTCATCATAGATCGAATACACCTCATGTTGCTGCTCCCGTAACCATTGTGCAACCAGTAGGCCAGTGCAGGCATCAATCAAAAAGCGCATTTACAGATCCGCTGCCATGAGTGGCATGAATGTGGTGGTCTCTAGGGCTTTAGTAGCAAAGAGTAAACAGGCACGAATGTCATCATCGTCCAAATTAGGGTATTCAGCGCGAATCTCCATCGTTGTTGCACCTGCGGCTAAAAGTTTCAAGATGTACTCAACTGTTAATCGTGTTCCTCGAATCACAGGCTTCCCGACCATTATCCGTGGATCGAGCGTGATTCGTTCGAGCAAGATATCATCAATCATATGGCACCTCCTCCTCATAGTATACTCCTACATGATAATCGATGAAAGCGGATCTGAGCATCATCACAAAACCACAAAATCATCGTATTTGACATATGTACGCCCAGGGGGTATAATCGCCTGCCGTAGAAGAAATGCTACCCCGCCATAGGCCACTCCCCAACCCTCGACCCCAAACGAGCCGAGAACTAGGAGCGCCGGCCGGGCGCGGAGCCCTTGCGGGCACCGGCTCCGAGGATTTGCATGCTGCTATGAAGTAGTATGCTTTTTGTCTGTGCGTGTATGTGTACAGGCTCGAAGTTTGGTTGCCAACCGCTTCCGCAGGGTCATTGTAATCGTATCTGATGCCGATGCGGGGTATTAGATGAATAGAATCCATCACTTGGAGGCCGCTGATCATGACCATTGACGCAGTAGACACACTTGACACACTCAAAGATCCGAACATTGAAGAGCTTGATTGGACGCAGCTGTTAGACGAGTACGACTATGCCCGCCCGCAGCGCGGTGAGGTTCGCGAGGGCGTGGTAATGAAAATTGAGGGCAGTACTATTCTGGTCTCGATTGGAACCAAGCGCGAAGGGATTATCCCGCCGCAAGATCTCAAGCAAATGGGCGATGAATTTTATTCAGGGCTTCAGCTTGGCCAAACCATTCAGGTCTATGTTCAGGATCCCGAAAATCGTGAGGGTGAACTCATCCTTTCGCTGACGATGGTGCAGGTTGCACGCGATTGGGAAGATGCTGGTCGCCTTCAGGAAGAGGGTGGCATTGTTCAGGGCACCGTTATTGGCTATAACAAGGGCGGTCTGCTGATCCAGTTCAACCGTATTCGCGGCTTTGTGCCAGCCTCACAGGTTGCACAGTTGCATGGCCGAACTGCTGCGGAAGAGCGCCAGCAAGCCCTCCAGCGCATGGTTGGCCAGATCATCCCCCTCAAGGTGATCGAGGTTGATCGCGAGCGCAATCGGCTGGTGCTTTCCGAGCGCAGCGCAACCCAGGAATGGCGCAAGGCCCAGAAGCATCGCCTGCTGACGGAATTGCAGCCGGGCGATATTCTCAGCGGGCGCGTCAATCAACTCACCAACTTTGGCGCTTTCATCGATCTGGGCGGTGCCGATGGCCTCGCACACATCTCCGAACTGTCATGGCAGCGCGTCAATCATCCCCGCGAAGTCCTCAGCCCCGGCCAGGAAGTCAAGGTGATGGTTGTTGAGATCGATGCCGACCGCGAGCGCATCGGCTTGAGCATCCGCCGATTGCAGCCAAACCCGTGGGAGACGATCGACCAGCGCTATGCGTTGGGCCAACTCGTCAGCGGGCCGGTGACGAATGTAGCTCCATTCGGTGCCTTCGTCCAGATCGAGGATGCCGTCGAGGGTCTCATCCACGCCAGCGAACTCGATGCCGACCCACAGACCCAGCCGCGCGATCTGCTCCAGCCAGGCCAGCATATCACCGCCAAGATCATTAGCCTGGATAAGCAGCGCCAGCGTATGGGCCTCAGCCTACGGCGCGTCTCCGATAATGGAACGCCGCTGGATGGGGAAGAGGGCGCACCAGCAGCAGCAGTAGCTGAAGTCGCCGCCGAAGCAGCGCCAGCAGAAGAACCAGTGGCGTAGTATTCAGGAGTCAGGAGTCAGAATGTGCGAATGCCAAGTTCGTAGCACAACTTCTGGCTCCTGGCTCATTTCATGTCGTCGCATCGCTAACTCATCAAATAATCTGCAATCAAACAATCGCGCAATAAGTCACCTCGTCACCTCGTTACCCGCCACATTCCTCTACACTTCCCCCAGCAGGATAGCCACCTAACTTATTCCTAAACTGAGCATATGCTGGAGTACGGACGCAGCGCGCTGCGTCCCAACGATCAGCTTACGCTATTCTGACTTCTGACTTCTGACTCCTGACTCCTACCCCGGCACATTCCGCCGTACCTCCTCCAACCAGACGGTCGCCTCTGCATCGCTTGGTGCCCGCCAATCACCACGCGGCGAGAGTGAACCACCCGAGCCGACTTTTGGCCCATTGGGGATGCACGAACGCTTGAATTGGCTGATCTGGAAGAAACGAAATAGAAATACTTCCAACCAGTGTTTGATAGTCGTTAGTTCGTAGCTGTTGCGCTGCGTTTCGGGTAGGCCCTCCGGCCATGCGCCCTGCTGTGGGTTGGCCCAGGCTGTGTAGCTCAGGAAGGCGACTTTGCTTGGCCGAAATCCATAGCGTGTTGTGTAGTACAGGTTAAAATCCTGCAATTCGTATGGCCCGATTTTGGCCTGGGTGCTCTGGCCTGGTTGTTCGCCATCGTTATCAGCATTGGTAGGAACTAATTCCGGCGATATTTCGGTATCAAGGATCGATTGCATCGTCAGGCGTGCTTCATCGGAGAACTGGCCTGTAGCAATCACCCAGCGAATGAGATGCTGGATGAGCGTCTTCGGCACCGATGCATTGACATTATAGTGCGACATGTGGTCGCCCACCCCATAGGTACACCAGCCAAGTGCCAGTTCGCTCAGATCGCCTGTACCAAGCACAATCGCACCATGCAAATTGGCCAACCGGAACAGATGCGATGTGCGCTCACCGGCCTGAACATTCTCGAAGGTCACATCATAGATCGGCTCACCGCCAGCAAACGGGTGGCCAATATCGCGCAACATCTGCATACAGGCAGGCCGAATATCGATCTCACTGGTTGTGACGCCCAGGCCGCGCATGAGTGCATGCGCATTCGCATTGGTGCGCCCGGTCGTCGCAAACCCTGGCATTGTATAGGCCAGGATATTGGTGCGCGGCAGGCTCAGCCGATCCATTGTGCGAGCCGCCACAATCAGGGCATGGGTTGAATCCAGCCCGCCCGAAACGCCGATCACAATCTTGTGCGTGTTAGAGTTGGTCAGGCGCTTCATCAGGCCATGCACCTGGATATTATAGGCCTCGTAGCAACGATCATCGCGTTGGGTTGGATCATTTGGCACATATGGGAAACGCTCGACATTACGCAATAACGGCATATCGCCAACTGGAATCTCAAAAGTAAAGGGGATACGTCGGATATTCGCCAGCCGTTCGCGCTGTTCGCCAATCGTGTCACCAAAGCTAGTCAGGCGCATGCGCTCCTGCTGGAGTCGATCCAGGTCAATATCGGCCATGATCAGGTCTTCATCTGCCGAAAAACGCTGTGATTCGGCCAATAGCTCATTATTCTCATAGATCAGCGCATCGCCATCCCAGGCCAGATCGGTTGTCGATTCACCTGGCCCGGCGGCAGAATACAGATAGGCCGCAACACATTTGCCCGATTGCGCGGCACACAGATCGCGGCGGTAATCGGCCTTGCCAATTGTGATATTCGATGCCGAAAGGTTACACAGCACCGTCGCACCAGCCAGGGCCGCATAGGTACTTGGCGGAATTGGCGTCCACACATCCTCACAGATCTCGGCGTGCAGCGCAAACCCAGGCAGGTTATCGGCGCTGTAGATCAGATCATTACCAAATGGAACCTGCTGGCCAAACAGCGTAACACTGCGGAAGAAGGCATCGCGCCCGGAGGTGAACTGGCGCTTCTCATAGAACTCACGATAGTTTGGTAAATAGGTTTTCGGGGTGATCCCAAGGATTGCACCACGGTAGATCGCAATCGCACAATTAAACAAGCGACCCTCAAACCGCAATGGTGCCCCGACAAAGATCAATGGTGTGAGTGTGAGGCTGGCATCGCGCAGCTGCTCAAGTGCCACCAACACAGCTTCAAGCAATACATCCTGATGGAACAGATCATCATTGGTATACGCTGAAATGCCTAACTCGGGAAATAAGACCAATGCTGCGCCAGCTTCAGCAGCACGTTGGGATAGGCCAATGATCCGCCCAACATTGTAGGAGGGGTCGGCCACCCGAACAAATGGAACCCCAACAGCCGCCCGCACAAAGCCATGTCGATATAGTGAGAAGAATGATGATCCCATAATTGCCCGTCTCCGTTGCCATATAACCGATAATAAAACACAATAAATCAATTAGTGTCATTATAACAATTTCTCAGGATATATGCAAGCCCTGTGAGAACCGAGTATTCAGGAGTAAGGGCACCCAAACCGGACGGAACGGTTCCTGCGAAAAAACACCCGCCACGCGCAGTGGCCAAAAAAGCGCCCGCCACGCGCAGTGGCCATATATCTATGGGATGATATACTGAACCGATTGATATCAGCTTCCTTGAAAGAACAACATCAATATGACATCGCATGCATTCCAATGTTCGATGTGCGGTGCTCCCTTACTACCAAAAGGGAGCGCGCCCATTATGCAGTGTCCCTATTGTGGTACGTCAATGGCCGTGCCCGAAGCACTGTGGCAGGGTTCAGGTGCGGAAGCCTGGCCTCTGGTGCTATTTGATGGGTTTACCACAAATGAACATAACTGGTTAGTTGGCAACCAGGCTGGCGAGTATTTTGCAATACTCAACCGAGCAATTGGCGATGGGCGCTATCGTTGGGAAGCCCAAACACGGCTACCATCCAGTATTGCACCAGCCTGGTTAATGGGCTATCCCGTCTCAGATTTTCACCTGAGTGTCCATTGTAAACACATTCGTGGGAGCAGGGCCGGCAGCAGCTTCGGGGTAATCTTCCGCATCCAGGATAACCAGAACTGCTATTGCTTGCGGATCGCCGATACGCAGTTTTTTGCGATTTCGATTGCCAAAGATGGTCAATGGCAGACGCTCCTGGAATGGCAAAGAACCGACGCCATCAAACCGAATGGCGTCAATCAGGTTGAAGTCCTGGCACAGGAAACGCACTTTGCTTTTTTGATCAATGGGCAAATCGTCAGCGAAATTGATGATACTCATTTCATTCGAGGGTTGGTTGGGCTAGCCATTGAAGGGTACACGCCAGGAGAAGACATAGCGTTTGATTTTCTGGACATCAGCCTGCGCGCACCCTAGGGTAGGCATAGCAAGAGCATATGCTACAACCGAGGCAGGCGGGTCTTGAGAATACCCAACATACTCGTGGCTAATTATCAAAAGAGTACCCCGCTCTGTATAATCCAGTAGGATTGCTATAATTCAGCGAACCGATAGACACCTAGCGATGATTATATAATTCAATCTGCCAACGCCATTCCGAGTGATCGGGAGCGTTCCACCAATGCACCAGGGTAGCTACTTCACCACCAGGCAATAATAATAGCTGGCCAATATCGCTCGCTGTAGGCCATATATCTTCACGCTCAATACGATCACCATGGCGTGTTAGCCGCATTATGGGTGTATCATCAGTCGCTTCAAGATCGATACCTTGTGCGACCGGTTGCCCATGGGTATCCTGCACTGTGACCGTAATGATTGGTGGAGCAGCATGAACCAATAACACCTCGGTGCTCTTCCCGCACCGGCCACGTGCGAATGAGATGCCGGTTGCACCTGCTTTTGGGTACCATAGATCCCACGTTTCTGTTTGTTGTTCTGCCATGTGTTCCTCCATATCAAAGATCAGGGTGGCATAGTAATCTTCAAGTGTTTCGGCACGCCGAATGCAACGGATGCTGCCATTCGCTTGGAGAAGGAGCTCGGCTGAGCGCAACTTGCCATTGTAGTTAAAGCCCATTGCGCGCCCATGAGCGCCAGTATCATGAATTGCCAGCAGATCACCAATTGCAATGGTTGGGAGCCATCGATCAATCGCAAACTTATCGTTATTCTCACATAATGAACCGGTGACATCATAAATCTGTGTTGAGGGCGCGTTTTCTCGCCCAACCACACTCATATGATGATACGCGCTATAGATGCCAGGGCGCATCAGATCGGCCATGCTTGCATCAACACCAACATAGCGTTTGTAGGTGTGCTTAAGATGCCGAACACGGGTCACAAGAATGCCATATGGCCCCGTCAGCAGCCGGCCACATTCAAATGCAATCTGCAATGGATCGAGGCCAGTCGGTAGAATGATCTGCTGATATGCCTGGCGAATACCCTGTGAGACCTGCATGAGATCGACGGGCTGTTGATCCGGTTTGTAGGGAATGCCAATCCCGCCACCCAGATTCACGAAATCTATCCGTATGCCAAGTTTCGCGTGTAGCTCCGCAGCCAATTCAAACAGCATGCGCGCCGTCGCCACAAAGTAGCCTGGATCAAGCTCATTCGAGGCCACCATTGTGTGTAACCCGAAATGCTGCACTCCCCATTCGCGGGCCTGAGCATAGCCCTCAAACAATTGTGCGCGGGTGACGCCAAACTTGGCTTCTTCTGGCCGCCCAATGATCGCATTACCCTCACGCAGTGGCCCAGGGTTATAGCGAAAACAGATTGTTTCCGGCAACCCGGCGTGCTGTCGCAGATACTCCAGGTGCGCCAGATCATCGAGATTGATGATTGCGCCCAATTGGCGTGCTACCCAAAATTCCTCGGCAGGGGTATTGTTCGATGAGAACATGATCTGAGCGCCAGCAAGCCCAATGCGTTGTGCAAGCACCAACTCGGCCAGCGAACTACAATCCATGCCGCAGCCTGCCGCAGCAAGAATCGACAGAATCGCCGGTGTGGGAGTGGCCTTGACAGCAAAGTAATTGGTGAATTCTGGTGCCCAGGCAAAAGCCGCCTGCAATGCCTGCACACCAGCACGAATCGATTGCTGATCATACAGATGAAATGGTGTTGGAAACTGCTCGGCTGCCGCGATAATCTGTTCGGCAGTAAATGGATGTGTTTTCATCTCTAGCTTTCAGCGTTCAGCTCTCAGCGTTCAGTATCTGCTCATCTAGCATTTGGTTCTGTCTATCCATTCTATCGCAAATTGGGGAACTCTTTTTCATTTTCGCCGTCATGGTAGTAGTTGGTACTTTTCGTGGGAAGCGTTCCATTATTGCGTATCGTGTTTCGGGGCTGCGCGCCCCGCACCTGCGGTCGGGGTGGCCCGCCACCCCAACGCCCTCAGCCAGGGACAAGGTTCCTGGACCCTAAATGAAACTCGGCGGCCCGCCATCGTTTATTGATCATGCCACGGCTGCGATCAATAAATACTCGTGGAGTTCTTTTCCCTCACCCCAACCCCTCCCCAATGGGAGAGGGGCAGCGCAGCAGGGGTGAGGGAGGGTTCTTCATTTTCGGCTATCGGTCTATTGGCTATCGGCTATGTCACGGAGGTCGTTATGACCCGTTTCCAGGATGGTCGCTCAGCGCTTGTCACGCAGGTCGACTCCACGAACTACCCGGAAATTACTGTGTATGTGCGTGTTATCGAAACATCTGGCATTCCAATCAACAGCCTTGGAGCTTCCGATTTCACACTTACCGAGGATGGCAGCCCAATGTCGCTCACACACATGATCGTACCTGGTCAATCGCCACTGAGTGCGGTACTCGTGATCGATCATTCTGGGAGTATGGAGGAAGCCGAGAAACTGGCTGGTGCCAAGAATGCCGCACGAGCCTTTGTTGCCCAGATGCGCCCTGGAGATCGAACGGCAATCGTCTCATTCAGCGATATTCCTGTGCTGCTGCAGCCCTTTACCGATGATCAGGAAGCGTTACGCAGAGCAATAGGTCCCATTCGCCCAGATGGTTCGACAGCACTCTATGATGGTTTGGCCATGGGATTACGCCAGCTTGAACTCGCACCAGGCCGCCGTTCGATGATTGTGCTAACGGATGGCCGTGATCGCATTTCACTTGCCGAACCGCGCCAGGCCAGTGGCATAACACTCGATCAGGCAATCGGTACGGCTGTTGCTGCTGGAATTCCCATCCTGGCTATTGGGCTGGGCGAACCAAGCACCCCTGGCCGCGATGGCATTGATCAAGCTATTTTGCAGCGGATCGCTAATGAAACCGGTGGAACCTACATGCACGCACCAATGGCCAATACACTCGCGGACATGTATCGTGAGCTAGCATCCGGGTTGCAACAGGAGTATGCCCTAAGTTACCGCAGCCCATTGCCAATTACGGCAACCAACCGTAAGATCCGGGTTGCGATTGGAGCATTGGCCGAGAGCAACTACCAACCAACATTCCTGCCACCAAAGAGCGAACCTACACTGCCACTTGCGCTATTACCGATTGCGGCAGTTCCGATGGCATTGGGAGCCGCGCTATTATGGCGCAGCCGCCGCATGCGCGAACGAGCCCCACGCCCAACTCCCGCAATCGGAGCAACAGTCGCGCTCAATCAGGGCTATTGTATTGAATGCGGCAAGCCTTCAGCAATGGGTGTGCAATACTGCCAGGAATGCGGGGCATTGAATGACGATGCAGGCCATGGAGGGCGCGGAGACCGCGCTCCCAAACAATGAGGGCATTGATCTTGCGTTCTCTGATAATATGCGTTGTGACAGGCGACATAGGTCATAATCAGATCATACCAATAAAAGTATTGACTTTCTACTATTTTGGGCGATGTGCTAGTTGATCGGCGTGGTTGTTGATTAAGGTGCAGGAAACCAGTCGGACGCTTTCTTGCCGCCCGCCACGCACAGTGGCATAATCCACTCGCCATAGTGGTACTATTACCAAACACATATTCTACACAAAAAATGGAGAGCCAATGACGACTCCCGAATCCGAGGTGCAGATCGAGTCCCTGCTCCAGGCGATGACCCTGGCCGAGAAGGTTTCCCTGCTGGCTGGTGTGACGATGTGGAC
>Ga0163154_10005942_pt1 | contig 15205 bp, 13 predicted proteins | sample OliLakLV19MP9P1_FD_148649 | JGI IMG/M metagenome (GOLD analysis project Ga0163154, IMG submission 148649) | Freshwater microbial mat bacterial communities from Lake Vanda, McMurdo Dry Valleys, Antarctica - Oligotrophic Lake LV.19.MP9.P1 | ecosystem: Environmental > Aquatic > Freshwater > Lake >... | reverse complement strand
AGTAGCCAAAACACACAAACCATTGACATAAGCGAATTGCCTAAAGGAATGTATATTTTAAAATCAGAAAACAAAGTTGCGCGATTCATAAAAGCAGAGTAACTGGAAACAGCCAAAGCAATGAAGCTTGCCCACAAAAATACACTCTCTTAAAAACAACCCACGAAGCAATTTTTTAAGAGAGTGTTTTTTCTCCCACCCAAGATTTTTTTGCCACCCTCTCTTTAAAAAAGAAATTTATTTTTCTTCAACGAACAATTTTATTGTTAACTTGAACCGACACCGCTTCTAATGTAAATCACTTCTAACAGTGTGTGCGAACTTGAAACAGTCGTACTTCGTGTGAAAAGAAAACCAGCAGCTAACATATAAGGCTTAAACGCTGAGTAGCGATAGCGGAACTGCGGTTTAAGGTCCTATTGACCAGTGCTTCGATGGCCACACGCGGGACGGTTATGGGTTTTGAATAATTTTGATACGTTTTGGAAACATATTCCAGTGAAAAGTCATTCATTTTTGAGTGACTTTTCTGATTTTAGAGGTTGTTTTTAATGCTATTCAATCAAATTTAAGAATTGATTTCTGGTATTCCATCCTATTTTCTGATTTTATAGTCCAAAAATCAAATTATTGGGCAATACAATTCCTGCACCACTTGTGGCGAACATTTAATCAATTCATTTTCTATACTTTACATCTTTTATTCAAGATTTTAGGAGGAGCATTCGCACCAAAAATAAATACAGTAATCATTCTACCTTTTTTGCAACATTGCTTGTCCCGATTTTAATCGGGAGACAGGCATCAATATCAAAACCAAGTTTGTTTTTGGTGATTTCTTTGCAATCAATTTTCTCTTTTTTAGTTTTGAATGAAGTCAAAATACCTATTTTCATTTGGTGAATTTTCAACTTCTTTTTTACTCGACTAGATAGAAAGCCGTAATGTCTTATTTTAACAAATCTAGGAGGCAGGATGTGCATACAAAACCTTCTCAAAAATTCATTGGCTTCCAAAGTCATGTTTTTGGTGACAGAATCATGTTTGTAATCTTTGTAGCTAAACGTTACTTTTCCTTCTGAAACATTCATTATACGATGATTTGAAATTGCAATCTTATGAGAATATCTACCTAAATATTCAATCACACCTTCACTATTTTTAAAAGGTTGTTTGGCATAAATTACCCGTTTGGTCGTAGTTTCCCACTACGACCAAACGGGACTGATGATTTGATAGCCTGTGCTCAACGAAAAATGGGTGTAAAGCTTTCAAGCAGTTCAATAAGTTGATAATCAAGGATATCGAAATATGCTCAAAAAAAAAGCGTTTTTGTAAATGCCTTATTTACAACGAATAAGCTTTTTTAATATGTAAAACATTGATAGTAAGCATTTTAAATCAGTAAAAGTAATTGAAAAATAATTGCATTAAATTTGGAAATGCAAAATATTTGAGCTACCTTTGTGTATCTAAATAAGACAATATAAATATTCACAGTACACGAGAAGATTTTATGAACAACCCAACACTCCAATCCAAAGAGCAAGTCGTGAAGGCTTTTATAGCCCTCCTTGCTACCCGCAAAGAAGCGAAAAACAAAATCGCTACAAAAGAAGAACTCGCCTTGCATGTGCAGGAAAGGGAACTCGTAACCAAAGCGACAGGCTACACTTCCGACAGCATCGTAAAAGAACTTGCCAACTTGCAACTCGGTCTGGGAACTTCACTCGAAACAGTCGCCTCCCAATTGGACAATGAGTTGCAACGCTTGGACGACCTGCGCAAATCAATTGACGTTCAAAAAACGTACTACAAACAAGTGCTGGATACACAGCTAGCCGCAGACGCACTCTACATCTTGAACCAAGAACACACCGCTTGGCTCACTTCACACGAAGAGAGCAAAAAACAAACACTCGCCGACCTTGAAACGCAAATCACACAAAAACGAAACGTCTGGGAAAAAGAACAACAAGAACATGCACTGTCGCAAGCAGAAATGCTGGAAAATCTTAAAACAGAACGCGACAAAGAATTGGCACTTTACGTCTATGAATTGGAGCGGCTTTACAAAATAGAAGCCGACCAATACGAGGAAAAGAAAAAAATGGCGGAACGCGAAATTGCAGTAACTTCACAACAAAAAGCCAAAAATTGGCAATTCCGCGAAAAAACACTCGACCTTCAAAAAGACAAACTCGCGGCATACAAAAAACGAACCGAAGGCTACGATGAAGAGCTAAAACAAGTTACCCAAAAAGCACGCGAAGAAGCTATCAAAGATGCTTCAAAGGAAACTAAAGTACGTGCCGAACTTTTGGAAAAGGAAGTCGAAGGCAAAAAACAAACTTGTGAACTCCAAATACTGTCTTTTGAAAATGTTATCAACAAGAATACAGAACAAATAGACAAACTTGCCCTCGAACTGAAAGAAGCACTCGCACAAGTGCAAAGCCTTTCGCTCAAAGTAGTAGAAAAAATAAAAGCAGACAAGTAAGCTTTTTAATAACAAGCCCTGCCTTCAGTGGGGCTTGCTTTGGTTTTTTAGGCTTCTTGCAAAGAAAGTATTGTATTTATGACGTAATATTTTAATAAAAAAATAGACTAACTTTGCACGATTTTTATTAAATAACCTTTATAATTATGAAACGTTTGCTACTTTGGGTAGCCTTGTGTGCGCCTGCATTGGTTATGGCACAAACGCCGAAACCTTCCTACACAAGCTCGAAGTTTGAACAGCTCGAGGCTGAACTTCCTACCCCCAACAATACTCGCCTGCCCGACGGCTCGCCCGGCCCCGATTATTGGCAACAACGTGCGGACTACAAAATCAATGTCGAGCTTGACGATGACAAACAATGGGCAAAAGGCAGTGAAACTATAACTTACCACAATAACTCACCTCGCGACCTTCCCTACATCTGGATACAACTTGACCAAAACCTTTTTGACAAAAATTCAGACACTTACAAAACACTTGATGGTGGACTGAATGATGGTTTTGGTGCTTACATGTATGCCATTTCTTTGCGCCGTACCAACTCAAACGGTGGGTACAATATCTCGGCAGTAAAAGATAAAGACGGCAAACCCTTGCCTCATACCATCAATAAAACCATGATGCGCATCGACCTGCCCCAACCCGTAAAAGCTAAAGGTGGTTCGGTAATATTTTCTATTGATTGGAGCTTTTATATCGTAGATGCTTCGCAAAACGCAGACGGTATTTATACGCGCTCAGGCTACGAATATTTTGAAACAGACAAAAACTATGTGTATGAAATGGCGCAGTGGTTTCCACGTGTAGCCGTATATGGTGATGTACGCGGTTGGCAACACAAGCAATTCATGGGGCGCGGTGAGTTTGCCCTTACTTTCGGCAATTATGAAGTGTCTATCACAGCACCCAGCGACCACATTGTGGCAGCTACAGGCGAGTTACAAAACTCAGCAGAAGTGCTTACACCTGAACAGATCAAGAAGTTGGAGGAGGCAAGGAAAGCAGCAAAACCCGTAATAGTGGTAAGCCAAGACGAAGCCAAAGAAAAAGAAAAAACCAAAGCGACTACCAAAAAAACGTGGACGTACAAAGCGAAAGATGTACGCGACTTTGCTTGGGCAAGCTCTCGTAAGTTCATCTGGGACGCAATAGGGCAGGAAGTGGCAGGCAAGAACATTCTTTGTATGTCGTACTATCCCAAAGAAGGCAATCCCTTGTGGGGCGATGTTTCTACACGTGTAGTAGCGCATACAGTTAAAACCTACTCTAAAATAACGATTGATTATCCTTACCCTGTCGCTATTTCTGTTCACGGACCAGTAGGCGGTATGGAATACCCCATGATAAGTTTTAACAATACAGGCAGACCAGACGCTGAAGGCAATGTGGATCCGCAGGTAAGAAATAGCACTATCACAGTTATCATTCACGAAGTAGGGCATAATTTTTTTCCTATGATAGTAAACTCCGACGAAAGACAATGGACATGGATGGACGAAGGGCTAAATACTTTTGTGCAGTATCTTACGGAGAAAGAATGGGACCCCGCATTCCCAACCGATGACGCGCTTCCCAAAGCTATCACAAGGTATATGAAAGGCGACCAGAAAAAACTTGTGCCTATCATGACCAATTCAGAAGCTATCCCTTTGATGCAATTCGGTCCAAATGGTTACAATAAACCTGCTACTGCCTTGAACATCTTGCGTGAAACCATTATGGGGCGCGAGCTTTTTGATATGGCGTTCAAAGAATATGCACGCCGCTGGGCATTCAAAAGCCCCGAACCCGCCGACCTTTTCCGCACACTCGAAGACGCTTCAGCAGTAGATTTAGATTGGTTTTGGCGTGGTTGGTTCTTCGGTACAGAGCCTGTAGATATAGCTATAGAAAATGCAACGTTCCTAAAAACAAGTGATAATCAAGGAAGTGCCGACAATCCGATCCCTTCAAAAGATGCAGATGCTATGTACAAAGGCGTTAGCAGTATGTTGGGTGAAGACAAAGACAGACTGCTTCCAAAAGGCACATATATTTATAGCCTTGATTTCAAAAATGTAGGCGGACTCATATCTCCTATTATTTTGGAAGTGAAATACAAAGATGGAACAGCTGAAACTATGTACTTTCCTGCCGAAATTTGGCGTTTGAACCCCGAAAAAATTACAAAACTGCTTACGTTGAAAAAAGAAGTAGTTTCTTTCGGTCTTGACCCTAAACAAGAAACAGCCGATATTGACGTTAAAAATAACGGCTTTCCTCGCGCTGATGCGCCTTCACGTTTTGATGAAGTAAAAGACAAAGAAAAGAAAGCAGAAGAAAACAAAAAAGAGCAACCCAAAAAAGAGGACACCAAAAAAGAAGAAAAAAAGAAGAAAGGTAAAGAAAAGAAAGATTAACGCTATCATAAAAAAGCCCGTTGTGATAATTCACAACGGGCTTTTTTTATTAGACATTTTGTAAAACCCTTTTTCCTCTTTTCAAGTCGGAGAGTGTAGCGTGCAGAGTTGTTGAGTTCTCATTTTGGGTAGGCAAGGTGCCAAATGTTTAACCTAAAGGGCGAAAACTATATAACATGCTCCTCCCTCCAAATTGGAGGGAGGCTGAGAGGGATTTTTTTGGAGAACTTAACAGCTCTGGAGTGTTAGGCCTTTGGAAACACTTTTGCCTCGCCAAGTTGAAAATCATCGAAACTTAAATGTTTATTGGTTTTTATACACCACCAACAATGACCTCCACCATATCGTCATGACGCAAATATTGCCTTGCCGTATTTTGTAACTCTTCAGGGGTGATAGTTTGGATAGTTTTCACATAATCCGTATAATAGGCATAGGTCATTTCGCTAAAATGAATACCTTTGAATACTTCAACTAAATCAAAAGCGGTGGTCATATTGCCTGCCAATGAGCCGAGCATATAGTTTCTTACGCGCTCAAGTTCCTCATCAGGAATAAGTTGCGTGTGGAGTATATGGATTTCTTTTTTGATTTCATCGAGTGTTTGTTGTGTAAATTCCTTCTTCACGTCTGCTCCGATGCTGGTATAACTTGCGCGGTGCATGTTCACGATACTTGAATAAATGCCATACGTGTAGCCTTTTTCTTCGCGGATATTACTCATAAGACGCGAGCCAAAATAGCCTCCAAAAACCTCATTTATGACTTTATACGCAAAAAAGTCGGGGTGTTTTTTATCTATGCACAAGTTGCCGAGCCGTACTGAAGACTGCATACTTTCTTTTTTTTCAATCAATACGCGCTTGCCTGCATAGGTTGGGTTTTCTATGATAGGTGTAGGCATATTGGGTGCTTGCAAATCGATTGCGCCCAGATGTTTATCTATCAATCGGACTTCCTGCTCACCTACCTGCCCAACCAAAAACAGCTCAAAATTTTTACCCTGCATAAACGCCGCATAATGCGCCATTATGTCTTCTCGTGTGATGTGCAGATAATCCGCACTTGAGGGCGTTTTTCCGTATGCATTACCAGCTCCAAAAAGATTTTCTCGAAATAAAACTTGCGCTACAAAGTTATTCTTTTCTTCTTGCACCCGTTGGTTTTGCGATGTGATGAGCTTTTGTTGTTCCAAGTTGGTGGCAGGAAAGATAGCATCTGTGAGCAGCTCACAGAAGGCAGGCAAGAGGCTTTCAAGGTGTTTGGTAAGGCAATAAAGGACAACAGAGCTGCGGTCGTTGCCTGCACTCGTTTCTAAAAAAGCACCATACGAATCAAAATAATGCGTGATTTCACTTGCGGAGCGTGTCTTAGTGCCTTCACTCAGCATTTTGATAGCCATCTGATTTACGCCATGTTTATTTTCATGGGCTTGCCCAACACGAAACACGACTTCCAATTTAAGCACAGGCGACTCGCCTGCCCCGAGCCAATGCAAGGGCGCGTTGTTTTGCAAGGTTACAGTTTGCAAAGGCAATATATCCAAACTATGAATAGGTTGGAACGGTGGAGCTACAGCACGATTGAGGGACATATTGGAGTATGGAAAGAAAGTACACGTTAATCGGGTGCGATTTGGACTTTCCTCTCTAAGGTTTCAGAAAGGAATTTGAATTGTACCCTGTTAATATGCAAAAGTATGCAAAATCATGAGATACGCAAATTTTGAAATAGATTTTAAATAACTGAAGTTTGCAAAAATAAATAAACGCTGAAGGCATAACCCACAGCGTTTACGAAACCTAACTAATCAAAAACTTACAATTATGAAAACCTGACTACAAAACACTCCTTTCAGGTGTGTTTTACAATGCAAAGATGAAGTTTTTTTTTGTAATAAAAAAACGACCTAAAGGTTTAAAAGCCCTCATTTGTAATAAAATATCGGCTTAAAGTGGATTTGCGATTATAAAAACCTTGAATAAGGGCTAATTTTAGCTATTTTACTCAACCAACATGCCATTATAGTTTACTTACTTATGTAAGTTTTTTTGAGCTTTTACTCCATAAATTTATTTTAAAATCCTGCCCTTTGCTTTATGATTACTTTTTACAAAACTTTTTTAGCAGAAATAATAATTTTGCGTAAATATTCTAAAAACTAATTGAAGACCCAATTGTTAGTTATTTGGTACTCCGACAATTTTAGTGGAGTAAAGTATAAATCACATAGAAAGATATGGAACATAGTGTTTCGGGCTATGTCCTCTATGTTTCTATGTGGTTCAACACAAAATTTGTCAGAGTACCAGTTATTTTATTTTATTTTATTTGGATTGACATAGTTTTCTGTACCCGTACAGGCTTCCCTTCTTGTTTGCCCGGTTTCCAACGCGGCGCAGATTTTAGGCAATTAACAACTGCCTCGTCACAACCATATCCCAAGCCTTTTACTACTTTGATTTGTGAAAGCTCTCCATTTTTCTCTACTATAAACTGTACGAATACATTGCCTTTGATGCCTTTCTTTTTTGCTTCGGCAGGGCACGCCAAATTATCTTCTGTGTATTCATAAAAAGTAGTCAATCCCCCTTCAGGAGTTGGAGGCTGTTCGGCTACTTGCCAAACCTTTTCTTCTTGTAATACATATTGTGCTTGGACAAAATTCTGGGCTGTGGCAGGCAAGGAGTTACTGAGCCACAACGCGCCACAAATACCCAAACTATGGGCGAACAGGCGAAAACGAGTAAGAGGGGAGCTTATCATGATTGGTTTTGAGAGATTTGCAGTTGCAAAAATAGCAATTTTTTAGAATAACGTTTATAGATAAGCTCTTTAGTATGTTTTTGCCAAATATTTATTTCCTTTGGTGATTATAAAACCGCTCATAATAATACAATATGCCTGCCACGCACAGCATAGAAAGCAATACCATATAAATAGGCACTTCAGACGGCTCATAAAAATTGAACGATAATACACCTCTCCTATACAAATAAATAGCCAACAGCGTAAGAAAGTTATTTACAAAATGCGCTATAATCGTTGTCCAAAGATTGCCGCTCCACCAATACAAATAACCAAATAAAACACCCAACAACCAACGTGGAAAGAAACCGTAAAACTGAAAATGCAAGGCACTAAAAATAAACCCTGTCAGCCATATAGCCGCGTGAGGCGATAGCATGTCTTTGAACTTGTTTTGCAATACACCACGAAACCAATACTCCTCGCCTACCGCAGGAATGATGCCTACTACGAATACAGCCATTAAGAATGTCCAAATAGTAGGAAAGAGTGTTAGCACGTGTATCATTTCTTGGACACCTTGTTCCTTTTCCATCGCCCATTTTTCAAAATCTGCTAAATAGAAAGGGAGTTTTATTTGTACATTCCACCAAACTAACCAACTTACGAGTGGTATAATCACGACCATAAGCAACACGACCAAACTCACCGCACTAATTGTTAAAGGCGCGGTATTTAAGGGTGCAATAGGCTTTTGGTCAAAGTATTGTCGATAAATCCAACTGCTCAATATCAACCCGAATACTGCTGTAACACCTTGCATATAAAAAATAATGCCTGTCCCATCAGAGTGTGTCAATAATCGTTGTATATCGACCAATTTTTTGATGGTTTCACTATCAGGTGATACACCATACCAAACTGATAAGGACAAAAGCACGAACGCTTGCCCAAGTATTGTAAATACTATGAAAAGCCCCAAAATAATGAGTAAACTTGATAAATGACGCATTAAAGAAAAGAGAGTGAATGGGTGAGTGAGTGAAAGGGCGAGCGAAAAGAGTGAACGAGTAATTAACGCTCATCTCTCATCTCACATCTTTTAATATCCATAATGTTTAAGTTTTAGGTCGTGTTTTCGCCAGTCTTTTTCTACTTTTACACGTTGTTCGAGATACACTTTTTTTCCAAAAAACTCTTCGAGTGTTTGGCGGGCTTGTATGCCTACTTTTTTGAGTGCTTCTCCTTTTTTGCCTATTACGATGCCTTTTTGGCTTTCGCGTTCCACGATAATTTCGGCGCGTATGGCTATGATATCCTCTTTTTCTTTGAAGTCCATGATGAGTACTTCGCAGGCATAAGGGATTTCTTGTTCATAGTTCATGAATATTTTTTCCCTGATGATTTCGGAAGCAAAGAATCGTTCGGAGCGGTCTGTTACATCTTCGGCGGGGTAGTAAGCAGGGTGTTCGGGCATACGCCCCAATATTTTTTGGAAAAGTTCTTCTGTGCCTGTTCCCACCAAGCCCGATATTTCGATAATTTCAGCAAAACTATGTTGCAAAGCCCAGAAGGCGCGTTGTGTTTCGAGTTGTTCGGGTTTGCAAAGGTCGCATTTATTGAGTAGTAAGAACACAGGTGTTTCTATGTTGAGCAGGCGAGGCAATATAAGGGCGACTTCCGATTGGTTGATGCTGGACGCATCAACTACCCACAGCAATACATCAGCGTCTTCTAAAGACTGGTTCACAAACGACATCATCGCTTTGTGGAGTTCATATTTGGGGTCAAGAATACCGGGCGTATCTGAATATACGATTTGAAAATTATCACCATTGATGATGCCCATGATGCGGTGGCGTGTGGTTTGCGCTTTGGCAGTGATGATAGCCAAACGCTCTCCTACGAGGCGGTTCATGAGAGTGGACTTGCCTACGTTGGGCTTGCCTATGATGCTTACAAAGCCAGCGTGATGAGGTGCGTCTTGCATAACGAAATGTGGGTATGAGCTTATTTTAGTTGCAAAAGTACAAAAAAATGTTTGAAATTGAAATATTGTCTTACCTTTGTACTCTATTTCACTTACCCCACCCATTCACTCACTCATCCATTATGTCCACTTATGCTCAAGAAGTAAAACGTGTTACGACACACACGCTTCAAGAAATGAAAAATAGAGGCGAAAAAATAAGCATGCTCACTGCTTACGATTATTCGCTTGCAGGACTTGTAGATGCCGCTGGCATTGATGTTATTCTTGTGGGGGATTCCGCCTCCAATGTAATGGCGGGACACGAAACGACCTTGCCTATAACCCTCGACCAGATGATATACCATGCGGCTTCGGTAGTAAGGGCAGTAAGCCATGCGTTAGTAGTGGTAGATATGCCTTTTGGCACTTATCAGGGCAGCTCTTCGGAAGCCTTGCGTTCTGTTATTCGCATTATGAAAGAAACAGGTGGACACGCCGTAAAGCTCGAAGGAGGTGCGGAAGTGTGCGAGTCGATAACCCGCATATTGAGTGCAGGAGTGCCTGTGATGGGGCATTTGGGGCTTACACCACAATCCATATACAAATTTGGGACGTATGCTGTCCGCGCAAAAGAAGAAGCAGAAGCGACTCGCCTGCTCGAAGACGCGAAAATGTTAGAAGAAACGGGCTGTTTTGGGTTGGTATTGGAGAAAATACCTGCTCATCTTGCGCAGAAGGTAGCCGAGTCTATTTCTATTCCTGTCATTGGCATAGGCGCAGGTGGTGGCGTAGATGGACAAGTCTTGGTATTGCACGACATGCTTGGCATCAATCAAGCCTTTAAACCGCGCTTTATCCGCCGTTATGCCGACTTGCATACTGTCATCACGACTGCTATCCAACAATACGTAACTGATGTTCGCAATCAAGCCTTCCCTGCCGAAAATGAAAGCTATTGAGGCAGTTTACGCAAATTTATTGCCCTTGTGCCTCATAGTTTTTTGCTTGTATAGGGGTGTATTTTGAACAATACGCACTGTAAAAACCAAAAATATATGCTCCAATCTTGGCAAAATTTTTATGCTCATTACAAACGATATATGCAGGTCGATGTCTTTTTTTATGTTTTCATCGTCTTGTTTATTTTGTTTTTGTTTATTTTTATTGGACCGAATTAGTCGCCTTGTTATGCAAGGCTTTCTTTATCCACTCCTCGCCTATGTTCATTTCGTCTTGGCTTTTGAGGACTGCAAAACGCTGTTTGTTTTTAAGTGTAAAAATAGATGCCGTACCTGTTTGATACGCCTTTTTGACTTCCTGCCAAATGCCATGTTTTTCAAGTGCCTCTTGGATTTTAAGCGTTTCGGGCTGATTGGCTGGGTTGTAAGCGTAAAAATCAACCGGCTCACGTCCAAAAAACCATTTTAAACGGTATAAAGTATGCTCTAAAGCTGGACACTCAACACAAGGCTCGCTGTAGTATGCCACCACAATTACTTCTGTGTGTTTCAAAATAGGCTTTGCCTGCCAACCTTTATATAAAAAACTTATTAGTACAATGCCCACAAATATAGGGATAATAATCTTCTTCATTTGTTTCTGTTTTGAAAATTTGCTACAAATATAAACCAAATTATTGAAAGATGAGCACTGAAAGTTGAAAGTTAATCACCCATTCACTTATTCACTCATTCATTTATTCACCCCTTCATTCACTCTCTTCACTTATGCAACTACTCACACCTACTCATTGGCAAGATTATGAACTCTTGGACTGTGGAAATTTTGAAAAATTAGAACGGTTTGGAAAAGTCATTACTGCACGTCCCGAACCGCAAGCCGTTTGGGATAAGTCGCTCTCCGATTCCGAATGGGAAAAAACTGCTCACGCCTATTTTCGCAAAGAGAAAAATAACCCTGAACGCGGCCAGTGGGAAGTTGCGTCAGACAAAATAGCCAATAATTGGTTCTTGCGTTATAATACAGAAGTCCTGGATATTCAGTTCAAACTTTCTTTATCTTCTTTCAAACACGTAGGCGTTTTTCCTGAACAAGCCGAAAATTGGGACTATATAGCTGATGAGGTGAAAAGAATAACAGGCAAGCCGAAAGTCTTGAATTTATTTGCTTATACAGGCGGTGCGACTTTGGCGGCCCGTCAAGCTGGCGCAGACGTAACGCATTTGGATTCTATCAAGCCTGTCGTAACTTGGGCGCGTGAAAATTTGGAGGCTTCGCATTTAGACGGGGTGCGTTGGATAGTGGAAGACGCGCTGAAGTTTGTAAAAAGGGAGGCAAGGAGAGGCAATATTTATCAAGGCATTATCCTTGACCCTCCCGCTTATGGGCGCGGGGCAGAAGGCGAAAAATGGGTGCTTGAAGAACAAATCAACGAAATGTTGCAACTCTGTGCTTCGTTGCTTGATGCAGAAAAACACTTTTTAGTTTTAAATACTTATTCGTTGGGCTTTTCTGCTTTGATAGTGGACAATTTATTGAAAAGCCATTTTGCCAATTCGCCACAACAAACATTCGGAGAGTTGTATTTGCAAGATAGTTTTGAGAAAAAACTGCCCTTGGGCGTATTTGGGCGTGTATCAAGGTAGTCTAAAAATGCTTCATCAGCAGTTTACTTGCCTCCAAACCTGAGTCAGTCGCTTCCAACATGAGTGGCAAGCGTGCGTTGTCTGCGCCTGCATATACAAGTTGTTGGTGAGAACGTTTGGCATTAAAATCATTGAGTAGAAAGTTTGGCGTTGGTATTGCCATCGCATGCCCCATCACTTGAATAAAAACATGGGCTACTTGCTCGGTTAAGTCGGTTGTTTTCATCTGAAAATAATCGGCAATGCCTTGCAGGGTATAATTTGCCCAATACGCTTTTTTCTCTTCCACATCGGCTAACTTAACGCGGTCTGTAGATTTTAGACAATAGTAGGCTGAAAGCACTTGGTTATCAGCATGTTGTGCAAGTGAATTGACAAAACCCAAAAACACTTGATTCTCTTTGATGACTTCGTTTTGCCAAAAAACAGGTTTGTCCAATGGTTTGTGTAAAACCACATTGACCACCAGCCAAGGTGCTTGTTCTGTTTGTTGAAAAAGTGGGAAATCTTGTGGGAAAATGTGCTTCAAGGCATGTTTTTGCCCTGCATAAATAATGTTTTTCGTATCAATAGTTTCTATAGTATGCGTTTGAGTATTCAAAACTTCCACTTTAAACCCCACTTTTTGCGGTATTATTTTGTATATCAGGCGATTTAATAACCGCGTTTCGACAGGTATTTTTGCCAACATCTTTTCTATAAAATAATAATTGCCTTGCGGTGGTGAAAAAACCACATTCTCATCTGCCGTATAAGCGTGCGAGCCGTAATAATAGACACCTGCCAAAGCAGAAACTTGAGCGGCTGTACCACCATAATCGTCCAACATTTGGTAATCAATAGCACGCAATAAATTGGCGGACATGGCAGGAAAGTGCTTTTTCAAATAAATTGAAAATGTAAATGTATTCAATGAATAAAATTCGGGTGCGAGCAGACGGGTAGGCAAGCACATTTTACCTAAAAATAAACCTTCTATAAATGCCAAAAACGTCTTACTTTCCGTGGTATTAGGCAACACATCATCGCGGTAGCTTTTGCCATTCCACGTCCTCCCTTCTTTATTGCCATCTATGATGAATTGCTCATCTATAAATTCCCAATGTGCGGTTTTTTTATTAAATTCAATTACAGCTAAATCCTCCCAAAAACCCAACAACGCTTCATCAAAATGAGCAGGATATTGCAATTCGTAATGCGCGCCTTGTGCGATATGTAGCTTTTTGTAAGCGACCGCGCCAGAAGTGCCACCCCACCTATCCGAAAGTTCGCAAACCAAAAAATCGCGCTTGCCTGCCATAAGTGCAACTGCAGCACTCAAACCTGCAATACCGCCGCCTACAATAAGCGTGTCGGTAGGCAAGGTTTTCTCACTTTTGGGTGGAGGTGAGGCGAATAAGCGATGCCCTACTTGCATGTCATTATGCACAGTGATAGGAAACTCACTTTTTTTATCCCAAAAATGACAGCCTACAATAGGCAGGAGTGAAAGTGAAGAAGCTCTTAATAAAAAATCACGCCGATTCATACTGTTATGCAAATGTTTTGTAAAGGTATGAAAAAAACACCATTTATATGCAACTAACACTTTTTCTCAAAAAAAAAATGTATATTTGAAACTAATAGAATGAACCTTACGTATCTATGTTTGGTTATTTATATGTAAAGTGCAACAAAAAAGCCTTTTAACTCTTTTATTCTTGGAAAAATACAATTTTATCTCTTTTATCTATCACTCAAACCACCTCAATGTATGAACAAGCAACAAATACAAAACATAGAGGCTGAAATAGAACAGCTATCCCAACAAAGAACACTCATTTTTAATGAATGGATCAATGCCGTAAAGCATAACGACCGCGAATCGGAACTTTTAGGCTACGAAAAGCCTGAAAAAGAACAACACACACACGACTTGCTTGCGCAACAAAGGCAAATCAATCACAAAATCATGCAGCTATTAGCCAAATTGGATAATATTGTGCTAAAACTTGTATAAAATGACAACGCCATTCCTCGCTATTAAGGAATGGCGTTGTTGTTTATTAGACTTTTTGCGAAACTATTTCTCAAGACCTCTCATTATGAAGCTTGCATCTAGTCTTCGTCATCATCATTCAAATCTTCGCCAGCAGGAGCAAGTTTGCCTTTGCCTTTGGCTTTTTTGCGTTCTTCCACGCGCTTTTTCTGTGCAAGTTTTACAGCTTCCCATTTTACTTTTTGGGGTGCGGTCAGCAACGCTTCTAGTTTAGCAGCGCGGTCTTTATCAACGGCTTTGCGTTCTGCTGAAAGTGCTTTTTTATCAGCTCCAGCAGTTTTTTTCTTCTCTTTGATGGCATCATGTTTTTGTGCGGCATCAAGGTTGATAGCATATACTTGTGTTTTTTGTTCAGCCGATAGCCCCAATCTTTTTTCTAAATGATTGGTATGTGCTGTAGCACGTTCTTCCGCTGTGCGGTCTTTTTTAAGATTTTCTTTGCCTTTTTGAGCGAAGACTACTGTGAAAAGGCTCAAGCATAAAGCGAGCGATAAAATGAACTTAGCTTTCATAAGATTGAAAAATAAAAAATGTTATTTAATAATTAGACAAAAGTAAATGCTTTTGGTTTAATCTCCAAATGTTATTAACAACAGGTTAACGAACATATCCCATTTCCAGCCTGTGGAGGTGCTTTTAAATTTTTTTTGCTGGCAAATGGTGTGCTTTTGGGGTTTTAAGAAAAGATTTGGGAATGCACCTAATCGGATTGGCTATGTACATACTACAAATTAGTTACTTTTTCTGTTCAAGTTGCTTTTGAAGCTCCGCAATAAGTTTCGCTTGGCCTTCCAATGCTTTCGCTTGCTCTTCTGCAATTTTATCTTTTTGCATCAACGCTTTCGCTTGCTCTTCTACGGTTTTTTTAGTTGTCAGAGCGATTTCTGTTTGTTTTTCAAGTTGCCGTTGCATGTCGTCGAGCATTGCATCAAGTTCATC
>Ga0163154_10005939_pt1 | contig 15210 bp, 10 predicted proteins | sample OliLakLV19MP9P1_FD_148649 | JGI IMG/M metagenome (GOLD analysis project Ga0163154, IMG submission 148649) | Freshwater microbial mat bacterial communities from Lake Vanda, McMurdo Dry Valleys, Antarctica - Oligotrophic Lake LV.19.MP9.P1 | ecosystem: Environmental > Aquatic > Freshwater > Lake >... | reverse complement strand
CCCGCGACAGCCCGCGGTCGAGCGACCATAGGCGCGCACGCCGGTCGGGACGAGGTCCAAGACGCTCACGAGTGCGTCGGTCTGGCCTCCGGCGTAGGTCTGTTGAGCGGCGCCAATCGTCGTCGGATAATCACCGGTCGTCTCGCCCACGACAGCGACCCGGCCCGTCGCCGTCATCGCCATGCCGTTGCAATCGTCGTCACCGAGCCCTCCGAGCGACGTCGAATAGAGCACCTTCGTACCGGTCGGATTGATGCGCGTGATGCCGATATCCCGCATGTTGATCGAATCGTGTGCCCCAGGAGTCGCGGGTGCGAAGCCCGCCCACGCCGCACCTGCGATCGTAACGACACCGGAAGCGTCGGCGGCCATTCCCTTGGCTCCATCGAATCCCAAGCCGAGTAGCGTCGAATACACCGGCCCCGAGCCGTCGGGCCGCAGGCGGACGACGAAGGCGTTGGCGGCGCTGAAGTTCGGGATCGCGTGAGTCTGAATCACACCCGGCGTCGTCGGGAACGTCGTGAAGTTCTGCACGGTTCCGGCCACGACCACGCCGTCGTCGGGAAGCACTGCTACGTCGAAAGGTCGGTCGGCGCCGTTCCCGCCGAACAGAGAGCCCCATTGCAACGTGCTCCCATCGGCGCTCAGTCGGCAAGCGAACGCGTTCCCCGTCGAGGGCACATAGCTGATCCATGCCCCAGGAGTGGTTGGGAACACGACTTCGTTCCCTGAGCGGCCCGTGATCAGAACATCCTCGTTGGCGGCGATCGCGAGCCCGGCCACCCGGGTCGCGCCCAGGCCGAGCAGCGTCGACCACACGAGGCCGCTGCCGTCGGGCGTGAAGCGGGTCACGAAGCCGACTTCGTCCTGAACGTTGTAGACGGTGTCGAACGCGCCCGGCGTGGTCGGGAACTGGGTCGAGCCGCCCGTATACCCGCCCACGATCGCGGCGCCGTTCGGTGCCAGCACGAGGGCCTCCGCCAGGTCACCTCCTCCAGTGCCTAGATAAGTGGAGTATTCCAGATCGCCGCCTGACGAATTGAGACGAAGTACGAAGGCGTCGAAGGGCCCTTCCTTGATTCGATCCCAGGCCCCCGGCGTCGTCGGAAAGTCGGCGGAGTCCGCATAGCCCGCGACCGTCGCGCGGCCCAATGCGTCCACTGCGATTCGCTGCCCACGATCCTGGAAACTAGAAGCTCCACCGATGATCGCGGAATAGACCAGAGACCCCTTCCGGCCCGACAATCGCGTGACGAACACCTCGGTCCCCGCTCCGTTTCCGGTCGTGAACGTACCCGGCGTCTGAGGAAAGTCGAGGCCCTCCACTTCACCCACGGCCGTCACATTGCCATCGGGTCCGAATGCAACAGCTTTGCCGATGTCGCCCACCGATAGCAGCGTCGGGGATCCGCCTACGTAGGTGGACCAAAATAGCCCTGGGTCGACCACCAGGGGAGACTGCGGGTCGCGGCCCACCACCTCGAACCCGAACGAATCCGCGCCGACCAGCGTGAAGCGACACACGAGGTCGCGCCGCGTGCCGTCGGGGCGATTCTCCCAAGCGCGCGCATTCGGCTGACGCAGCGGGCTGCCACGGGTCTCGAGCACCAATGACCCATCGGTCTCGATGCGCTGGCCGGTCGCACCCTCGCAACGCACGACGAAGGTCGATAGGTCCGCACCCGCCGCGACCAACACGTCGTACTTCGGATGCCCGTCCTCGGTACGGACCACGAGGTCGATGCCCGGATGCACACCGCGGTAGCGCACTTCGGCGTAGGCACCGACATCGCGCTGCCAACGATCCGGGTCCGCGCCGCGGAAGTAGCTGTAGACCACCGGCAGTCGATCGACGCCCTCGAGGTCGATGCGGGCGGGGCTTCCCGGGAAACTCCAACGCAGCAGCACGCCTTCCTTCGCGCCGGGTTTTGGCGGGCACTGCAACCACAGGGAGTCGCGCTCGGCGCGCACCACCATCTCGGCGTAGCACCCGACGTACTCGGCCGAGGTGTCGAACTGGCCGTGGTTCGCGATGAAGTGGCCAGTCGAAGGACTCTCAGGATGCTCAGGGACATCGTCCCAGGGTTCCGCGCCGATGGGCTCCGCTGCGGAAGGGGCCGGAGTAAAGGTCTGAGTCGTAAGCACGAGCTCGAGGCCGAGCAGGTGGACCACCATCAGGAAGAGCGCTGCGTTCAAGGGTAGCGAGCCCTGACGATGCATGGCTCCGGCACGACCGCATCCGAAGGCGCACTCCGCGAACTGCAGAAGTGACGCTCGGTCCTTCCACCCGCACCGAGGCTAAGCCTAACCTCCCGGCTCTCCCTTGGGCGTCTCGAACGGTAGGAGCGATTCTATTCCTTGATCGCGCTATCGCTCGAGCCCGGAGAGGGGGACAGGAGCCTCTCGATGGCGCACGCACGAATCGGCCTCCGGCCCTTTCATGTTCTTCGTTGCCTGGACCGAACTGCGCGCGGGATCGGCGCGCTGCTCGTTGGGTCGATCTTGGCTACCGATGCGCGAGCGCAAGGAGGGAGCTGGTCTTCGCTCTACGAGTGGCGCACGCAGGTGGTGGGAAATGCACCATCCTGTTGCGACCTACTGGAGTTCGCACACGCGGCAATGATCCCGACAGGGCTCCATCGAGGCAAAGTGCTCCTTTGACGTCTCAACGACAGCTGGTGCTCAGAAGCGTGTTCGAGCGGCCCGGTCTACACGCATGAAACCTGGATCTTCGATCCGAACGCTCCGCAACACCTGATCAAGGTGAGTCAGACGTTGCCCACGAGCCTGTTCTGCTCGGGTCACAGTTGGGATCCAGAGGGCAACTTGGTGGTCGCCGGCGGCCTCACCTTTGGGCCTCCAGCACATCAGGGATCCCCAAGGCCGGGTTCCGCTTCCTGCCGGCAGCTCTCGGCTTGGTGAGCATCAGCCAGACGACGGGCTATCGCTACATGACGGCCAGCCCCTGGCGCCCGGCCGGCACCATGTCGAGCAAACACTGGTATCCGACCCTGTTGACGTTGAGCAAAGAGAACATCCCCGTCAACGGTACACAAAGCACTTGCGGGCCAGAGTTCACTTCGCTGGCGGGCGGCTCGACGATTGAGGCCGGGGGAGCGTTCGTACAAGCCGGTCACGAAAACATGCTGGGCACCGAGGTCTGGGAACGCCGACTACCCGGCTCGGGTGCGGGCTTCGTTTGTCCGGTGATTCCATTCGATATGTCCAGCGCGGCGACGAACTTCCCTGAACCGACCAATCACGAGAAATACGCCCGAAAGCCTGACATGACGCCGGTCCAGCCCAAGCTGACCAGCTACCCGCGTATGTTCCAGCTGTCAGCGGCAAACGCGAAGCAGGTGTTCGTGCTAAACGACACGCATTCTGACGCAACGGATTCCAATGCGACGCCGGCCAACCTCGCTTGGGCGATGAAGATCCCCTACGCGTCCTTGCCGGTGACCACCCCAGTGCTCGACAAGTGGGAATTCTGGCAGGCCCTGCCGTCGGCGGACTTGCTCGCGAACAACGATCGTTATTATGGAACGGGGCTTTATTACTCGACGCTTCACCCGTTGACTGGCGAGAGGATCAACGATCGGCTGATCGCAATCGGAGGTGCACGGCAGGACCCTGTGTCGGGTGCTTGGATGGTGAATCACACGATTCAGGAGTTCATTCCAAGTGCGAGCCAGCCAGACTATTCCGCTCAGGGTGGCTCCTGGTGGCCCAACATTACCCTCAACACAGCGGGCATTCCCACGCCATCGCGCTATTACCTCAACGCCGTCATCCTACCTACCGGCGAGGCGCTCATCGTCGGTGGCGCCAGCAACTTCGGCGCGGCGCAATCCGAGGCCGCCCCATTCCTCTACGACCCCGGTCGCCTGCCCACGGATCCGGGAACCCTCACGACCGGATTGGCCCCTTCACCGATGCCCCCCGGTGCCAGTGCTCACGCGCCGCGCCTCGATCACAATCTGGCCGTCCTGCTCCCCGACGGCCGGGTGTTCCAAGCGGGCGGTGATGATTCCGGGTCGCTTCCGGACTCTGAGTACTCAGGCGAGATCTACTCACCCTCCTACTTGTTTCAAGGCTTTCAGCCCGCGATCCTCGCGGCTCCAGGGGAGTTGGACTTCAATCCGGTCAGTGGCAACTTGCGATTCGGCGTTTCGGTCACCAAGCAAGCAGCCAACACGATCGACCGCGTAGTCCTGTTGCGGCCGGCAAGCGTTACGCACTTCTTCGACGCGGATCAGCGCTACATCGAACTCGACATCCTATCGACCGATCAAACCGGCACCGACATCGAACTCAAGGTGCTCGCGCCCAGCGACGACCTCGGTCCCCAGGGCTGGTACACGCTGTACGTCGTTGAACGCAACCCAGCCGGTGTGCGTGTGCCGTCAGTGGCCCACTTCATCAAGCTCAGGTAGCAGTAGGAGCGTCGGCTGTGGTTCATTGATCGGTGGTAGTGACGTCCCGAGTTGCTGGCGGGGGAAGGGCACCGGGCACAACCGTAATGTGGCGTGTCCAACCTCGATTCTCTAGATCTCTCGCCCGGCGAGCTCGACCATGCGATCCGCCGCGCCGTAGCCCGTCGCGTCCTCGGTCGTGCGGATCGACCAGAGGACGATCGCGCCGCAACCGTGGGGCAGATCGGCGACGCTTCCGCCCGTGCCACTCACGCCTCGACGATGACCTTGAACCCGCCATACATCATCCTCTTCATGTCGAAGGGCATCTCTTGCCCCTGCATCATCGCGTTCATGCGCGGGTCCTTCATGACCTTCTTGTTCACAGCGTTCCGATGCGCCTTCGACTTGTAGACGATCCACGCGAACACGACGGTCTCTCCGGCCTTGGCCTTCGCGCCCTTCGGGAAGGCGATGCCGCCGAAGGTCTTCGCGTCGTCGAGCACGCATTCGCGGTACTCGAGCGCACCGTGGCCCCTGAAGACCTTCGAGGCCTTCTTGGCCATCGCGACGTAGCTCTTCGCGTTCTTTTTCGGGAGCGGCAGCAGGAATCCGTCGACGTAGGTCATGGGCATCTCCTTGGGTAGAAAGTGCCTGTATTCAGCCGCGCGAGGCGGAGCCAGCACAATTTCGCAGGGAACCTGCTCGAACTCGAGGCGAGCGCTGACGGTGCGCGCGAAGTCCTCTAGGCTGCACGGCTCGCGACAGCGCACCGCCGATCCGAACGATGCCCATCCCGTCCAACTCTCTCGCTCGCTCGGTCCGCGCCGCCGTCTTCGCCACGCTCGCGGCGGCACTCGTAGGCGCCATCGCGTGGAAGACGGGCATGCCGTTCCTCTTCCCGGCGCTCGGGGCCTCCGCGTTCATCGTCTTCGCGCTGCCGCAATCGCCCGCCGCGGCGCCGCGCAACGTGATCGTCGCGCAGTTCGTCGGCGCTGCGACGGGCTGGTTGTGCATCCGCGCCTGCTCCGTCGATCCGTCCGGGGCGACGCTCTCGCACCTCTTCGGGCTCCCGCACATCTTGGCCACGTCGTTGTCGCTCGGAGTCACGACGCTCCTCATGTTGCTCCTCGACGCGCCGCATCCGCCGGCGGGCGCGACGACGTTGATCGTCTCCCTCGGATCGATGCCGCAGGCGTGGCACATCGGCGTCGTCGTCGCGTCGTGCGCGTTGCTCGTACTCTTCGCCAGCGTGGCGCACGCCGCTTCGGGGACGCCGTATCCGCTGTGGAGATCGCGCGCCGCAGTCACGCCCTAGCGACGCAGTCACGCCCTAGCGACGCAGTCACGCCCCAGCGACGCAGTCACCCCCCTCGCGACGCAGTCACCCCCCTCGCGACGCAGTCACGCCCCAGCGACGCAGTCACGCCCTAGCGCCGCAGTCACGCCCTAGCCGAGCGGCGCGCGCTGCGTCACGCGATCGACGGCTTCCGGAGACCCGCGACGGCTGTGATCAGCGCGCCCGGATCGAACGGCTTCGCCAGGTGAATCTGGAACCCCGCCTGGAGCGCGCGCTGCTTGTCCTCGGGCGCCGCGAACGCCGTCATCGCCACAGCGGGCAGCGCAGCCCCACGCCCGCTCGCTCGCAACCGACGCAAGAGGGAGTAGCCGTCCTCGACCGGCATGCCGATGTCGCTGACCACGACCGTGGGCCCGGTGCCTTCGAACGCGTCGAGCACGAGCCGGTAGCCCTCGTCCGCGGATGCGGCGAGGACGACCCGCGCTCCGGCCGACTCGAGCACCGTGCCGGCCAGCACCCGCGCGTCCTCCTCGTCGTCCACGACGAGCACGCGCGCGCCGTCCAGGCGCGGAGTCGGCGCGTCCGACGCCCTCAGGCGCAGCAGCGATTCCGCGGGTCTCGCCAACGCCGGCAGGTCGATCGTGAACGTCGCTCCGAGCCCCTCGCCGGGGCTCTCCGCGCGCACGACGCCGCCGTGCGCACCCACGATGTGGCGCACGATCGATAGCCCGAGCCCGAGGCCGCCGTACGACCGCGTCGTGCCCTCGCCGGCTTGCTCGAAAGCGTCGAACACGCGCGGCAGGAATGCGGGGTCGATGCCCTTGCCCGTGTCGCGCACCGTGAGGCGCGCCAAGTCACCACGAGGACCGGTCACGTGCTCCACACCCACGCTCACCCGGCCACCGGGGGCTGTGAACTTCAAGGCGTTCGTGAGCAGATTGGTGATCGCCTGCTGGAGTCGCTGCGGGTCGCCGAGCACCCAGACATCGCTCGATGCACCAGCGCCGAGCGTTGACGAGAGGTGGATCTTGCGCGCCTCGGCCGACGGACGCAGCGTCTCCATCGCAGCGAGGACGAGCGCCGTCCAATCCAGCGGGCTCGTGTCGAGCAGGAATTTCCCCGACGTGATGCGCGCCGCGTCCAGCACGTCCTCGATGAGCTTCGCCTGCGTCCGCGCGTTGCGCTCGATGACACTCAGGCCTCGCAAGGCTTCATTGTCCTGGATCTTGCCGTTCGTGCGCAGCACCGTGGCCCAGCCGAGGATCGCGCTGAGGGGCGTGCGGAGTTCGTGAGACAGCGTCGCGAGGAAGACGTCCTTGCTGTTGTTCGCGGCCTCTGCTTGCAGTCGCGAAGCGCGTTCCTGTTCTTCGCTCTTGCGCAGCGCTTCCTGAGCGCGCCGGCGCTCCTCGGCCTCGGCGTCGCGCGAGATGATGATCGCGGCGGACTGCGTCAGCACGGCCGCGATCTTCAGCTCGCGCGGTCCGGCTTCTCGCGGCTCCTTGTGGAACATCTCCAGCGTGCCCACGACCTTGCCCGCGCGAGTGCGGATCGGGAACGACCAGCACGAGCGGAAGCCGTGTTGCTCTGCGAGGTGAACCCAGGGTTTCCACAGCGCGCACCGGGTGACGTCGCCCACGATCACCGCTCGCCCCAGGTGCGCGGCCAGGCCGCACGAAGGTGAGACCGGTCCGATCGGGAGCCCGTCCACCGCGCGACCGTAGGATTCGGGCATGGCGCCCGCGCCTTCGATGGCGTGCAGACCGGTACCCGCCTCGTCGACGCGGAAGAAGGCGGCTCGCGTGTCGCCCCCCACCTGCTCCATCGCGGTGCGAACCAGGATCTGCAGCGAGGAGCCGATCGAAGCGCCGTCGACGGCCGCTTCGAACGCATCCTTCTGTCCGGAGAGTCGGACTTCGTTCGCGCGCAGCGCCTCCTCGGCCTGCTTCAGGTCCTCGATGTCCGTCGTCGAACCGATCCACATCTGGATCCGGCTGTCGTCGTCCAACAGCGCCACGGCGCGGCTGATGTGCCAGCGGTACCCGCCGTCCGCTCGGCGGAATCGGTGCTCGCACTGGAACGGCTTGCCGGAGTCGATGGACTCCCGCCAGAGACCGAGGTTCGTCGCCAGTTCGTCGGGGTGGACGACCTGGTTCCAACCCGACGCCTCGAGTTGCTCGAGCGCGAGGCCCGTGAACTCGCTCCACTGGAGATTGACGTAGTCCACGTCGCCTCCCGGTTCCGCCGTGAACACCAACTGCGGCATCGAGTCGAGCACGGATCGGATGTGCTGCGAGGTCGAGCGCAGTTCGGCGCGGAGCGACTCGCCGAGGACCGCCAGCTCGTGCTGGCGCACCCCCGATTGGAGCAACGCTGAACTCAGCGCGACCGACGTCCTGCGGAATTCGGCGGCTGCCGTCGCGTCCGTGACTTGGATCATGAGGCCGACCGCCATCCCGCTCGCGCCCGGGTCCGCGCCGAAGATCGCCCAGGCGAGGTACGACCAGGACGACGCCACGGCACGACCGGGGGGCCCGGTCGGCGCACGCGGCTGCTCCAGGATCTCCTCGCTCGTCCCGGTGGCGAGCACGCGGGCGAACATCGCGGCGCGCCGGCCGCCGGTCACCTCCGGCACGACGACCTCGAATGCGCGTCCGATCAGGCTCGCGGCCGTCGTGCCCGCGAGCCGGCAGAACGCAGCGTTCGCGTAGCGGATGGTGTACGCGGGGCCTTGTACCGCCACCAGCGGCTGCGGTGACCGCTCCGCGAAGTACGCCGGGAGTTGGGGGAGTTCCTGCGGCCAGTCGGCCAAGCGCTCGAGTGTGTTCGGGACCATGGGACTACCCGCTTGCGCTCCGCGCCTGAGCGCGGGCGCGCACTACGGACCGCCTCTCCTCTCGCTCAGCGACTGCGCGATGCTCGCCAAGCCGTGGTCCAACGGTTCCGGGATGCCGCTGGTCAGCGCGCTGTAGCCCTGCAGGCGCGCGCCGATCACGAAGCCGCTCGATGTGATCTCGAACTCGCGCAAGTCGATGCTGTGCCGGCCGCCGCGCACCTTGACGACCATCAGCATCCGCCGCAACTGCCCGTCGATCGAGACGTAGCGCATCCGGATGATGCAGTCGGTGAGGAACGAGATCGTGAAGTTCGAGAGGCCCATGGAAACGAACGACTCCTCGACCTCGACGGTCGAGACAATCGTCACGCCGAGGCGTGTCAGCGCCGAGATCATGCGATACAGCGACTCGCGGAAGTCCGTGCGGAAATCGGGCGCCAGCGCCATCTCGAAGCCGACCAGCGAGTCGATCACGAGGCGCTTCGCCCCCGTCCGCTTCACCGCGGCCACGACCTCGTGCACCGTCTCGTCCACCGAGAGGTCCAACGGTCGCAGATAGAGGATCTCCAAGTTGCCGGCCTTCCGCGGCGTCTCGAGGTCCATCCCCATCCTCCTCGCGGCGGCCACGTACTCGTCGGGCAGCTCCTCGAACATGGCGACGACGCCGGGCTCGCCTTGGCGCAAGCCCTCGGCGATGAATTGCCGGCCCAGGATCGACTTGCCCGCGCCGGAGGGGCCGGCCACCAGGAGGCTGTGTCCCGCCGGAATGCCGCCGCCGAGCATCGCGTCCAACTCGGGGACGCCGATCGACAAGAGGTGTGAGCCCTTCGGCTCGCTGCTCTTGTGGTCCAGTCCGAACGTGCGCGGGAAGGCTTGGATCCCGTCCGAAGTGATGCGGAACGTGTGCAGTCCGGGCACCGATTCCTGCCCGCGCAGTTTGACGACCTGCATCTTGCGCACGATCGAGTTGCGCTCGACGGCCTGGTGCAGCCACAGGAGCCCGTCGGCGACGGTGAACACGGGATTGTCGCGCAGCTCGCCCTCGGTGTACTCGCCGATCAGGAACGTGGTCGCCTGCCAACTGGTCAGGTGCAGCGCGAGCCGTTGGATGAACGACTGGAGCTCCACTTCTCCGCCCTCGGCCCGCGACTTGCGCGCGACGGTGCGGAAGGAATCCACGACGACGATACCTGGGCCCACGGCCTCGACTTCCTGGATCATCCGCGCGAGCACCGCATCCAGGTCCTTCTCCAGCACGAGCTCGCTGAGGTTGACGAAGCGGACGGCAGTGTTGATCCGAGACTGATCGAAGAAGGAGTACTGCTGCTGGTAACGCAGCATCTTGATCGCCGGCTCGCCCAGCACCGTGAAGTAGAGCGCCGGTTTCTCCGGCGTCGCATTGGCGAACATGAACTGGTGCGCGAGCGTGGTCTTCCCGCACCCCGGCGATCCCGCGATGATGTTGAAGCTGTACTCGGGCAGACCGCCCCCGAGCACTTCGTCCAGGCCGGGAACTCCGGTCGCGAGCTTCCGGATGACGACCTTGTTGTTCGGGCTCATGATTTGTTCGTGCCTTCGATCAGCGAATCCCAGATTCCCTCGGTCGCGTCTGGCCACGCTTCCGAAAGCAAGCGCATCGTCAGAGACCGGCCGATCAGGGCGATCAGCAGATCCAGCAGATGGGCTACGAGCACCGGCCCACTCTCGCAACTGCATTGCGCCGAGCGACCATCCGTGCCCTCGACAGTCAACTCGAGGCCGGCCAGGGTCCCGTCCTCGCGAACGTGAACGGAAGCGATCGCCGGGGACTCGGCTTTCGCCAACACCAACGCTCGCGCGAGCAGGGCGCGGAAGCCGGCAGTTCCGGCAAAGGCCGTGAGGACGGTCCGCAAGGAGTCGCAGACCCGGCCCGCGTAGCCGCAGATCGGCACCCCAGCGTTTGCGCAATCGCGGGCCGCCTCCCAGGAGAGCAGCCCGCGCGCGAGAGTTTGGGAGGAAAGAGAAGCCGTGTTCATCGTGCGCTGGGCCATTCGTGCGAGCCCATCCAGCCGATCCAACTCGGATCAGCGCGACAGGCTCGTGCCTGCGAACGCCGACCTCAGATCCCCCAGCGAAGGATCTGCGTGAAACCAGCCCACCTCGGTCGTCATCGTATACCCGCGCGGGGCTCGCCGCGCGGACTGGCGCCCGGAACGGGCGGACGGACACGATCGCACGACGCGTGCCCCAGGGAGGCGTCCCAGGAATGGCCCGCGGAGGGAACCGAGGCCCGTAAGCGGGGCACGACGTGGTGTGGAGTCGATCGATGCGCGATCTCGGCAGTGGAGGACCCGGCTGCCGGAGCCGATGATCGGACTCGATCACTCACGAGCGGAGTTCGCCGCGGTGCGAGGCGCGATCGCGATCGCGACGCCGCACAGCACGATTGCGCCGCAGAGGAGCAGACGCGCAGACGGGGTCTCGCGCAGCAAGAGGACTCCGCCGAGCGCCGCGAGGACCGGCACGCAGAGTTGCGCGATCGCCGCGCGCGACGTGCTGACGTCACGCAGCGCCGCGTACCAGATCGCGTAGCCGAGGCCCGAAGCGATCGCGCCCGACGCCACGGCCAGCACGACGCCGCGTGGGCTCGCGTGGAGGTGATCGCGCTCCACGAACACGAACAGCGCGACGGGTGGCACGCTCCACAGAAAGTTGTGCGCCGTCGCCGCCAGCGGACGCGCGCTGCCGCGACCGAGCAGCGAGTAGACCCCCCACGCGACTCCCGCGGCCGCCATCAGTGTCGCGCCGCGCAGGTCGGGCGCGGCCTGACCCGGCCTGAGCAGCGCACACAATCCCGCGAGCGCGAGCAGCATCCCCGCCCACTGCCGCGTGAGCAGTCGCTCTCCGCGCGCGAGCCCGCTGCCGACCATCGTCACCTGCACCGCGCCGAACAGGATCAGCGCACCGGTCCCGGCCGGGATGCGCAGGTAGGCCAGCGAGAACGCGACGGCGTACGCGCACAGCGCGAGCCCGGCGCGCGCGCCGCCGCTTCCGATCCGTTCGCCGCGCGCTCGCACGAGGAGTGACACGACGACCGCTCCCGACGCGAGCCGCACGCCGGTGAAGCTCGCCGCGTCGATCGCGCCGGTCTCGAGCGCGGCGCGGCACAGGAGCGAGTTCGCGGCGAACGCACACAGGGCCGTCGCGAGGAGCAGCGCGGGCCGCGCACCGAGCGACGGTTCCGGCGCGTCCACGGCAGAGAGCGACGGATCCGGCGCGTCCGCGGCAGAGCGCGACGGTTCCGGCGCGTCCGCGGCAGAGCGCGACGGTTCCGGCGCGTCCGCGGCAGAGCGCGACGGTTCCGGCGCGTCCGCGGCAGAGCGCGACGTGTCCGGCGCGTCCACGGCAGAGAGCGACGGTTCCGGCGCGTCCACGGCAGAGAGCGACGGATCCGGCGCGTCCACGGCACAGAGCGACGGATCCGGCGCGTCCACGGCAGAGCGCGACGTGTCCGGCGCGTCCGCGGCAGAGCGCGACGGATCCGGCGCGTCCACAGCAGAGCGCGACGTGTCCGGCGCGTCCACGGCAGAGCGCGACGGATCCGGCGCGTCCACGGCAGAGTGCGACGGTACAGGCGCGTCTACACCAGAGTGCGACGGTTCCGGCGCGTCCAAGACGGCCTCAACCGCGCTTCAGCGGCTCCATGCGATGGAACAGGCTCCAACGCACGATCGCCCACAGCGCGATGAAGGCGTCCTTCAACCCGATCTTCTTGCCCTCGGAGTAGTCGCGGCCCGCATAACTGATCGGGACTTCGTACACGCGCGCGCGGAGCTTCGCGACCTTCGCGGCGAACTCGGGCTCGACGGCGAACGTGCGCGACTGGATCTGGATTCGATCCGCCACCTCGCGTCGAAAGACCTTGTAGCAGGTCTCCATGTCGGACAAGTTCAGGTTCGTGAACATGTTCGACGCCGTGGTCAACCAGCGATTGCCGAGGTAGTGCCAGTACAGATGGACGCGCGCATAGCGACCGCCGAGGAAGCGACTGCCGAACACCACGTCGGCCTTGCCCTCCAGGATCGGCACGAGCAGCGCGGCGTAGTCGTTGGGGTCGTACTCGAGGTCGGCGTCCTGGATCAGGACGATGTCGCCCGTGACCTTCGTGAATCCCGTCGAGAGCGCCGCGCCCTTGCCCGAGTTCACCTCGTGGTGGAAGCACCTCACGTTCGGATGCTCGCGCGCCAACTGCTCCATGATCTCGCGCGAGCGATCGCGCGAACCGTCGTTCACGAGCACGATCTCCTTCTCGAACGGAGTTGCTTGGACGCGACGGACGATCTCCGCCAGCGTCTTCTCCTCGTTGTAGACGGGGATCACCACGGACAGCTTCAACGGGCACACCTCATGATTTCGGATCCGGCAGCGTGTCCGGCGGGAACGTGGAGTCGATGCCGAAGAAGGTACTCATCCCCTTCTGGAGTTCGGCGTAACCCTTCTCGCCCTCGATGCACCAACGCGGCTTCAGGAACAGGCGAAAGATCTCGGCATCGGCGCGACGACGTTTCTTCTGCACGCTCGCGCGCCGCGCCATCCAGTGATCAAAGCGGCCGAGCAAGTCGTTGACGCCGATCAGGTCGGCGGCCGCGATGCGGCGCACGGAGACTTCCTCGTCCAGCTTCGCGTGCGCTTTCTCCACCATGCGCTGGAAGAACCCCGACTTCGGGTTGGTCGCGGCTTCGATGCGGAACTCTTCGTCGCGCTGGTGGAGCCCCGAGACCATCCACGTGCGGCGCGTGTGCAACGCCAACATCGGGCCGAGGATCGCGCGCAGATTCGCGTCGTCGTAGTTCTTGAAGCACGCGAGCAGCGGATTGCGCGTCTGGAGGAGGCGCACCATCTCGGCCGGAAGGCGCTTGCTCGTGCTCGAGTGGTGGTGCCAACACACGGACGTCGGAACGTACCGCGTCTCGTGACCTTGGACCCACGTCCGCCAACCGAGATCGACGTCCTCGTAGTACGCGAAGAACTCGGAGTCGAAGCCGCCCACGTCCGCGTACACGTCGGCCGACATCGCCATCGCGCCGCCGCAGGCGAAGAGGGTCTTCACGGGCACGTCGAAGTCCGGGCCGGGCTCGACGCCGTATCCGCGCTGGATGCCGATGCCGTGGAAGTTCATGCCGCCGCCGGCCGAGTTCATGACCTTGCCGTCCCACGAGTACATCTTCGCGGTCGTCGCCGCGCATTCGCCGCGCACGATCGGCGCGACGAGCTCCTTGAGCCACGGCTTCGCGACGCGCATGTCGTTGTTCAGGAAGACGAGCACTTCGGGCTTCGTCGCGAGGCGCGCACCTTGATTGCAACCCTCCGCGAACCCCACGTTGCGTTCGTTGCGCTCGAGGCGGACCCAAGCGTGCTTGGCGCGCATTTCTTCGACACTGCCGTCGTCGCTGCCGTTGTCGACGAGGACGACCTCGAGTCGATCCTTCGGATAGTCGAGCGCGGCCAAGCTCTCGAAGCAGCCCTTCAAATGGTGCTTGCCGTTGAGGTTCAGGATGACGATCGACGCGCGCGGCAAGTCCTTCACAGCGATGGGACCGCCCGGTCGGACCACGAGCGCCGGATCGGGCGCGTTCGAGGTCGGGGGCGCGAGGGACGGCGGAGTTTCGCTCTCCGCTGCTCCCCCGCCGACGAGCTTCTTCAGGATCCGCTTCACCGTGACTTCCCGGAATCTCGCGGAACGCTCACGACCCGCACGCGGAGCACCCGCGCATGCGTCTCGTCGCGCCCGACTTTCAGAGTTTCGATGCGCAAGCGACGTGCTTCGCGCGGCATATCCAACTCGATCGTGTGCGAGAGCGGTCCGTCACGTCCGCCCGAAGTTCGAGCCGGCACGTCACCGACGTGCGCGCCGTCGACGAGGACGCGCGCGCCGAGCTCGAGCGTCGATTCCGCGCCGAGCGCGAATTGATCGATGTGAATGCGCCGACGTCCGCCGCCCGCGCCGAAGAGGTCGTATTCGACTGCCGACCGCGCGCGCGCGCGCAAGAGCAACATGTCGGCGCCCTGCTGTTCGACGCCGCCTTCGCGCGACGCGGTCTGGATCCCCGGTGAATCGACCAGGACGCGCTCGCCCGACGCGCCGGTGCGCGCCAGCGCGGACGCGGCCAGCTGTCGATAGCGAAACTGCGTCGCCACCGCGTCCTCCTGGATCGTCTTGACCGCCAAGAAGTCGCGCGAAAGCTGCGAGATCAGGGTCGGTTCGTCGAGGAATCGCGCGAGCGTCCGAGCCAAGTCGTCGGCGTCCCCCACCTGGAAGTGGAGACCGTCGATGCCGTCGCGCACGAACTCGGCCATCCCGCCGATGTTCGAGGCCACGACCGGTGTGCGGAGCATGTGCGACTCGTGGATCGTGATCGGCGCGTTCTCGAACCAGACGGAAGGCACGATGAGCACGTCGATCTCGGCGTAGACCTCGGCGAGTTTCGCGTTGTCGAAGCGACCGCGGAACACGACGTTCGATCCGGCGAGCGCCTTCAACTCGGCGTGGTGTGCGTCGGACTCGGGTTTGAAGTCGCCGAACACGTTCAGCGTGCACGGTTTCCCCGCGAGTCGACGCATGGCTTCCAGCATCGTCGCGCCGCCCTTGTACCAGACAAGCGAACCCACGAATCCGAAACGCA
>Ga0163154_10005938_pt1 | contig 15212 bp, 10 predicted proteins | sample OliLakLV19MP9P1_FD_148649 | JGI IMG/M metagenome (GOLD analysis project Ga0163154, IMG submission 148649) | Freshwater microbial mat bacterial communities from Lake Vanda, McMurdo Dry Valleys, Antarctica - Oligotrophic Lake LV.19.MP9.P1 | ecosystem: Environmental > Aquatic > Freshwater > Lake >... | reverse complement strand
TTTTTGGGGAGGGGGGTTGGGGTTGGGGTGAAAACACGTTTAATGATGCGTTATTGACATAATCCTATGAATTTGTTTTCGGTTCTCCATCAGTACCCTACGCCAACGATTCGAGCGCGAGGGAAAAATTATGCTGGCGCACCCCAACATTGTGCAGACATTGAGCGCAGGTGAAGAAAATGGGGTGTTTTATATCCTCATGGAGTATGTCGAAGGGGTCACCGCTCAAAGAATTGCTAGCCGAGCGCGAACACCTGCCCTTGCGCGATATTCAGGGCTATCTGCATGATTTGGCGGGGGCAATAGATTATGCCCACGCCAATAGTTATGTGCATCGGGATATAAAGCCATCGAATATCATGCTCCGCAGTGGCGGGACAAATAACCCGCGCCAAATTATGCTGATGGATTTTGGCATTGCCAAATTTTTGGACGATACCACCTCGCTAACGGGGAGTGCCGCCATTGGCACAATAGATTATATGGCACCCGAACAAATTCAAGATTCGACCACCGTAGATTATCGTGCCGATATTTATGGGCTTGGGGTGGTATTATATGAGACACTAACAGGGGTTTTGCCGTTTAAGGGCAATTTGGCACAGGTGCTATTCGCGCATGTGAACCAACCTGCCCCCGATATTCGGCAATTGCGACCAGACCTATCACCAGAAGTCTCAGTAGCCATTCATCGCGCTTTGCAAAAAGACCCCGATGACCGCTTTCAATCTGCCACAGAATTTGTGACCGCGCTCACATCTGGGTTATAATGGGCGGGTACAATTGTATATATCCATCAACAAACATAAATTTTACATGAGAATGAGACCAATTTTCATAATCTTGGTGACTTTGCATAAGCAAAATGTTGCATATTGTTAAAATCTTTGTTATCTTTCAAGAGATACAGTAATAAATTTTTTTGGCAAATAAGACTTTTTGAGAAAACTACATGAATCAGCCACCAGTTAAATTACACGTCAGCGATATTTCGCTTAGTTTTGGCGGGATTAAAGCCCTCCAACATATTGATTTTAAGGTTTATGAAGGTGAGATTTTCGCCGTCATCGGACCCAATGGGGCAGGAAAAACCAGCCTCATCAACAGTATCAATGGGTTCTATCACCCCCAACAAGGCGCGATTATCTATGAGGGGCAAAATATCACCAAACAGCCCGCTTATAAACGCGCTCAACTTGGTATCTCGCGCACATTCCAAAATATCGCCCTCTATACCAATATGACAGCGCTCGACAACCTCATGGCGGCGCGTCATTTGCATATGAAAGGTAATATGCTCACAGGCGCGTTATTTTGGGGACCCGCCAAAAAAGAAGAGATTGAACACCGCCAAAAAGTGGAAGAAATTATAGACTTTTTAGAGATGGAACACGTCCGCAAGACGGTGGTGGGCAATTTGAGCTATGGATTACGCAAGCGTGTCGAATTGGGGCGGGCATTGGCATTAGAGCCAACCATGTTACTGCTCGATGAACCAATGGCAGGCATGAATGTGGAAGAAAAAGAGGATATGGCGCGGTTTATCCTCGATATTCATGAGCAACAAAATATGACCATCATGCTCATCGAACACGATATAGGCTTGGTGATGGATATTTCGCAGCGCATTGTCGCATTGGATTTTGGCATCAAAATTGCCGAAGGCACGCCAGAACAAATCACCAGCAACGATGCGGTTATTAAGGCTTATTTGGGTCAGGAAAATTAAAATTATGGTTATTGATGCACTTAATCAAACAAAACGCGATACACGAGTTTTTACGCCCGATGGCTATACGATTCCATCACTCGATACCGATAAAGACACACTCCCAAAATTATTTGTGGATACCTCCAAAAAATATTGGGGAAAAATTGCCATGCGTAAAAAGCGTCTTGGCATTTGGCAAGAATACACATGGGAAGAATCGTATCAGAAAGTTCACGACCTCACATTAGGTCTGATGAGCATGGGTTTTGCCCGCGGAGAAAAAGTCGCTATCATCGGTGAAAACGATCCCGAATTTTATTGGGCAGAAATCGCCTCTCATTGTGCGGGTGGGGTTAGCACCGCCATTTTCACCGATGCCAATCCCCAAGAATTGCTGTATGTTGTCACCAACTCCGATTCTGTGTTTTTAGTCGCACACGACCAAGAACAATGCGATAAGGCGCTGGAATTGCGCGAAAAATTGCCCAATATACGCAAGGTACTCTATTGGGATGAAAGTGGCATGTGGGGTTATGATGACGACTGGCTCATGAGTTTTGAAGAAGTCATGGCGCTTGGGCGTGACTATGCAAAAAAACATCCAGACACATTTCTAAAATCGGTGGCACAAGGGAATGGTGATGATATTGCCATCTTTAGTTATACCAGTGGCACAACTAGCCTCCCAAAAGCCGCTATGGTGCGTCATCGCAACCTCATCTATACCAATGTTCATACCCAACCTATCATCAAGACGTATCAGGAAGATAATTATTTGTCGTTTAGCCCACTGGCATGGATTACAGAGCAAGGCTTGGGTGTGGCGGCGCATGTGATATATGGCTTTCAGGTGAATTTTCCAGAAAGCCCAGAGACCGTGCAAACCGACCTGCGCGAAATCGCCCCAAGCGCCCTACTCTTCCCTAGCCGTATCTGGGAAAATTTGGCGCGTTCTATGCAAATGCGCGTCAATGATAGTTCATGGCTCAATCGCATGATGTATAAGCTGTTTATGCCAGTGGCGTATCAGGTGATTGACCTAGAAGATGAGGGTAAGCCGATTCCCTTCACCGCCAAAATATTGCGGAGACTTGCCGAATGGGCAGTTTTACAACCCTTGCGCGATAAAATCGGCATGGTACGAATGCGGAACGCTTTCACCTCTGGCGCGGTATTGAGTCCCGATGTATTGCGTTTTTTCCGTGCGGTTGGCGTAGAACTCCGCAGTTTGTATGGCTCTACCGAAATGCAAGGCGTGACCATGCACTATCCCAACAAGGTCAAACTTGCCAGTGTGGGCGAATTGATTCCGGGTGTCGAGATAAAAATCGCAGAAAATCGTGAAATTCGGGTTCGCAGTCGTGCCGTCTTTGCGGGTTACTTTCAGGCAGAAGAAAAAACCGCAGAGGCGTTTGATGAGGATGGCTTCTTCAAAACAGGCGATGCAGGTTATATCGGCGATGACCGCCAACTCATTTACCTAGACCGTGTATCGGATATGATTGAATTGGCAAATGGCGAAAGTTTTAGTCCACAGTTCATCGAAGGACGGCTTAAATTTAGCCCGTTCATCCAAGATGTGATGACCGTTGGCGGGTTTGATATGGCGTATGTGACGGCAATCGTCATCATAGATTTTGAAAATGTTAGTCGTTGGGCAGAAAAAAATCGGCTCAATTTTACGACCTACGTAGACCTCACCCAAAAGCCACAGGTGTATGACATCATTAAAAAAGAGATTCATCGGGTCAATGAGAACTTGCCAGAATCGGCACGCATCCGCAAATTTGTTATTTTGCACAAAGCGTTTGATGCCGATGAAGCAGAACTCACCCGCACCCGCAAATTACGGCGCAAGGCGCTCGAACAACGCTATGGCATGATGCTTGATGCCATGTATACCGATAAAGATGAAGTGACCGTGAGTGCAGAGGTAAAATATCGAGATGGGCGAACAGGTGTCGTAGAGACATCGGTGCGCGTCATGCCTGTTTAATACATTTTTTGACCAAATAAAATTTTTTCAGAAAAGGATATGAGCTTTGGCGGCAAATACATTACCACAAGGCAGAAAAATAAATTTACCCAAAATAAATTGGCAAGCGGTTAGTCGGTGGGCAACCTTCGTAGGTGTCATCGTCTTTATTCTATGGCTTGGCGATAGAATTGGCGATAACCCGCGCAACTATGCCGTTGTCACCATTAACGGCATCCTCGTTGGTGGGATTTATGCCATTATCGCGGTGGGCATTGTCATGATTAACAAAGCCTCTGGTGTATTTAATTTTGCACACGGCGCAATGATGCTCCTGACGGCATGGTTTTTCCTCAGTTTTTATAACACAGATAACTTTAACCTCATCGTGGTCATCGGATTTGTAGCGGTGACGGTGGGGCTTTTTATCACCATGAGCGATTGGCGCGATATTCGCAATCCCAGAAGCCTCATCACAGGGGCGGTAGCAGGCGCGATTGTCGTGTTTTTGATGATGCTCAGTGGTGACGACTTCCGCCTTATTCGGGCATTGGTCGGCGCAATGACAATGGCAACGCTCATGGGCTTGTGCATCGAAAGATTTGCCATTCGCCCTCTCATGGGACAGCCCGTTTTTACGATGATATTGATGACATTGGCATTAGACCGCATTTTTGTGGGGTTGACCAACTTTTTCTTCCCTAGCATAGATAGTGCCATCCCCCTATTTAATAATCTGTCCAATTTGGGCATCCCCAGAAATTACGAAATTGATGTCATCAATGTAATTCCCGAAATTGACCGCGCATTACGGATTCCATCGGCATCGGTCATCGTATTCTTGTTGGCGGTCTTGGCGTTTGTCGCCTTTATCCTCTTTTTTCAATATACCAATGTCGGCTTATCCATGCGTGCCACCGCCGAAAATCAGGTCTTGGCACAATCGGTTGGGTTGCGCGTGCGGTCAATTTTGGCGATTGCATGGGTGGCGGCGGCGCTTTTGGCGCTCACGGCAGGCGTATTATTTGGCGGTAGAAATAGTCTTGGACCGAGTATGCCCACATTGGCATTAATCGTTTTTCCCGCCGTGCTTTTGGGGGGGATAGAATCTATTGGTGGGGCATTTGTGGGGGGTATCGTCATCGGATTGGGACAAACATGGGGCGACCAACTCTTTCAATCTGAAGCTGGTACACAACTCGTTCCCTATGTCATTTTGATGATTGTCCTCATCTTTAAGCCCGATGGATTGTTTGGTCAAAAACGAATCGAGAGAATTTAGCTATGTCTGCGAATATTCGCCCTTCAGGGGTATTCAACACTACCTATGCTCAAGACCTCATGCTCGACCGCACATGGGCAAATCGGCTGAGTGCGTGGGGCTTTGTACTAGTTTTATTAGCATTGCCCATGCTCAGTAATGACGGGCTACTCGGAATCAATATTATTCCCTCGCTCTGGATTAGTGTCATCGCCAAAATTGCTATTTTTGCCATCGCCGTGCAGGGACTGAATATTATCATGGGCTATACGGGACAAATCTCGTTGGGTCATGCGGCGTTTATGGCGGTGGGTGCATATACCGCGGGTGTATTAGTCCGCGAATTGGGATTCACGTTTTGGACGGCTATCCCCGTCACGATGCTCTTCACGGGGTTTATTGGTTTGCTATTTGGATTGCCTTCCTTGCGCGTCAAAGGCTTTTATTTAGCAATGGCGACCCTAGCGGCGCAAAATATTATCATTTGGGTGATTACCTACCCTCTCGCTAGTGTGACAGGCGGGGCAAATGCCATCACGCTAGAAGCTCATCCGGTGCCATTTTTTGGCTCAACTGCCACAAAATTGGGCATGTATTACATCATTATCCCATTTGCCGTGTTATCGTTCTTGGTTGCGCGGAATTTAGTCCGCACACGCACAGGACGGGCATTCATCTCCATCCGCGACAACGACCTTGCGGCGGAACTCTTGGGCATCAATGTGTTCACCTACAAGCTACAAGCCTTCTTCATCAGTTCAATGTATGCAGGCTTGGCGGGGGCGCTGTTTGCCTTTAACAAACAAAGTATTCAGACCACCGATTTTTCGTTAGCACTTTCGATTGAACTGCTGGCGATGTTGGTGATTGGTGGCGCGGGATTTTCTTTGGGTCCCCTTTTTGGCACCGCATTTATTCTCATCGTTAATCAGGTGGTTGTGCCAGATATTCAACCTGTATTGACGAATTTCTTCTCTGGCATATTTACCTTTGTGCCATCGGTACAAATTAGTACGGCATTTCCGCCATTGATGTTTGGTCTCTTATTGGCGCTGTTTTTGGTATTGTTACCCAGAGGCATCGCCTATCAATGGGAAATCCTCAAAATTTCGTGGAAAATCCGACCGTATTCCTACTAGCGCCCTATAAGGGGATTATGGGCGCCGATGGTTGCGCCCTATCAATATGCAAACCAGTTGCAGGTCTTTTTTGCGCCTGCGTGAAATGATGTTATAGTTAATTACATGAAGGAGGTTTTTTTATCATCGTGAAAAACCAAGCAACACCGCATCAAACTTAAAAAATTTAGTCAATTAAAAACCTTTCAAGGAGATTCAAAAGATATGCGTAAATTAACCTTACTGTTCAGCATTATGGCGCTCATTGCCCTTTTTGCCGTACCAGCAGTCGCCCAAGAAGACGAAATGGCGATGCCAGATTTTATTCAACACACCGCCTGCGAAGTCGATTTGACTGGTGGAAGCATACCCATCATTCACCTGGGCGATACCAGTGGTGCTTATGCCCCCATCACTCAACCCCTGCTCGCTGGTTTGGCAGATGCCGCCGCTTATTATAATGCGATGGGTGGTATTTGCGGTGCAGAAATTTTGGTTGGCGATGAATACCGCGTAGACACAGGTGGAAACCCCGCCAACGTTGAACCCGGTTATACTCGCTTAAAAGAACTTGACCCCGATGTGTTGATTCTCTATTCATCCACCGATTCGGTCACACTCCGTCCATTCGTGGAAGCAGATGAAATTCCTGTCCTCATCAGCGCAGGTTCAATCGCGGGTCTGTATGGTGAAGATGCCATGACCCCAGGCTGGATTTATGCCACCAATCCTCTGTATGCCGACCAATTTGCGATGTTCTGCGAATATATCGGTTCTATGCCAGAAATGTACCCAGACCCCGTTGTCGCCTATATGGGTTGGGGTGGACCAGTCGCTGAATTTGGTCTCGCCGCCTATACCGATGAAGCCATCGCGTATTGTGAATCGGTTGGTGTCAGTGTATTGCCCGCCATCCCCTTCTTGCCAATCGCCACTGTAGATTCGCTCGCCCCACTGGTCAACCAAGCCTATGATGATGGTGCAAATATCATCTATGTGAACGCCTTGGCGACTGGTCCTGTTCGTATCGCCGAAGCATTGGAACAAGAAGGTCTGCTCGGTGAATTTACACTCGGTTCGGTGAACTGGGGCTTGGATTCATCTGTCGCATTCCTCAGCATGGGTTCATTGAGCGAAGCCGATGGCTTGCCAGTCGTCAATGGTCTCATCGGCTCGATGCCATTTGGTTGGTGGTCAGAAGTGACACGACCAGGGATTCAACTCATCAACGAACAAGCCGACCTCAATGAACGCGCCCCAACCGTGCGCGGTATCTCTTATATCCTCGCATGGACACTGGTTGACATCTACATCGAAATGTACATCCAAACCGCCAACCGTGTGGGTAGCCTCGATGCCATTGAAGGTGCAGACATCAGAGAAACTGTCGAAAATATGGTATATGAACCACTCGGTCTTCAAATCTTCAATTTTGAAGGTGGCGAATTACGTGCTTTGTCAAGCAACCGTATTGTGCAAATGCGCTTCTTGAATGCCACAGGCGATGGTGTCGCAACCTCTGGTGATGATGCCTTCAAAGTACCCCTTGATGGTGGCGCAACCTATTACCCACCCATCATCGTGCCATTGCTCCCTGCTGATGGGTCATTCCAAGCCGCACCGAGCATGTTGCCCGGTATGGATATGTAGTTAAACGTACAAACTGTTGTGGGCGAGGCAATTGTCTCGCCCATACGTTTCTTAGAAGGATTTTTGATGTCCACATTAACCGTCAATAATATTGAAGTGATTTATAGCAGTGTGATTCAGGTGTTGCGCGGGGTCTCGTTTGAGGTCAAAGAGGGGCAAATTGTCTCTTTATTAGGTCCCAACGGCGCGGGCAAATCCACCACGCTCAAAGCCATTAGTGGCTTATTACGTGGGGAAATTGGCGAAATTACACGGGGCAATATCATGTGGGGCGACACACGCCTCAATGGGCAATCGCCAGAAGAAGTTGTACGGCGTGGCGTTGTTCAGGTGATAGAAGGTCGCCCGTTATTTCGGCATTTGACCGTAGAAGAAAATTTGCACACAGGCGCGATGGCGTTTGAGGGTGGCAGATATTTTAAGCGCGATTTAGATATGGTCTACAATTATTTTCCCCTCCTGCGTGATTTGCGGAAACGGGTAAGTGGTTATTTATCGGGCGGTGAAGGTCAGATGTTGGTCATTGGGCGGGCGCTCCTTGCACATCCCAAACTGATTATGCTCGATGAACCGTCATTAGGGCTTGCGCCCATGCTCGTCAAAGAAATTTTTAGAATTATTAGTGAAATCAGACAACAATCGGGTGTTTCTGTGTTACTTGTAGAGCAAAATGCCCGTGCCGCCCTAGAACTCGCCGACCATGGCTATGTCATGGAAAATGGGCGCATCGTCCTCGATGGACCTGCGGCTCAATTGCGCGAAAATGAAGATATTAAAGAATTTTATTTAGGACTCAATACCTCTGGCGAGCGCAAAAGTTACCGCAACATCAAGCATTATAAACGGCGCAAACGCTGGTTGGGGTGATACTCTTTGCACCGTTTGTTATGAGGGCGCACCAGACCATTGTTGCGCCCTTTCGATTTTAACGGTACTATCACTTTTTATTTTATATCTGTGAGGAGCTTTTATGGCATCATTTGATAACCGTGTTCGTGAGTTGGTCGCCCATGCCTACGCCCATGCCCCCGCCATCAAGCAAATTTTCGATTCTGCCGGTGTCGCGCCAGCAGACATCCAAACCGCCAGCGATTTGGTCAAATTGCCCGTCACCAACAAAGATTCACTGGTGGCAATTCATCAGGCAAATCCCCCCTTTGGCGGATTTTTGACCATCCCCATAGACGATTTGCCGCGCATTTATATCTCACCCGGTCCCATCTATGACCCACAACCCATCAACCCCGATGCCGCCATCTATAACCTTGCGCCATTCAGCTCCGTGGGATTTGGGCGTGGTGATAGAGTGCTAAATACTTTCATGTATCACCTCACACCCGCAGGCTTGTTGTTGGATGAAGGGCTACGTGCCGTTGGTGCAACCGTCATCCCCGCGGGACCTGGTAATACGGAATTGCAAATCTCGATGATGGTCGGGCTAAATATCACGGGCTTTGTGGGACAACCCAGTTATTTAGAGACGATTTTGGATAAAGCGCAGGAGATGGGAATCCCCAAAGAAGCCATTACCATCAAAAAGGCACTTTTCTCTGCCGAGATTTATACCCCAAAACAACAAGCCCGTTTTGAAGGCGAATATGGCATGAAAACCACCTCCGCCTATGGTACAGCCGACTTGGGATTTATCGGCTATTCGCGGTCAGATACACCCGGATTTAGCCTTGTAGAATCGGTATATGTCGAAATTGTAGACCCAGAAACGGGTCAGACTATGCCAGATGGTGAACGTGGCGAGATTGTCGTGACCACCTTCAACAAAGCCTACCCCCTCATCCGTTTTGGCACAGGCGACTTGGGCGCACTTTCCCCCAACCCCATCCATAGCGCCCAGCACCTACTAGGATTATTCGGACGCAGTGGCGAGGCGATAAAAGTGCGAGGCATGTTCTTGCATCCCAATCAACTCCTCGCGGCAAAAAGCCAATTCCCCCAAATAAAACGGCTACAGGCGGTTATCAGCCGACCAGAAAAAACCGATTATGTGACCATCCGCATTCAACTAAATGACGGCGCAGAGCCAAATGACCTCGCAGACCAAATCAAAGCACTCGCCCAGCAAGCAGTCCGTCTGCGTGTGGATGAGGTGGTATTTGTGGATAACGGGGTTATTGCCCCTGGTGGTCGGACAGTGGTAGATGAGCGCAAGTGGGATTAGCACCGATTGGGGCATGACCTGTTATGCCCCCACTATATCTATTTTGAGCCAGTAAGACCAATTATACACATCGCATCTGATATAATGGCGTTAACGCGGATTAGTGCGTTTTTCGCCTTTTTTCTCTTTTCACACACACAGTAGGAAATTGTATGAAAACATCAGCATGGGCATCGTTTTGGATTGTGGCGTTCATTTGGGGGTCATCGTTTTTGCTGATAAGGGTTGGCGTATCTGGGGTATCTGCGACACAAGTCGTCTTTACACGCACCATTATCGCCGCCGTTTGTTTGACCATTTTGGCATATTCACGCGGGTTACGCTTCCCAACCCAATGGAAAATTATACGCCCGCTCATCATATTGGGCATCGGCAATGTGACCATCCCCTACACCCTCATTTCTCTCGGTGAACAAGTTATCACCAGCGGTATGGCGGCAGTTTTACAAGCCACCGCCGCCCTTTTTGGGCTGGTCATCGCCCATTTTGCCTTTGCAGATGAACGCATCACCAGCCGCCGGATATTGGGCTTGGCAGTCGGATTTTCTGGCGTATTTTTGTTGTCGGCAGATGCCATCGCCCCACAAGCCACCAGTGCCTTTGCGTCCCTTTTTCTAAGCCTCACCTACCCTGCTTTTGTCAATCCATTAGCAGGATTGAGCCTCGATGTCCCCTTCTTGTTGGGGCAACTGGCAATTGTCCTCGCATCGCTGTGTTATGCGCTGTCTACCACCTATAGCCGTAAGGTCATGGCACACCACAAATTGCCACCGCTCATCACATCCACATCAACCTTTGTGGTGGGCGCATCTTCCGCGTTGGTCTTGATGATTATAGAGCCACTTTTAGGTGGACGGGCGTTTACCGCCTATACTGAATTAGACAACGATGTATTATTTGCTATTTTGGGATTGGGCTTTGTGAATACCTTCATCGCCTATACATTCTTCTATTACATCATCAAAGAATTAGGGGCATTCCGTGCCACAATGGTGACGTATGTCGTGCCTGCGGTAGGTCTGATTTTGGGATGGCTCATCTTAAACGAAAAAGTGAGCATCACCATGTTTTTGGGTGCAGGGCTGATATTTGTCGGCATCGGCATCATCAACATCAAACTTAAATTATTATTTAACCGTCCAGAGCCAATCATCACTCCCTCTGCGACCTTATCCACAGAAAGGATTTAATATGCCACACATTACCTTTGACCATTATCTGCGTTATGATGAACTCACGACTACCCTCCAAGCCTTTGCGGATGAATTTCCGCAATTAGTAGCGTTGGAGAGCCTTGGCAAAAGTCATGAGGGGCGCGATATTTGGCTAGTAACCGTCACCAATACCCAAACAGGTAGCGCCAGCGATAAACCCGCACTCTGGGCAGATGCCAATATTCACGCGACAGAAGTGTCCCCCACCAGCGCCACACTGTATTTGCTCAACAAACTCACCCGTGACTATGGCAAAGATGCCGATATTACCCGCGCACTCGATACCCGTGTGTTTTATCTGTGTCCGCGTGTGAATCCAGATGGTGCAGAACTCGCCCTAGCAGACAAACCCCGTTTTATCCGTTCTAGCACCAAGTTGTACCCGTATCCAGAGGAAGATTTGGAAGGGTTTATCAACGAAGATATAGATGGCGATGGGCGCGTCTTGATGATGCGGATAAAAGACCCCAATGGCGGGTGGAAAGTACATCCCGATGAACCACGTTTGCTCACACGGCGCGAGCCGACAGAGACGGGTAGCACATATTATCGTCTGATGAACGAGGGACGGATAGAAAATTATGATGGTGTCACTCTGCGGATGAAACGTATCGCAGAGGGTCTCGACCTCAATCGCAATTTCCCCGCCAATTGGCGACAAGAAGTCCAGCAAGCAGGTGCGGGCAAATATCCCACATCAGAACCAGAAGTGCGAGCGATTGTGGATTTTATCGCCACTCATCCCAATATCACGGGAGGCATCACCTTTCATACATGGAGTGGTGTATTGCTCCGTCCCTATGGCACACTGGCAGATGATAATTTCCCCGTAGAAGATTTGCGGGTTTATAAGCGTGTGGGCGAAAAAGGCACACAACTCACGGGCTACCCTGCTGTATCGGTGTTCCACGATTTTAAGTATCATCCCAAAGAGGTCATCACGGGCGTTTTTGATGATTGGCTCTATGACCATCTGGGGATTTTTGGCTGGACAGTGGAAATTTGGAGTCCACAACGGCAGGCAGGCATCACCGAATATAAATATATTGAGTGGTATTTAGACCATCCACACGAGGACGACCTCAAAATGCTCAAGTGGAGCGATGAGACACTTAGTGGCAATGGTTATGTGGATTGGTACGCCTACACCCATCCGCAATTGGGCGAGGTGGAACTCGGTGGCTGGAATATGATGTATGCGTGGCGCAATCCCCCACCCCACCTACTCGAAAAAGAGATTGCCCCATTTAGCGATTGGCTCATCTGGCAAGCACTTATTTCGCCTAAACTAGAATTATACGAATCCAGCGTGACAAAACTCGCAGACGGTGTGTATAAAATCCGCATGGTGGTGCATAATACGGGTTGGTTGCCCACCCAAGTATCACAAAAGGCGGTAGAGAAAAAAGCCGTGCGTGGCATGATATTCGAGATAAAACTACCCGTTGGCTTAACACTCACCACAGGCAAATTGCGCGAAGAAGTAGGGCAATTGACCGGGTTTTCTGGCACACCCACCAGCCCAAGCCCGTGGACGACCCGCGCCCATACCGATGACCGCGTAAAATATGAATGGGTAGTCAGTGGTGTAACAGCGGGGACAGATATAGACCTTATCGCCCGTCATGACCGTGCGGGTGTTGTGCGCCATACGGTGCGGTTGGAATAAACATTTTTTCACCCCAAACAAAAAACACGATGCAACGCGCACCGTGTTTTTTTGTTACCTATTTATCAGATAAGCGAGATTATTCGCCTTCGGATTCAGATTCGGTGATGCTCAGGGTGAATGCACCACTTTGGGCATCTTCATAACCAGCCACTTCGATGATGAGGGTAAATCTGGGTGGGACTTCAATTCCGCGCAAGCCAGAGTTAACTGTGCTACCAATAGTATCATCATCATTTTCTGCCACAGGCGATGTCTGTCCTGCGATATAAATACGGAGAACAGTGTCGAGATTACCTGCAGCATCGCTCACGACGAAATCTAACACGCCACCATCGCCTGTTTCAAAGGTATAAGCAACGCGCTCACCAGCAACCAATTCGCCTTCAACCGGTGTATCAAGTTCAATCGCGCCTGCATCAGTTACAGGGATGGAGGTCGCTTCATCAAGATGTACGACTGCCTCATCGAGGATAACATCGCCTTCTGCAAACAAAGTGGTTTCATCAACTGGAACATACACATCAGGAATAACACCAATTCCTTCGAGGCGAATGCCACCTTCGGCATTCAAAGAACGCCCTGTGGTAAATTGGAAATATAACCCACCGGGGAGATACACAGGGGTGATATTACCGCCCAAACCTGCCGATGGATATTGTCCGATGACGGTCACATTGTCTAGCAAGCTAAGGACATAGGCAAAGAATTCGCATGAGCTGGCGCAGTTTGGTCCGACCAAAACGGCGACTTTCCCACCATAGTAAATACCATCGGGGTTGGGGAGCAATTCATCTACACTGAGGGGGTCTACAAAGAACCCGTCCGATGTATCTGCACCCGGTGTATAGTTGGCAGAATTGCCGACAACCACTTCTTCTTGGGTAAGATAACCCGCCAATTGATTATAGAGGTTATAACCGCCGCCATTCCAGCGCAAATCAATCACCAAACCAGGGATGCTATTGGCGTTCATGGTGTTAATCATCCATTCCCAATTGCTGAGGAGGATGGTTGGGTTGCTAGAGAAGGTATTGACCTTCACATACCCATAACCGCTATCCAACACACTAAATTCTGCAGGAAGTGCGGTTGCAGGAGAAGAACCACGCGCAATAGAGGAGAAACTCCAGCTATTACGTTCTCCCACAGAAATCATGGTTGCAGTTTCGGTCTCTTCAGCCTCTGGGTTTTGATATTTCACTTCAACCGTAGCTCCAACTTCGGAACGGGTGACATAACGTAATTGTTGAAGGCGCAAGTTATGTGCGGTGCTATAAGGCGCGGCATAAGTGACAACAGTGGGCAACGCCTCTTGGATGGGGACATCATTCCATGAAAGAATTTCTGCTCCCAATTGGATACCTGCGACTTCTGCGGGCGCGTTTGGCGTAAGGTATTGAACAATCACACGCCCGTCATTGGTCTCGCGGATAGCCATGCCAACACCGCCATCAGTAACAAGGAAAAATTCGTCATTGGTGAGGGGGAGATCTGCGCCCACATGCCCATCGGGGATAGACCATGCAAAATCACGGATGGCAAATTGGAAGGCGGCGGCATCTTCATTGGCTTCTGCCTCTGCAATGCGTGGGGCAAATTCTTCATAGAGAGCATCCCAATCTACGCCTTTAAGTTCTGTGAAGGAATATTCCACACGCATTTGTTCAATAAGGGCATCAAACGCGGCAGTAAAACTAAGGTTGCTATAATCTGCGGGTTGCAACGATTGTTCGGCTTCTACAAGGTCAATAGTAGCTGTAGCAGAACGGTCAAATGTGAAGGGGTCAGTGTCTAAATCAACAACAGTATACCCTGCTTGAACGGTGGTAATGGGGTCATCATCACTAAAAAGCAATCCATCTTCACCAAAACCAGAAGGAAAACTTTGCTCATTATCTGGCGACCAAATGACTAATTTCCCGCCGATGTATTCATAGCGGAGGGCAAATTCATCGGTCGTGCGGATAGATGAAAAACCAGCCGAGTATTCGCGGGTAGAATCCCAATAGGCTGTACCATACACATTCACAAATACAGAAACATCATTGATGATAACACCCGCATCTTCTTCATCGTCATTATCAACATCGCGTGCCTCCCCCACGGGGGCAATTGGCAAGCGAATTTCGTATGTAAATGGCGAGACGAGTGCGTCAGAAGTCACCAATCCCAAAAATTGTGCGTTTTCTGGCAACAGATAATCTGGGTCTGGCAGACGGTCTTCGGCACGGGTTTGGTCAACAAAACTGGATGTATCGGACAGCAACACGGTCACAGAGCCATAACCAAAATCGGACAAGAAGCCAACGGTATAAGCAACATCACCCACAATGGTAGTTACGCCACCATCTTCATCTTCTTGGGCAAAGGCAGGGACAACTGCCAACATGATGAGTGTAAAAATCATCACAATAGCATAAAAATTTTTAGAGATT
>Ga0163154_10005936_pt1 | contig 15220 bp, 17 predicted proteins | sample OliLakLV19MP9P1_FD_148649 | JGI IMG/M metagenome (GOLD analysis project Ga0163154, IMG submission 148649) | Freshwater microbial mat bacterial communities from Lake Vanda, McMurdo Dry Valleys, Antarctica - Oligotrophic Lake LV.19.MP9.P1 | ecosystem: Environmental > Aquatic > Freshwater > Lake >... | reverse complement strand
CCTCGGGGTAAATTTGTCCCAATATTCTCAGTCCCCACAACAGCAGGCCCATGCGACGCAACTCGAAAATCCACGCGAAACAGTGTTTTCACCCCCACCCGGGTATATCCAGAACCCCCCACCCCCTCAGCAGTCCGTCCAAGACACGATCGACAGACTTAACTACACTATCCAACACCTCTCCCAGCAACTTGATAAGTCAAACCAGTACATCACCCATCTCAATCAAACCGTTCTCACGAGCGGCAAATGCCCACTATGCGGACGCAAACCAACCAAAACACAACAGAAATCACTCCAGATAAAGAAGGATACGGTCGTCAGTGGCCTTGTTGTCGTGTTTATTATCATCCTCTTCTACGTCGCGATAACGTGCATGCGGACCTCCAAATCACGTCGCTAACCATGTTAAAACACTTCGTATCCCCGACGCCACCAACTCGTGACGATCCGCCTTACTCATAATAAAGGAATACGAGTTAATGTGAGCCGGAGTTTCCACGCGCACAATATGCGATTTGTACATATCGGGAATCGACCCCAACTGTATATTTTGAATCACATCGAGGGGCATGTAGATTATCCTCTCCACGTAGTCGCGTATGGTTCGAATGACGGGTTTCTCCAAGGCCTGCTTACTCAACACCAAAATAATACTTGTTTTAAGATCAAACGTGTCTGGAATAGGCACGTTGTTTAGCATGCCTCCATCGCAGTAATGTTTACCTTCGATGACCGAAGGGACAAACAGAATTGGAATCGTCATCGAGGCTATGACAGACTTCCACACGACATAATCGGGGGTCGTCACGTGACTATGCATCTCGACCGTTGAATTTTCGATACAACTCACAGATACTGTCAATGATCGTCCTGCCCTTTTGTACAATTCGGCAAAGGTGATGTCTGCATTGGACACATGTTCTGCAAGAATACCGCGAACACGGTCAATAATGCGCTCCTTCCCATTCAAGCCCCACTGGTCCATGATTTTATCCACTCGAATATCGGTTACGAGACGTTCGTACTCGTCGTGGATGACGTGTCTCTCGAGGTCGTCACGGTCACACCCGACACACAGCAGCAAACTAAAAAACGCGCCCGCCGACGCCCCGGAAAAATGTCTCAACTGCGAGAACGGTATTTGGCGGTCGTCGAAGTACCACCGAATCACATTCATGACGCCAAGGTAAGAAATACCAAGTACACCCCCACCTGAAAATACGATACTATCAATGTTATTAACCCATAGTTTTGACTCGTGGGTGTTTAATTCCATACGCGTTTATTAAGGTAGGTTCTGTTTACACCAGACGTACATCAACGAACAATCGTCAAAACATTGCCGAGTAAGCCGATTTCGCGCCACGAGGGAGCGGGCCACGCTCGGCCATAACCTGGCGCTGAGCGGCAGTAACCTCGGGGTAAGACGTCTGCGAAGGTTGGTTGAACATGGAGGTCGCATACTCGTCAAACGCCAATCGAGAGGACTGGCGGAACGGAGGGGCCGAAGCCGAACCGGACGAAACGCAATCATTGTTGGCACCCGCCGTTGTGCCCGCGGGGCACACCATATCGGGAAGATAGGGAGTCTGGTTCGCCGTAAAAACAACCTGCTGACCAGTCGCACCATTAGTAAACACGTTCATCACTCCGTTGGCAGTCATTAGTCCGCGAACAGACACGCCGTTCGACATACTTGGTCCGGGGAGGGTCGCCATTTGTTTTATTCTTACTCTTTTTTTATTCAACGACCTTCAGACTGGCGGACCAATTCGGGGTCAGCAACGGGGAACGGCGCAATAGTATTAGTCTTCTTTCGGGGTGCGCGCGGCGGATTTGCGGCTGTTACTTGGGGAACTTCAGCCGTCACCACCGGAATGTCGGGGAGGGGGCGAACTGCCTCCTCTACCGGCGTCTGAACAACCGGCGGCTGCTGAACAACCGGCGACCCGACCGACGGCCCGACCGACGGAAGTTCACTCGACGGAATCACGGTTGGACGGTTCACGCTGTCATCGACGACCGGATTATGGAGCGGGTAAAAAGGAACCGTTTTGGGAACTTCCACGATGGGAGAAAAATCAAGGGCAACGTGGGTACTTAGCCACTTCATGTAGTCACTCAAAGTTGCAATAGCCTCCGTCCCCCTCCACTGCTTGTCGTCGGATGGACGCACAAGAAATGGAGTCCCATCAAGCCACGCCGGGCGATCCTGCAGAGTATCGACGTTTTGGACGGCGATACGAACGTGGCGCGGGACGAGGCGGGTCGCGATCTGCGACGCAGGATTGTCGCCGACGTAGAGAATGAACGTGAAGGGGACGCGACTCATCTGTACTATCATAACAGATATTCATTAGACACGGCTGAACGAAGCCAAACAAATTAATCACTTTTCGATGAATATCCTCGCCTCGGCCACCCAGCGCGTGCTCGGAACGTCGGTGTGTCTGGACGAATATGTTGTACGGCGCCGCGAAACTGCATCATTAGAAGGTGGAAAAATCACCCTTCCACTGTTGATGAGATACCGCCACAAGAACCCCGACGACACATATAATACCGCGACCCTACTTTACGCGGGGGGAAACGGAAAGAATCTCAGTACCCCTTGTATCACTGATGACGGTCAAGTCTGTCGAACGATTACCGAGGCTGCATGCACCCAACGTCCTTCCTCGCAGACGGGATGGGTTTCGTGGTACGTCAATGTGGTGTACCCAGACGGAATGACAAAGTGGGTCACGCTCCTCAGCCTGCGGCAACTTGGGTTTAACAATACTATGCCTGATCCGTGTGTCACGTGTCACGTATCTGGGAGCCTTTTTTCCTCACGTGTAAAGCGGGCGACGCGTGCCCAAGGGGATAGTAACAGTCCCTTTATGATGGTCGCAGAGTTGGCTGTCCATGTTATCAATTCATGCGCCAGTAACGTCGATCGTATCTCGGTTAAGGGATTACCGATCGATGATTACATCAGTCTATATATTTCCCCGTCTATGGCTGATGCTTTGGTCGTGAAGGTGGCAGCAGTGCTTTGGCACGTGAAAGAGAGCGGCGGGCTTGAATTGTACCTGAAAAACGGACGTACGCTCCCCACCGACTGTTTGCTGTCAATGTGCTTCGAGTACGTCGAATCGGCGGGGTGTTACCGTTCAATTTGCACGGCTATCACTCCGCAGACCATCGTGACGCTTGATGGGATCTACACGCAGGGTTCTGTCGAAACTGACGTATCGATTGTCAAGGATGTTGCTTTGCGTGTTACCAAATGCCTCATGTGACGACTCGAAAAACAGATAAGTAACAAAAATGTTGGGGATTCACCACGACAATACAACGATGTCTCAGTCACGCCGGCTCAGTCAGTTTTTTACGAACGAAGATGTGGCACTCGAAAAAGTAAAGATCCTTTTCGGATATCTTAAAAGTATCAAAAAGGACCCGAAGAAAATGTTCTTTGTGGAGCCTTCTGCGGGGGGAGGTGCGTTCGTACAGGCCTTGCTAGATCACGGTATCCGCCAAGACCACATCCGCGCAGTAGAAGTCGATCCAGACCTGTGTGCCCAAAATCCATCATACATCATGTCAAATATCGATGACGGCGGGTATTTGTCCTTGAACAAAGATGATCTGGGTCTTACTGGCATACCAAAATCAAACATCGTGGTCGTCGGGAATCCCCCGTACACCCAGCCTCGCAGCGTGGGGCGTTCAAGAGTCATTTCAATGGATTTTCTGAATCACTCCATGGCGATTGGCGATAATGTTGCATTTATAGTAGGGACGACGTTCAGGCGCCCGTTGACACAGTCGAAAATGGACCATTCGTTTAGTCTGGTGTATGATGAGGACCTTCCCAAATCGTCGTTTACGCTGGATGGGGCACCTGCGAAAGTGGCGTCTATATTCCAAATCTGGTCTAATGTTGGTCAGACACGCGCCGACGATCCGTCGATCCACCTCCTGAAGGACTGGAAAAGGCTCGGCTCCGATGCCTCGTGGCAGTACGTCAAAAGCACAGACACGTCCGCTAACTTGCGTATCTGCCAGTGGGGATCGCACGCGACGGTAGGGCGAATGACGGCTCCGCGTGACACCGCCCTGAAAGTGCAAGATAATATCACCAAGTATAATTCGCACAAAGCGAGCGGACAGTCCCTGACTAATTATGACCCGGATAATAGTCATTTTTACATAGCGTCGCGTGATCCCCGACGCGATTACGCAGCGTTTGAGGCACGTAAGCACCTGTTTCGTGCAATTGCGGAGGATCGCTGTATGGGGCAAAATCCTTGTTTGACACGGGGGGACGTCATACAAATCTACCAAAGTGCTCTGGCCGATACGTACTCAAAAGGTAAGTTTATTCGTAATGCGTGACCCTCATTGGCAGCGTCGTGAAGGTTTGTCTGTACTCATCTAATTCTGGCCAAATAAACTGATCCGCAAACCAGGAGTCCTCATATTCGTGCATCACGTAATGGAGCATCATTCCATCCACGTCATTTGTGTATGCGAAAACCTCATCGTACAGGTCCCATCTTCCATGTGACACGTAGGATATAAAGCGTCTGTTGATATTCCCTATCGTCATGCAAAAACTTCCGCTGCATATCAGTACCACGATACGTTCGCGTCTCGTGGTGTTGAACCACTCGTCAAAATAAATTCCCATGAAACGCCTATATTTGCCGGACCTCGACCGTTATTTAGACGCCGCGGCTCGCGACACGACCGCAGTTGTGATGCCTATTTATAATAAAGAGGATGGACATGCATACCATTATTGATGTTATCCGCCTTACGGAAAGCGGAAACCTAGATACGCTGTGTCTGTGCGTGCTTGACAAGTGTCTGGGTGCGTGTAACCTGCAGCATGGATACATCGCAGCCAAACGATCCCTACGATCCCCACATTTTCAAATCATTGCACTCAGTGACCCATCGCCGCGTCATTTTACAGACATGGAACTTAGTCACCGGTTGAGTGACGTGCCGACACGAGATCTGGTAATCCCATTGCGCTACCGCGGCGACCTGTGTGGATTTGTTGTACTTTGGAACACGACACGCATGTCGGACGTTGCGGTCAAAGCGCATCTTGAACCACTCGTGCCGGTCACCGTGTCAAGTTTGCTTGGAGGGTTTCAGTCTGCCCAAGACTCGACGGAATCCCACGAAATGATACTCGCGACCATGTCTCATGAAATACGGACCCCCCTCAACGGCGTCGTCGGAATGACGCGACTGTTGCGCAACGATACGGGTCTCGCCGCGAATCATCACATGTGGTCCGACGTCGCTTACAACTGCGGAATGCAACTCATGGAAATTATCAATGACCTCCTCGACTATTCACGCATGGACGCGGGGAAACTTGAAATAGAAAAAGCGCCTTTCGACGTGGAACAGTGTATTAGCGACGCCCACGATGTTGTCATGGCACACGCGGCCGAAAAGGGGCTGTCGCTAACAACCGAACTCGACCCAAATATTCCAATGACCGTCATAACAGACTGTAAACGCGTAAGGCAGATACTCATCAATCTGCTAAACAATTCTATTAAATTTACGCAGCGGGGTGGGATCGTCACACGCGTGCGGGCCAACCGATCGAAAAATCAGATCGAACTCGAAGTGGAGGACAGTGGGGATGGAATAGATGCGGCTAATTTCGATCGAATCTTCCAGTCGTTCGTCCGTCTCACGCCTCACGACGACGCAGACCTCACGCCACAGAACTCGAAATACAGACGGGCGGAAGGGACAGGGCTTGGTTTATCCATCTGTCACAAGTTGGCCACGCTGCTGGGGGGAAGCATACACGTGAAACGGAGTTCGGTCGGACGCGGGACGGTTATGCTATGTTGCATCCCAGTTGAAATAGGAGCCCAGACTACACCTGCACTACTTCTTGAAAATATCACGGACAGGGGGGTGCTGGTTGTTGACTCTAATGCCGATAGGCGCCTCGCGTTGTTCGACCGTCTGGTTCGGCTCCATATGAAGCCAATCGTGTGCTCGACGGCGTCTGAGGCAGCCATCTATGTCCATAGAGAATTTGAGTTTGACATTGTATTTTCTGAACCAAGTCTGGCCAATGGATGGGAGAGGCAACTACGAACCAAAAACACACCTATGATTGCAATCGGAATGCCCGATAAACGTATGACGGCATGCTGGGATGGACACGAAAAGTCAATCGAGACTGTACTGGCAAATATCTACAGAGGAGCAAGTGTAAAAAGGCGATATGGGACCCTATCGAGACGACCGAGGCCGCCCCGTGACAACTTGTCCATCTTGATAGTTGAAGACGTTGCGTACAACACACAGGTCTTAAAGGAAACCCTCAAAGATCTCGGATATTCGCCACAGTCTATCGACGAGGTAGACAACGGTATGAGGGCGGTCGAACTGTGTGCCTCAAAAAGGTATAGTATTATTTTTATGGATCTCCGACTGCCAGGCATGGATGGGTTTGCGGCGGCGCGCATCATTCTTGACTCGTATCGCATACAAGGTGTAATACCACCCCCTCCAATCGTTCCAGTGACCGCGTATGTGACAGATGTTGACAAACGCAGATGTGTCGGCGCAGGCATGACAGGATTTCTCACTAAACCAGTTAGTACAGACGATCTTGTTAAGGTCCTATCGAAGGTCTAAATTAATAATATAAACTTACATTAAAACATGACGTGTAGGTTTCACAAAAAGGGGACATTTTACGAGTCTCGTTGTGGGTTGCCCCTCTCGCCGCACAGCGAAGAGTATTGCCCCATTCACCTAGGCTATATGTCTCGTAATAATCAACAATGTGCGAAGGATTATGGCGGCGGTGGGCGCTGCCCGCGAGCAGCGCTTCTCGGGCACCAGTTTTGTCTGAAACATACGCCAACCGACGTAAAACGCGTCCGGACGCCGAGATGCAGCATCAAGGGGTGTAACAGGGTCGCCGCCGACGACGAATCAACCATTTGTAGGCGGTGTTACGACGAATTGACATCGTAAAGCGCGAGACGGATTGCTGCCCTGATAATATCTTCGGGGGATTCTTTGTGTTGGTCCTCCTTCGTGATTTGTGCGATCCCTCCTTGAAGTTGTTTAATGACTCCGTCTTGATGTGACTGCGGCGGCGCCATTTGACTTGTCTGATTTGTTCGGCTGGGCGCCCAATGACATCCTCATCCTCCGTGGTTTTGGTTGACTGTTACCCATTTTATTATAATATCAAATATATAAAATGGCCAACCCAATACTTAAGGTCATCCTCGAGGCTTTGTTCGTTTTGAAGGTAACGTCGACACCCGCCGAGGTGTTAGCCCAACTTATCACCAGCGGAACGGAGGGTAGTCTCGATTTGGCTTCCGTGACAGACTGGTTGATTGTGGGGGCAAAGCGCGGCCTGTGGATAAGAACGTGTGTACCCATGACCGAGAATTGTACGTACCAGTTTACGCGCGACGCCGTCATCCGCAACCCAGCGAATAGTGTCTATAGTGCTTTTATATCTGAAACCTCATCGGGGGTGACTTCGAATGGCGTGACTGGTACACAGTGCCGTAGTGCGAGTGGCTATTATTCTGGAAGCCTGACGTGTAATTGTAATTAAAGAGCCAGTCTGCTATTACTCCACGTTACTGGGGTCTTGCGCTGGCCTAGAATGCGGTACGACTGATAATAGGTGATCCCGAACTCGACGACGCGATTTGGCTGGGGTTCCGAAAGTTCGATAAAAACCTCATCGTTGGGCTTAAAGTCAGCACACGTTTCGTACTGCCACGGGGTAAGGTGTGCCGGGCAGGGGTCACGATCTTGGTCACGCAGGGGTCGAAACACGACGACCCCGCCACTGCTCGTGTACGATTTAACACCATTAACGAAAACGGTTCCGGTACACGTCGTCGACGGAAGTTGGAGCGTGTGCACCTGTCCTATCATATTCATCGTATAGTAGTGCGTCAGAGATGGAAACACCTGTCTGTGCACGGTGGCATCATCAGTGGCGATGGAATACTCGATATGGGCGTTGTCCGCGTCGATTGGGCGATCCAAGACGAGGGAGAGTCTGGATTGGGGCGTGAATACGACTGGCGGGTCAAAATGAATCGTCTGCCCCATCCCCGAGCACGGACCAACCTGGACCCCGTTGTAATAAAGAGAAAACACAACGTCTTCGAGGTTCACCGACAGATCAGTGATTTGTCTATTATACAAATTAAATTGGATCAGTAGCGGCACCGAGTGTACCGGTCGCCGTGTGTCGATGAGACGTGTCGCCTCAATGACCCCGACTGTGAGTTCGGTGTGTTGCGTATCGTCGCGGTTGAGGGTTCGTGACTTTTCATAATTGTCCTTGCGTCGAATATTACACTTTACGCACAGTGACCTCCCGACGGCCGCCCTGTTTCGACACCATGCGCACTTTTTGCGTTCGGTGGTAGACCCCGGTCCAGGTTTGTCGTGACAAGTGGGTTCGACGTAGGGCTCCTCATCCGCATCTGACATTTTCATGTCTCGTTATTTTTCTTTTCACTGTGTGGCCGCAGCCGCCGCGAATAATTTTTGGATCGACACGTCTCCGCTCCCGCTCCACGTATCAATAATTTCCCCATTATCGTCCGTGACGATAAATGTCGGCAGGTACATTATATATGGGGTTACTCGTGTGGTTTTCATGAATTGTACGTGTCTGTTTTCACGTTTGGCTACTTTAAATGCTGGGAACATCGCCAGTGAATGCGAGCAGGTATCACTATAAACCATTCGGATGGCCACCATTTTTATCAGCAATGAAAATAAATGCTAATCGGATATATGGTTGTATTCAACTTAGAGGGGCGTAATTTTGAAGTACAACATCCAAGGTTGAGCATATATACACAACTTGGAAATTATTCTGACGAGCATTCCGTTGAACAATTAGTCAACAGTCTTGTGGCGATACAGTGGTCATACGTGGAGAAGTATGCAGTTGGTGCGAAAACAAACCTAGAATGGCACATGGGAGAGTATAAGAAAGAACTGGCACGTCTGTACCACGCACAGTCTAACGTCAACATTGATATCAGCAACGCCCGCCACTCCCAGAACGAGGCGAAACTCGCTGATGCATCCGCGCGCGCGCTGAACCTTAGTCGCCTGCAAACCGCCGCGACCGAGGCGCTGGAGTTGTTGAATATGTACAGATACCACGCGGTTCGAATTTTTACTAGATCTGTTAATCCGAACGCCCTAAAGTCCGTCATGATCAGCAATGAAACGCCGGGGCAATTCCTAACATGGATTGAGGAGGTCGATAGCGATCGCGAGGTGAAAGCCAGTGAACGTCACGTAACACGTGATATAACTGTTCAGGACATGAATCAGATTATCGAGAGACTTGGTGCGAACCACTATATCTTTTATCGTCTTGGCATTCGCCGGCACGGGAATCAGGTAGGCGTCGTGCTGAACGACGCTGGTGTGTATGTCCAAGAACTGGAGGTAGATGAGCCCGCCCCCGAGCGCGCGGCCGTTTTAGTTCGCGAGCGCCAAGTTGCGGCCGAGGAGCCTCGTAGGATGGTTAGACCACGGGTGGAACCTGCCCCCGTCCCCGCACCTGCCCCGATTGTGCGCCGCGCACCCGAGCCAGTTAATAACGAGGACGAAGACATGGGTTATGAAGGTAAGCGGCAGCGGCAGTTGTTCACTGACCGGGATGATAGACAATCAAAACAGAGGAGGGTATAGAGGGCGTGGCTGACAGACGTATTGGACCACCGGTGCGCACATGGGGGGTGGGCCGTACCGCGGGTCGAACGTGATGGCAGGACTTGGGGGCCAATACGGCTGGATCGGATAATGCGGGTAATGCGGATATCCAAGTTCGTCAAAGACGGGGCACTGCGGCTGCGAGCAATGCGAGCAATGCGAGCAATGCGAGCAATGTGGATGATGATCTTCACACGGCGGGCACTGCGGGCGACTCTCTTCACATGGCGGCTCAACTGGTCTGTTGCAGACCTTCGGACGTGTCTGTCGGACCCTCGGGCACTTTCGTATCGAGCGCATTTATAAATACATAAAAAATCATGGATGATCGAGCACTGCTTATCGCATCGACGGACGATTATTCGTGTCTAAGTAGTATTCGAATGATATGTACCGCTAACCGTACATTGTACGACGCTGTGGTGCGCAATTCAAAGTACAACGTGTCGCTCGTAGAAAAGGCAGATACGAAGCGCCTAAGCGACTTTGTCCAGAAGCATGAGGAAGACCTCCGTCATATTCAACCGAAAAAGTACAGTGTTACGCCACAGCAAACCGCACGTATGAAACCAAACATGAGGGTGTTGTATTCACGGGCAGGGCTGGGGCGGCTGATAGCAAGGGGTCCGACCACCCAAAATGCAATGCGCATAAGTCGTTCGTTGTGTTTTGGCGACACGCATGTCGACCTGGATATGGTTAATTCGTGTTATACGATCATTTCTGCTTTATTTGGTTGTCACGCTTCTTATTTGAAACACTACGTGAAGCACCGCGAGGAGGAATTAGTCAAGATGGGTAGGATCTGGAAACTTCCACGCGAAACGGTCAAGGATATAAATACCGCTATCGGCTTCGGGGCAAGTGCGGCGATGCTGTTTGAGAAGTACGGGAAAGATTCGCCCATGAATGCCGTGTCGTGGTCGTCCGCAAGCGACCTATTCAACACCATGCAGTGGTTATTTACTACAATGGTGTACAGCAACCGATCGACGTTAAACGCAATGCTGTGTAAGATTTTCAAGGTCAAGGAGGGGGACAGACTGACGCCCTCTCATTTTTCGTGTTTCATCCAACACATCGAGTCGTGTATTATGGTGGAGTTGATCAGACACGTAACCGAAGATTTGCATTTGCACATATCCACCCTGATACACGACGGTATTCACGTCGAGACGGCTTCGATGACCGACGAAGAAGTGTCGCGCATTTCTGCCAAAGTATCGGAGCGCTGCGGGATCCCTGTAGTGTTCAAGGTTAAGCCGTTCGCGTCTGCCGATGAATTGTTGACAGATAGATTGAAAGATTACGAGCCGCCCGCGAAACGTCCGCGAACGTCCGTGTGTGTCAGAGTTATTCGTATAATCCCATATAAAGATGAATGTATCTGTATTATTGGAATCGGGCCGTGTGGGTGTATCATTCTCGACAGTCGCGAAGTAGAAGAAGAAAACACAGACGAAGTACCGGCAAGACAACAGATGGAATAAACTATAGACGGCCACGATCGCAAATAAAATGGTCTCACAACGACACCGCCATGAGCAGCGATAGCGACGCCCTCCCGCTTTCCCCGCCGCCGTTGGTGCGGACGCTCTCAGTCCTACCGGAAGGGGCGGTCTCGTTCTCGCCCGACAACGCACGTATTATTATTGCTTCTCCAGACAACGCACGGGGAGAGACCATGACCACGAGCCAAGAGGCAGTCACCGAGGTCCCCCCCCCCACGAAGAGATGAGCAGCGCCGACACATCGCGCATGCGCGTGGTCTCATTCGGTGCGGCCGCCATGCGCGTCCACCGCGACACGCACGCATACGACCTGGTCAGCAAGTTCCGCGCGGACTGCTGGGACGGCTCGGAAGAGGGGTTCGACGAGGGCACCCTCAAGTGGTGGAATAGGTCAGAGGAAAGCCGCGCCGCGCTGCTCGCGTGCCGGTCGGGAAGGACGCCCAGTGAGGCGTTCCTCGAGTTCGACGTCTGGTACACGAACGTCTTCAAGGAGGCCAAGGGACTGGGCATGGACGTCGTCTTCTGCACCGATGCGTCCACGTTCGACTTCTCCATCCTCACGCACCTTTCGTCCCTCTGCCGCCCCGACACAAAGCCGTACCCGTCCCATGGCCCCGACGTGGGCTCGTACGCGAACGCCATCGCCATGTCCCACTTGCCCAACTTCAACCAGCACAAGGACAGTACGCACGAGTCGTTCCTCGAGGCCATGGCCCGACGCTTCGGCAATTACGGCGTGGTGGTTCAGCCGTCGTGGGTCCTGGGTAACGTCCACCGCGCGGACAAGGACGCTGGCGCGCACGCGCGTTCACGCCGTTGTTATTTGCAGAGGGAATGAAGTTTATATATTCGCGACACCCGTTACTGTCCATTGGGTAATGAACTTCACGACGGGGATTGGGTCATACTCAACAAAGTCGTACGCGCCCGTCGAGACAAACGAAAACCGACCCCCGAAACCACCCGTATTATCGCGGATAATGGGAAGACTGACTATCTGTTCATTTTGGAACGATCGACTGGTGTTGGTTCCCACGATGGTTCCACTCATTAACGGCTCCGTGAGTCTCGTCGTAAAGCGACACGTGTACTGGGCTCCTGTCGATAACGTCGACATGAGGACCACATCAAACCAGATTCCTTCATTGAGCGGGTTAGGGAGTGCGATGTCAATCACCTCGCCCGGCGTCGAGGAGTTCACGTATACAATTGTTCCGTTAGTGGGCGTCAGTGATGTAAATTTCGGAACCGTGCTTGACTGAATCGTCCCATTCAGGGAAAGGGATGACGCCACTAAAATCGACCTCGTGACAGTTAAGTTTCGAACAGACGTGTCAGTCGCGGGGCGACCGTCCATTTTGTATTATATTATATATGAATTACTTACTCGGCAATGCCAGTAATAATGAGTTTCGATTCTTCGAGGCGAGTTACCTGGATACGCCCGCGTGTAAATTCGACTGGTACAAAGTCGGGGTTGGACCCGAGCAAAACAGTGCTGTTAATGTGTCGCGACGTGTCTAGCGTCATGTAATATATGTCCATTTTTACCTGGGGATGTATAGTTACCGTTAGATTCCTGGGGTCAGAGAAGTCGACCACCTTGGTCGAACGATAGAAATACAGTCTGTAAGTGTGGTCCGTCCTGGGTATAAAAATAACCTCAAACGACTTCCCTACGTGAACCCTGTCGACGTTAAATATGAAACCTGTGGTGACGACCGAAAAGATTTCGACATTACGGGGGATGTACACAACGCCGGGCCCAATGCTGGTCCATCCGATAGACATGCTTTGCGTACGCAACGAAATCAGATCGTCCGAGGACAATCCATTAGCCGTTAGCGACGTCGTAACAACCAACTTTTTACTCACACTCACGTTGGTCACGGCAGAGTCCCTCTCGGGGGATGCGTATACACTGTCTCCCATTTTCTATACGTCAACAATAACCATGTGGTAACATTATTTTCCAGATGCAGACCCATTCCGAAAACACAATCCTACATTTCGTCACAAATCAAATGGACGAGGAATTCTTATATCAACCGTCGTCCTACAACCCAGTTGCCGAGGTCCTCCCGAGCCTCGAACCGTTTCAAAACAAATTAACAGATCCGACACAAATATATATAATCAAAGAACGAGTTACTGAAATGTGGAAACTAGGGGGAGGTGCGAGGAAGTATAACCCCTCCCCAAACCCGGTTTCACTAATGCGAAACGACATAAAATACATCAAGGGACAAACACCCGACAAACAACCCATGTACGTTGTGTCTGAAAAATCGGATGGTGTTCAATATTTACTTATGCTTGGCATGTGGCCACTCCACGTGTGCGGAGGCGTCCCGTACGCCGTCATGATCGACCGAAACTATACTATCTACGAACTACAGGTCATCGCCGACTCGGCGTACTACGAACAAGGAAGCCTGTTTATAGGAGAATTGGTCATCGAACACGACCCAAGAATGGCGCGACACATGTTCCTCGTGTTTGACGTGGTGTTCCTCAAGGGCGAACGGGGCCCTCCCAACTTTCTCAAGAGGTACATGATGTACATGAAATGTTTCGCGTCGTCCGACGTTGATATATTGGACGACACCGCTAATTGGGCCGATATCGCCCAGAAACAGGCCGAAGATGGACGAATTATGTGCGACGTTACACGTCACGCCATGACGTTCCGAGGGAAACGGGCAGTAACGCCGCAGTCAATTGAAAGCCTCTGGAGATCGATGCAACTGTCGAAACATCAGACGGATGGGCTTATATTTACCCCGACCGCGGGATACGTAGGATCTGGGACGCAAATGGACCTTTTCAAATGGAAACCGGATCATACTATTGATTTTGAGGCTGAACTGACGCGGGGCGACGGTGGTAATTATAGGTGGATCTTGTTTTACAGGGACAAGGGGGTCCGAACTGACGGATCGCTGCACGGGGTTTTTCTTCCGAAGCCATGCGGTAAGAACAAAAGACGCGAAGAACCAGCCATGGCTGAATGTCCCGTCCTATGTGGTTCCAACGAATACCGCAAAACCATTGAACAACATTACCATCAGCACAACGTGGATAGCGCAGCACTTGTCGTCGAGTGTCGCATAACGCTACCCGACGCCGTAGAATGGGCGCGCGACGTTCCAATGATTATATGTCATATTATACGCGTGCGCCACGACAAGGTATATGCCAACGATTCAAGGACCATCCAAAATACCATTCGAACGATCATGGAGGGGGTGACAATTAATGAATTATGTATTTGAACTGGAGCCAGTGTTACTCAGACTCAGACCCAGACCGAGGTTTATTGCCTGTGTCTTATGTTGGTCTGTCTAAGCCACCTTCCCCAGGATACGGGTTTTCATTTCTTCGAGCGACGCCTCGAGGCTGGCCTGCTTCGAAACCATATTATCCATCAATGCCTCATTAAGTTCGAGGACCCCCGTTTCACTGTCCATATTTTCAAGCAACCTTTTGCGTGTCGTAAGCGCCTGTTCCATTTTGACGACGGTTGTGTCGTACATGACCTCACGAGAATGCAATTCAGCAACAACTCGGTCGCGCTCCGCAACGACCTGTGCCAAATACTCGGATGTAAACGTGACGTCCTCCGAATCGAATGCTTCGACGTGCTGCTTCATAACGCTGAGGAGACGTTCAATCCCGTGGATACGCTGGTTCGACAGTTTGATGAGATCGTCGCTTTCACGGAACATCGACCGATTGACTTCCTCGTCTGTCATTTATTACACCAATATGATTCCTTTTTATTATTTTGAACGCACGCGCTTAAAACGGGGAGAAATTGGGGTCCTTTCCCGATGTATTGGACTGTTCCACGAGGGCCTGTGCGGCTTCAATGGCCGTCATGTCTGCGATAGAAGGCGACTGCGACTGCGGCGGCCCGGGTCTGGTCGGGGGTGCCATCGTCTGGG
>Ga0163154_10005935_pt1 | contig 15225 bp, 16 predicted proteins | sample OliLakLV19MP9P1_FD_148649 | JGI IMG/M metagenome (GOLD analysis project Ga0163154, IMG submission 148649) | Freshwater microbial mat bacterial communities from Lake Vanda, McMurdo Dry Valleys, Antarctica - Oligotrophic Lake LV.19.MP9.P1 | ecosystem: Environmental > Aquatic > Freshwater > Lake >... | reverse complement strand
CGCCTATCGCCGGCGGGGTGTTTGCTCCCGCCGGCGATAGGCGCGATCGTCGGTGGGATTCTCGGTCACGATAGTGCGTTCGTGCGCATGATGGTCGCCAGCCTATTGATGATGCCCCTCACGTGGCTCACTTTCTGGTGGCTATTCAATCTTGAATACGACGAGGCGATTTGGCTGGTGGTGGTGATCTGGATGATTCAGCAATGGGTCATCACCTTCCTGCTGGCGATGATTCTCTCCTCCGGCGAATTTGGAGGCATGATGGGCGCTGGCGCCGGGGGTTCGTCCGAAGATCAAAAGATCGCCGAAGTGCTCACCTGGCAATCGACCAAGGAAGCCAAGGCGTGGCTGGGCCAAACAGTTAACCGCACCTTCGGCGGCAACCCCAACGCGCCATCTTTGAAGATGGTTCAGGATCTTTACACCCTGGGCGCGCAGGACGTCAGCCTGATCACCGATGGCCCCGAATCATCTCGCATGATCGTGACACTGCCCAAGGACAAGGCACAGCGCAAGATGATCTTCGATTGGTGCAACAAAATCGCTCAACTCAATGACGATACTCCGGTGGTGGAAGAAAAGCAGAAATACGTGCAGATCTATCCGCCGCCGTACGAGGATCCCAATGCGCCGCCGGATGATGCGGATGAGTGAAAAATGGGTGGAGTGACGTGATCTTTTTGCGATGGATCGCCCGCGTTGAGAACAAACTGCTTTCGAGATTCCATCCAGGCTGCCGCGCGCAGCCTTGCATGAGGCGATTGTGCTTACTTTTGGAGTGGGTGTGCGCTCGGGGCGCTTCGACCTAACTTTCATGCGTGCGCAACGCGCCTAATGCGGAGTAGCAGTTTCGTTTGCGGTCCCACAGGGGCCGCCGCCTGTCGCTTCAGGCACGATCATCTCGGATCCGTCGGCGCGAAGCAGAGGGCGATACCAGTGCGCCGTTTCAATGCTCGATTCGGGAATGTAATGAAAGATCATCGCTCTGCGGAAGCGATCCTTGCTGGTGTTGGGATGCGAGCCGTGAATGACGCTCCCGTTGAAGAACATCACATCACCCGCCTTCAGTGTGAGCAAAAACGGATGCTTGCCGGCGGGGGGATCGACGTGATCGGAAGTGAAGAACTGATCGCTGTCGGCTTTGGTGGGGCAGGCGATATCCAGGGCGCCGGTTCCCGGGACGGCCATCATTCCGCCGTTGCTTTCGTCCGCGGCGTCAACGGCGATCCACGCGGCCATGCAGGTGGCGGGTTTCACGCGCAGGTAAAAGTTGTCCTGATGCAAATCCTGACCACGCGCCCCCGGCGGTTTGAAATAGAACATGCTCTGGGCAGCCAATGGGGCCTCGCCAAACAATTCGGTGATCACATCGAGCACGCGTCGATCGAGCATGTAACTTTTTGCCAACGGGCCGATCGGAAGCTCAGGATGACGATGCGGATGGAGCATGCGCGGATACATCGAAAGTGGATCGGATGGCTTGTAGGTGAGCCCGGCCTCGCCCTTGAATTCGCTTAATCCTTCCACAGGCCCGTTTTTTCCGACATCCATGAAGGTGTCACGAATGGTGGAGATTTCCTTCGCGGAGAGAAATTGGCGAAGGACGATGAAGCCGTTCTCGCGGAAGAGCTCAATGTCGGCCTGAGTAAGATATCGCGTTGCGGTGTCGATAAGCATTGATTCTCCGTGGCATGTTCTCAAGTGACTCAAGCGTGGAGCAGAGGCGCGAACCCGGCGTATCCCTGCACGGGTGAAGGTCGATTGCAAGCCTGGTGTTCGCAGCCGTCTGACCCAGCGAGTTCAGGATGCACCAGGCCAAGATTCCTCACACCTGCATCACATCGTTGCGCTTCTTCTCAATCAATTCTTGAATCTTTGTCTCGTAGCTTTTGGTCAATTCATTGATTTGTTCTTTGCCGCTTTCCTGCTGATCCTCAGTCACCAGCCCGCCTTTATGCTCGGTCTCAAGCAGTTTGTTCGCATCTCGCCGCGCGTTGCGGATGGCGATTTTGGCTTGCTCGGCGTGACCTTTGCACTGCCCGACGAGCTGCTGCCGCCGCTCCTGGCTCAGGGCGGGCAGATTCAATCGCAATTGCCGACCATCGCTGTGCGCAGTCAATCCAAGCTTGCTGTCACTGACGGCTTTTTCAATCGCTTTGAGATCCTGCGAGACAAACGGCTTGATGAGAATCTGCGTCGCTTCGGGCACCGAGATCATGGCGATTTGCTTGAGGTCGGTGAGTTGTTCGTAATACATCACCTTCAAATTTTCGACCAGCGCCGGGCTGGCGCGCCCGGTTCGTACGCCGCGCAACTCGTGCTGGAGATGCTCGATCGCCTTTTCCATGTGCAGTTCGGTGTCGAGAAGAATATCGTCAACGGGCATAGAAAACTCCTTAGCTCCAAGCCAGTTTCGAGTCGAATCGACTGAATTGCAAGCTTCTCGCAAAAATCCATGTCGAGTTCAGTTTCGAAATGAAATCACCTGTTCTCGTGTCTGTTGCAACCGCCACGATCGTGGACATTTCTGAAATCCAGCCGGATTTTGTAATGCAAGGCGCCTCCTGTTAGACTGCCGCGCGGTTCTGCACAATTGGAAGGGACATGCCAATACTCGCGACCTGTAATTGCGGTGCTCAATATCAATTGAAGGATGAATTTGCCGGGCGGGCGGTGCGCTGCAAATCCTGCGGCGCCACGTTCACTGCGTTGGCGACGGCCGCGCCGGCGCAACAGGCGCAGGCGGACGCTGTGTTTGATCGCGATAAATTCTTGCTTCGGCAAAAGATGATGTCGCTGAGCCAGAAATACACCGTCAGCAACGAGCAAAGCCAGCCGATCGTTTTTGTGGTGAGACCGGCCCACATCGGCCGATCGCTGCTGGCAGGGCTTGGGGCGGTTGTGGCGTTCGCCGTCGGCGTTGCGGTGGTGGTGGCGCCGGTCGCCTTATTGAATGAGCAAATTCTGCAGCACGAAACCGGGATGTTCGTATTTTTTGGCGGATTTGTCCTGGGTATGATCGCGGCCGTCGCCATGGCGGTGATCTTGTCGCCGAAACGTCATGTATTGTTCTATCGCGATGAATCTCGCACGGACAAGTTGATCGACGTGTTGCAGGATAAAAAGATCCACATCATCGTCGCCACGTTCACGCTGCGTAGCGCAACCGGCGAGGTCATCGCGAAGTTTCGCAAGAACTATCTCCACAACTTCATCCGTCGCAAGTGGCAGGTGATTGCACCAAGCGGCGAAGTGATTTGCACCGTGAAGGAGGATTCGATCATCCTCTCGATCCTGCGGCGTTTTCTCGGCCCGCTTTTTTACAGTTTGCTGCGAACGAACTTCATTTTCTGCCGGCAGGAAAGCGACGAAATTATCGGCGAATTCAATCGCAAGTTCACGCTTTTTGATCGCTACGTCCTGGATATGTCGAGCGATCCAACCCGTTCTCTGGACCGGCGCATCGCGTTGGCGATGGGCGTGATGCTGGACACGGGTGAGCGGCGTTGATTGGGTATCGCCCACCCGCAAACGGTCAAGGTGCTGCGCATGGCTGAATACACAACTCGAGCTTTAGACGATTCGAGCAGCGGCGTCATCGAATCTACTCGGCTCGATCCGCCCGGCGAGCCGATTGAGATCACCGATGACATGCTCACAGGCCCGACCACCCATCGGGAAACGCGCGAAAATTTTGAGAAAGAAATGAGCGTGGCCCCCGTTCTCATGCTCGCGCTCATCTTCGCCAACGTTGTGATTTTCGCAGGCCAACTGATGTATGGCGCGCTCGATTCCCAGGCCTCCATCATCGCCGCCGGCGCGCTGCATCAGGAATCGGTCCGATCCGGGGAAATCTGGCGCATGCTGACAGCCATGTTCCTGCACGGCAGCGCCCTTCACCTCATCGGAAATTGCCTGATGCTCTATGTGCTGGGCATGGCCATCGAGCACGCTTTTGGAATGGTGAAGGCTGGCGCACTCTACCTGCTGGCGGGCCTGTGTGGATCGGCCATGAGCGTGATGCTCAGCCCCGGCCCCAGCGTGGGCGCGTCGGGGGCGATCTTCGGCCTGGCGGGCGGGGTGATCGTTTTCCTGCTCCGATATCAAAAGGCGTTTTACCTGCGCGACCGCCGAATCGCGACCGCGCTGATGATCTGGGTGGTCTACACCGTGGGGATGGGGTTCCTCGATCCCGGCATCGACAATTACGCCCACATCGGCGGATTCATCGGCGGGGCGGTGGTCGGTGCGATCCTGCCCGCCCGTGCACACCTGCGCCAGCAAGCATTTGAGGTGCGGATGAAGGCGCCGGCACGGACGACGTGATTGCCGATACCGGTGCAGGGCATCGGAGCGAACGCGCGTTGAGCATGGCGTTCAAGTGGCGATTCGTTCTCACGGGTTGATCGTCGTTCCAACCTTTTCCCCGCGCATCACGCGGGCGATGTTGCCGGGGGTTTTCAGGTCGAACACCACGAGGGGAATTTTGCGCTCCATGCACAGGGTGATGGCCGTCAGATCCATTATGCGAAGTTTGTCCTGATGCACTTGTTCGTAGCTGATCTCGGCGTAGCGTTTGGCGTCGGGATGCTTTTTCGGGTCTTTATCGTAAATCCCGTCCACCTTGGTCGCCTTGAGCAACACGTCGGCCTGAATCTCCGTCGCACGAAGGGCGGCGCAGGTGTCGGTGGTGAAAAAAGGGTTGCCGGTTCCTGCGGCCAGGATGATAGCGCGATTCTTCTCCAGGTGACGCACGGCGCGGCGGCGGATGAAGGGCTCGCAGACGCTATAAACGCTGATCGCCGACAGCACGCGTGTCGGCTGGCCGAGCGATTCCATCGTCTCCTGCAACGCCAGGGCGTTGATGACGGTGGAGATCATCCCCATGTAGTCGGCAGTTGCGCGATTGATGTGACCTTTCTCGCTGAAAGTCGCCCCGCGAATGAAGTTTCCCCCGCCCACCACCACCGCAAGTTGCACGCCCATGTGGGCCACTTCGACACATTGCCGGGCGATGTTTCCAAGCTCTTCCCCGTCGATTCCAAACCCGCCTTCGGAACAGAAACCTTCACCGCTGATCTTCAATAAAACGCGCTTATAGATGGACGGACTTTGCGACATGGCTGGGGATTATAGCGATGTGGGCAGGTCTGTCATGCCGCTTCACATCCTCATATCGAAATGACAAACCCGCTTTGCGCCGTCATAATCGATTCCAGTGAGCATTCTTCTCATCGGATACCGCGGAAGTGGCAAAAGCACGATTGGGCTGAAGCTGGCCGATCGGCTTTGGCAGTCGTTTGTCGATACGGATCAACTGGTCGTTCGAAAAGCGGGTAAGACGATCAAGGAAATTTTCGAATCTGAAGGAGAGGATCGTTTCCGCGACATCGAATCCGACGTCATTCGCGAGGTGTGTCATCTTGAAGATCACGTCATCGCGCTGGGCGGCGGGGCGGTGCTGCGTGAGGAGAATCGACAGGCTCTCTCGGCGAGCGGGCATAAGGTCATCTATTTGAAATGTGAACCGGACGTGCTTCTGCAACGCATTGCAGGCGATACGTCAACGCAGCAGAATCGCCCGCATCTCACGGGGCTTGGCGGAGGCATCGAGGAAGTGCGTGAAGTGCTTTTGCGGCGCGAGCCGATTTACCGCCAAGCCATGACATCCGAGCTTGACGTCACCCATCTGACACCCGATGAAGCGGTGGTTTATATTGTTCGGATGCTTTGAGGAGATGCGAATTGCGTAGCGGAATGTTTCCTCGAACGTTGAAATTCTAGTCCGTAACGCAATATCGAAATCTTTTCTTTTTTCTCGCAACACCACTCAGCCAGTACGCAATACGCAGTACGTGATGAATTCACTTCCCCACGCCATCTACATCGCCTTTACTTTCGCGCTGGGGGCCTGCGTGGGAAGTTTCTTGAACGTCGTGGTCTGGCGTCTGCCGCGCGGCCAATCGCTATCGCATCCGGGATCGCGCTGTCCCAAGTGCGGCCATGGCCTGGCTTGGCGAGACAATATCCCTGTCCTGGGCTGGCTCTTTCTGGGCGGCAAATGCAGATACTGCAAGGCCGGAATTTCCGCGCGATATCCGCTGGTGGAGGCGTTCACGGGGCTGCTTTTCGTCTTTTACTATGTCATGTTTTTCGTGTACAGCATCGGACCGTGCGCCGCCCAGCCACGTTTGATTGCCGTCCAGGATCAACACTTTCGGGAAGTTTTGCTGGCCGCACCTTTGACGATCGAGGTGCTTTGGCCGATTTTCGCGCTTTACTTATTTTTATTGGCCGGCCTCCTCGCAGCCAGTTTGATCGACGCGGAACTATTCATTATCCCCATCAGCATCCCGTGGTGGGCGGCGGGAGTGGGTGTGGTTGTTCATACGATTTTTGATCGACCCACTTTGCCGGGCGCTCTCAATGCGTCTCCGCCCATCATGGCGATGAGTGCAGGGGCGGCGCTGGGTCTGATCCTCAGCATCATCCTGCTCCAGCGGAAAATCCTTCCCCTGAGTTTTGCCGAAGGCGGCCCGCTGATGGAGCATGAGAAAGCGGCATTGGCAAAAGATTCCGCGAATAAGCTTGACAGCGGAGCGGCGATCGATGCTCCGCCGTCAGATTTCACGCCCCGACAGATACGCACGGAAATTCGCAAGGAAATGCTCTTCCTCATGCCGCCGATGGTTCTCGGCGGGATCGGTGGGGCGCTGGCGATCTTTCTTCCGAGTGTTCGCGCGATAGTGGCCGATTGGTCGCAGTATCACTGGCTCACGGGTTGCCTCGGGGCGCTATGGGGCGCTCTTATCGGTGGATTCACGGTCTGGATGACGCGTATCCTCGGCTCCTACGCTTTCGGCAAAGAAGCTATGGGTCTTGGCGACGTGCACTTGATGTTCGGCGTGGGTGCCGTGATCGGCGCGGGTGCGTCGGTGGTCGCCTTCTTCCTCGCTCCTTTCTTCGGAATCCTGTTTGCGATCTATACTCTGCTGACGGGTCGCCGACAGCTGCCGTACGGTCCCTATCTCAGCCTTGCGACGGCATTCGTGCTGTTGACCTATTGCCCGATTGCCGAATACTTTGCACAGGGAGGCGAAGGATTGAAGTTTCTGGTGATGCAGTGGACGGGCCGAGGCCAATAGAGTGGAGCGTCGATATGTCCAAAACATGGCTGCGTGTCAAGCTCGCGCTTCTGGCGATCTTGTTCGTTTATCTTCTGGTATTCATATTCAACAACAGCAGCCTCCAGTCGAATTTCTGGTACTTCTTCAATGGCAACACGCAGTTTCCGACGCTCTATCTCGTGGGCTTCACCTTTCTCGCGGGAGTGCTCTTTACGCTGCTGGTGCGAACGACCTTCACCACTTTCCGACAAATGAAGGATGCGCGCGAACGTACCCGTGTCGACAAACTTGAGCGGGACGTCGCCGAGACAAAGGCCCGTGCCGGCATGTTGCAAAGCAGACCCGCGCCGGGTGCCGGGCCGGAGTTGCCGCGCGTGCCTTGAGACGTCTCCAAAATTCTCGCAACAACATCCTCACTTGACCGCAACACGCATTCCTCTAGCATTTTGCGAGATTCATGATCGGTTCGGCAGAGATCCACCTACAGGAGATAGTGATGAACGCGATTCGTCTTGGCATGTTGAGCATCGTGCTGCTGGTCGTTGGCGCCGGCTGCCAGAATAAGGTGGCCGCCGAGAACAAGCGGCTTTGGGCGGAGAATCGCGCACTGCGCGATCAGGCGTACGATCTGCAAAGTCAACTGAAATCCGCGCCGGATGCAGGGACAATGCAACAGATGCAGGCGGACCTGGCTGCTCGGGACGCACAAATCATGCAGTTGCAGGCTCAACTGCGCAAGCCGGCCGAAGGCCAAGGCGAAGGGGATTTGGCGGGGATCACCGTCACGCGCGACGAGCGCGCCGGAACCATGACCGTCAATCTGCCGGGCGACATCCTGTTCGCCTCGGGATCGGCAACATTGAAAGAGTCGGCCAAGGCCACGCTCAATCGCATCATTGGCGCGCTCAAGAAAGATTATGCAGGGAAGAAAGTCATGGTGGACGGGCATACCGACAGCGACCCGATCAGTAAGACCAAGGACAAGTGGAAAGACAATCTTGACCTCTCCGCCGACCGGGCGCGGACGGTTTCGCAGTATCTCGTCAGCCAGGGACTCGATGGCAAACTGGTCGAGCCCCGCGCGTTTGGACCGACATCTGCGAAAGATTCCAAGGGCGCCAGCCGTCGCGTGGAGATTGTTGTGGCGACGCGATAGTGGCTGGGCTGCGGGCGGGAGGATATCGGCGGACCCTTGGTTGAGCGTCAAGGGTAACAGAGCGCATTGCATCCGTTTATGTCGTTGGTTGGTCGCGCGAATATCGCCTCGCCGAAGCATCATGCCAATGTATCCGCATTGTGACACTTGCGGTTCGGCACATTGACCCGACGCCATGACCCCGATGAGAAACGGTTGCTGGAACCGCTCACTCCTCCCCATGGATCAGATTTCCATCATCGACTACGGCATGGCCAATCTGCGCTCGGTGCAGAAGGCGTTTGAGCACGTGGGTCACGCGGCGCGCGTGGTCGATACGCCAGAGCAAATCGAGGCTGCCGATCGCATCGTCTTGCCCGGTGTCGGCGCGTTCAAGGATGCCGTCGCCACGCTGCGGGCCAGGCATTTTGATGAGCCCATATTGCGGCATATTCAACGCGGCAAACCGTTTCTGGGCATCTGCCTGGGCCTGCAAATGCTTTTTGACGTCGGCAACGAAGACGGCGAGCACGCTGGACTCGGCCTGCTGGGAGGAAGTTGCGTGCGGTTTGATGTAGACCGCACCGACGGCTTAAAGGTGCCGCATATGGGCTGGAATCAGCTCAATGTGGTCCGCAGATCACCCATTCTGCACGATCTTGTCGACGATGCGGGCGTCTATTTTGTGCATGGCTATCACGTTGTTCCAACCGACGAGTCGGTCATCGCCACGACGACCGATTATGGCCGGCCGTTCGTCAGCAGCATCTGGCGAGACAACGTGGTGGCGACGCAGTTTCACCCGGAGAAGAGTCAAAAGGTGGGACTGCGGATTCTAGAGAATTTTTCGAAAATGTAAGTCGCCCGAGCCCCCAAGACGTCTAATGACATCATCTAACAATGCGGGATCATCTTGCTCATCAATGCAGCGAGCGGGCGTCTACTTTGGCAATTGATCGTCACGCCGAGAAGCAGCGCCCACGCCTTGCCGAATGACCCAGAACATCATCGCGCCGCCACCCAGCACTCCCGACAGCAGCAGATAGGTGGACGAATTAAAATTGCCGGCGGGCGCTTCGATCACGGGGTCGCCGTTCTTGTCGGGCATGACGCGCTCGGCCTTGCCGCAGTTGGGGCAGGCATGGGCCAGCGATTCGATGCAAAAAAGTGTCAGCAGGACAAGGATTGGTTTCATGTTGCACCTTTCAAGCCTGAAGGGACGGGAAATAATGGTAGAGCATCCAGTAGATGATTACACCCGTCACCGACACATAAAGCCAGATCACAAATGCCGGAAATGCCACGCGGCGATGCTTGACCCACTGCCGTTGATACGCTCGCAATACCGCTAGCCCGATCAACGGAAGCATTCCGATGGCAAGCACGACGTGCGTAAAGAGCAAGATGAAATAACCCGTTCTCAGCAAACCGGGTTGCAGACCGGACGAGCGATCGTGATAGACCACAATGGAAGTGATGTAGGACACAAGGAACAGAGTCGAGGTCGTCAGGGCGGCGATCATGCACGAGGCGTGGCCCACATAGTTTTTGCGACGGACGAGAATGAAAGCGGTGACGAGCAGCACAGCGCTGGTGCCGTTCAGCGTGGCATTGATAAGGGCAAGGGTTTCTTTTGGGGGGATCATCGCGACGCTCCCGTGGCTTGGGCCAGCAAGAGCGGCATCGTTGACCAGCTTGGCGACACTTTCTTCGCTCGTCCCGTCGTAGGTTCCGCGAACATCTCCCTTGTCATCGATCAACACAAATCGCGTGCTGTGAAGCAGCGGATCAGGCGCGTCAGGCATCGTGAGCTTTAAGCCGGCAGACAGTTGCAGAATGGCGGGGCGGTCGCCCGTCAGAAAAAACCAGCGAGTGGTGTCGGCTTTAAGTTTGCTTGCATATTGCTTCAAGACATCAGGCGTATCGCGCTCGGGATCGACGGAAATCGACACCAGTTTGATGGATGCATCCGGGATCCGTTCCTGCAACGTTGCCATCTTGGCGCTCATCATCGGGCAAGGCCCGGCGCACTGGGTGAAAATGAAGGCCGCCACCCAGGGTTGGCCGCGAAACGACTGCTCAGTTACGGGCTCATGATCCTGATTGATCAGGGAAAAGCCCGGCGCTGGAAACAAGACGGGCAATTCACCGGGAATGACGCCGGCATCTTGCTCAAGCAAATTCTCGGCGGTGACTTTGCCCGTCCAGAGGCTCGCGCCAATGACGCCCATCATGCCGAGTACCAAAAATGCCCAGAGGGCTGATGCGAGGATGCGTTGCTGTTTACTCATAAGCTTACTACCGATTATAGCGACGATGGACAAAACGCGCACGGTCATACGGACGGTCGCGACGCCACGACACAGGCCGTCACAAACATCGCCGCTGCAAATGCGAGTGTGACCAGAATATTCATTGTAAACGGTGCGGGCGTAGTCCAGGAAACCGAACCCCCGGAGTGGAGCGTGGCCTGCAAAGCGGCGTGTCCGTAGGTCAGCGGATTGAGCCGCATCAGCCAGCCGATGCCGCCCATCGCGCCGGAAACGGGAAAAAGCGCCCCCGACAAAAACCACATCGGCATGAGCAACAGATTCATAACGGCATGAAATCCCTGTGTCGATTCCATCGACCAGGCAATGATGAACCCCAGACCAGTGAGCGCAAACGAAAGCAGCAGGATGATGCCGATGGTCCAGCAGAGCGAGGCCAAAGTGTAGCTTACGCCAATCAACGGACCCAGGCTGAGAAAAAGCGAAGCTTGAATGGTTGCAAGACTCGTGCCGCCGAGAATTTTTCCCAGCACGATGCTCGCGCGGGAAACCGGAGAAACCAGCACCGATTGCAAAAATCCTTCCCGCCGATCTTCTATGACGGAGATCGTCGAAAAAATCGCGGTGAACAGGACGATCATCAGGATCGTTCCGGGGAAAAAATAGGCGATATACCCCGACGTCGGCACCGCACCGTCGCCGGTGAAACTTCGGCCCATGCCCAGACCGATGAAAAGCCAGAAGACGATCGGCGTGGCGAATGCGCCGACCAGGCGCGATCGCTGTCGCACGAAGCGCACGAGTTCGCGTCGCGCCATCGACAGCGCCGGAAGAAAAACACCGGGCGGGCGGGTGACCATTCCCGTCGCAGCAGTATCGCCAGCGTAGTCCATGATCCGATTGTATAGCCGACCGCCAGGGCCGACGCGACTGGACGAGCAGCGTTGCGAGAGATTTGAAATGCTAAGGGACCGGAAATGGGGCGCTGGCAGGGCAGTCGCCTTGCTTCCAGGCTTCGACAAGATCGACACGATGCGACATTGCAAAGCTACCGGTTTGACGATCCGCGCCTGAAGGTTATCATCCCCGCACACGAGTCCTGAGGCATGACCCAGTCGGCAGCATCTCCAGCAGCATCCTCGGCGTCGGGCACCGGGCAGACTCCCAAGTCCGGCGGGCGCGAGCAATTTACCGCCGAAGAACTGGCGATCATTTTTTCCCATTTCGATATTGGCATCATCGATTCAATCGTGGAATTTCCCCGAGGATCACGCAAAGCACCCAAGTTGCTGATCGTATCCGAACAGGGGAAATTCCTGCTGAAGCGACGGGCACGCGGCAAGGACGATCCTTATAAAGTGGCGTTCTGCCATGCCCTTCAGCTTTATCTGGCCAGCAAGCAGTTTCCATTGCCCCATCTGATCGGGACGAAAAAAGACAATAACTCGATGCTCCAGTGGCGCAACGGCGTCTACGAATTATTCGAATATATCCCCGGCCAACCCTATCCGCAGACGCTTGAAGCGACATTCGATTCAGGGCGAATTCAGGCGCTCTATCATAAGCTGCTTGAAGGCTTCAAGAGCGAATGGCGTCCGCCGACGGGCAGTTATCATATGGCGCCAAGCGTCGAGCATGGCCTGCGATCAATCCCCGCGACGCTGTCGGGTGGGGGGGCGGTTGATCAGGAGCTGGTCACGCTTCTCGATTTTCTCCTGGAGAGCTATCAACACGCCGCCGAGATGGCGGAGAAGCAGGGGATGCCCGATTGGCCGCTGCAAATCTGCCATGCCGACTGGCACCCGGGCAACATGCTGTTTCGGGAAAATCGGGTGGTGGCGGTGATCGATTATGATTCGTCGCGATTGCTGCACCGTATCGTGGATACCGCCAACGGATGCCTGCAATTCAGCATTCTTGGTGGCGATGAAAATGTTTCAAAATGGCCGGAATATCTCGACGAAAGCCGCTTCAAACGCTTTCTGCGCGGCTACGATGAGGTGATGCTGTTGAGCCAGGGTGAGATACGCACCATTCCCTGGCTGATGATTGAAGCATTGATCGCCGAGGCCGTCTTTCCGATCGCCGCGACGGGAAATTTCGGTCGGATGGAAGGGCTTGCCTTTTTGCAGATGGTTCAACGCAAGGTGAAGTGGATTCAGCGATCGGCGGATCATTTGATTGAGCTGGCGGAAGGGTGATCGTATTTCCCGGACGTATTAGCGGCACAAATCGGAATTTACGTGAGACCAATAAATACGCCAATGATCGCGTCAGTTTTGGGAGGTCACGTTCCGACAAATGCTGCGTACATTGCCCGTATGCGTGCATCATTTCGGCATATTGTTGCCCTTAGTTTCATCTCGATGCTATTGATTGCTCACCGCGCCACTGCCGAGACGGTGACGACCGCCCCTTCATCCTCTCAGGGCGTCAACATTTTGTTTGAGCAGCTTGCCCACGCCGATGCCGCCACGCGAGAGAACGCCCGGCAAAAGCTCCTCCAACTTTCCTCCGAGCAGCTTCCTGAAGTGCTGGCCGCCCTCAAACACCACGCGCCTCTGCTCCCGGCCCAGTTGAGCGCGGTACGGGAAGTGGTGCCTCATCTTTTTCTGCGGGGCTTGAAGTATGAAGCAAGTGTCGACGCAGGATTTCTGGGCGTGAAGTTTGCGCAAAGTTATGACCCGCTTCAGCCGATCGTCGTGGAATCGCGCATCCCGGGATTCGTCGCATTCGCCCAGCTGCGCGATGGCGACATCATCCTGGGCACGGTTCATCAAGGCCGGGTCAGGCCGATGCGCATCAATGACAATCCGAGCTTTGCACAGATCATTCGGGCGAGCCCACCTGGGCAGGATTTGCAACTGGAGATTCAACGCGCCAATCGCGTCCTGCGCGTTACCTTGCGCATCGATGCGCGACCGATCATGCAAGGTGCGCCGGGCCTCGATCAAGAGGGCGTCGCGCTGACGGCAATCTGCAACGCGCGACTCCGAAAAGCTGAATTATTCTGGCGGGATCATGTCGCCCCGTTGCTTGCCAATGACCCGTCGTGATTGCAGCACTTCCTTGCCGAAATCCCTTTCCATTGTCGTCGGCGGATACATCGTCGGATATCCGATGGGAGGGATGACGTGGCATCATCTGAACTATCTCACCGGCCTGATCGAACTGGGGCATCGCGTGACGTTCCTGGAGGATGGTGCGTATCTGCCGCCTTTCGATCCAACGACGGGAGAATCGGGCGATGCCACTTATGGAATCCAACATCTCCGCGAAACCTTCGCTGCCTGCGACATCAACATCCCTTTCCACTATCGCTACGGCTCGGTGTCAGCGGGACTTTCAACAGATGAGATTCAAACAACCGTGCGCAACGCGGATATTTTCATTGCCGTGAGCGGCATCACGCCGGTGGAATGGTATCCGATCCCCAAACGCTCGCTGGTCATCGATACCGATCCCGTCTTCACGCAGTTGCGGATGGTTCATGATCCGGTCCTGAAAAGCTACTACGCATCCTTTTCGCACGTGGCGACATTCGGACGTTTGATCGGCGGCGATTCCTGCCCGCTGCCCACCCATGGCATTCATTGGATTCCCACGAATCAACCCATTTGCCTGACGCATTGGCCAGTTGTCCCATCGAGCTCCCGCAGTTTCACCACGATCGGCAAGTGGGAACACGCCATCGATCGCCACCTGGAATTTCAGGGAAAGTTGTACCGCAGCAGCAAGGGCGTCGAGTGGATGAAGCTGATTGATCTGCCAAGCCGTGTCCCGTGGCGGATGGAGCTGGGGATGGCGGGGATGCCACCGGTGACGCAGGCGGAATTTGCATCGCACGATTGGCATCTGGTCGACCCGCAATCGGCGTCAAAATCTTGCTCGGGATATCAAAAGTTCATTCAAAACTCCGCGGGCGAGTTCACCGTCGCCAAAGAAATTTACGCCGGCCTGCCCAGCGGCTGGTTCAGCGATCGCAGCGCCGCCTATCTGGCGTCGGGCCGACCCGTGGTCACCCAGGCGAGCGGATTCGACCAGTGGCTTCCCACCGGCCACGGATTGTTCAGCTTCGAGACGCTCGACCAAGCCGCAATCGCACTGGAAAGGATCGATCGCGATTACCCCGCCCACGCAACTGCTGCACGGCAAATCGCGGTCAAGCATTTTGATTCCAAGGTCATATTGAACGATCTGTTGGCCCGCGTGGGTTTGATCTAGCACGGCGGCTGGCAAAGTGCGTCGGGCCTACGTCAAGCCCGTTGAACACGCCCCACCTTCAACGTCCGATAATGCATGTTATGTTAAGTTCGACACTGGCCGCGTGAAATCAACTGTTTTCACCTGCAAAATGCTATTCTGCTCGCCAATGCGTTCGCCTAAACCATGGCTCGCCTACGTCATCGCAGTTGGTCTGCTGCTGTTTGGCGTGGAAATCTGGCTGACGATCGGCCACGGCTTCTGGGGCAACCTGCTCCAGCTTCGCGTCGCGGCCCTGATGCTCGCGTTGGTTTGTATTCCATGGGTCTATCGCAACGTTTCGCCGGTCATCGAATACGCAAGCGTTCCGTCTGCGAGCACGCGAGGCTGGGTCTCGCTCGGGATCGCAATCGGTGCGTCGGTTTATCTCTATTTCACGGCCATCGAACAAGGACGTCCGTTCCTGTTGACGTTCCACGATGAGTATCAA
>Ga0163154_10005934_pt1 | contig 15225 bp, 9 predicted proteins | sample OliLakLV19MP9P1_FD_148649 | JGI IMG/M metagenome (GOLD analysis project Ga0163154, IMG submission 148649) | Freshwater microbial mat bacterial communities from Lake Vanda, McMurdo Dry Valleys, Antarctica - Oligotrophic Lake LV.19.MP9.P1 | ecosystem: Environmental > Aquatic > Freshwater > Lake >... | reverse complement strand
GCCTCTGGGTCAAACGATCGCCCCTCGCGCTACCTGCTACGATCAATCAGGTTGCCCATAGCACAGCCGCCGTTTCATTATTGCCACCCGTTCCTTGATCGCTCCCATGTCTCCCTTAGATCGTCTGCCGCCGCCGCTGATCCCAGGACTTCAGCTCACCGCTCTTGCGCCCATGCAAGATGTCACCGATCTGTGGTTCATGAGCGTCATTGCCAACTATGGCAGTCCCGATTACTTCTTTACCGAATATTTCAGAGTTCATAGCAGTTCGAGTTTAGACAAACATACCCTTAGCTCCATTACCGAAAACGCGACCGGTCGCCCCATTTTTGCCCAGATGATTGGTGAGCATATTCCTGATTTGGTGCGGATCGCCCAGGCATTGAGCCACTACCCTGTAGCGGGCATTGACCTAAATCTGGGTTGCCCTGCCCCCCGCATCTACCGCAAGAATGTAGGAGGGGGTCTGCTGCGCGATCCGGCTCAGGTGAGTGCGATTTTGGGCGCGCTGCGGTCGGCAGTTGATGGACTGTTGACGGTGAAAATGCGGATTGGGTTTGACGATACGGCCAATTTTGATCAGCTGCTGGACGTGATTAATCAACATCAAATTGACCTGCTCAGCCTGCACGGGCGCACAGTCAAAGAAGGGTATCACAGCAGTGTCCATTACGATTTGATTGCCCATGCGGTGCAGCGGGTGCAGTGTCCAGTCTTGGCCAACGGCAATGTTACCTCGGCAGCATCAGCCGTCGCAGTACTCAACACCACCGGAGCGGCTGGGGTGATGGTGGGGCGGGCGGCCATTCGCAACCCCTGGATTTTTCAGCAAATTCGGCAATCGCTCAGCGGCCAACCGCTTACCGTCGTCACACTGGCAGATGTGCGGGGCTACATTGAACGGCTGCGACACCTGACCACTGGGGCAGCGGTGCCCGAGCGCGCCCGCGTCAGTTTCATGAAACGCTATCTCAACTTTATTGCTCAGGGCGTAGACGCGGCTGGCGCTTTCTTGCGAGACATGCGACTGGCTCAAACCGAAGCGGAGCTGTTTGGGGTGTGCGATCGCTACCTCTTACGCGAACCCGACCAACCCTTTGCGCCAGAGCCATACCCCGGTGTGGTAGCCCGCCCCAAGTGCGAAACAGCCCGCGCACTGGTAGCTAGCTAGACAGGCAGCAGCTGGCACTGGTTCCGTTGGGTAGGAAGCAAGCAAGCAAGAAAGCTTGCCGAACCAGGGATACGGAGAATTCGTTTCTCATCCGAAGTGACGAAATTCTGGGGTAAAAAAGCTGAATGCGTTGTTTTTGCGTTCAAGCCCGCTCTGATAGTGTTATGACCTATAATCCCATAGTCCTTGCCACGAAAGGGTTCTATTCTCCCTATGCAACGGAACCAGTGCCTAAAATCTACTACGGTAGAATGAGATCTAAGGCGTGATAATAAAAACAGGACGTTATGAGCCGCTGAAAGCAGGACAATGAGACAAGCGCCCAGAACAGCTGAAACTATCGCTGCGGAATACTTTCATCGTTAGGGTCATCCACATTGTCTCAACTCATGCTTTTAAGGCGCTGATATATTGGTAGCGTCAACTACCTAAATTTGATACATATCATACGTTTTGTCAGATCACTACCCAGTATGATTCGTAAGTTTGCTATTTAGCGGGAAATTAAATTTTATGAGTGGCAATGAATCACGCTTCCAAGCAATTTGTCAGATTACCGACCGAGAGATACTACCACCCAAGACGCCAAGCCGTTTGGAAGAAATGTGGGCAATTGACGTCTTTAGCCTGAATAAAATGCAGGCTTGTCTGCCCAAGGATGTCTTTAAAGCCATTAAGAAAACAGTTCAATCAGGTGGCAAACTAGATGTGTCGGTGGCGGGTGTTGTAGCTGCTGCGATGAAAGATTGGGCTATTTCCAAAGGGGCACTTTACTACGCCCACGTCTTTTATCCGATGACCAACATCACGGCAGAGAAGCATGATGGGTTTGTGTCGGTGCAAAGCGATGGCTCGGCCATCACAGAATTTACAGGCAAGGTATTGGTGCAGGGTGAGCCAGATGGTTCTTCATTCCCCAATGGTGGCATTCGCTCTACCTTTGAAGCGCGTGGCTACACCGCATGGGATGTGACCAGCCCTGCCTACATCATGCAAACTGATAACGGTGCAACCCTTTGTATCCCAACAGTTTTCATCTCTTGGACGGGTGAAGCGCTAGACAAGAAAACACCGCTGCTCCGATCAAATGCGGTGATGAACAAAGCGGCCACTCGGTTGCTAAAACTGTTAGGACATACCGATATCGCCACCGTCAACTCCAGCTGTGGCGCTGAGCAAGAATATTTCTTGGTTGATACTCACTTTGCCAACAGTCGCCCTGACTTGCTGTTGACAGGTAGAACGCTGTTTGGTAAGCCGGCAGCCAAGGGTCAACAGTTTGACGATCACTACTTTGGAGCAATTCCAGAGCGCGTTCAGGTCTTCATGCAAGACGTGGAAGAACGGATGTATCGGCTCGGGATTCCGGCCAAAACCCGTCATAACGAAGTGGCACCGGGTCAATTTGAACTTGCTCCTTTCTTTGAAGCCGCCAACGTGGCTAGCGATCACCAGCAGATGACGATGACCATTCTGAGAAATACAGCTAAGAAACATGGTTTTATCTGCCTGCTGCATGAAAAACCCTTTGCTGGCATCAATGGTTCTGGAAAGCATGTCAACTGGTCGGTCGGCAATGCTACCCAGGGCAACCTGCTCGATCCGGGCGATACTCCTCACGATAACCTGCAATTCTTGCTGTTCTGTGGAGCGATTATCCGTGGTGTTCATCTGTATGGCCCTCTGCTGCGGGCTGTCGTCGCATCGGCTAGTAACGATCACCGCTTGGGTGCCAACGAAGCTCCGCCTGCTATCATCTCGGTCTACCTGGGTTCACAGCTAGAAGATGTGTTCGAGCAAATTAAGCAAGGTGATGTCAAAAACTCTGCCCATGCCGGGGTGATGAACCTGGGCGTAGATACCTTGCCAGAGTTCCCCAAAGATCCGGGCGATCGCAACCGCACCTCGCCGTTTGCCTTTACCGGTAACCGATTTGAGTTTCGTGCAGTTGGCTCTAACCAAGCAGTCTCCGGCCCACTGGTAGCGATGAATACTATTCTGACGGATTCGCTAACCTGGGTTGCCGATAAGCTAGAAGCTGAGTTAGCCAAAGGCATTGGGTTGAATGATGCCGCTTTTGGCATTCTCAAAGAGGTAATGGAACAACACAGCGCAGTTGTCTTTGGTGGCAATGGCTATTCTGAAGAATGGCACAAGATGGCGGTAGAGGAACGCGGATTACTCAACCTGCCAACCACTGCGGACGCCCTGCCAACGCTGAAAGAAAAATACATTGAAGAACTGTTTGAAAGAACTGGTGTGCTATCAGCCACAGAACTGGAAAGCCGCTTTGAGGTGTATGCAGAACAGTATCTTCAGGTGATTGAAATGGAAGCCAAGCTCGTGATTAGCATGGCTAAAACGATGATTTACCCAGCGGCTTTCCGCTACTTGTCTGAACTGTCGGTCACAATTGCCAATTTGAAAGAAATTGGCATTGACCTGGAGAAAGAAAGTGCTGAGAAAGTGGCTGCACTGATCAAGTTGATGATGGATACCCTGAGCAAGCTAGATGCCGCCTTGAGTAAGCATGACTTTGGGTCGATTGAAGAACACATGCAGTATTCTGCAAAGACGCTGCGTCCAATGATGGACAAGGTTCGTGAATATGCTGATGCCTTAGAGGGCGAAGTGGCAGATGATTTGTGGCCGTTGCCCAAGTATCAGGAAATGTTGTTTATCAAGTAGCTGATGCGAACATTGGTGATGCGAACAGCATTGCGGCTCGGGTGGCCTAATCCCATTCGAGCAGTCTGATCAATTTAAACCCCCGCCTGCCTAAAGCAAGCGGGGTTTTTTAAGATTGCCCGCCTTGATCGTCTGTGGGGCTAGCTAGTGACGTCGGTATTTCTAGTAGCCGAGACCAACGGATAGGTGCAGTAGCGATCGCGGCCTGTTGCCTTAGCCTGGTAAAGCGCTTGATCGGCAGCAGAAATTAAGGCATCTGGTAAAAGCGGCAACGCTTGATGTGACTGCATACTGGCAATTCCCATACTGAGCGTCACCCAAGGACTGATTGCAGAATCGGGATGGGGTAATTGAAGCGCATGCAAACGAGAACGGAGCTTTTCTGCCACTTTTATCCCACCGTCAATCAACGTATTTGGCAAAATAATCGCAAACTCCTCACCTCCGTACCGGGCTGCTAGGTTACCAGAACGGTTGGCCGCACCACCAATGACACTAGCAATCTGACGTAAACACTCATCGCCCTTTTGATGTCCATAACCTTGGGCATCGTTATATAGTTTAAATGAATCTATATCGCATAAGATTAACGCCAACGATGACTGTTCTCTGAACATCCGACGCCACTCTTGTTCTAAATGATGATCGAACTGGCGTCGATTAGCGAGCTGAGTCAGGCCATCCACACTTGCCAACTCTTGAAATACTTGATTTGCTGATTCTAGCTGCTGCAACAGTTGGGATTGTTGGATCAACCGTCGTACCCGTTGCCGCAGGACTGCCCAATGAATGGGTTTTGTGACATAGTCGGTTGCCCCTGCGGCAAATGCTCGATCGACCGATGACTGATCGTCTAGACCCGTAATCATCAGCACGGGAGTATGGTCGGCGTTGGGCATCGTTTGTAGCTGGGCGCAACACTCAAACCCATCCATAATCGGCATGACCCCGTCTACAAGCACCATGTCTGGATGGAGGCGTTGGTAGGCATCTATCCCTTCTTTACCATTACTAGCTTCAGCAATTTGATAGTTTTCATGTTCTAAAAACCGACGAATTTGCATGCGTGTAATGGGGTCATCGTCAATTAATAAAATTAGAGGTGGCCGATGGGGACGAGCTGAAAGTGCTTCGTTTGGATAGTTGGATAAGATTGCAGAAAGTCTATGCATAATGAACGAGACCTATCGTCTAAAGAAATTGCTGCACGCTGGCAACTGGTATGTTATGAGCCACCGCTAGAGATGAAAAACATTTATTGTCATAGAATTCCCAATTACTGGCGATCGCTCTCTATGGCTAGACAGGCGCAAGCCAAGCTGATTCATCGTTCATCTTTGCGGTTTTGGCATTGCCATACAGCTTTGCGCAACCCAACGCATTTACTGTGAATGGATTGAGTCCCCAAAAACTTATCGCTTGATCAAACGTGCCACTGATCTGAAGCGGAGTCTCTGGCTCTGAAGGGAAGCCCCAACTTTTGAACTGGGCTTGGAGATATCGAACATCTTGATTTCGATCGCCCAAATGCAGGGTTCGTGTGAACCCGTAAGAGAGGCCGAAGCCCTCATTCTATCGTTAGCGCTCTAAAACTGTCTGGAGTATGGAGATATGAGCCGTCCATTACACTGTGCGTCCTACCTAGCCTCAAGCTGGTTTGGATTCTATGAAGCGATCGCCCAGTTCCTTCAGCGGGTATTAGAAACAGACACAGACATTGTCCAGCGACCATGTGATCCACTGGATGATTCGCTGCTGCTAAACGATACATTCGACATAATTTTATTGTGTGAATTACCGTTCATCCGGCATTGTCAGCAGTATCCGACTCAGCTTCAGCCGATTGCTGCGCCAGTTATACAGGCCGTGCACTATGGCGATCGCCCGTCTATTTTTCCGATGTAATTGTATCAGCCAATAGCAATATCACCAGCATTTGTCAGCTCGCTCAAAAATCCTTTTGCTATAACGATCCAGGCTCCAATAGCGGCCATCACATGGTGCGGCACTTTTGCAGCAGCAGGGATTACCGCTGTTGTTTTGGGTCAGGTGGTGCAGTCGGGCGCACACCAAACCTCAATTGAATGGATTGTCGATGGCCTAGCTGATTGGGTTGCAATCGACAGTACAGTCTTGGAACGGGCGCTGCAACTCAACTCCGATTTAGCGACAAAAATGCGGGTGATTGCCGGGATTGGCCCCAGTTCTATGCCGCCACTGGTAGCTGCTCAACACTTGGCACATAGTGTTATGACCTATAATCCCATAGTCCTTGCCATGAAAGGGTTCTATCCTCCCCATGTAACGGAACCAGCGCCAACCCGATTGGTTACTATGGCTCTCCTCGTCAACATCAAACTGACGGCGCTAGAGCTGCTTGATTAAGGCAACAATATCTCGCGTTTCTTTGTGGAACAACGCTTCAACATGAGCGCTTCTAGATAGCTTGGCCTCTTCTCGGCTGCTGAATGGGCCAAGGCAATACGTTTGCTGAGGAACAAACGTGCAGATTTCTACCCACCAGGATAATACCGATTGCTGTGGCGACAATGAATTCATATAGAGATACCTCTAGTTGCTTAAACCTGAATTTAAAGCGAGCAAACTTGCAAGATTTTTGTTGACCAGAAATACAAAAGAGAACGTGTTATTCCAAATTCTGTTTGATCTTCTTTGCAGATGCGTAGAGTTGTAGGTTGGTCGGCTCTACATCTACGACAAACGAAATGACAAATAGATGCATCTGATGATTCAATTACTACTTTGACACAGCTTACAAAATTGTAAAATCTACCAATTGATAGAGATCAGGCATAGCCCTAGCTAAGACGCACTAAAATGTGTATTTGACTTCACTAATTTATACATTTTTTTACAAATCCGAACCGAATCACGTGCCTGAATGAAGGTGGTTTCTCAGTATTCAGCTCTCTATTCCTGTACAGAACTTTAAGGTAATACCAATTTAATTTTTATTTGTAACAGATGCTACGGTAAAGGCAATGCATGCCTTTAAAGACATGAATTGTCACACATTCTATCTAAACCAAGATAACCAACGCGATCGCCATCCCAATTAATCTCAAGCCTTCAATCCCTGCTGCATGAAGCCTTAAGTCTACTCTAAAGGTAGAGTCACAATAGCCAGGTTTGTTATAGAGTGCGCTTATCTAGTCAGCACTAACGCCACTATTAGAGGGTGCTATTCTCTCCGTTTCCTGCTTACGGTGGACGCCTTTTAGACGCCATTAACCATAGAACTGTTGCCATACATAAACAGCCAGTGGTTCACGCATGATCCGCCCTTAACCGCTTCACCAATCCCACCTCATCATTCTGCGGTTTCAGTATCGTCTGACCGCTATTCCTATGCATAAACTGATTCAGGCCGTCTTAAACAGCGATGAGAAAAAGGCTCTACATCAGCTAATTGACGCGTTGAGCGCCTCTGGCAAGCGCTACTTTCTGCGGAACGAGATCCTCCAGACGTTTGCTGACTATCGCCATCAGCTGTCGCAGCCCGGTCATGCTTACCACAGCTCTTCGTTAAGCCAGTTGATGAACTACACCCATGAAATCATTTTGGATCAAGACAGCATTTGGTTAGTGCTGCGTCCCTGGATTGCCAGCCAGCAGATCTGGCGGCTCACCTCAGATCTTTCTAGCAGCTCGCAGATGACGCTTCAGGCGCTGCTTGATGTGCGCGATCGCCAGGTTAATCGCTACCAGCCCCACATCCTTACCATCGACTTCCAGCCGTTCTATCAAGGGTCGCCGCTGATTGATGACCCTAGAAATATTGGTCAGGGGCTAGCGTTTCTCAACCGCTACCTGTGCAACAAGCTACTAACCGAATTCAACTACTGGTTAGAAGCCTTGTTTGACGCCCTGCATGTGCTCGAACAGAACGGGATGCAGCTATTGATTAACGATCGGATTCAGTCTGGCGTTGAGCTATCGCAACAGGTGAAGCACGCCCTTAAGTTTTTAGCTGAGTATGCCGCAGACCAGCCCTATGAAAAAGTTCATCTTGAACTGCAAGCCCTTGGGTTTGAACCGGGTTGGGGCAATACGGTGGCTCGGACTCGCGAAACCCTGGAACTGCTAAATCGCCTGGTTGATGATCCTGAACCTGCTATTTTGGCCGCCTTTGTTGCCCGCGTTCCTGCTGTCTTTCGAGTAGTGCTAATTTCCATTCATGGCTGGGTCGGTCAAGAAAGCGTATTGGGACGCCCAGAAACCCGGAGTCAAGTTGCCTATGTATTGGAACAAGCGCGGAGTCTAGAAAACCAACTCCGCGCAGATATTCAGCAGTCGGGTCTAGACTTGCTGGGTATCCATCCTCAAGTGATCATTCTGACACGCCTGATTCCCAACTGTACAGGAACGCAATGCGATCTGCGCTGGGAGAAACTGGATGGCACAGACCATGCCTGGATTCTACGCGTACCGTTCCAAGACTTTAATCCAGTCGTGACGCAGAACTGGATTTCTAAGTTTGAGATTTGGCCCTATCTGGAAAGCTTTGCGGTAGATGCAGAAAGAGAACTGCTGGTGAAACTGGGCGCAAGACCTAATTTAATCATTGGCAACTACAGTGATGGCAACCTGGTCGCGTCTCTGCTAGCACGACGGCTGAATGCCATCCAGTGCAACATTGCGCATTCGTTGGAAAAACCGAAATACTTATTCAGCAACTTGAATTGGCAAGATTTGGAGGCGCAATATCACTTTTCCGCCCAGTTTACGGCTGATCTAATCAGCATGAATGCCGCTGACTTTATCATCACGTCGTCTTACCAAGAAATTATGGGCACACCGGAAAGTATCGGTCAGTATGAGTCTTATAAATGCTTTACGATGCCCAATCTCTACCATGTGACTGACGGCATTGACCTGTTTAGCCCCAAGTTCAACCGCGTGCCGCCCGGTGTGGATGAAACTCTATTTTTTCCGTATCACCAGATTCAGCAACAGGCGGCTGAAGGGCAAGATCGAGCAGAGCCAGATCAAGCAGAGCCAGATATAGAAGGCCGTGCCCGTGTTCAATCGCTGCTGTTTGAGCAGGAAAATGCGCACGCTTTGGGCCATCTAGATCAGCCCGAAAAACGCCCAATCCTGGCCGTTGCACCCATTAATCCAATTAAGAATCTGACCGGGCTGGTGGAGTGTTTTGGCCGTAGCCCAGAATTGCAGGCGCACTGCAATCTGATTCTGTTGACTAATGCCTTGGATGTGGCAGATAGTATGAACTCCGATGAAGCCAGGGAGATTGCCAAACTGCACGCCCTAATTGACCAATATGGCCTGCACGGACACATTCGCTGGTTGGGTGTGCGGCTGCCCACTCGCGATTTGGGAGCAGCCTATCGGGCGATCGCCGAGCGCCAGGGAATTTTTGTTCACTTTGCCCAATTTGAAGCATTCGGACGCACCATCCTCGAAGCGATGATCTCTGGATTACCCACCTTTGCCACTCAGTTTGGGGGGTGCCTAGAAATTATCCAGGACGGCATCAACGGCTTTCATATTAACCCTACCGACTTAGACGGTACCGCTGAAAAAATCCTCCACTTTCTGCATCAGTGTCAGACCCAGCCCGCGTGCTGGCACGAGATTTCTGAGCGCGCCATTCAACACATTCAAGAGCAATATAACTGGCCAGTTCATACCCAACAAGTCTTAGTGCTGACAAAGATTTATAGTTTCTGGAACTACATTGATTCGGATAGCCGCAACGCCCTTAAAGGGTACTTAGAAGCCCTGTTCTATCTCCTCTACAAACCCAGAGCCGAGCAGATTTTAGCAGAACATATGCAGCGGTGATCTGACGCGTCCTTAACTCCCCATTCCTCACCTCAATGAACACGCCACACTCCCACAATTTAATCTACACAGACTGGATGCTGATAGAGCCTCAGTTTGATCCAGAGCAACTGCACGCCAGAGAAACTTTATTTACGATTGGCAACGGCTATTTAGGCACACGGGGCAGCTTTGAGGAGGGCTACCCCCATGCGGCCCCAGCGACCTTAGTGCATGGCGTCTATGACGATGTCCCTGTCGTTTATACGGAGCTGGCTAATTGTCCTGACTGGCTGTCATTGGTCGTGATCGTCAACGGTGAGCGGTTTCGGCTCGATCGCGGCGAAATTATCCACTACGAACGGCAGCTTGACTTACGTCACGGCATCCTCAGTCGATCGGTGCGCTGGCGTAGCCCCATTGGCCATACGTTAGATTTACGATTTGAACGCTTTGCCAGCGTGGCCGATCCGCATGTGTTGGGGCTGCGCTGCCAGATCACGCCGATCGATTTTGAGGGCGCGTTGACGCAGCTTTTTCCTTGGGAAATCGAAGTACAATCTAGCATCAATGGCTATCCCCAGAATCAAGGGTTTGACCACTGGGAACGGCTTGATCAGGGCAAAACCGATCAGGATACTGTGCCGGGAATTTGGCTCCAGCTTCGCACCCGCAGTTCTCGCATCGAGCTGGCCATGGCAACCCAACTGTCAGTCAGTCTGTTGCCGGGAGCTAGCGGTGAGGACAGCCGCTGTGCCACCGACAACGGCATCCATGCCTCATTCGATCCGTCATTGCAGGTGACCAATACTCCCGGCTATCCCACCTTGACGGCTACCTTGATGGCGACACCGGGGCAGACCATCTGCGTGGAAAAAGTTGTGACGGTGTTTACCTCTCAGGAGACGGAGTTACCCGTACAGGCAGCTCAGGCCAAACTAGCTGACTTACCAGCCTATGCGGTGCTGTTTGACGCCCATCAACAGGCATGGAATGGCGTTTGGCAGGATAGCGATATCGAGATTGGGGGGCATAGCAAAGCGCAGTTGGCAGTGCGCTACAACCTGTTTCAACTCTTGATCGGTGCCTCCCCCCACAACACTCAAGTCAGCGTTCCGGCCAAAACGCTATCGGGATTGGGCTACCGGGGCCATGTGTTTTGGGACACAGAGATTTTTATCTTGCCCTTTTTTACCTTGACGCAGCCTGCGATCGCCCGCAATTTGCTGACCTACCGCTATCACACCCTGAATGGAGCGCGGCGCAAAGCCAATCATGGTGGTTATAAAGGAGCCATGTTTGCCTGGGAAAGCGCGGCGACTGGCGATGAGGTGACGCCCCGCTGGTCAATGCCGAACGATCCCTATGCGGAAGATGTGCGAATCTGGTGCCGCGATCGCGAAATTCATATTAGTGCCGACATTGCCTATGCCGTTTGGCAATACTGGCAGGCCACAGGCGACGACATCTGGCTGCGCGACTACGGAGCCGAAATCATCCTGGACACTGCAATCTTTTGGATGAGTCGGATGGAGTGGAATGCGCGACAAGAACGCTATGAATTGTGCGGAGTGATTGGAGCCGATGAATACCACGAGCAGGTGAATAACAACACGTTCACCAATCGGATGGTGCAGTGGCATCTGGAAAAGGCGGTTGCCGTCTATGAATGGTTACAGCGCCAGTTTCCCGATGGCGCGGCTGAACTGGCACAACGGCTGCAATTGACGCCCGAGCGCCGGATGCGCTGGCAGGCCATGATTGCGCAGATCTACATCCCGTACGATGCAGAAACAGGGCTGATCGAGCAATTCGAGGGGTTTTTCCAGCTCAAAGATATTGACCTTAGCGCCCACGAACCGCGCACGCAATCGATTCAAGCGGTTCTGGGCATTGACGCAACCAATCAGCGGCAGGTGCTCAAGCAGCCCGACGTGCTGATGCTGCTCTACTTGATGCGCGGCACCCAAGAATTTCCCTATCGTTATGATGTGCTGCAAACGAACTGGAACTACTACGCTCCCCGCACAGACATCACCTACGGCTCATCTCTAGGTCCCGCCATTCATGCCATTCTCGCCGCCGACCTCGGAGCAGCAGATCCCTATGATCAGTTTATGCAGGCCGCCCTAGTTGATCTAGAAGATACGCGCGGCAACACAGGCGACGGGATTCATGCGGCTTCAGCAGGTGGGGTCTGGCAGGCTGTAGTGTTCGGCTTTGGCGGCATTCAACTGAAGGAGAGTGGTCCGGTGGCAACGCCCCATCTGCCGCCCACTTGGACTCGGCTCAAATTCAAACTCCACTGGCGCGGCACCTGGCACAGCTTCGACCTATCACCTTCAGGGTCTCCATCACCTGACATGCCATCACCTGACATCCAGGGTTTCATCTTTGATTTGGATGGGGTGTTAACAGATACGGCTGAGCTGCACTACCGGGCATGGCAACGACTGGCAGACGAAGAGAAGCTGCCCTTCGGTAGGCAGGCCAATGAGGCGCTGCGGGGAGTATCTCGGCGAGAATCGCTGCTGCTAATAGTGGGCAAGCAGCCATACTCGCAAGCCGCACTTCAGGAGATGATGGATCGCAAAAACCGCTACTATGTCGCCTCGATTCAAACCATCACCCCCAAAGATGTGTTGCCGGGAGTGCTTCAACTACTAGACGAACTCAGGCAAGCAAGCATTAAAATCGGGATTGGCTCTGCTAGCAAAAATGCCCGCACGGTGATCGAAAAACTAGGAATTGCCGATCGCGTGGATGCGATCGCCGATGGCAATAGCGTTGAACATCCCAAGCCAGCTCCTGATCTGTTTCTCCATGCCGCTGCTCAGTTAGGACTTGACCCCGCCCACTGTGTGGTAGTTGAAGATGCCCCCGCTGGCATTGCCGCCGCGATCGCCGCTGGGATGTGGGCGATTGGACTCAACCCTAGTGTTGACATCGCATCTGCTGCGGAGAATCGTTTTGCAGCGGCTCATGTTGTTCTACCAAGCCTCAAGGGCGTTGGTCTCAGCGATCTACAAACCAAATTAGGCAGCAGCCTAGAGACAAGTCGCGAGAACCAAGTTAAAAGATAAGTCTTGGACAATCTTCTGAACACTTCTACCAATTTAATCTAGAAAATGCGACACATCCTAACTGGGCATGGCAGTGCCATGTCCCTACCCTGTCAAATTATTGAAGAAAAACGTCAGGCAGCATCGCCGTTTATACTGAATCAGGTAACGGTACAAAGTTTTTCATTCAAATTGCGATCCAACCGGGTAAACGAATCTGACGATCTGAGCCAGCGCGACCATGCGAACTCTCACACTGCCCTCTGGACAAACTATTCCCATCCTCGGCATGGGCACCTGGCAAATGGGCGAAAACCCTAAGCATCGCCAACGTGAAATTGATGCCCTGCGGCGCGGATTCGAGTTGGGGCTTTCGCTGATTGACACAGCCGAAATGTATGGGGAAGGCGGCGCAGAGGAGGTGATTGGGCAAGCCTTGCTCTCAGGGAAAGCGGACGCCAACCGACGTTCAGACCTGTTTCTAGTCAGCAAAGTCTATCCCCACAACGCCTCCAAACGAGGGGCGATCGCGGCTTGTGAACGCAGCTTAAAGCGTTTAAACACAGATTACCTTGACCTCTACTTGCTGCACTGGCGCAGTTCAATTCCCTTGGCAGAGACGCTGGACGCCTTTCAAACCCTGCAACAATCTGGCAAAATTCGCAGCTACGGCGTCAGCAATTTTGCTGTTAAAGATATGGAAGCCGCAATTCACCAGCCGGGTGGCTCTGGCATCACAACCAACCAAGTGCTCTACAACTTAATGCGACGGGGGATTGAATGGGATTTACTGCCCTGGTGTCGGCAACACCAGATGCCGATCATGGCATATTCCCCAATTGAACAAGGGCGGTTGCTAACTCACCCAATCCTCAAGGCCATGGCTCAATCGCGCAACGTGACGGCAGCTCAAGTCGCGATCGCCTGGTTATTGCATCAAGACCATGTAATTGTGATTCCCAAATCTAGTCGGATTGACCATGTAGAGCAGAATCGCGCTGCCCTCGACCTGCAATTGAGTGGTGATGAGTTAAACAGGCTCAATGCTGCGTTCTCATCACCCACTCAGCCAACGCCGTTGGAGATGCTATAGCGGCACACAGGTTGTTTGATCCGCGATCCTAAATAAAGTAGCTAGCCACAGGTAATGATCCGGCGGTCGCATGGGCGGGGATAAAGCTCATCTTAGTCAGGTCAATCACCAGGTCGCGGTTGCCAGCGAAGCCCCTAACTGTGTCGTTGACCGCCAGATAGGTACGTTTTTGCCACGTCAGGAAAACGGCTTCGTTGGCAGCTAGAGCCTGTTTACCCACAGTTTGCCGATTCTTATCTGTATAAGCAGCCGCGATCGCCGCCTTCAATGTAGAACCCATCACTACCCCAGCGTGGAATAAAGCCGTCGGTAGATTTGCTGTCGCCAGGTTGAGGTCATAGTCAAGCTTAATGCGATCGCCATGGCCAGCATTGAAATCAGTGATTTGATCGGGTGCACTCAGGCGAGATGCTGCAAACGCCGCCTGTTTAGAACTACCTTGGTAGGCAAAGCGATCGGCCCCCGCGCCGCCTGTCAGCGTATCAGCAGCCAAGCCTCCCGTCAGCCAATCCTTACCCGCTAAGGCCGAGATGGTGTCGCGACCCGTAGTTCCCGATAGCGAATCATTCCCTGCCGTTCCCAAAATCACTCCAGATGTAGGCGGTGGAGTTACGCTGCCGTTAAACTCAAACGCGCCCACATCCACGCCATTAAGCCGCTGCACACCCAACTGATCCGTGGTTGGGGCACCTGTGCTAACGCCCGTGTTAATCGCCAGACTGTTGGCCAGCAGTGGATGAAACGGCAAGAAACTAGAGCCGTTGGTTTGCAAGGCACCGAGGCGCGGATCGGCAATTTGAATCCCGCCCGTTGCCAAATTGTCGTTAAACCGATTGGACTGATTGCTCAAAAACCCAGGAAACTGAATATTGCCGCCGCCATTAGTCAGTTCACGGCTGGTCTGCTGGCGAATCTTCCAGTCATTGCCACCGTTGGCGGCCGAGTTGTTAAAGAAAATGCTGTTGCGCACCGTCACCGGATCATTGCCAGCATGGATGCCGCCGCCCACCCACCCGGCAGAATTAAAGGCAATCGTGCTGTTGGTGATGGTGGCTGGTCCCAGCAACACCATACCGCCGCCCAGTTTGTCGTAGCTCGTACCCGTGGCGCGGTTAGTCGAGAAGGTGCTATTCACAATCGTGGTCGGGACTTTCATCATCCACAGCCCGCCACCCTGGTTAGTCGCAGAGTTGTTGACGAACGCAGAGTTTTGAATCACCAATCCTCGGTTCAATTCATTACTGATCACCACCAAAGCGCCCCCATTGCCAGCGTTACCACCAGCCAACGGATTGACCTGGTTATCTTTGAATAAACTGCCGCTGATCAAGATATTGTCTTGCTTGCCCGTGTAAAGGTAGGCAGCACCACCTTCAGCTAGCCCTTTGTTGCCCTCAAACCGAGTC
>Ga0163154_10005932_pt1 | contig 15228 bp, 9 predicted proteins | sample OliLakLV19MP9P1_FD_148649 | JGI IMG/M metagenome (GOLD analysis project Ga0163154, IMG submission 148649) | Freshwater microbial mat bacterial communities from Lake Vanda, McMurdo Dry Valleys, Antarctica - Oligotrophic Lake LV.19.MP9.P1 | ecosystem: Environmental > Aquatic > Freshwater > Lake >... | reverse complement strand
GGCCATATCCCGCTGCTACACGCGCCGGGGATCGCCTTCAGCGGCTCGCGTAACGTCTCGGAGCGCGGCTTATCTGCGGCGGCGGCACTGGCGGAACAATCGGCGACTCAAGGTTTGACGGTGATTTCTGGTCACGCCAAAGGTGTAGACCAAACAGCCCATCACGCGGCGCTGGAATCAGGCGGGGCGACGGTTTTCATCCCTTCTGAGGGGGCTTTGCGCTTCCGATTACGCGCTGATTTACGCCGCTTGGCGGATGAAAAACCACAGGCATGGGTCATCGCCACCCAATATGCGCCGATGGACGGTTGGCATGTCGGGAACGCCATGCAACGCAACCGAACGCTGATTGGCTTGAGCAAGGCGTTGTTCATCATCGAAGCCGGTTTAGACGGAGGGACATGGGATGCCTCGCTAGAGGCCGAACGCCTGCGCCACCCGCTTTATATCTTGCATGACCCCGACCCCGCCAGTGGCAATGCCGCCATCCTCCAACGGGGCAAAGCCCGCTCAATCATCACATCGGGCGGCATCCCGCAATTCCCAGACCTCTCTGACTCGCCGCCTGATGACACCCATCATCAGCTACAGTTGCTGTGACCTAGCTAGATGATGAGCGCCGCAGACTCTACACAACGCGCACGGGCGATTTTGCGCGGAATCTTGGGCGATGAGGCGCGTTTTCATGCCGGTCAATTAGAGGCCATCCTCGCCTGTATCCAACCCGGCGGCCACACTTTAGTCGTACAACGCACCGGCTGGGGCAAGAGCTTGGTCTACTTCATCGCCGCCCGCCTGATAAGCGAGTACAGGCGCGGCATGACGCTCTTAATCAGCCCACTACTCTCGCTGATGCGGAATCAGCTTCAGGCGGCTGACCGTGCTGGTGTGCGCGCCGAGGTCATCCATAGCGCCAACGGCGACGAGCATAAGCGGATTTTCGCGGCGGTGTTGGCCGGTCAGGTCGATTTGCTGATGGTCGCGCCAGAGCGCCTCGAAAATAAGGCATTCATGACCCAGTTATGGGAGCCATATCTATCCCGCGCCTGTGCCTTGCTGGTGATTGATGAGGCGCATTGTATTTCAGATTGGGGACATGATTTCCGCCTATCGTATTGGCGAATCCGCACGCTGGTCGGGCAATTACCGCCCACCGCCTCGGTCTTGGGGACGACAGCGACGGCCAGTCGGCGCGTCATGACCGATGTTCAGGCCGTCCTCGGCGTCGAGATGCGCGTGATTCGCGGGCCGTTGGCGCGTGAGAGCTTGCAATTGTTCACCTTGCGCGAGCCGATGAGCGCCGCCCAACGGTTGGCGATGTTGCACCAAATCCTCACCCGCAAAACCGGTAGCGGGATCATCTACTGCCTGACGACTCACGACTGTGAACGGGTGGCGGCATGGTTGAAAGGGCGCGGTCACGCGGTTGAAGCGTATTACGCCAATGTCGATTCTGATGTGCGGATTGACCTCGAACAACGCTTGCTCAATAACGAGGTCAAGGCGTTGGTCGCCAGCGTAGCGCTAGGCATGGGATTCGATAAGCCCGACCTCGCCTTTGTCGTCCATTACCAGATGCCGGGGTCGATTGTCGCCTATTATCAACAAGTCGGGCGGGCGGGGCGCGGCCTAGAGAACGCACTCATCTTATTGATGCACGGCTACGAAGATGATGACATCAATACCTATTTTATCGACACGGCTTTCCCTAAACAGGCGCATGTCCGGGCGGTGGTCAAACGATTGCGCGTCCAGCCCATGATAGCGCTCAATGAGTTGCTGCGCCGCGTGAACGCCCCACGCGATAAGGCGCTCAAGGTGCTGTCGCATCTGGAACTCAACGGCCTAATTGAGCGCAATGACCAAGAAATTAGGCTGCTTGACCTCAAAGCGCGGGCGCGTTTTCGGCATTGGAAACAGGTCAAACAACGGCGCATAGAAGAATATGGACAGATGAAGCGCTATCTGCAAGCCGAAACCTGCCTGATGCGATTCATCACCGAAGCCCTCGATGATTACAACGCCCCGGCACGGTGCGGGCGGTGTCAGGTGTGCTTAGAACGCGCTCCCCGTTTCGACCCAGCCACCACCGCGCTCATCCCTCTGGCAGAAGAATTTCTACGCCCGCAACGCCCACTGTTATTTGAACTGCATCAGCGCAGGCCATCGGGCAAGGATTTTGAGGGCGCACATGTCATCCCCAAGCAACGTTTTAGCGGCATGTCGCTGACCCAGTATAACGAGCCGCCATTTGGCCGGATGGTATACGAGGGAAAATACACCGATAATCAATTCGCGTTGACGCTGGTTTACCAGTCGGCACGCTGGATACTGGACTTCGCCAACGAATTTTGGGGAGTCATGCCCGCTTGGGTGACGGCCATCCCATCACGGCGTCACCCCTTCCTCGTGCCGGATTTTGCGCGACGTTTGGCGGAGGCATTGAATATCCCCTATCTGCCGACATTGGCGAAAATGGAAGATGTCCCGCAACAAAAATTGATGGAGACCAGTGGCTACCAGTTGCGTAATGTGATGCGCTCGGTCAGCGTGGACGGTGATGTGCCGAAAACGCCGGGATTATTGATAGATGACATCGCTGATTCGCGCTGGACACTGACCTATTGCGCGGCATTGTTAGAGGCTGAGGGTTGCCCCGCCGTCTTACCCTTTGCGCTCGCCCTTGCTGTGCGATAATGCAGCCGGTTTTTCTCTGCGTCTCTGTGATTAAAGGTGCTTTTAGGGGGTGAGGGTTGCAGAAAAATCGTTATCTGATATTGGCCGTTCTCGCGTTGCTCATAGCAGCAGCGATGCGGATTCTGGGCGCGGGGCATACCCCGTTTTGGTCGGATGAGGCGTGGAATCTATGGGTCGTCCAATCGGATTTCCATACCGATGTCGCCCGCCTCGCCGCCAACCATCACCCCCCGGCTTATTTCTGGACGTTGGATGCATGGCGTCACATCGCGGGTGAGTCCAAAATCGCGCTGAGTTTCATCGCCATCGCCGCCGGAATGTTGACCACCGCCGTCGTCATCCGCGCCGGAAAAGACTCATTGGGGGTATTTGGCGCACTCGCGGCTGGCTTAATTTTCGCCACCTTCGAGCAATCGGTCTATTACGGCCAATCCATCCGCCACTACAGCTTTTTGCTGCTGGGCGCGGCGCTCACGCTCTGGCTGTTGAATCGCGCCCTACGCCGCCCGACATGGCCGCGATTCATCGCCTATGGGGTATCGGTGGCCTTCACCGCTTATTCGCTGTATATCGGCGTGTTTATCGTGGTGCTACAAGCCTTTGCCGGATTTTTCCTCTGGCGTGGGGCGCGGCGCGATAAGCTGAAATTATTGGCGGCTTATGGCTTGGCGCTGCTGTTGTTCGCGCCGTGGCTGGTGGTCGGGATTGGCGGGGCGTTGAGCAAGATTCAGCGCGGCGCGATCACAGGGTATCTGAACAGCATCCCAACCACCCCCAGTGGACTCCAAACCATGTTAGAGATTATATTGGGCGGTCAGGCGGCGCTCGGTTTAGGACTGATTCTTTTAGTGATGCGTGATGCGTTGAAAGTGATGCGTAAAAACGTCACTACATGGGCAACCATTATGCGAGGCGGACACGGCACTGCCGTGTCCCTACAAGCCACCGAAAATTTACCTCATCACGCATCACGCATCACTCATCACTTAGCCTTGCTGTGTTCCGTCGGAGTGTTCGCGCTGATGGCCGTCATCAATCTGCGGCTTGGGATCATTTCGGAGCGCACGCTGGCGATGCTTGCGCCCGCCGTGGCGCTAACGCTGGGCGCGGGATTGACTGCTCTACCATCCCCGGCGCGGAAATGGCTATTGGGTAGCCTGATTGTATGGGTCGTCCTCACGCCACAGGGGATTTTGCCGCGCCTGAACAGTGACACCATCGCGCAAGCGGTGGCGGACGGTTATTCCCCCGGCGACCTCGTGATTCTGGAAACCGGATTCGATGATGCGGCCTTCGGCTATCAATTGGAGCGCACACTGCCAGTCGTCGATTTGCGCGTTTTCCGGTCTTATTATGAGTACGACTTCTCGGATGACAATTCGATGATGGCCGCGCTGGACGCGCAAATCGCGCTCAGTGAGCGAGTCTGGCTGGTGTATTGGAATGTCCCGCCGCGCATGGCCGAAAAATTATCCCAATTGGGATATATTCGCCAGAGTCGGGTCGATGTCCCTGTCGGGAGTGGCGACCCCTTATACGTGCGCGACCCCATCGCCCGCGTTTCGCTGTGGGTGCGCCCAAAATCTGACCCTGACGGCGTGGTGTTTGGCGACTCGCTACAGTTAGGCGGCGTGACCGTCTCGCGGCGCATCCCATTAGGGGAGAAGTCGCTGCATGTTGACCTGTGGTGGACGGCCTTAGCGCCGATTGACCGCGATTACACCGTCGGGCTATTTTTGCTGGATTCGGGCGGCGTCACCCGCGCAGAGAGTTTTGGCCCATCGCCAGAGAATCCGATGACGACTTGGCCGGTGGGTCAGCCCAATGTGGAACGCCATACGTTCAGTTTGCCGCCCGATTTACCGGCTGGGGAATATACGTTGTTGGCGCTGGCCTATTGGTATGAGACGCCCGACGCGCCGCTGCCAGTCAATGGGGAGCGCAGCGTCATCGTCGGGCGGGTGGTGATGACCGAACCGGCGCAAAAATAAACGGACGGGGGACGGGGTAAAACCCGTCCGTTCAAAATCATATTATCCGTAGGGGCGACCCGGCGGGTCGCCCTAATTGTAATTCCGCGCTGAAATCTAGCGCCCCGGACGCCCGGTCAACGTGACATTGACATCCATTTTGCCGCCGTCGCGAATCAACGACAAGACGACGGTATCGCCCGGTTTGGTGTACTTGGCGAGGTATGAAATCAGCGTATCGAATCCCAACAACGAACGACCATTGATGGCCGTGATGATGTCCGAAGTTGCGTAATCGTATAGGCCGTTTTGCAGTTGACGGGCGGCGCGTATACCGGCGGCGGCGGCGGGGCCGCCAGATGCGGTTTCGCTAATCATCACGCCGCGCACATTGTTGGCGAGGTTCAAGCCCTCGGCCACTCGTAAGGTTAAATCGCCGCCGACGATGCCAAGATAGCTGTACTGCACCCGGCCATTGGCGATCAGTTCTTGCGCGACGCGGGACACGAGGTCGCTGGGGACGGCGAAACCAATCCCGGCGTTGCTGCGCGTCTCGCTATAGATTTGGCTATTGACGCCGACGACCTCGCCGTTGAGGTTAATCAGTGGGCCGCCGCTGTTGCCGGGGTTAATCGGCGCGTCGGTCTGGATGACGCCGCCGATGCGAAATTCGCTAAAGCCTTCGATGGCGCGGTCTAAGGCGCTGACGATACCAGCGGTCATCGTCCAACGCTGACCGAACGGGCTACCGATGGCGACCACCTGCTGACCGACCACCAAATCATCCGAGATGCCGAAGGTGATCGGGCTGAGGCGCTCGGCGGGGACATCAACCTGAATCACCGCGAGGTCGCTGTCGGTATCGGTTCCAGTCACATCAGCGCGGACAATCGTCCCATCAAGGAAGTTGACCTCAATGTTGGTCGCGCCTTCGATGACGTGATAATTGGTGACGATATGCCCAGCGCTATCGACCACGAACCCCGAACCGCTGCTCGCGCCGGTGCGCGTCTCGACATTGATGGCGACCACCGACGGGCTGACGCGATTATAGACCGCCGAAAACGATTGTTCGGTGTCGTTAAGGTCTGCCGATTGGTCGCTGACATAGATTTGAGCCGCGGATGAGCCGACAGCGGCATAAGAGGACATCATGCTCGTGCCGAGGGCGAACCCCGCCACGACCAACATGATTGCGATGACAACGCCCAAGAGCGAACTGCTGCGCCGAATCATGGATTTATACCTTCCTTCTAATGACTTTCAACTTAGTTCTCGCCACTACAGTAGCAGAAACCTGTTAAACCGTTCCGAAAGGTTGTAAATAGAGTGTAAAAAGATGTCGGATAGGCGCTATCTCATCAGAATTGAAAGCCATCGCGGTAAATCACCAAGCGCCGCGTAAAGTTTTCGGTATACGTCTTGAGACGGTCTTCCATCCGACGGTAGGACAGGTCGATGAACAGGGCGTGTGCCAGTTTACGACTATCGCAGCCGAACTCTAGCATCCGTTGCGGGTAGCTGCCATAGACGACATGCCACGCCGAAATCATCGGCAGACCCATATTCCGCAACCGTGGCACAAACTCACCCAAGACGTACCGATAATAGCCTTCCTGTTTGTGGGGAAGGATGTCGTAGGTCATCAAGATTTTATAATCGGGAAGGGGCGTGGGGAACATAGATGCGGAAACCTGATACGATAAACTATGATTCTATCATAGCTTAAACCAACAACTACGCCTAAGTTTACCGCCGCTAGTATAAAAGGAACGTAAATGTTCAGCCAATACAGCATTATCAGCCTGTTTTTTGCGCTCCTCGCGTTGTTTTCGACAGCAGCCGCGCAAGACGGCTACCCTCTGCCCGAATCACTGCCGGTCATTACGGCGGAGAATGCGGCGCAACTCACAGAATTAGCCTCTATCGGTGGTGAGTTGCCAGACGGTTTAGCGTGGTCGCCGGATGGTCAAACGCTGGCGGTTGGTCTGACCGATACCGTCTTGCTCTATGATGTGGATGACCTCACCCAGCCGCGCCTGAGCTTGCCAGCGCGTGGCGTGGTCGAATTTAATGCAGCTGGAGAGTTGGTCAGCGGAGGTGGGGTGCGCTGGGACATCCAGACCGGTGAGGTTATCGTTGATGAGCCAGAAGCGTCCGTCATGGCAAGCCGCCGCCTATGCCTGAGTGTGAAATCGTCGTGGCCGGGGACGTTAAACCCGGCCAATATATTTTTTGCGAGCTATAGTTGTGGATGAATGACGAAATACCCCGCCTTTGACCGCCCAAAGATTTCGGATTGTTGTTCGACTAGACCAACCGCAGGAGGGACATTGAACGTCCCTACTGAAATCGCCCGCGTCTGATAAGTGTAGGTATACACGCCACGCGGCAAATAACGCGCCTGCAAACTAATTCCGTCATCGTAGATTTTGGTGCGCCCCCAATACTGATAGCCCCAATACCAATACGGATTTTGTTTGTTTAGCGATTTAAGGCGTGGTTCTTCAGCTTGTTGGGTGGTCGTTAGCAGTGAGGTGTCCAACGGCTCTAAGCCAGCTGGTAAAACATCTTGTAACCGGAAATAGTGGATGTCCTGTGCGACATAGAGCGTCAAGCGTACAACCACGATATTGCCCGCAGTGACCGACTCTAAAGGATGGCTATCCACATCACGGACATAGTCGCGTTCGATTCGCACTCCCCGCGAGATTTCTTCAGCTTCATCCGCCGGATAAGTCGTGTGCAAGTGTGCCGTGTAATACAGCGCGCCCGTCCCCTCTGAGCGTTGAATCGTCACATCATTGGGTTGATTAAACGTAAAGTCGTTCAGGGAGAATTGCGCCTGATGGGATTGAGTATCTTCACCGTTCAGTGTAAATACACCCTCGTTCATCGTCGCATCATTCAGCAAGACAGAGAAGTGATATGACGGATGGCTTTCGTCGGTAGACTTCGCCCACGCGCTTAATGCAATGGTTAGCCACGCGGTTTCCTCACCAATCCAAAGGGAGCGATTACTACGGGCGGTTATCAACCAGCGGATGGTGTTGGGAGCAAGAGGATATTCGGGGTCGGTTTTGAGCAATGTAGCCAAGACCATCGCTGTAGTTTGCGCCCCTTCCATCCCATACGGACGCAAGGCATCGGATTCCTCCCAATGTGCGCCAGTAGCAGAGGTGATTGCTAGTCCATTCAAACCGCTGATCAACGATTTTACCGCCTCGGCGTTGGGGTCAATTTCCAGATAGGCCGACAGCAAAAGCGCACGCGCAGCTATCGACATCTCAAGCCGGTACTCATATAGAGCGTCTAGCGAGTTCAGCGTGATAGCGTCATATTCCGCCAGCGCATACAGGATTTGGGCTTGGGTATTTAACTCACTTGCGGGCGTATTCACGGCTGGCTTATCGACAAAATAGGTCAAATAGTTTAGTGTCGCGTCAAATGCATCGGTATCGAGGACTAGGCCTATGGTTTGTGCATCGGCCAAAGCGCTTAGGACGCGGGCGGTGATATACGGGTCACTCGGCATGGACTCATACCACCCCCATCCACCCCTGAAATCTCGCTGTTCGCCCAAATGCTCAACGCTTGTTTGAATCTGTCCCCGCAGTGCAAGGCGTTCATCAGTGGATAAAGCATCCAGTGCGCTTAGGCCAGCCGCAGCGATGCGGATATACTCTGCCAACTCGAGCGTTGAGGGTTCTGGCGAGAGGGTCAAGCTTTGTACCCGTTCTAGCAATGCTCCGCTTAACTCTGCTTGTAGGGTCACGGTCAGGTTGACATCTTGCGGGGCAGGCGTTTGGCGCAAATCGATTCGCTCGGTGACTTCGCCCGATTCCGTCAAAATGCCGCTGGTCGCCAATGTTTCAGTTACCGTAAAGGCGTAAACTGGGATGGTATTATTTTCGCCAGTGGTCAAGGTTGGAATAGAAGCGTCTTGCAGCCCATTGTCTGAGACTGCACTCACAGCCATATATACACCTTGCACCGACTCAACCTTTACCCACCACTCGACTCGTTGCATTCCAAGCGGAGCCAGCGTGATAATTTGCGTCGGATTGCCGTTGTCCAATACCACGCCCTGAGCGTCTAATGTGACGGTCACGCGCATTGGTTCATCGGTATTGTTATGCACCACCGCCGCCAACAGCAAATGATCGCCAGCCACCAAAAAGCGTGGCGCAATGGCTCGGACAATCAGCGGCAACCGAGTGACCAGTGAGGATTCGCCTTCTCCAACTTTCATATCCGTCGTCAGGGCTTGCGCTTCCAATGTCCATTGCGTCATGTTATCGGGCATGGTCACGCTCACACTAGCGCGCCCGTTTTCATCGGTGACGATGTGCGGCTCCCATAACGGGGTATAGATGAAGTCATGGCGCAAACGTCCATCACTACTTCCACCGCCGCCACCCAACCCACAATATGATCCCAACTCAAAATGAGCTGATTTCAACAAGGCGCGACTCGACGAGGTAATAGCAACGTTCCCGCGTCCCCTTTGTGTGTAAAAGTGTTCCTCTAATGTGGAAAGATATCGATAGGTGAGTGCAGTAGCGGCATCATCGGTTAAGGACATACCGATTTCGGCACTCACGGGTTGGCCTTCGCTGTTTGTAACCTGTACGTCAAACGTGACCTGTTCACCCGCAGCCGCCACATCGGTTGATGGGGTGATGTCGATATTCAAAAGGCGCGACGGATCGTCTACCCGAAGATACGTGTGACCCATGAGATGTGCGGGATACTCATGCTCAATCATGGGTGGGCGCATCAAAGTGACGTGGACATTTAAGGAGGGATAATCGAGCGGCGTTAATGGGAGATCATATACATATATCTCCTCATCGACTCGCACAATTTCGGTCTGTACCGTCAAGCCGCGTTGGACAGAGATGAGTGCGGTAACAGGCATCCCATACGGATTCTGGAAGAAAATATGCGCGGTTTCACCGACCTTATAAGGGGTTGAGTCATAGTTGGTTGATTGATTGGTTTTATCGGTGACAACATTGAGGTAAGTCGTGATTTCAGAGGCATTGCACGTAGAGGAACTGAACGCACTCCCTAATTGAATCGGGTCAACAACATCATCTTCTATCACAATCTTGACAGAGCTTTGTCCACGCCGTCCTTGTTCATCGAAGGTATACATCGTCACGCGGAATCGTCCGGCTTTTTGTGGCAAATAGGCATAAACTGCCTGCCCCGCTGCGTCTGTGGTTAGGCGTGAGTACGAGGTCGGGATTTCGACCCGACGCCAGTTATAGTACCCAAAAGAGGTTTCTTCACGAACAATACGCTCTTCTAGAACCTCAACAAACAAGTTTTGTTCTGGCCGAATGATACTCTCATGAGTGACACTCAGGACATCCACCACAATCGACTCACCCAATGGCAAGACATTCTGTTGCGCTCGCAAGCCGATATAGGCTGTAGACGGATGTACCAACACCGAACCATGTCCGCTGATACTCTGTCCACTATCGTCAATCATCGTGGCTTCAACATTCACCAGTGCTGGAAAACTAGAGTTCAATTGGGCAATATCGGTTAGCAGATAATGACCGTCTGGTTGGATGGACAAATACTCATCCGGGCGATATATCTCGATTCGCCCGCGATAATACGAGTCTCCGAACGTATATCCAAACTCGCTTCCCCGATAGTTGAAAGAGGATGTAGAACTTAAATCGTAACGGGTGAAGCGCCCCGACCCTACCGCACCCCCAAAATAATAGACTGCGAACACATCCATGTTCATCGGGTCGCCGCTTAGGATTTCTTCGTATTGTGACGTGACTTGTACCGTAAATTCTGGCACGCGAACTTCTGCGACCTGAAAGATCTTATTTGCACGAGCTAATGCGGTACACGACTCGGCATCGGGCGGGCAGGTGCTGAACCAAATCGAATACGAGTTCGGCGCTATATCATCGGGCAATTGAATCGTGTCGCTAAATGTGCCGAACGCCGTCAGCGGCAATTCTGCCTGATAAATAGGCCTCTGATCACACTCATATTCGTAGTAATAACAGGTGTTATCGTTCAGCGTGGCATACACGCGCAAATCGGGGTTGGTTGGCACGGTATAAGTCATATCCTCACGGTCACGCAAAATCCCGCGATAATGTACCGGCTCCCCGGGACGATAAATTCCCCTGTCGGTATAGAGATATAACTCGGCTTTAGGGGTGACCGATGCCCCGTTCGAGAACCAAATGCCGAATACATCTTCAGCTTGTGTGCTGACGAAGATAAGTCCGTCTCGACCAGTCAGCGGGAAACGAGCAAATCCTTCAGAGTCGGTCTGTCCTACGGCTGTATAGGTTCGACCCTGTACTTTGAGGCGGAGGTCGGCCACGGGCTGAACGTTGTAATCTGTGACCCAGACCATCAGCTCATCTTCCGAACGTTGTAATGTCAAACTGACGTTGGTCACAGCAATAATATGGGCGCGGAGTCCGTCCAATTGGACACCGTATAACCCCAAAGGCAACGGGGCGCTATTGGGGTCTTGCAGTGCCATATACACTGTCTCGCGGTGGTCTGTCTTCACGAGATTTAAGGTCTCGACATGCTGACTCACCAAATTTTCAGGCCGCACCCAGTCGATGTCAGGATAGGCTGTTCCAATGGGGTAGCCGGTTGGTGAATAGGTATACGTCGAGTCGTAATTAAACACATTGCCATAGCCGCGTCCGGCTTGCACTGCATCGGCTAAGAGATGATTTAAATCTGTCCGATAAACATCTAAGGCGACTTCTAGTTCACCCTCCCCATAAACCGACAGGGGAATCCCCGGGTCTTCTAGATAATCGCCAATGATTGCCAGTGGCTGCCCCTCTGGAGATTCAAAATAGTAGTTTGCATTCTCAGGCTTGGGCTTGCGGACAAAATAATTGGATGAATATTCGGTTTCCATCCGCGTACCATATATATCTTCTATACCCGGCAAAACAGTCACGGTATAGGTTTTATGTAGCGCATGGTCAAAGGTCAGGCGTAGAGTCGTGCCATCTTCCGCGATGGTCGGGAGGATTTCTCCCTCAGGGATCGGGCTGACAATATAGCGCCCACGATAGGTCTCTGTGTTCATTGGTCCACTGAAATAAATTTCGATGGTTTGCAAGCCGGGGGGGATGCCATCTTCGGCGGTAGGAGAGATGCCGGTGACATACGGGGTGTTTACGCTATGAAAATAGGTTGTAATAGGCTGAACCAAACTCACAACTTGTGCCGCATTAAGCGCTCCAGTTCCCAATGTCGCACGATAGCCCCCCTGATTTGGGGTGGTATAGTCCAATAACTCGGCGGGAGTAAACGTCATTTCGGTATTTTCGATATTCCACGAAAAATACCCTTCAATTGGCGCCCAATCACGCGGGTCTTGTGAGCATCCATCCCCGCAAAATGGCCCAATATACTTTTCGACCACAAAAGCGGCTTGGGTGGATTCCCGATCCATGGGTTGCGTAAAGGCTGTGGCAAAGGCGCTATCCCGTAAGGTCGACCATCGATCAAGCCACATGCGCGTTGGCTTAATCTCAAGCACCTGCGGCTCGATGGTGCGAAATGACCAGCGATACGGGGTGTCTAAAATCTCTCCCCCTACGGCCACAAGTTTTTCAGTCAGCGTCACGGAATAACTCGTGCCACCCACCATAGCATCTTGTGCGGGTGTGAAGCGATAAATCGCCGGATGTACCCATTCCCCCACGCCTTCTAGCGCCGGTTCGATGAGTAATAGCGGCTGCGGGCGCGATAACTCGGTGATGGGAACAACAGAACGGTCAAACATCACCACAATCTGACCATCCGTGGGATTAACGTTCATAGCGTCGGGAGTAGGTGTCACCGACAAAATATTGAGTGGTACGACAGCTGCCTCAACCTCTTGAGCAAGCACTGGGCGGAAGCTTAAAAAAAGAGTCACGATAAAAAATAGCGTGTGTAGGCGATAACGTCTCATTTGAATTCACCTGTTATATCTGTTCCAGTCATTCGCCTGATTATGCGGGTTTGGGCTGAAAAAGTAACAGATGGGTGGTCTACGCCAACACTACGCAAAAAATATCTTCTATACGCAATGTCTCCTATCGCCCTACGGTGAATTTTCCAATCATGTTTAGCCCATCCCGCCCAACTTAATGCACAGCCCGCGTCCCGTATGGTAAGATGTGAGCCGCATCACAACCCCAGAACTCAACGGAAAGCCAGACCGCACCGTGACCACCTCCAATACATCCCTTGTCGACCTCGAATCAAAACTCTGGACGGCGGCAGACAAATTACGCGGCCACATGGACGCCGCCGAATATAAACACGTCGTGTTGGGGCTGATTTTCCTCAAATATATTTCCGATGCCTTCCAGACCTTATATGACCGGTTACAGACCACGCCGTATGCCAACGCTGAAGACGCCGACGAATACCGCGCCAGAAAATATCTTCTGGGTTCCGATAGAGGCGCGCTGGGCGACTCTGCAAGTTGTCGCAAAAACCCCCGCCATCGGCCAAAAAGTTGATGACGCAATGGTCACCATCGAGCGCGAAAACGCCTCGCTGAAAGGCGTACTCCCCAAAGATTACGGACGACCCGACCTCGATAAGACGCGACTGGGGGAGCTAATCGACCTCATCGGCACGATTGCGCTGGGCGACCAACAGAGCAAATCGCAAGATGTGCTTGGGCAGGTGTACGAATATTTCCTCGGTCAATTCGCCAGCGCCGAAGGCAAAAAAGGCGGCCAATTCTATACTCCGGCGCGGGTAGTGCAACTCTTGGTCGAGATGCTAGAGCCGTATAAAGGCCGCGTGTATGACCCGTGTTGCGGCAGCGGCGGGATGTTCGTCCAGAGCGAGAAATTTGTCGTGGCGCACGGTGGCAAGGTCGATGACTTGTCGGTGTATGGGCAAGAGAGTAACCCGACGACGTGGCGGCTATGCAAGATGAACCTCGCCATTCGCGGCATTGACGGCAACTTGGGGCGCAAAGCGGCGGATACCTTCCGCGAGAACCAACACCGCGACCTTCGCGCCGATTTCATCCTCGCCAATCCCCCGTTCAATATGAGCGAATGGGCGGCGGGTGATTACGAGAGCGACCCGCGCTGGCAATATGATGTACCGCCCAAAGGCAACGCCAACTTCGCGTGGGTGCAGCACATGATTTATCATCTGAACCTGACGGGCCGCGCCGGATTCATCCTGTCCAACGGGTCGATGTCCACCAATACCAACAGTGAAGGCGCGATTCGGCGCAAGCTGATTGAGGCTGATTTAGTCGGGTGCATGGTCGCGCTGCCGCCGCAACTGTTCAGCAACACCCAGATTCCGGTCTGCTTGTGGTTCATCAACCGGCGCAAACCCGCCCAACGACACGGCCAGACCTTGTTCATCGACGCCCGGAGCATGGGGCAGATGGTCAACCGCACCCTGCGCGAATTGACCGATGACGAAATGACGCGCATCACCAGCGCCTATCATGCGTGGCGCACCGGCGAAGGGGAGTATGCCGACGCCGCCGGATTTTGCAAAAGCGCCATGCTAGACGAGATAAGCGGGCATGGTTTCGTCCTGACGCCCGGACGCTATGTCGGCGCGGCGGATGTCGAGGATGACGGCGAGCCGTTCGCTGAGAAAATGGCGACCCTGACCGCCCAACTGCGCGACCAATTCGCAGAATCAGCACGTTTAGAGGGTATAATTAAAGAAAACCTAGCGAGGTTAGGCTATGACTGACCGCATTTTAGACGACATTCCAACACTCGAAAACCTACGCGCCCGTCGTGATGAGATTATCGCGCTGGCCGCCAAACGCCGCGCCTTTAATGTGCGGGTGTTCGGTAGCGTAGCACGCGGGGACGCCACACCGGAGAGCGACATTGATTTGCTGGTGAAATTTGAAGACGGCGCGAGCCTGTATGACCTATCCGGCCTGTGGCAAGATTTGTGTGAATTGTTGGGTCGCCCCGTAGACATCCTTGAGGAACACGACCGTATGCGTGAAAGATTGCGGAAGAATATCTTTAAGGATGCCGTGCCATTGTGAGAGATGTCCGCCAATACCTGCACGATTTACGGGTCGAAATCACAGCGGTTGAGCAGTTTTCTGCTGATGGAGAGGCCGCTTTTCTGAGGGATGAGCGTACCCAATATGCCGTCATGATGGCTTATGCGCGAATCGGTGAGATTGTTAAGCGTATCCCTGAATCGTTGTTGATGAACTCAGCCACTTGTGGCTTGGAAAGAGATCAAAAGATTTCGGGATATGTTGATGCACCGCTACTTCGACATAAAAATTGTGCGTGTTTGGGAGGCGGTGGAACAATTACCCGCTTTGCGCGTAGCGGTTGAGGCGCTACTGGCGGAATTACCGCCTGATGAAGAACCCGAATGAGCCATCAGAGATTTTGTCGCCGCTTAGAGTCCTTGTTCCACGAGAATTTAGCGAGGTTAGGCTATGACTGACCGCATTTTAGACGACATTCCAACACTCGAAAACCTACGCGCCCGTCGTGATGAGATTATCGCGCTGGCCGCCAAACGACGC
>Ga0163154_10005926_pt1 | contig 15242 bp, 11 predicted proteins | sample OliLakLV19MP9P1_FD_148649 | JGI IMG/M metagenome (GOLD analysis project Ga0163154, IMG submission 148649) | Freshwater microbial mat bacterial communities from Lake Vanda, McMurdo Dry Valleys, Antarctica - Oligotrophic Lake LV.19.MP9.P1 | ecosystem: Environmental > Aquatic > Freshwater > Lake >... | reverse complement strand
CCATCATGACTTCGCCTGGGAGCGGGAGCGGTTTGTGGTGAGCTCGATCAATGACTACCTGCGCGCGGCGTTTCCGGGCGCGTTGCCGCGGGTGGAGCACGTGGTGATCAATTCGATGGCGCAGAAGGAGCTGGCGCGCCGGTGCAGCCTGCCGTCGGTGGTGATTCCGAACGTGCTTGATTATGAAACGCCCCCTACCGGGGTCGACGCGTACAACCATGATCTGCGGAGCGAGATCGGCCTCCGCGACGACGATGTGTTCATTCTCCAGCCGACGCGGGTCGTCATGCGCAAAGGAATCGAGCACGCGATCGAGCTGGTGCGTCGGCTCGGCAATCCGCGGGCGAAACTCGTGATCTCACACGCTGCCGGCGACGAAGGCGGCGGGTACGTTCAGATGCTCCGGGAGCGCATCGCGGATGCGCAGATCGATGTGCGCTTCATTGCGGACCGCGTTGGCGAGCGGCGTGGGGTGACGGCGGAGGGCAGGAAGATCTACACGCTGGCAGATGTCTATCCGCACGCCGATCTCGTGACCTATCCAAGCCACTACGAAGGATTCGGCAACGCGTTTCTCGAGGCGGTCTATTTCCGAAAGCCGGTCGTGGTGAACACCTACGCGGTGTACGCGCGCGACATTGAGCCGCTGGGCTTCAAGACGATCGCGATGACGCAGTTGGTGACCAGTCAGATCGTCGAGCAGACGCGGGCATTGCTGGCCGACCGCGTTCTGCTCGAGGATTGGGCGGAAATAAACTTTCATCTGGGATTGAAGTATTTCTCCTATGCGGTCGCCCGGCGGAAACTGGTGGCGCGCTTGGCGAATCTTTACGGGGAAGGTGTGTGACCCATCCGATCTCCAGGCCGGAATCCGTTGCGCGGAAAATGTCCTTTCTGGACCGCACACTCACGGCCTGGATCTTCGCCTAAATGGCACTCGGGTTTTTCTCGGGCAGTTTGCCCACTCGGGTCCCGAGGCATTTTTACCCCGTCTGACCCGCGGCACGTCGAATCTGCCGATTGCTCAGAGGTTGAACGCCGTTCTGGCGTGAGTGCGTACCCTGCAAGGGCTGGGAGGCGGGAACGTGGAGAGGGTTGCTATTTCTCATAAATGCGAAATACTGTGGGAATGGCCTCGCGTAGAACGCAGTCTGTCCCACGCCGCGAAGCGGCGATCTTCAAGGCGCTCGGGCACCCGGCGCGGTTGCAGGTGGTGAACAAACTCGAGGAGGGTGAGCGGTGCGTGTGTGATCTGGTCGAATTGACCGCCCTGGGCTGGTCCACTGTGTCCCGCCATCTCGCGGTGCTCAAATCGGTGGGAGTGATTGAGGATGAGAAGCGCGGATTGCAGGTTTTCTACCGGTTGAAGTTGCCGTGCGTCGCGCGATTTTCCGCCTGCCTCGCGCAGGCGGGTGCACGCCAGGACATCACCATCACCCTGGGCGCCTGCTGCGGCGCGACCTGAAGCGAGGAGGAGAGGATGAAGTCACTCGTACAGTCTTTCGTCCGATTGTTTCGCAGATTCGCGAAATAAGGAATTGTACCGATGAGCAAGACCAAGGAGCTGCAGATTCTCGCCGTGATGGCGGGCGTGTTTGCCGGTTTTTATTTCCTCCCGCTGGACGCTCCGCGCTTTGAGCGCGGGCTGCAGGAGGCGTTGGCCCTTTCCCAATGGTATGCGCGGGAGCACGTGATTCTTTGCCTGTTGCCCGCGTTCTGGATCGCTGGAGCGATTGGAGCGTTCGTGTCGCAGCAGTCGGTCATGCGTTACTTTGGTCCGAACGCAGCGAAGACCACGAGTTACGGGGTGGCTTCAGTCTCGGGGACGATCCTTGCGGTCTGTTCCTGCACGGTTCTTCCGCTCTTCGCCGGCATCTATCGCATGGGAGCGGGCCTTGGACCGGCGATTGCTTTCCTCTACTCGGGGCCGGCGATCAACGCGCTCGCGATCATTCTCACCGCCAAGGTGCTCGGCCTGCAGCTTGGCGTAGCCCGCGCGGTGGGCGCGGTGACGTTCAGCGTCGTCATCGGGTTGGCGATGCACTTCCTTTTCCGTCACGAGGAGAAAATCAAGGCCGCCAAGATTGCGGAGTTGCCCGAAGTGGCCGTCACGCGACCCCTCTGGAAGACGGCGGTCCTCTTCGGGTTGATGGTCGGGATCCTGATCTTCTCCAACTGGGGCCGACCCGATGAAGCCACGGGTTTTTTTGCCTCGATCTTTGCCGCCAAGTGGTGGTTGACCTCGATCCTTTCGGCGGCCTTGGGTCTGGTGCTCTGGCGGTGGTTGTCCCTTTCGGCGATCCGCCTGAGCGTCACAACGTTGGGCGTGCTCGCCGCGATCGTGCTCTTGCCGGCCCATCCGACGGGCGCCGTGCTCGTGGGGATCGCGGGTTTGGCTTGGGCAACCGCAGGACAGGAAGGCGAGGCAGGAGAGTGGTTCGATCAGTCCTGGGCCAACGCCAAGCAGATCTTCCCTTTGCTCATCGGCGGTGTCCTGGTGGCCGGTTTGCTGCTCGGGAGACCGGGACACGAGGGACTGATTCCGAATGCGTGGATTGCCAATGCGGTGGGCGGGAACTCCCTGGCGGCAAACCTGTTTGCCGCTGTCGCGGGGGCTTTGATGTACTTCGCGACGCTGACGGAGGTGCCCATTCTTCAGGGACTGATTGGCAGCGGAATGGGTCCGGGTCCGGCGCTGACGCTGCTTCTGGCCGGACCGGCCCTGAGTTTGCCGAGCATGATCGTGATCAACTCTGTGATCGGTCCCAAAAAGACGACCGCTTACGTCGGCCTCGTCGTCCTGCTTTCGACCCTCGTCGGTTGGGGTTACGGGGCGTGGGCTTGGCTCAAATAAAGTCAGTCAATTCCTCCATGAAAAAAATCCAGATTCTCGGCACCGGTTGTGCCAAATGTCAGAAACTCGCCTCCGTGGCCGATGAAGCCGCCAAGGCGCTCGGAGTTCCCTATGAGATCGAAAAGGTGACCCAGCTCGACCGCATCATGAGCTTCGGTGTGATGATTACGCCCGCGCTGGTCGTTGACGGCGTCGTCAAGGTCGCGGGCCGGGTGCCGCCGATTGACGACATGAAAAAGCTGATCGCCTGAGCCGTCCGATGATCGTGGAAAAGGAAACCCTGAGGTAATCCCATGAAATTCAACCATCCCCTTCGCTCCCTTCTTGTCCCATTCGTCTCCCTTGCGATGCTCGTCTCCGGTATTCAGGCGGGCGATGCGAAAGAAGGAATGGATTCCAGGAGGTCCCTGCCGAGACTGGTCGATTTGGGGGCCGACAAGTGCATTCCGTGCAAGATGATGGCGCCCATTCTGGCGGATTTGAAGAAGAGCTATGCCGGGCAGCTCGAGGTTGTCTTCATCGACGTCTGGAAGAACTCCGAGGAAGGCAAGCGCCATGAGGTTCGCATCATCCCGACTCAGATCTTTTACGATGCCTCGGGGAAGGAGCGTTTTCGGCACGAGGGATTCATGGCGAAGAAGGACATCCTCGCTAAATGGCGGGAGCTGGGCGTCGAACTGACGTCACCGCCGGCGTCGGACCCGCACTGAGGAAATGGGACCGCTGTTCAACCCGCTGCCGGAGCGGCCCTTCCGGTGGGTGGGAAGCAGAACTAAACATTCGGCGCGTGCGATGAGATCACGCGATTTTCATGGTGGTAGTGAATCACCCGGACCTTTTCGAGTGTGACTAACCCGCCGCTGATCATTTCGTCGAGCAAGGGCAGGAAGCCATTGATCTTGGCCTCGTCATCCACGATTTCCACGATCATCGGAAGATCATTGGAGAGACGCAGAATCTTCGCCGTGTGAAGATGACTCGCTGCGCCGAAACCCATTGGGCTGCGGAGCACGGTGGCACCGGCGAGCCCGGCCTCGCGAGCCTTGAGCACGATCGCCTCGTAAAGCGGGAGCCCGCCATGGCGGTCGGACTCGCCGATGAAAATTCGCAGGAGGACAGCTTCGATGGGCAGTTTCATGATTCTGAATTTGAGGTTGGCACGCAGTTTCGATCGACAGGAGAGGCTTCGGTCGGAGGGACCGAGAGCGCTCGGCGAGCGTGGATGAAATGAGGGTGCAGTTGATTCGGTCGGCCTAAGCTTTCGCTAACCGTTGAACGGAAAAGAGCGGTCTGCGAATTGGAGTGGTGGTAAGACACTTAAATTCAGAGTCTTGGATGATGTGGTGCGCTTGATTCGCGCCAAGGCAAGATCCCATTTGGCGACTCTGTCCGCAATCACTCGATTGAAGTATTTTGAATACAGACACGCACCGGTCTGAGCCATTGCCTCTTGTCGGAGTTTTGGTGAAGCTTTGCCACCCTGCGATCAAGGATAGTCGAGGCGGTTCCGGCCTTGAGCTCTTACTGAAGGTCAAATCCAAACAGCTGAGTGTCGGTGAGTTCGAACTGCAGGCGAACGGGTCGGTTTCGCAGTGCTCCCACGCCGCCTTTCCAGGGAAGCGGGTGCTGCACGGAATCGCCTTTCAGGTCTATCCAGCCCTAACCTTCCAGCGCATTTCCCTTCTCGTCCAAAACGCGTACTTTCAGGGAGCCGACGACGTTGGCATTCACGGTCAGGGTTCCGCCTTTCAGCAGCATGGGCCGAGTGAGCAGGCGGCCTGGATTGAGATCAGCCTCCCGTGCGACGTAACGATCCCGCGGAAGGCGGGCCAATCCAATCTGCCGGGTGTCATAGCGGTCAGCTTTGTGTCCGTGAGAGTAGCCTCCGTAGTAAATGTAGACTTCGTCTCTGACGACGGCTTGTTCGTCGCCCCAGGCCATCGCATGATCCCACCTGCCGGGGGTTGGGTCATTGGGCACGAACGGTTGATCATCCCGATGCCACTGACGTCCGTCTCGCGACCAAGCCAGCACGGTGTAGCCGACCCCGGCGGCTTTACGATTGAGATCCCCCATTTCGGCCGCCGTTTTCCCAGCGGTGGCATTGAGGTCGTCTCGCAAGACTTTGACGAGTCCAATCAGGAGGTCTCCGCGGGCGATCATGCCGTTCATCGAATAGAACTGAGTTTCGCCCATTTCGATGGGTGCGCTGACCTTCGGCCAAATGATCGGCCACATGGGCTCCCAGTTCAACAGATCCTTGCTCACGGTTTGATGCGGGATCCTTCGCGTACCCTTCCATTTCGGTCCGCGAGTGTTCACACTTCCGACGGCTATGTAGTGTTTCCTGATCGGATCCCCCCTGACCGTGGCGAATGATTACTTTTCATAGTCGTGTGAGATGAGAAGTTTAAGTTTAGGTCGACCTCATGGCCCCGATCGATCGTACGGCTCTATCGCATGCGGTTCGATCTCCCTGAGCTGAACTCGTCGGGTTCGTGGATCAGGTTCACACCGCCACACACACGATCGAAATGACGCCGGTCCAAACTGCGCAAATTCGGTCGACCATGAATGACTGACTTACCGTGCGGTTGGACTTGCAGCCACCCGCGGCTCGGCGCTGGTCCCAGACATCATCCGCGGTGTTCACGCGGATCGGTGCGCAATGTCCCGGTACTCGTGAACCACGCGTCCGTCGACGTCGTGAATGCGAATGGTGAGTAACGGCACTCCGTCTTCGACGACCACGCGTTGAGGGTTGGCGAGAACCTTCTTGGACCCCTTGCGGAAGGAAACCGTGACGAAGCCTCCGCCGGGTCGGTAAAAGGAGTGGTAGTTCGGGTCGTAGCCCGGCCCCTTCAGAACCATGGCGTCGGAAGCGGGACCGCAGGCGAACTCACGCACCCCGGTGCGTGGGTCGGTGGAGGCGTACTGCCAGTGGCGGTCGCCGACGATCACGTACAGGTTGCTGAATCCCTGGTCACGTATCCATTGACGAAACTCATCCCCTTCGTGTTGGTAGGCCTTGTTGGCGTGATTGTCGGCCTGATCGTGGTTGTCGGGACCGACCAAGGGTGTGGGGCTGACAACAATCTTGAAGGTTGCGTCGCTGGACAGCAACGACTGCTTCAACCAGGCCTTTTGCTCGACGCCCCAGATGGTCTTGTTGGGACCGTCGGGCATTTCGTCGGGAGAACGGAAGTCGCGGCTTTCGGTGAGCCAAATCTGCAGCCCTTTTCCCCAGCGAAAGGTACGAAACAGGTCCTTTCCCACGGGCGCTTGCTCGCGAAAGATTTGGGCGCCTTGTTCAAAGGTGAGCGGGCTGATCCAGGGCGCTTTGAGCTGCGGATGGGCGTCGTCGAAGAAGACGTCGTGGTCATCCTGTTGCCAGTAACTTGGCACCTGGCGGAAGAAGTCACACAGCAGGGGAAGGGAAAACATCCGCTGCCAGTGGAGACGGCAGAGATCGAGGGTGGTGCCGCGGGGATTGTCGCGGTCGTAGTAGACATTGTCCCCGGTCCGAACGATGAACGCCGGATAGTCGAGGAAGAGCGGGCTGAGATTTGCGATCGACCGGTAGATCCGGAAGCCGTCGCGCTCATCGCGCTGATAGTAGAGCTGGCATGTCATGACCGAAAACCACACCTCTTCCCACGCTTCGGCTTGCGGAGCCGTCTGAAAGGTGCCGACGAGGCTGCGGGTGACCGGGCCCCCCTCGCGGGTTCGTCCCTCGGCTGCATAGTAGTAACGAGTGCCGGGGGTGAGGCGGTCGAACGTAAACTGTGTGGAGAAATCCGTGGTGGCTTCTACCCGGGTCCAGGCGGTGGAGTTGGCTTCATCGCTCACCAGCGGTGAGGTTGAAAGCCGGATGCGCACTTCGCCGGCCGCGCCGGGAACGGCCCCTTCCCAAGCGCTGACCGGGATGTCCGGTGAGGGTGAAATCACGCGCGTCGGACTCATCAGTGGCGAAGGGACGATGCCGTCCCAGCGACGTTCGGACTCGGCCGTGAGTCGGGTCCAAATGATGGTGGAGGTCGACGACACTTCCCCCACGCGGCAACCGCTCGCGAAGTAAACCGCGACGACGGCGGAGGGATCGGTGGCGGAGCCCTGGGCCGGGGCCGCGGCGATCGCCCCGCCGGTGAGACCTGCGGTGGCGAACAAACCAGTCTGACGGACGAAGTCCTTGCGGGTGAGCACGGTCGGGAAACTCAGAGATTATTGGAAGAAACCTCGATGGTCGGCGAGGTGGGCGCGGCAAACCTCCTCATTGAGCTCAATACCGAGGCCGGGTCGACTTGATACACGAAGGTGGCCATCCTGATAGAGCGGCTCGTTGTGCTGGATGAGGTCGAGCCAGTAGGGAGAGCGATTGGTTTCGACCGTGTCCGACTCGATCGCGATGAAGGACTTGATGGCCATGCAGGCGTGGGCGGAGGCGACCGTGCCAACGGGGGTGCAGCCATTGTGACAGAAAAGCGGCATCGAATGCAGGTCGGCCATGTCGGCCGTACGCTTCATTTCCAGCAGACCGCCGCTCTTTTGGGCGTCGAAATGAATCATGTCGCATGCCTCGCGCTCGATGAACGGCAAGAAGCCCTCGCGATTGAAGAGATTTTCTCCGGTGAGGATGGGCACGCGACTCTTGCTGCGCAGGAACACATAGTTGTCGACGTTTTCAGGCTGGATGGGATCTTCGACGAACCAGATGTCGAGGTCGGCGATCATTTCGGTGAAGCGGATGATATCGACGACATTGTAGCGCCAGTGGAGATCGATCCCGATGGGAATGTCGGGGCCGACGGCGAGACGGGTTTCGCGGAGAATCGCGGTCCACATGCGCAAGGTGGAGGCGGTGATGCTTCCTCCCTTGGGACTGCCAAAACGCGGCACGCTGTGTTTGACGGCCCGGTACCCCATTTCCTTGGTGCGAAGCGCGATGTCCGCCCAAGCTTTCGGGTCGGTGTTCTGCTTGGGTTTGTCAAGATCGCTATAGACGAGCAAACGATCGCGGTAGGCGCCGCCGAGCAGCGTGTAGACCGGCACACCCAAGATCTTGCCGGCAAGGTCCCAGAGGGCGGTCTCGATACCGGCGATGGCCCCGCTGAGGGCCCCGGCCCGGGAGCCGCGGGACTGGTATTGGTCGACCAGGGCATGGGTGAGCACCTCGACTTGCAACGGATCCTCGCCGATGAGTGTGCGTTTTATCACAGCGATGTCGTCGGCGATCTCAGCCTTGGGGTAGGCCTCGCCGATACCGTAGCGGCCATCCTCAGTGATGACCCTTACCAGATGTGTCTTGTATCCGATGTCGATCGCTGCGGTCCGGATATCCTTGATCTTGGTGCCGCGGGGGCCCGGCGGGGTTGATGGCGCGGCGCGAGTCAGGGCCGGCGTGCCAGCGAGTGCGGCCACCGAACCTATGCCGAGGGACGAAAGAAAGGAGCGGCGGGAGTGCATGGAATTGAAGGGATGGCCAAGGTGGGGGCTTAGGAGTGGGAGAGGCGAAACGCGGTGATGGCGGCCCGGGCCGCTTCGAGTTTGGGCCGGGCGGCGTCCTGGGCCGCAGCGTCCATGGCGGGCCAGGGGGCAACGGTGCTGGAGCAACAAACGCCCTCGAGTGCAAGGAGTCCCTTCAACGCCGAGGCCCCGGTGGGCATCAGATCGAGCAGGGCGATGACTTGGGGCATGACTTCCCGGTCCAGCGCCTGCGCGAGGTCGGTGCGGCCTTCGCGGTGAAACCGCAACAGATCCACGAAAGGTTCTGGAAAGAGATTCGCGGGCGTGCTGACCACGCCATCGGCGCCAGCCTCCAGAAGGCGCCAGGTTAGCGCGGAGTTGCCGGGCAGATACGAAAAGTGAGCGGGACGCCGCGGTGAGCCGGCGATGGCGCGCATGCGGGCCTCATCGCCATGCGTGTCCTTGATGCAGATGAGGTTGTTCACCGTGAAGAGCGCCTCAAGGGTCTCCGGAGGCATCTGCCAGCCGACGGCCTTCGGCAGATTGTAGGCTACCAAAGGCAGGGGCGAACGTCCAGCGAGCAGCGTGAAAAAGCGCAGGCTGTCGTCATGCCGCCCGGGCCAGCCATAATATGGCAGGGTGGCGACGACCGCTGTGTAACCATGCTCGGCGAACACCTGCATCTTCGAGACACAACGATCGAGGGAGTTCCCGCTCGCGCCTCCCAGAATGGGTACACGACCGCGCGTACAATAGGCGGCGTGCTCAGCGGTTGCGCGGAAGACCTCATCCCGCACCAAAGGTCCTTCGCCGACGGAACCGAGCACGAACAAGGCATCCACGCCGGCAGCGATCTGTCGTTCAATCAGGTGCTCAAGACCGGCTTTATCGAGCGTTCCCTCCTCGGTTAATGGGGTCACCAATGCGGTGACGATTCCGTTGATTTGACGGGAAGTGGCGGCGGAGCTTTGCACAACGACGAAAAAAGAGGCAGTGGGTTTTCTGAGAAAGTAACCGATCCTATCCCCGGTATTTTATGGTTTTCACCACGTGTTATCGGCTGAAATCCAGCCGATGAACAGGGTGATGGGGATCGCGCTTGACTGTTAGTGTACTGATATTACATGTCAAATCGAAAGGCCGTCGAATTCGGGTTTGTGCTACCGGAAATGTACCAGAACTACCTGCAATAAAATGAGATCTGTGCGATTTGGTCGATTCATTGCTCTTGGTTTGGCCTTGGGTGAAGTCACGTCGATGATGGCAATATCGCCCTCAAAGGCAGTGGATGATCGCCGTTGGCGGCAGGACTCGTTCGCCGAATTTTCCCAGGGTACCTTCAGTGACGCAGGCGCAAATGCCTATGTTTCACGAAAGGGACGAATCCAGACGATCAATCGGTGGGACTATAATGGCGATGGGCATGTCGACATCCTGAGTGCGAACTCTCACCCCTTGATCGAGATGCTCGATTTGTCGGTGTATTGGGGGAATGGGAAGGACTTCAGTGTTGAACGCCATGAGTCGATTCCGGCGGACGGGCCGATGTGGATTGCGACGGGTGATTTGAACAAAGACGGCGCGGCCGATCTCGCGGTGGCGAATTTTTCCAACGGTACTTGGACCAGCATGGATTCGGCGATCTATTGGGGCCGTGGCACCGAGGGCAAAGCGACGGCGGTGGCACCTTCCGCGTGGCAAGCCGGGCCGTTCCTCGGAAAGACCCAGCTGCCCTCCCAGAACGCCCAGCAAGTGGTGATCGCGGACCTTGACCGAGACGGTTGGCCCGAACTGATCTTTGCCTATTCGGCGGGCTTTTGGGAGTACCGGGGGACCACCAAGCCGATTCCCTCGCGGATCTACTGGAACCGAAGCGGGGTCTTCGCCCGCGACGACTTTACCGAGGTGCCGACCGATGGCGCGACGGCAGTGGATACCGGTGACCTCGATGGCGACGGATGGATTGACCTGGCTTTTGCAATTGGCGAAGCAGAGCACTCCTTGGTCTATTTCGGCGGTCCAAATGGGTTTTCGGTGCGGCAGCGCGTCGAGTTGCCGACGCGTCGGGCCCACGCCGTGCGCATTGCGGATTTGAATGCGGACGGCCGCCCTGAGGTGATCTTTGCAAACGAAGGGGGTGACATTTCTTTTGCTTACCTGAACGGCGCACACGGTTTTGCGCCGGACCGACGCGTGGAGTTTCCCACCCAGTTTGCGAAGGACGTGGTGGTGGCCGACTTCAACCGTGATGGTCATGCGGACGTTTTCTTCAGCAATCACATGCAGTCGCCGAACGGCGAGGAGCGTTTTGGAAACCGGATGATGCCGTCCTATCTGTACTGGGGTGGCCCAGCGGGATTCAGCCCGGAGCGCCGGCAGTCGATCCAGACCATTGGGGCCTGGGGGGCGCGGGCGGCGGATCTCAATGCTGACGGTTGGGTGGATCTCTTCGTCTGCAATTTTCAGGAACACTATTCCTACGAGGTGCCCTCGTTCGTCTACTGGAATGGATCCGATGGATTCGACGTGACGCGGCGCACCCCCCTCTACGGACACGGTGCGCAGGGGTGTGAGATCGCGGATCTCAATGGTGACGGTCACCTCGACATCGTGATGACAGCGATGATGGGCCGTTCGCGCGGGGACATCGATCCGTCTTATCTCTATCGAGGCAATGCGAACGGTGACTACAGCGTCAAGGACCGCGTTGAGTTACCCGGTCGCGAACCGTACGAGCAGGCGATGGCGGATCTGAACGACGATGGCCAGGTCGATGTGGTCTTGCTCAACCAGGGTGAAGTCACGCGTTATGAGAATGAGGCGTGGATTTTCTGGAACGAAAGCAACGAACTCACCCCCTGCCGAATCACCGGTTTGCCGGCCTACGCCGGCGTTGGAGTGGAGGTCGCCGACCTCGACCGGGACGGGTACATTGACGTGATCATCGCCAACAACCGAAGCACGCCCGGAAAGGACGGCAAGCCGGCGTGGCCTGGTTCGTTCATTTATTGGGGAGGCCCGCAGGGCTGGGTGGTGACAGAGCGCAGCTCCCTCAATATTTATCAGGCCCGTTCGCCCAGCATTGCCGACCTCAACGGCGATGGACACCTGGACCTGGTCTTCGCGGGTGAGGGTGCGTCGGTCTTCTGGGGTGACGGCACGCGCGCGTATGGAGACGCGCGCCGCCAGCGAATTTCCGGCACGGTCGGGCGATTGAACCACCAGACGGAGGTGGCGGATGTCAACAAGGACGGTTATCTCGACATCGTTTTTGCCGGTCCCAAGGTGATGGTTTATTTCGGGGGTGCCGACCACAGTTATACGCCGCAGCGTCGGGCCACGTTCGCGGTCGATGCGAAGACCATGACCATCGCCGATGTCAACGCGGATGGATGGCTCGATTTGGTGTGTCCGCTCTACAAGATCGGTGGCAATCGCTCGCTCGAGTCGGTTGTGTTGCTGGGTGCTGCGGACGGATTTCGTGAGGACCGAAGACTCAGTCTGCCCACGGATGGTGGCACGGGAAGCATTGTGAGTGATTTCAACGCGGACGGCTGGCCTGATATTTTCTTCTTTTGTCATCGCCGTGACGGCAGCCCGGAGCGGTCTGGAGAATTTGGTGATCACGCCACGAACTCGAGGCTCTATTGGGGTGGGGCGGACGGATTCAAGGCTGAACGGTACCTGGCGATTCCGACGGTGGGCGCCCACTATGATGTCGGCGTGGACCTGGGTGACATCCGCAGCCGCCGCTTTGTCTGGGATTATGTTTCCGCACCCAAGGAAGCGGCGGGTCGGACCTGGCGACAATTGACTTGGACGGCGCATACGCCCGGTCGCACCGCGGTGCGTTTTCAGGTTCGCACGGCGCCGAGTTCCCGGGCGTTGGCGCAAGCGACCTGGCAGGGCCCGGGTGGTTCCGGGACATTCTTCACGACCTCGGGTGCTGACCTCGGCGTGATCAACCAGGACGGGTGGATACAATACCGAATTGAGCTCGACACCTTCAATGGTGCCGCATCTCCGGTGATCGAGGCTGTGCAGATTGACTTCAACTGATTCCCCATGAAGAGACCCTTGTTCCGTTCGCTTCTTTCGGCCGCCTTCCTTTGGGCTGCCGCTTTGAACAGCTCTGCCTCTGCGGTAACTCCCTGGACGCCCGGTGACGCCTCCGCGGTGGGTCCGAGAACCCTGCCCGTGGACGTGAAAACATATGCCCACGTGCATCACGTCAATGCTGCAGCGCCCGGCAAGGGCGGCGGTCAGGGCACGCGTGAACAGCCCTGGAAGAGTGTCGCGGACGCCCTTCAGGCGGTGGGTACGGCGGCGGCCGATCGCCGGGTCGCCATTCTCGTGGCGGCCGGTGTTTACGAGCAGGGACCGTTGGTGCTGCGCGAGCACGTGGACGTGTGGGGAGGCTTTGAAGCGGGTGCCTGGACGCGGGATATCTTCGCCAACGAGACGGTTCTCGACGGACGCCATGCGCACCGGGTGGCGCTCGGCTCCGACCACGCGACCCTGGACGGTTTTGTGATTCGTCGCGGTCGGGCGTTTGGCTATGGCGGAGGCGTTCTTTGCGACAACACCTCGCCCACGCTTTCGAACAACCGTTTTGAAACGTGCTTCACGGTGCAACCGGCGGACATTCGTACGGACCTGATCCACCAGCGCGGCAATCTCGGCGGCGCCGTCGCCTGCCTTTACAATTCCGTCCCCCGGATTGTGAACAACGTGTTCCGAGGCAATTGGACGGAGATTGGCGAAGGCGGCGCCGTGGCGCTCTATGGCTGGTCGCGACTGGCGGGTGCACCGCGCGCGGTGGTCGAGAACAACGTCTTTGTCGGCAACGTCGCAGGCACGAAGGACCTGGCCCGGACACGCAGCAGCAGTGGCGGGGCGATTTCCTGCCACTTTGAAGCCTCGCCGATCATCCGCAACAACGTCGTGGCGCACAATCGGGCGATGGGACGCAGCGATGCGGGTGGCATTTACTGCGAGTATTTCGCGAGCCCTGAGATTTCCCGCAACTGGGTCGTCGGGAATGAAGGCGATGATGATGGTGGCGGCTTCTACACCATGCGTGACGGGGAACCGGTGCTCCGTGGCAATCTCTTTGCTGGCAATTGGACGACCATGGGGGGAGTGGGTGGTCTGCGGATTTCGAAGGAAGGCCGTGCCCGGATAATTGGCAACGTGATCGCCCGCAACGGTACCGGCGGGGGCATCTACATGGCGGATGGCTGGGTGGAGATCGCCAACAATCTCGTGGCGGACAACCGCGCTGGCCCGGGGCTGCGTTTTGTGCAGAATTTTTCCCACTACCAACCCTCACGGATCACGGGAAATACCTTCGCTGGCAACGAAACGGATCCGATCATGTGGATGGAAAATGTCGGAGCAAAGCCGGTGGACGAAAACAATACCCTCCAGACGAAGGGCGTCTTTGCGGTGGGCGCGCAAACGGTGGCCGTGAAGACGGCGGTGTTTGACGCCAAACGGGGCTGGACTCTGCTAAAGCCGACCGTCGCTTTGGGCGACTTCTCCTCCTATCTCGGTCGTGCCGTCCGCGTGGGTCAACACTGGTCCGTTGTTTTGCGAGCCGACGCCGATGGCCTGTGGGTTTGGGGCGATTGTTCGGCGCAGGACTTTGGGAAGGGTCTGGAAATTCTGCCGGACTACCGGCCGGTGAGTTCATCCTGAGACAACGAGCTCCGCCAGCCACGGTCCTCGCGCAGGGACCGGCGTGGTGTGGCGGCAAACGACGCTCAACGTGGGGCGCGACTGGACACCCCGAACGCCGGTGCCACGCCCTACTTGGATCGTGTGTCACTTTCGTTCGAGTAGGGCCGCGAACCTTTGGCCGGCGACCGGCCTGCTTGCACTTGGCGTGGGTGGGCTGGGTTCAGCCGCTGCCTGCCCGAGTGCGGCAGGCGGCGATCAGCGCTGCGAGGTCGCGTTGGACTGCAGGCAGGGCAGTGAGCAACGCGGCCAAGGCTTCGGTGTAGTGCGCGTCGGTCGATTCGGCGGTGAATTCACGGGCTCCGAGCGGTCCGCGCTTTTTGGCGCGGCCGGCGGCTCGCAGGAAACGTTTTGACCATTCCAGTTCGGGCATCACGACGGTATAGGAGCGAGTCGGATCAAGGACGGGTGCGTGCTGCCCGCCCGCCGCTTTGAGCCCAAACCCAGCCCAGGTTGTGGGGTCGCTGGAGGCGGCCAGTGCCTCCACGTAGGCGAGGATCTCTTCGCCCGAGAGCGTTGTGCGAAGCACGGAGTGACCGCGCTGGCCCCCGGTGAGGAAGAGCGCATTCACGTCCACCGGACCGGCGGACAGTTTGTCGCGTAGAATGTGGCCGGGATGACAAAAGCCAATGTCAGCCTTGCCCTGACGGCGCAGGCCCTCGGCTGCCAACCAAGCAAGTTCGCTGCCGATGGGTGCCGGATTGTCGCATAACCAGGTGGCGGCCTCCGGACAGAGGCGAGCCTCTTCGGTCAAGACTCTCGCCAGGGCGACAGCGTCCGGCGCGATGGTGGGGTGATCCATGCGAACGAGGCGGCCCTCCAGCACACGGACTCTTTTGCTGGTCAGGTCAATGCCGAGCTCGAGCCGACCCACGGCCCTGGCGTAGGAGCCAGCTTGGACAATGGGTACACCCGTGAAGGGTGAGATGAAGGGCTTCTCCACCCACTCGTGGGAGTGTCCGCTCACAAAGATATCCACGTCGGGGGCCATTTTGGACCAGGCGGCGCAGGCCAGCACGGCGTGATGGCAGACCGCGATCACCACATGGCACTCCTGTTTGAGTTTTGCGGACTCTTGGGCGAGACGACGACCGGACTCCGCGAAGTCGAGGGTGCCCTCGTCCTGGGGCACCAGCAGACCGATCAGACCGACCTTAAGCGCGCCGACTGTCACGATGCGGGCAAC
>Ga0163154_10005924_pt1 | contig 15242 bp, 11 predicted proteins | sample OliLakLV19MP9P1_FD_148649 | JGI IMG/M metagenome (GOLD analysis project Ga0163154, IMG submission 148649) | Freshwater microbial mat bacterial communities from Lake Vanda, McMurdo Dry Valleys, Antarctica - Oligotrophic Lake LV.19.MP9.P1 | ecosystem: Environmental > Aquatic > Freshwater > Lake >... | reverse complement strand
GCAGCGGCTGCCGATTGATTTACTGTCGCTCTCTAGCCACAAGTTCTATGGGCCGCAAGGAGCCGGGGCGCTCTATGTGCGACCTGGAGTAGCGCTGGTGCCAGTTTTGCTGGGCGGCGGCCAAGAGCTGGCGCGGCGTTCTGGCACCCAGGCTGTGCCGACGATCGCGGGCTTTGGGATTGCAGCTGAGCTAGCAGCCCAAGAGATGGCACTCGAAGCGCCTCGCCTGGTGGCACTGCGCGATCGCCTGTTTGACCTGCTAGCCGATGTCCCGGAGCTGATCTCGACGGGCGATCGCCTGCATCGCCTGCCCCACCACGTCAGCTTTTACCTGCGCCACGCCGACGCCGACAGCCTCAGCGGCAAAACCCTGGTGCGCCACATGAACTTGGCCGGAATTGGCATTAGCTCTGGCTCTGCCTGCAACAGCGGCAAGCTGATCCCCAGTCCGGTGCTAAGCGCCATGGGATTAAGCGATCGCCTAGCCACAGGAGGCATCCGCCTCACCCTAGGCCGTCATACCACTGAAGCAGATATTGATTGGACGGCACTGGTGCTAAAGCAAGTCTTGCAGCGGCTACAGCCAGAGATGGCTCCTCTGACCAGCAACGCCTAATATTCCACCTTGGTTCTCTGTCCATGTGGGCATTTCAAGCAGCAGCCAAACTATTAAGATGCCAGTATCGGGCGCTTCTGGCTCATGGTTAATTAAACATTTATTAAGTTTATGCAGCCTTGAGAGTTCTCTTGGAATTTTCAGCGCCGAGATTAAGGACGCTTATAGTTCAAGCTGTGTGGTACCTGAGGAGTCAGACATGATGAAACGTGCATCGATTATTTTGCAGTCGCTGCTGACCGCTGGCGTGGCTATATCGGCGATCGCCCTCATTCCCCAAGTCGTGCAAGCAGACCCAATAGAACCGGGTTCAGCGTTACCCCGCTTGAGTCCGGTTGTGGTCTCGCCTGCCCAGCCTGCTCCCACAATAGAATCCAGTGTGCCCACTCTGGTCGAAGACCCGGCAGATCCATCAACCATCTATGCGGCCACCGATTTGCTTGCGCCTCCAGCAGCAGCCAATCCCTCAGCAGCCAATTCCTCAGCGGCCACTCCCTCATCCCAACCCGGTTCTCGCTCGGTTGAGTTCCAGATTGCTCAAGACTCTGAACCGCTATTGCTAGAAACTCAAGAGACGCGATATCGGCTGGGCTACATTGGCGTTGGGGCAAACCTAGGGTTGACGGGCGATGGCGCGCTATCGGATGAAGGCTTTGCCGTTTTTAGCAAAATACCTCTCTCCTCTAACCTGTCACTTCGACCCGCCGTTATCTTCACAAACGATGTGGGGATTTTAGTACCTGTTACCTATGATTTTCAAATTGGCAGCAGCGATTTGCCGAGAGCGTTGCCCTACCTGGGCACGGGTATTTCAATTTCGACAGGCAATGACAGCGAAGTTGACTTTTTAGTTACTGGAGGGGTAGACATCCCGATTAATCGGCAATTTACGGCTACAGCGGGGGTCAACGTGGCTCCGTTTAACTCATTTGATCTAGGTATTCTGTTAGGCGTTGCTTATAACTTTGAAGCTAGAACGGTAAGCACCCCGGTCGCCTCGGTCAATCCTGAATTTTTTGGGCAAGATGCTCGTTCCAACCCTTCCTTTTTGGGGGCTGGGCTGAATCTGGGCATTGGTGGAGACAGCGCCTTGGGTGACAGTAGTTTCGCTGTGCTCAGCAAACTGGCCCTGGGATCTAGCTTTTCGGTACGGCCTACCCTGCTAATCGAAAACGACGTCACGGTTTTAATTCCTGTCACCTACGACTTCGAACCCATTACCACTGAGTATCTGACCTTAGCGCCCTATGCTGGAGGTGGCCTATCCTTCTCCACAGGCGACGATAGCAATTTTGATTTGCTGCTGTCTGCCGGGTTCGATGTGCCAATCACCCGTAACTTGGCGGCTACAACAGGCATCAACATTACCCCGTTTGACTCGTTTGATATTGGCGTTCAGGCTGGTCTAGTTTTCACCTTTAGCAGCTACTAAGGATCACAAATTCGTCAACACACAATTCCCTGGGTGGGGACACGGCACTGCCATGTCCCCACAGGTGCGTCAATTTTGCAGATTATTTTTTACAGATGATTTAATTTGCGACCCTAGCATCCGTTACAAATCAGCAGCCGTTCAATATTTTCTTCGCTACAATTCGCTACAATTAAATCAGAAATAGAATTGTCTGTACTACCACGCTAGAGAGTAGTACAGAAAATTCTCTTTATTAGCTGAGTTTGGCTGCTAATCGAGCCGTCTAGCTCAGCTTCTCACCCGATCGCTCTGATTTTTGCTGTTTGCATCTCCTATCGGCCTTCCCATGACCATCCAAACTCAGCGTCCCGTTAGTCTGAAGGTTATTGTTGCGTACAAAGGCATAGGAGTCTTGGTACTCACAACCGTGAGTCTGGTGTCTGCCGTTAGCTGGCGCAATTATGAAGGGCTGATGGCGATCGCCCAAAACTATCTGTTAGACGAAGAATTTACCCTGACCGATTGGGTTTTGACCACTGTTTTGAATTTTCAGCCCCATAGCCTGCGGATGATTTCCTTTGGGACTGGAGGATATGCGGTAGTTCTGGGTACTGCTACAACAGGCTTTTGGTATGGTAAGCGGTGGGCACGGGTGCTGATGCTGCTGATGGCAGGGGTGCCGCTGCCTTTAGAAATTTATGAATTGCTCAATCATGCGTCTTGGGAGCGGGTGATCATCTTGTTGATCAATGTAGGGGTGATCGGCTACTTGCTCAAGCATGTATTTGACCCGCTGCCACCTGCTGTGGTTGGTAGAGACGCGATTAATCGCGTCTCTACGTAATTTGCCGCGAGCTTTTGTGTCGGGGGTATGTGCGGATTTTAAACCGTCCCATAGATAGACTCAACGGTCTAGTCTAGCAAGATACACTCATGGTGCTCAGGGTGGATTACTTCGTGCAGCGTGACTTCCAGTGCGATCGCCTTCGACCTGCGAACTCTGGTGAACTTAGGTCTGGTGAACTGGGGGATGTTGCGCCAACCATGTTCAATTTTGCAGATCCACGGTTCATTCATCTATTCGTTTACTTTGTGACGTCCTGTGGAACACGGCACAACCGACGACAGCTCTTCGACCTTCTGTAATCCCAGTAGGAACAACCTTAATATGTCAGCGTCATCTAGAAATGTAATCTCCCAGAGCCAAGCATTGCCCATGCGCGATTCTCTCTCTGCACCCTGGTCAGCCATTGATGCCAGCTCACACAAGCAAGTTGCAGCAGACAAGCTGTCAAACTACGACTTGATTTTGAACTGTCAGACGGGTCTACGCCCAGAGCGCTGTGCCTTTGCAGAGTTAATTCGGCGCTACCAGTCACATGTGGAAAAGGTGCTGTATCATCTTGCCCCTGATTGGTCTGACCGGGCAGACTTATCCCAAGAAGTTTGGATTAGGGTTTATCGAAATGTCAAGCGGCTGCAAGAACCTGTCAAGTTTCGGGGCTGGCTCAGCCGAATTGCGACTAATTTGTTTTATGACGAATTGCGTAAGCGGAAACGAGTCAGTGCTCCTTTATCGTTAGATGCACCCCGCAATTTAGAAGATGGGGAAATGGACTGGGAGATTGCATCGGGTGGTCCAGGCCCAACCGAAGACTTGGTCACCCGAGAGTTCTATGAGCAGTTACGGGAAGCGATCGCTGATTTACCTGAAGTCTTTCGTACTACTATTGTGTTGCGAGAAATTGAAGGAATGGCGTATGAGGAAATTGCCGAATTAACGGGTGTGTCGCTAGGAACCGTCAAATCTCGCATTGCCAGAGCCCGGCAGCGGCTGCAATCGCAGCTTCAGAGTTATTTAGATAGCTAAAGCCGTTAGACTAGACATCTGACTTGGTGGGTACACTAGAGGGCATATTCAAAATCGTACAGGTCGATCGGTTGGAGTCGATTGATTGGAGACGATTGATATGAACCCGCTAAGACATGCTAAGGTTTGGGTCTTTTCGCTCTACGGTTAGGCTTTCAGGGATAAGGTGGTGCAGGTGTGATGCGAGTGACTGGAGAATTTGGCAACTCTTACTATAGTTTTTGTAGCGTCGGTTTTTGTAGCATCTAAACCGAGCTGTTTGGACACTGCTCATGAACTCACTTGATCTAAACTAGTGACCTTTTAGAGTCTGAGTCGTAGATTCAGTTTAATGATCATGCCGAATTTTAATCCTGGTTACCACCCCAGGCGCGTGCCACCGAACGCTAGATGCGCTAAAAACAGTATTAACCCTTCACCTGTAGACGGTCTTGTGGACAGCATGGATAACTTGAAACGCGATCGCTTTGAATTATTGAGTGCGTATCTAGATGGTGAAGTCACTCTAGCAGAACGCCGTCAGGTGGAAGATTGGCTAGCCAATGACTCAACGGTGCAGCAGCTCTATGCGCGTCTGTTGCGGTTGCGTCAGGGGTTACGAACGATGCCTGTGCCTGCTGCCGAGCGGCCAGTTGAGCAAACGGTGCAGGGCGTATTGTCGTCACTAGAGCGCAAACCTCGCCGGACAGCAGTTTGGGGCGGGGCGGCGATCGCAGCTCTGATGGTAGGGGCACTGTCAACGGTAATGATTCCTGCAACTACCTCCCATTTCCAAAAGCTAGCCGAAATGCCTGAACCGCCTCTGCCCGCCGGGACTGGGCTAATGGTGGCTCTCGATCGCCCCATTATGGAAATCCCTGATGTGTCTGAAGTAAACTCTACTGTGCTGCCTCAAGCTCCGCTGAATGGTGCCCTCAACAAGCTTCGAACCAAGAGCACAGATCGTTGAGAGACACCCTAACTCCTAGAATAGACTCCTAGAATAGAGCTGATGCCGCGCCCGCTCTGGGATGCCTCATCAACTCTATTTTTTTGTGCCTATTTTTTTGCCCAATTTTCTCCATGAGCTGGACGCCGCATCTAACTGACGATGGTTCTTTTACCTTTTTTTCGGCAGAGTTTGGAGAAACGTTTCACAGTCAGGCTGGAGCTAAGGCAGAAGCATTTACCAAATTTTCTCAGGTGACAGGGCTGGCGCTGCGATCGCAGTGCGGTGATCTGCGGCTGCTAGATGTTTGCTACGGGCTGGGATATAACACGGCGGCGGCATTGGAAACAATTTGGGCGGCTAATCCTACCTGTCGAATAGAAGTTTACGGGCTGGAGCTAGACGAAACGGTGCCGCTTGCGGCGATCGCCCCACCGTTTATCACAGGCCGGTCGTCTGCTGTACAGGCGGCATTGGAGGCGATCGCTCTTAGCCACCAACATACAACACCCCTGCTGCAAGCAACCCTGCTGATTGGCGATGCCCGTCAGACGATTCAACATCTGGCTCAAACTGGCTTTCAAGCCGACGCTATCTTTTTTGACCCCTTTTCGCCCCGACGCTGTCCGCAGCTGTGGACGGTTGAGTTTTTAACTCAAGTGGTGCGCTGTTTGGCCACCAATGGCACCTTAGCCACCTACTCGCGATCGGCGGCGGTGCGTACAGCAATGCAGGCAGCAGGGCTACAGATTGGCACCATTCCACTCGACCAAGCCTACTGTCCCCGCGAATGGTCACAGGGGACAGTTGGGGTACTGGCTGAGCAAATGCCTGATCAACTGGCTGAGCAAACGCTACATCCCCTCTCCCTAATGGAGCAGGAACACCTGAACACTAGAGCAGCCGTCCCGTATCGCGACCCGGATTTAAGCGACCCAGCCGAGCTAATTCAGCGGCGGCATCAATACGAGCAACAGAACTGCGGCTGGGAGTCTACCTCTGGCTGGCGACGGCGTTGGGGGATTGATTAGGGCGATGATTAGAATTAATTAAGGCGACGATTAGCTGAAGGGATCGTCTAGGTCATCCGCTTCATCTAGTTCTGTCGTGACTTCAAAATCTTCATAGTCTTCATCTTCGAAATCACCCACCATATTGGGACTAATCAGCGTGATGTCGAACTCATCAGGCGGAACCGTCGAGATCGCATCGCGCTTGAGTGAGTAATACAGCGCCTGAACTTTAGGGCCAAATACGACCTTATCTTGATGTTCCAAATCGTGAGCTTGAAGTTTACGGCCATTAATCAGCAGGCCATTGGAGCTGGGCTTCCCTTTGAGGTTGCCATCGACAATGCGGTAATAGTAGCTGCCATCTTCATTGGGCAATTGAACTAGCGTCGCGTGGCGGCGAGAGACAAACTGGGAAACGAGGCGGATGTCACACTTGGGATCTCTGCCGATGGAGTAAACTGCTCCATCTAGCGTGTATTCATGTGTTCCCTTGTCGTCGTCGATAATCAGCAAATGGTTGTAGTGCGGTCCTGACATGTGACAACTAATTAGTGCAATGACTAGATGGTGCAATCAACAGCAAACCTGCTGAAGTTGAGAAAAACAGGCGATCGCACTCCAAGCAAGTTGGGGCAAAGAGGTGAGCGCATGACCTTTTCTAGAAGCTGAATTGACTTCCATCTGAAAGCTTAACCTAGTGTACCTACTCTGAAGCAGAATGAAATCTGTTTGTATCCGTGGAGTTTAAAGAAAGGTCAAAAAAATGGCTCTCTCTGATCAATTTTTAGCTTGTCATTTTATCCTGTCAATAGCTGTGAACTGAGACTTGTCAGTGCTCTCTAGAGCGCTGGAAGACCTCTGGAGCCAAAATAGCTATTGCTGCCAGTTGAAGCGCTGGGGGTCTAAGTACTGGGGCGTGCGGCGCAGCAGCAGCGAGTTGGTCAAAACGCTGACTGAGCTGAGCGCCATCAAGGCTCCGGCGGCAGAAGGGTTGAGCAAAATGCCAAAGGACGGCAGCAAAACGCCAGCCGCAATGGGGATGCCGAGGACGTTGTAGGCAAATGCCCAAAACAGGTTTTGGCGAATTTTGTTAAAAATAGCGCGGCTCAGGTAAATGGCTTCGACTACATCAGTGAGGCGATCGCGCATTAGCACAATGTCCGATGCCTCAATCGCCGCATCGGTACCGGAGTGCAGCGATAGGCTAACATCGGCGGCGGCCAAGGCAGGTGCATCGTTAATCCCATCGCCGACCATCGCTACGAATTGCTCTTGCCGCGTTCCGGCTGCACGCAGCTGGGCGATCGCGTCTACCTTGCCCTGGGGCGACACCCCCGCCTGAATGTCTGCGGGCGCAAACCCGAGAGGACGGGCGATCGCATCAGCCGCTAGCGGGTGGTCTCCGGTCAGCAGCACCAGCCGCATCCCCATCTGCCGCAGGTGAGTCACGGTGAGCGCCGCATCGGGACGGAGGGTGTCTTGCGCCGCAATGACCCCCACTAGCGCCGCACCCGCCGCCACATAAATCACCGTTTTGCCCGTAGCGGCCAGAGCATCGGCCTGACTCTGAGCCTCGGCTGGGATGCTGACACCCTGGCGAGCCAGCCACGGCGGGGTGCCCACCAAAATCAGTTGGCCATCGACCTGAGCCGACACGCCCATCCCCGCCTCGGTCACAAACGCTTCAGCGGGTAATAACGGCAGATTTTGCTGCTGAGCCTGGTGGCGAATGGCCGACGCTAGCGGATGATTGGTGCCGCTCTCGACCGTGGCAGCCAGTTGCAGCAGTTCGCTAGCCGATCGCATTGCCCCCAACGGCACACAGTCTGTGATGCTAGGATGCCCGGTGGTCAGCGTTCCGGTTTTGTCGAAGACAACGGTTTGCAGTTGATGCACTTTTTCTAAGACATCGCCACCGCGAATCAGCAGCCCGCGCTCGGCTCCTACTCCCGATCCGACCAAAATTGCGGTAGGTGTGGCTAATCCCAAGGCACAGGGGCAGGCAATCACCAGAACAGCGATCGCCAACTTCAGGCTCAGCAGCAGCGGCGACGGAGCGAAATTATGAGCAGCAGCCATGCGGGACATATGCCCCATCCCCGCACTGAGGTTGCCGATTTCTGCCCCCCACAGCGGCGTTCCCACAAAATACCAGAACAAGAAAGTGAATAGGGCGATCGCCAAAACGCCGTAGGTAAAGTATCCGGCAACGATATCGGCTAGCCCTTGAATTGGGGCTTTACGGGTTTGAGCCGTCTCGACTAGCGCAATGATTTGAGCCAGGGTGGTGTCTTTCCCGGTGCGAGTGGCACGCAGGGCGATCGCTCCCGTCTGGTTCAGCGTCCCTGCCGCGACAAACTCTCCCGGCTGTTTGAGGACGGGCGTGGCTTCCCCGGTTAGCATCGACTCATCGACCGTGGTTTGACCCATGATGATTTCGCCATCGACGGGGATTTTTTCACCCGGCAGTACCTGCAACCAGTCGCCAACGGTGACTTGGGCAGTCGGCAATTCAACGGTTTTAGCCAGATTGAGGTGAGCTAGACTGAATTCAGCACTAACTTGATCAGGGACGAGCCGCTTGGCGATCGCGGGTTGCAGCGCTAAAAGTGATTGCAGTGACGCAGCGGCACGACTACGAGCCTGCTGTTCGAGGGTGCGCCCTAGCAAAATAAAGCCGACCAACATCACCGGTTCATCGAAGAAGCATTCCCAGCCCAAGCGCGGAAATAGCAGCGCCACCAGGCTTGTGGTGTAGGCCGTCAGCGTCCCCAAACTCACCAGCGTATTCATATTGGGAGCACTGCGCCGCACCCCCCGCCAGCCGTCCACAATCATGGCGCGTCCGGGGAAAATTAGCGCCAAGGTAGCCAGCCCGCAGTGAAACCAGATGTTGCTCAGCCCCGGAATGGTGATGTTGAACAAGCTGAGGTGTCCAACAGCAGACAGCACCAACAGCAGAGCGGCGATCGCCAACTGCTGCTGCCGCTGCGCCGTTTCTCGCTGGTGCCGCTGCGCCGGAGTTTCCTGATCGGCAACCTCAGACGGCGCTTCTCCCGGACTCCAACGCGGCTGTGACGGAAAGCCTGCCTCTGTGAGCGCGATCGCCAACCCAGCCGGATTAGCCGCCGCCGCGTCACATTCTACCAACGCCACCTCCGTCACCAAATTCACAGTAGCCGACTGCACTCCAGGCTGCTGCAACAGCGCCGCCTCAACCGCCTTCACACATCCCGCGCAGCGCATCCCCCCCACATTAAACGTGAGGGTCGTGGTGGTGGGAGGGGCGATCGGACGGGACAGTTTGGGAATCAGTTGCATGAGGGAAATCTAGCGGTTAAGAGGGCAAAGCACGCTGGTCAGTAAGTCTTGCTTAGGGGGGTAAGTAAGAGGGCAAAGCATTTGGCCAGTTCGCCTTGATCAAAGAGGGCAAAGCATTTGGCCAGTACGGTTTGAGCAGGTTTAAGCACGCTGGCCCAATGCTTTGCCCCTACATTCATCCTTCATCCTACGCTTCGCGAACGCGAACGCGAACATCCCTCATCCTTCATCCTTCATCCTTCATTCTTGCCGCCTCCCGTGCCGTCCCCGTAATCCGCCCTGTCCAATAGAGGTAGAGCAAATAAAAACTGCCTCCTACCTGGATGGGCAGCAAGACAGCCAAACTTTTGAACATAAAACTTGTCTCTAGGGTGGAGAGCGAGCCACAGTAAGCAGCCGCTAGGAGCGCAAGAAGGAGGAGAGAACGGGTACGCTTCACAAATGGCAGGAGGGTAGGGACTGTTTGAGGAGCTAAAAGCTCTGCCTATCTCCTTCTATGTTAAAACCTCAATGCGGTTTCTAGACAGCATCTTCAATCATGCTAGTGGCCGATAGTCCCAAAATGTCTTGGTAGGCAGCGGCGATCGCACACATGGTCAACGGAATGGTGAACAACAGGCCCACAAAAAACAGCAGAGCGCCAACGATATTGATCAACACTAGCACTAGCACAAACCCAAAGAAAGGGAACCAGCGCTTGCTGATCACTTTGCGGCTAGTTTCCATGGCTTCCCAGAAGTCAAACTTGCGATCGACAATCAGCGCGGTAGTGAAACTGTAGGCCACCCCTAAGTAGATACCGGGCAGCAGCAGCAATAGAGACGCAATCCCAACCAAAATGCTCACCAGCAAATTGGCGATGAAAAACTGGAGGAAGTTGTTGAAGCCCAAAAAGAAGTCGCTAAAGGTGGTTGACCGCTGCTTGATTAGTTTGAAGGCAACAATGAACAGCCCAGCATTCAGCGGGCCTGCTAAAACGATGCTAGCAATATTCCCTAGCGGTCTAGCTTTCTCTGGCAAAATGGCAGCCAGAGAGCTAAGCAAAAGCACGATAGCTGCAAATCCTACGAAGCCACCTATATTTTTCTTGAAAATTTCCCAGCCTTCTCCCAGATATTTGCCAATATCCACGCTGTAGCCAGTTTGAATCACATCTGGAATGCTGCGAGCGTCGTCTGAGTACATGGTTAAAGCCTCGTGCTGCAAGGGTGAATGAACAAGCCAAGAACTTTTAGGCTACGGTTAGACTAAAATTTATTCGATAGATTATGCGAATGACGACATCATAGCCCAGCTATGCATTTGGTCAAGGTTTGACATACTCACCGTGCTGAAGCAGCGGTGATTCTTGACAGCTCAACGGGCTGTGCTGGCGAACCAGTCTTACCTTCCCTCCCTGTCCGTTTAGAGTCTCCCAATGCCCTATGGCGACTTTTCTGTTTTATGCACAAGTAAAATACTTGTTGTCTTTAAGGGTGCAGTTAAGCATTGCCTCTCTGAACTGTCTAGGTGCGCTCTCATAGAAAACACTCGGCATGTGGGAAACTCAGTCTCTTTAGAGCTGAGAGGGAAACGGCACGGCGAATTTATTCGCCTTCAATCTTAAAATCCGTAACCGTAGCCATCCTTTTTATGAATGGTTTTGCAGTATTTGTGACTGATGCCCTGAATCAAGCCCAGAGCAGTCGAGATATTGAAACTACCTGTTGTCCTCACCGCCACCCTGCCGACATGGGTGCCGATCTTCTTTCCTTTCGTGACCACCGCCTTCACAATGTCGCCAGTCTGAAAGCCAAGGGCAAAAGGAGATTCAGGAACGTAGCGACTAGGGAAGCCGTACTTGTCCGTCCTACATTTCTGCCTAGAACCGTGACCAGTCGCCTTGATGTTGAGCGGCTGGGTTGTGCAGATTTCTAGTGTCGAAACTTGACCCACACAGGCAGCATCTAGCCAGTGAGTCTTGGGCAAACCCAACCGAGTGCGGTTGAACTTGGTCAGTCCTCCTGAGCCAGTGGTGAGCGGCAATCCAGTTTTCTTCAGGGCGTTGAACAATGCCCAGCGAGTCGAGTTGACAGCAGCCGCATCCTTTAATGGCCGTTTAGCTTGGGCAAGAATGCTTTTCAGGAGTTCAGGTTTCTTTTTGAGGAAATCCTTAATATCTTGAGTTCCTTTTTTGAGGTTACACTTCTCGCAAGCCAGAGCCAGATTAGAGATCCGGTTGCTACCTCCCTTTGATTTAGGATGAATATGCTCAATCTGCAAAGGTAGGTTTTGGGCGTCACAGTAAGCACATTTCCTATCCCACTTGTTGAGCAGATATTCTCTGACTTCGTAGCCAGCGAGTTCACCTTGCTGATACTCAATGCCTGAGATTTCAGGGTTCTCAAGCTGTTGCAGGTCGAACCTAACCAGCTCTTGAGCGATTGAGCCGATGGGTGCATAGCGGCGGAATTTCTCCACCCAAGTCAGGGTAGTTAGAACCCGATGTTGGAGGCTAGGAGCCAACCAGCCTTTAGGGCGTGCCCGGTTCAGGAATCGCGGCTGGCGGTAGCGGGTATGCCGCGCACGACGGCTACCTCTTGATGCTGCCCTTGATTCTAAAGACGCGCTGATTGCCTGCCCTTGATGGGTTAGCTCAGCCGCAAAGATGACTTTGGCACCAAGCAGGATTGCTAGTCCTGTTGTTTTTGAGCCTGGGTCTATTTTTAGTTCAACAGGCTCAGGTGTAGCGTTTACCTCCTTTTTGAGAATGATTGTGAACGGAAACTGGCGGAACACCGCAGCTTTACCGAGTTCTAACAACCGACGCGCCGTTGATGGCTTGCAGGGTGAGAGTGGGATTTTGCGCGTATCGAGAACGAAAACGTAATTTGGTTTCAACATTTTGGCGTTGGTTCCTGAAAGTAATGTTGGCTTCGCCAATGTTTAAGAGCTTGTTAGACCTGCAACACTGTCTCAGTGACCTTAAGACTGTTTAATTGCAGATGACAGAGCAGGGAACTAGCTTGATTCCAAGGTGTCGTGACTCGAAAAACGTAGTCAGTTAAGACTTAGGCTGGTCAGATTAGCTTGGTTTATACCCGCTCGCTAGAGTCGGGCAGTCTACAAGCTCAGTCCTTTAGGGCTGGGTATCTTGACCGTGGCTGTTTCAACGCGTCTTGAGCCTGTAGACATCCCTATTTTAATCAAAAGCCGTCTTAAAAAGACGGGGTTTTAGACCCAAATTCTCGATAAGAGCGGGCGATCGCCTCAAAACACCAGTAGCTTTACATAGAAACCGTTAGTAGGTAACCTGAAGCCGACTGAGCAAGTAGTCTTGGGCGCAAATGGCAGGGGGGATAGTGCAGTAGCCGCAGGGTAAATGGATGCTGATTATGGCGACTGGTGAAAAAGTCGGCGGGCAGGTCGAGGGCGATCGCCCAACGTCCCGTTAATCAACTGGTTCAGATCAATGATGGGATGTAGAGATCGGGTTAAACATGGGAAAGGGTTAAAATTTCGAGAGTTGCCGCTCTAGGTTTTCCATGACTTACTCGTCCGTTTTGTCTGCGTCAGAGGTGACCGCGTTAGAACAGCATCGTCAGCAGTTTCCGGCCTTGGCGAATCAAGCCTATTTTAACTTCGGTGGGCAAGGACCAATGCCCCAAGCGGCGATCGCAGCCATCCAGTCGGCGCACGAATACACGCAGCAGCAGGGACCTTTTTCCAACCAGATCAATGCCTGGGCTACCGAAGAAACGAATTTGGTGCGGGCGGCGATCGCCTCAGAGCTTCAGGTGGCACCAGAAACCATCACCTTAACCGAGTCGGTATCGGTGGGCTGCAACATTGCCCTATGGGGAATTGACTGGCACCTGGGCGATCATATTTTGCTGTCGGACTGTGAGCATCCCGGCATTGTGGCAGCAGTGCAAGAAATTGGGCGGCGGTTTGGGGTCGAGTTTTCGACCTGTCCGCTGATGCAGACGCTGAACCAAGGCGATCCGGTGGCGGTGCTGACCGCCCACCTGCGTCCCACCACGCGGATGGTGGTGATTAGCCACATTTTATGGAATACAGGGCAGGTGCTGCCGCTGGCGGAAATCGTGGCCGCCTGTCATGCCTATCCGGGCGAGCGTGGCTTGGTGTGGGTGATGGTCGATGCTGCCCAGTCGGTGGGGGTATTGCCGCTAAATTTAGCAGAACTCGGTGCAGATTTCTATGCGTTTACAGGACATAAGTGGCTGTGTGGAGCGGCGGGTTTAGGCGGGCTATATATCCGACCTGAGGCCATGGCACAGCTCAGTCCAGTCTTTGTCGGCTGGCGCAGTGTCACCAAAAATCAGCACGGACATCCGACGGGCTGGCTACCCGACGGGCGGCGGTACGAGGTGGCCACGTCGGACTTTACGCTATTTGGGGCGCTGCGAGAAGCGATCGCTACCCACCAGCATTGGGGAACAGCGGGCGATCGCTACCAGCGCATCTGCACGCTCAGCCAATATCTGTGGCAGCGGCTCAGCGAAACCCCTCACATTACCTGCCTGCGCACTGCCCCCCCAGCAGCGGGTCTAGTTTCCTTCCGGATGCAGCAAGGCAATCACGACCAGCTAGTCCAAACCCTCGAAACCCAGGGCTTCTTGCTTCGCACCATTCTCGATCCTGACTGCATTCGCGCCTGTGTGCACTACTTCACCCTAGAGTCGGAAATCGATCGGCTGATTGAAGCCATCCGCCACCTGTAAGGACAGGGCACGCCATATCCTCCACAGCCAATGTAGGGACATGGCACGCCATGTCCTCTCTACCATGTCCCCAAATTAAAAGGGCGTTTGGCTCTGTAGATGCAATAGTTGCCGAGACTGCGGATGTTGAATCGTCAGTTCTCGGGCGTGGAGATACAGCCGATCGCCCTCTGGTGCGGTGCCCGGTGCGGGGTCTGCTGTGGCCGATCCGTAGAGGCGATCGCCCACAATTGGCACCCCCAACCCTTGCGGATCGGCAGCATGCACCCGCAGTTGATGGGTGCGTCCAGTTAGCGGCATTAGTTCCATGCGGGTATAGGTTGCCCCGGTTTCTAGCCGCCGAAACCGAGTGGTGCTGGGTTTACCCCGCTGCCAATCTACTTGCTGGTAGGGTGTCTGCTGCGGATCGCCCCAGAGCGGCAAATCAATCACCCCCTCGGCTGCGGCGATCGCACCTGCCAAGACTGCCTCATACACCTTATGGACTTGGCGCTGCTGAAATTGCAAACTGAGCGCCCGATGAGCCTGCTTGTGGCGCGCCAGTAGCAAAATGCCAGAGGTGTCTTGATCGAGCCGATGCACGGCTGTTAGTGGGGAGGCAGGCATGGACTGATGCTGGGGGAACCGACATTGAAGGCGACTGAGAACGCTGTCTTGCGTGTGATGATATCGGCCAGGAACCGAGAGCAATCCGGCTGGTTTATCAACGGCGATCAGCCACTCATCTTCGTAGAGAATCTTCAGGGCTGGTTGGGATGAAGCTGGTTGGGATGATTCAGTTGTGCCTGAAGAGATCTGCAACCGTTGGCTAGGCGATAAACCTGCCAGCAAAAAACCCATCAGCGGCTGACAGCGATCGCCACACGCCTCGTAGAATTTTCCCTGCACCTTAGCTTGATTGACCGCATCTGCGCCCCACCAAAACTCGGCCATGGCCAGCGGGGTGAGGTGATGGGTGGCGGCATAGTGCAGCAGTTTGGGGGCGCAACAGTCTCCGGTTCCGGTGGGCATTGAGCCACCCATGACGATGTGCTGAAGCGATCGCGATTCTCCCAAAAAGTTAGTTATCCAATAGGCGTGGTGCAGTTGCGCTTGGAGCTGTTGCGATTGCTGTTTGCGCTGTTGCTTCAGGGTGCGACTGGTGGTTTCAATCTGTTCTACTTGCTGAGCTAGTGGCTGGAGCTGCTCATTCTGCTGTTGCTTTAATCGACGGCGCTCCATGCCATCGTATTGGCTTCGCTGATTCAGTGTTTCTAGCGCTAGTGTTAAGGCGTCACCTTGGAGTGTGTCATAGAGTAATTGGCGTTGTTGCTGACGTTGTTGTTTGCGATCGCGATGGCGATCGCCCAGTTCCTC
>Ga0163154_10005922_pt1 | contig 15245 bp, 7 predicted proteins | sample OliLakLV19MP9P1_FD_148649 | JGI IMG/M metagenome (GOLD analysis project Ga0163154, IMG submission 148649) | Freshwater microbial mat bacterial communities from Lake Vanda, McMurdo Dry Valleys, Antarctica - Oligotrophic Lake LV.19.MP9.P1 | ecosystem: Environmental > Aquatic > Freshwater > Lake >... | reverse complement strand
TTATTTCAACGAATGGTGCAAACGATTCCCACGCGCCGAGGCCATCGGCTTTAACGACGCCGGCCACTACGTCATCGAAGATGCCAGCGCAACCATCGTGCCGAAAGTCCGCGAGTTTCTGGCGCGCAGTTAAGCGATTGTTCGAAAATTGAATGGCGACCGGTCTGGGGGGGAAGCGTTCGATCAGAGATCGAGCCCACCACAGGCTTAGGCTCTGGCGGGTCTGGGGGAGAAGCGTTCGATTAGGCTCTGGTGGGTCGGCGCTGTGCGCTGACGCTTTTCCCGCATGGTGAGTTTTTTGCTTGCTCCAAGCGGTGCTCTGGACCTACATCAACGCTGAGCACATCAGCTTGACTCGCACCCTCGCCAATCCCCGCAAGCAGATAAATCTAGAAACCTCAGTTGACCGCTTCTTAATACCCATATCACGATGATTCTTTTGGCTTTTCAGCAATTTCGCTCTTTCACCCATTGGGTGAGTGCGCTACGGCACAGATTGCACGGTTCTGGCGGATGAGAACCGGCGGCTTGCGCCGCATGCGGCGCGCCGGTTCGAACGCACGCAAGCACAGCTTGCGTGCCGGGACATGGCTGCGTTGCAACTCGTTGGAATGGAACAACCATTCCGCCGGTCTGGCCGCGCAGCCGCCAGACGTTCAAGCCGGCGCGCGGCATGTCGCGCAAGCTTGCCGACTTTCACCCTCATTGCACCCCCCATTACCGCACACTCTACCCCGTCCAACTGAGGTTTCTAGGTTGAAGAGTAATGTTGTGGTTTCGACTTCTGCGCGCGAGGCAGTGATCCATGGTCAAGTCGGTCAAGGCGCCGGCCAAAGCAGGCGTCAACACGCCGGGCCGGGCCGCCCGGCTTTCTCGCAAGAACGCAACGCCGGCGGTGCCGGTAACGGCTGAACCCACAGACGCCCACGTCGCTAATTTTCCCATTGTTGGCATCGGTGCCTCGGCTGGTGGCCTGGAAGCGCTCGAACAGTTTCTCCGCCATGTGCCGGCTGCCTGCGGCCTCGCCTTCGTGGTGGTGCAGCATTTGGACCCCAACCACAAGGGCATCATGGTCGAGCTGTTGCAGCGCACCACCAGCATGCCGGTGGCGCAGATCAGCGACCGCATGAAGGTGGAGCCGGACCACGTGTATGTGATCCCGCCCAACCGCGATCTGTCGATTCTGCATGGGGTGCTGCACCTGCTCGAACCGGCCGCGCCGCGCGGGCTGCGGCTGCCGATCGATGCCTTTTTCCGTGCCCTGGCCGCTGACCGGCAGGACAAAAGCGTCGGCGTCATTCTCTCCGGCATGGGTTCGGACGGCACGCTTGGGCTGCGCGCGATCAAGGAAAAGGCCGGCGCGGTGTTTGTGCAAGACCCGGCCTCGGCCAAGTTCGACGCCATGCCGCGCAGCGCGATTGACGCCGGCCTTGCCGACGTGGTCGCGCCGGCCGAAGAACTCCCTGGCCGGATCGTCGCTTACCTGCGTCACGTCCCGCTGCTGATTGCGCGGCCGGCGCTGGATCGGGCCGACCGCGACCAGAGCGGCCTGGAAAAAGTGGTGCTGATCCTGCGCGCCCAGAGCGGGCATGATTTCTCGCTCTACAAAAAAAGCACCCTCTACCGCCGCATCGAGCGGCGCATGTTCCTGCACCAACTGAGCAAGTTTGCCGATTATGTACATTACCTGCGCGAAAACCCGCAGGAAGCAACCCTGCTGTTCAAGGAACTGCTGATCGGCGTGACCAGCTTCTTCCGCGACCCCGAAGCCTGGGAGCAACTCAAGGCGCAGGCCATCCCGGCGCTATTGGCGGCACACCCGCAGGGCGGCATGCTGCGCGCCTGGACCAGCGCCTGCTCGACCGGCGAAGAGGCTTATACGCTGGCGATGGTTTTTCGCGAGGCGCTTGAGCAGCTCAAGCCTGCTGCCCACTATTCGCTACAGATCTTCGCCACTGATCTGGACAAAGCCGCCATCGACAAAGCCCGCGTTGGCGCTTATCCGGCCAGCATCGCTGCGGATGTGTCGGAAGAGCGGCTGCGCCGCTTCTTCGTGCCGGGGGAACGCGGCTACCGGGTGGCGAAGGAGATTCGCGAGATGGTGATTTTTGCTCCGCAGAACTTGGTGATGGACCCGCCATTCACCAAGTTGGATCTGCTGAGCTGCCGCAACCTGTTGATCTACCTTGAGGCGGATTTGCAGAAGAAGCTGCTGCCGCTGTTTCACTACGCGCTCAACCCCGGCGGTATCCTGATGCTCGGCAACTCGGAGACGGTGGGCGCCGCCAGCGAGCTGTTTGCCCAGCTCCCCGGCAAGACGCGGCTTTATCGGCGCCAAGACACCACCCGGCAGACGGACCTCATCGAATTCCCGACCGCCTTTGCCCGCAACCGCAGCGCCGCCGGCGCCGCTGCAGCGCCGCCGCCGCTGCCCTCCGCTGCCAACCTGCAGGCGCTCACCGAAGCCCTGCTGCTGCGGCGTTTCTCCCCGGCGGCGGTGCTCACCACCAGCCAGGGCGACATCGTCTATATCAGCGGCAAGACCGGCAAATACCTTGAACCGGCGGCTGGCCGCGTGAACAACAACATCTTTGCGATGGCGCGCGAGGGGCTCGCCGGTGCCCTGCACGCCGGCTTTGCGCAGGCCGTCCGCGGCAACACCGCCATCACCCTGAACGATGTGACGGTCGGCACCAATGGCGGCTCCCAGGCGGTCGAGGTCACCCTGCAACCCTTACGCGAACCGGCGGGCTTGCGCGGGATGCTGCTGATCGTGTTTTCTGACTTGGTTACGCCACCCGTCATCAAGGCGTCGGGCACCGCCACCCGCGCCCAAGGCACGCTCGCGAGCGCTCAACTGGCCGCCCTGACCCAGACATTGCAACAGTCGCACGAAGACTTACAGACCACCCGCGAAGAGATGCAAAGCTCGCAGGAGGAGTTCAAATCCACCAATGAGGAATTGCAGTCCACCAACGAAGAACTGCAGAGTACTAACGAGGAGCTGACCACGTCCAAGGAAGAGATGCTGTCGATGAACGAGGAGATGCAGACGGTCAACCATGAATTGCTGGCCAAGGTGACGGAACTGGAGCGGGCCAGTGACGACATGAATAACCTGCTGGACAGCACCGCCATCGCCACCCTGTTCCTGGATGCGCAACTCAAGGTGCGGCGTTTCACCACGCCCACCGCCAGCATCATCAAGCTGATCCCCAGCGACGTCGGCCGGCCGATCACCGACCTTAGCACTGAGCTCGACTATCCGCAGTTGGCCGCGGATGCGCGCGAAGTACTGCGTTCTCTGGTGTTCAGGGTCTTGCCGGTCCCCACCCGCGACGGGCGCTGGTTCGATGTGCACATCATGCCCTACCGCACGCAGAGCAATCACATCGACGGCGTGGTCATCACCTTGACCGACATCACCGAGACCAAAGCACTAGAAGCCACGCTGCGCGAAGCGCTGATCGTGTTGCAGGGCCGTTTCACCGAACAGACCGCGCAACCGGACAGCGCCAACGCCTTAGAAACCGTGCTGCACAAGGCGCAGGCCGTTCTAGAACGGCGCTTCACCGCGCAGACCGCGGAACTGCAACAGTCGCAGGCAGATTTAATCGCACAGAAGGGGACACGGCGATGAAGCCGAGCAAACCACCCAAGCCACTTGCAGGCCCATCGGTAGACCCGCGCAAGCAGCCAGCGCAGCCAAGCGCCGCCGACCTGCGTCAGCGCGCGGAACAAAGCCTACGAGCCGACGCGCAGCCTGCCGCTGCGCCGCAAGCGGTGCTCGAAAACCAGAAATTATTGCACGAACTGCAGGTCCACCAGATCGAACTGGAGATGCAGAACGACGAGTTGCGCAAATCGCAAGCGGAGACGCAAGCAGCGCTCGCGCGCTACACCGATCTATACGATTTTGCCCCCGCAGGCTACTTTACGCTGCAACCCGATGGTGCGATCAGCCAGTTAAACTTGGCCGGCGCGCGCCTGTTGCGCGGTGAGCGCGCACTACTGACCGGCAAACGATTTGGCGCGTTCGTCATCGCGGCCGATTTGCCCGTCTTCAATGATTTACTGCGACGGGTCTTTGGCAGCGAGATCAACCCAAGCTGCGAGCTGAGTCTGGTCAGCGAAGGCCAGCCGCCGCGCAGCGTGCGTATCGAAGCCACACGCTCGGATGAGCGCGATTGCCGCATCGTGGTGGTGGATATCACCGAGCGCAAGCGGATGGAGGATGCCTTGCGCCACAGCCAGGAGGAAACGCGCCAGCGCCTGCGCGAGATCGAACAAATCTACGCTTATTCGCCGATCGGCCTGTTCACCCTCGATCGCGAGTATCGCTTCGGGCGCATCAACGAAAGCATGGCGCAGATGAACGGCTTTCCCATCGCGCAGCACCTAGGCAATACCCTCGATGAGATCTTGCCGGAACTCGCCGGTCTCCTGAAGGATGTGTATCGCCCCGTTTTTGAGCGCGGCGAAACCCTGCTGAATCTCGATATCCACGGCAAGACGCCCTTAGACCCGCACCATGAGCGCGATTGGATCGGTAGCTATTTTCCGCTCAGGTCGGCGACCGGCGAAGTGATTGGTTTGATGGGCGCTGTGCTGGAAGTCACCGAGCGCAAGCGCGCGGAGCAGGCATTGCGTGAGAGTGAAGCGCGGCTTAATGAAGCACAACGGTTTTCTAAGGTCGGAAGTTGGGAATTTGACCTGCAAACATTTGATCTCAATTGGTCGGATGAGCATTACCGTATTTTTGAAATGGAAGAGACGCCCGCCGATCAACTGTATGCCGCTTACCGCAGCAAAATCCACCCAGACGATATTCCAGAATGTGACCGCGTGGTCGACATTGCCATTGCAAAAGGTTTGGGGTTTGAATACGAACATCGCGTATTGTGCAAAGACGGCAGCATTAAAACCGTATTGGGTATAGGCAAAACTGTAACTGATGCGAATGGCAAGGCGTTGGCCGTTCATGGCACTGTGCAGGACATTACCGAGCGCAAACGCAGCGAGGAACTGTTGCGCAGTAGCGCGGACAGGACAAAAAGGATCGTGCGCGCCGCGGCCGTAGGGCTGTGGGAATGGAATCTGCTGACCAATGAGGTGTATCTCTCTCCCGAGTGGAAGGGGCAACTCGGCTACGCCGACGACGAGATGCCCAATCGTTTCGACGAATGGCAAGAGCGCGTCCACCCGGAGGACCTCCCGCGCGCACTGGCCGGAGTGAGCGATTTTCGCGCTGGCCACACATCGCGCTATGTCGCCGAACTACGCCTGCTGCATCGGGACGGCTCCTGGCGCTGGATCTACAGCGAAGCCGACCTTGAGCGCAATGAGAAGGGCGAGCCGGTGTTGATGATGGGCAGCCAGATCGACATCAGCGAGCGCAAGCAGATGGAGCAGGCGCTCGCCGCTTCGGAATTGTTCGCCCATGCCACCATCGACGCCGTTTCCGCGCACATTTGCGTTTTGGACGAAACCGGCAAAATATTGACGTGCAACCAAGCGTGGCGCGATTTTTTCGACAAGAACCATAATGAACCGGGAAATCTGAATTATTACATCGGCGCCAGTTATCTAAACACTTGCGAATTCGCAAGCGGCATGGGTGCAGATACCGGGTCATTAATTGCGGAAGGTATACGCGACCTGATAGCGGGCAGGCGCGATTACTTCGCGCTTGAATACCCTTGCCATTCCCCAGTTGAACAGCGCTGGTTCTCTGCGAAGGTGACACGGTTTCGCGGCGGTAGCGGCCATATCGTCGTAGCGCATGAGAACATCACCGAGGTCAAACTGGCAAGCCAAGCGCTGACTGCGAGTGAAGTGCAGTTGCGACATTTAATAGAGAACCTTGCCGTGGGGATCGTGGTGCACGGCCCCGGTACGGGGATTCTCCTGCACAACCAGACAGCGTTGGCCCTATTGGGGTTGTCGGGTGAGCAAATGTTGGGCAAGGTGGCCCTTGATCCGACTTGGTGCTTTGTTCGCGAAGATGGGACTCCGATGCCAGTGGCAGAGTATCCCGTAACGCGGGTCCTCGGCACGCGCGATCCTGTCCAAAACTTGGTGCTGGGGATCCTCCGCCCGCTCAACGACTGTGCCTGGGTGCAGGTCAACGCGTTTCCTGTGTTCACGTCCAATGATCAATTAAAGGAAGTGGTGGTGACCTTTATGGACATCACCGAGCGCAAACAGGCCGAGGCAGCCCGAGCCTCCCTCGAAGCGCAACTGCGTGAGTCGCAGAAAATGGAAGCCATGGGCGTGCTCGCCGGCGGCGTGGCGCATGACTTCAATAACATCGTCGCGACGATTCTGGGCAATGTGGCGCTGGCCCAGAAAGACATGGCTGCGGGCGAGGTGGCGGGCGCGCGGGTCAGCCTGGAGGAGATCGCCAAAGCGGGTAAGCGAGCAAAAGCCATCGTGCAGCAGATCCTTACCTTCAGCCGCAAGCAGCAACAGGAACTCACCATTCAACCCCTGCGCCCGCTGCTGGAAGAAGCGCTGCGGCTGCTGCGCGCAACGCTGCCGTCCGCCGTGCAGATCAGCACGGCGTTCGCCGATGCGCCGCTCGCGGTGCGCGCGGATGCGGTGCAGATCGGGCAGGTGCTGGTCAATCTGTGCACCAACGCCTGGCATGCCTTAGAAGGCAATGCCGGCCGCATTTCGATTGAGCTGACTGAAGTGTGGGTCGATCCCAATCACGACCGGCTGCACGGCCTCGCGTGTGGCCGCTACGCCCGTATCACCGTGACGGATAACGGCCGCGGCATGGACAAGGCTACGCAGGCCCGTATCTTCGAACCCTTTTTCACCACTAAGGGAGTCGGCGTGGGAACCGGCCTTGGGCTCTCGGTGGTGCACGGAATCGTCGGCTCGCACCAGGGCGTGATCACGGTGAATAGCACACCCGGCCAAGGCAGCCGCTTCGAAGTCTATCTGCCCATGGCGCAGGCGCCCATCGAAGCGCTGTCAGCAGCACCTGTAGCGCCAACGCCAACGCCGCCGCCGCAAGTCCAGGGAAAACACGTGCTCTACTTGGACGACGACGTGTCCTTGGTGTTTTTGGTGACGCGCATCCTGAAGAGGCAGGGCTACCGGGTGAGTGGCTTTGAGCGGGCCGAGGCTGCGCTTGACGCGGTGCGCGCAAATCCTAGCGATTTCGACCTGGTGGTCACCGATTTCAACATGCCCGGTCTGTCAGGGCTGGACGTGACCAAGGAGTTGCAGCGAATCCGGCCGGGCCTGCCGGTGGTGATCACCTCAGGTTACGTCTCCGCGCAGCTGACCACCGATGCGCGCGCTTGTGGTGCGCGTGAGGTCCTGTACAAACCGAATACCGTCGATGAGCTGTGCGAGCGCATCGAGAAATGTCTCTTACGGTAATGGAAGAACATCAAGCGCATGTCTATCGCACGCTCTCCTTCCACCGAACCGTTTATTCTAGAAACCTCAGTTGGACGGGGCAGAGTGTGCGGTTATGGTGGGTGAAAGCCGGCAAGCTTGCGCCGCATGCGGCGCGCCGGCCTGAACGACTGCAAGCTGTGCTTGCAGGCCGGGGTGAATGGTTGTTCCATTCCAACGAGTTGCAACGCAGCCATGTCCCGGCACGCAAGCTGTGCTTGCGTGCGTTCGAACCGGCGCGCCGCATGCGGCGCAAGCCGCCGGTTCTCACCCCCCCAGAACCGTGCAATCTGCCCCGTAGCGCACTCACCCAATCGGTGAAAGAGCGAAATTGCTGAAAAGCCAAAAGAATCATCGTGATATGGGCATTAAGAAGCGGTCAACTGAGGTTTCTAGGTTTATTCCCCCCGTTACGGTCCAGTGAATCGGCGCGATTAACCCTAGAAACCTCAGTTGGAAGGCCCTACGCCAGGGCCAATGAGAATAACTTGTCAAAATCGTGGAGCTGCAAACCACCGGTCAACAGCACGCGCTGGTGTTGCCCAAGTAGATTGTCGACCTGATTGCCGACCGCGCTGGCGAAGCGATCGGTCACCATGACGATGGTTCCTTGGTTATCAAGGATGCAGATGCCGACTCGCGCGGCCTCTAGGCCGGAGCGCAGCAAGGTGAGTTCAAAGGTGAGCGTTTCGATAGGCACAGGTGAAAGATAGGTGAATTGCGCCCGCTACGATATAGCTCCAAAGCACTAGGCCATCAGGCACGGCCAGACCGAATCCTATGCCCGTTCATGGTGTCATCCGAAGTACACTTTTCGCGCCCACCTTTCGCTGGGCCTGGAGCCCCGAAACCATGTGGGTACGCGCTTGATGGGCGCTCATGACGAGGTCGGTCACGCATTGGCATTGACGGGCCCAAATGGCTACCGACAGGTGCTTGAGTACGTCGATCATCCCGTCGTTTGGTCGCGACTCGATGCTGATGGATGCGTACGAGTAGCGGATGTCAACCTAGCAGCCATCGCTTGGCTGGCGCGGCCGCGCGTCGAATTGGTGGGAGCCGCGCTGATGGAGATTGCGCCGGAGGGTTTGGGGCCAGCCTGGGCGCAAGAAGTGGGTTTCGCGCTGCAGGCAGCGAGCGCACGCCGCTGGCGGGTTGGCGAGTATCCGCCTGCGGGAGGACAGCCGATGAACGTCGAATTGCTACCTCTGGACGGGACCGCGGAAATCGTGTCGCTGCTGCGCTTCAGCGGCGGCGCCGAACGCGCCCATTCGGTGCTTGACCGCAAGCTCGCCCAACTTGAAGCCATCCTTGATCAGCAATCCGAATGCATCAAGCTGGTCGATGCCGATGGCACTTTGCTGGACATGAATGGTGCCGGCCTGGACATGCTTGGCGTGCCCGACGTCGGCAGCGCCAATCAGATCGGCTTGCTCGAATTTGTGCATCCAGCGGACCGCGCCAAGTTCAGGGTATTTCATCAGCAAGTCTGCGCCGGGCAACGGTGCGGCAGTGACTTCCGTCTGCTGACGGGTGATGGCACCCTGCGCTATCTGGAAAGCGTCGGGGTGCCGCTACGCGACCCGGTCAGCGGTCTTATGCAGCTCCTGGCGCTCACGCGCGATGTCACGGCGCGGGTGGTCGCGCAGGACGATCGGGCACGAATCGAAAGTCGCCTCGCCTTTGTACTGGAAGCCGCGCATATCGGCGAATGGCAGCTTGACTTGCGCACCTGGGTGGTGACGCGCTCCTCTGAATATGATCGCTGCTTCGGATACGACCAACCCTGCGCCGAATGGAGCCGCGACGTCTTCCTCCAGCACGTCCATCCCGACGATCGCGAGCGCGTGCGGGCCAACGGGGAGCGCGCGCTGATCGAAGGCCAACTCGACCATGAATTTCGCGTGGTCTGGCCCGATGGCAGCGACCACTGGCTCTGGATCAGGGCGGTCGTCATCGCTGATGAGGCGACGCTACGCGGGCAAATGATCGGCATCTGCGTGGACATCAGCGCGCGCAAGACCGCACAGGCCGAGGCCAGACTGGCCGATGAACGCTGGCGCTTCGCGATCGAAGGCTCTGGCGATGGTGTTTGGGATTGGGACATTGCCAGCGGCCAGGTGGTTTATTCAAAACGCTGGGCGGAAATCCTGGGCTATTCCCAAGACGCACTGAGTAGCGAGGCGGGCGAATGGAAAGCGCGCGTGCATCCCGATGATCGCGCAGTCGTTTTGGCCGCACTGCAAGCCCATTTGTCCGGCGCGACGCCGCGCTATGACGCTGAGCATCGACTGCGCACCGCCGACGGCAGTTGGAAGTGGATCTGTGGGCGCGGTTTGGTAATCAGCCGCGACGCCGCCGGCAATCCGCTGCGTATGATCGGCACCAATACCGACATCGACGCATTAAAGCGCGGTGCCGAGCGTATTGGGCAGCTGACCGAACGCTTGGCGCTGGCGGTCAAAGGCTCTGGTTTTGGCGTCTGGGAATTGGATCTCGATCGCGGACGGCTGCTGTGGGACGAGAAAATGCACGAGATCTATGGGCACACCACTCAATCCTTCGATCAAGACCCAGAATCTTGGCGGCGCTGCCTGCATCCAGACGATCTGGCCCTCGTCGACGCGCGCTTTGTCGAGTTAATGGCCGTCGGTACGGTAGACCTGTTTCAATACCGAATACGCCGCGCCAGCGATAGTGCGCAGCGCTGCATCGAGGCCAACGGCTATCTGCAGCGCGCTGCCAGCGGCCAACCACTGCGTCTGGTCGGCATGAACCGCGACGTCACCGAGCGCTGGGAAGCGCAACAAACCTTGCGCTTATTGGGCACCAGTTTGTTCCATCTGCACGATATGGTGTTGATCAAACAAATGCCCACCGAAAGTGAAGCGGGCCGCCTGATCTACGCCAACGGCGCGTTCACCGACAAAACCGGCTACACCGGTGCTGATCTGCCCGAATTACTGCCGATATTTTTTAGACATAGCCACGACGATGAGCCCGTCATCGACATCGACGCCAATCAATTACATGGGCAATCTTCATTCCGCCGCGAGGTGTCGGTACGGGCAAAGGATGGCCATATGTTCTGGATTGATCTCGACGCCGTGCCTGTCCATGATGAGCATGGCACTACCCGCCATTGGGTACTGATTGGCACCGATATTTCAGAACGCAAGAAGGCCGAGCAGGCCATCCACGAGGCCACCGCCAGTCTCGAATGGCGAGTGGCGCAACGCACCGAGCAGTTGAACCTCAGCAATCAAGGGCTGCAGACCTTTACCCATTCAATTTCGCATGACCTGCGGGCGCATTTGCGCGGTATCGAGGGCTGGAGTCGGGCCTTGCACGAGGATTGTGCAAGCCTGCTCGACGATAACGGCCGCGCCCACCTTGGTCTAATTCGCGCATCGGTCAGCGGATTGCACAATTTGGTCGACGGATTATTGCGCCTAGCGCGCGTCGGTCAGACGGATTTGCACGTGACCTACGTCGACGTATCCGAGATGGCGCAGGAGATTGCTGAGCGTTTGGCGACCGCCCAGCCAGCGCGCAGCGTTGTGATCACCATCGAACCTGGGATTGCGCTGCACGCTGATCGCGCCTTATTGCAATTGACCCTGGAGAATCTCCTTGACAACGCCTGGAAGTACACAGTAAGGCGTGGCGATGCGCAGGTGCAGATCGATAGTCGCCTGCTCAATGGTGAACGCTGGATCGCCATTCGCGACAACGGGGTCGGCTTCAACATGACCTACGTCGGCGATCTGTGCCGCCCTTTCAAGCGCCTGCACCGTGCGGAGGACTATTCAGGCAACGGCATTGGCCTGTCGATCGTCGACCGCATCCTGCGGCGCCACGGCGCCCGCTTGGACATCCAATCGGAACCCGGGAAAGGCAACGTTTTCACCCTGATCTTTCCGGAGGCTGCATGAGCTTGCGACCGCTGCACGCGCTGATCATCGAGGACAATCCCAGCGACGCCGGCCTCATGGAGCGCCATTTGCGCAAAGCGGGCTTCGATTTGCGCTCGCTGCGCGTCGACAATGCGGCAGATTTGGCCGCGGCCCTGGACAGTAAGGACTGGCAAGTGGTGCTATCGGACTATCACTTACCGGGGTTCAGCGCGGTCGAGGCCTTGGCGCTGGTCCGCCAGCGCACTGCCGATCTGCCCTTCATCGTGGTGTCCGGGATGATTGGCGAGGAAAAGGCCGTCGACATGATGCGCGCCGGTGCGCAGGATTACGTGATGAAGGATCGGCTGGCGCGTTTAGGGCCTGCCGTCGAGCGTGAGCTGGAAGAAGCGCGGCGGCATCGCGAGCAGCGCCTGTTAAATGACGAGCTGCGCGTGCAAGAGGCACGTCTGCAACTGGCGCTGAACATGCTCGGTGATGGCGTCTGGGACTGGAATCCACAGACCGGCGAGACGCTGTTTTCGGGCGAATGGAAGCGCCTGCTGGGCTACGAACCGCACGAAATGCGCGATGATATGAACGAATGGCATTCGCGCATCCATCCACAGGATCTAGCAGAAGTGACGCTGGCCAATACCGCGCATTGCGAGGGAAAGGCGGCCACCTATCGCAGTGAGCATCGGCTGCGCTGCAAAGATGGCAGCTGGAAATGGGTGCTTGATCGGGGCGTGGTCATCCAGCGCGACGCCCAAGGCCGCCCGCTGCGAGAAGTCGGCACCACCAGCGATATCAGCCAAGCCAAGCGCGACGAAGCGGCGCTGCGCGAGCGCCATGATGTCCTGGACAAGCTGGCACAACAGACGCCGGGCATGCTGTACCAGTTTCAGCAGCATCCGGATGGGCGCTATTCGATTCCCTTTTTAAGCTCGGCCGTAACTCGGATGTTCGAAGTGGAAGCGGCAACGGTCGTCCTGGATGCCTCGGCGTTGTTTGCACGATTCCACCCCGACGATCTTCCCGCGGTGTACGCCGCGATCAACATCAGCGCGCGTGATCTCTCGCGCTGGTCGCAGATCTATCGGGTCGTCTTGCCGAGCGCTGGTCTACGCTGGCATCACGGCGAATCGCAGCCCGAACGCCTCGCCGACGGCAGTGTGCTATGGCATGGATTCTTGCGTGACGTGACTGAAGAGCGGGAAGCCGTCGCGCAATTGCGTCTGCTGCAGAGCTGCATCAATCAGGTGAGCGACAGCATCCTAGTCACCGAAGCCGAACCTTACACGGCGCCAGGGCAACGGATCGTGTATGCCAATCCGGCCTTCTACCGGGAAACTGGATTTAGCCCAGCCGACGTAATCGGTAAATCGCCGCGGATCCTGCAGGGTCCGGATAGCGATCGCAATACGCTTGATCGCATAGCGCACGCATTGGGCAATTGGCAGTCGGTGCGCGTCGAGATCTTGAATTACCGCAGTTCGGGTCAGCCGTTTTGGGCCGAGCTGGAAATCGCACCGGTCGCCGACCAACTTGGCTGGTTCACCCATTGGGTTGCGGTGCAGCGCGATATCACCTCGCGCAAGCAGGCTGAAGGCATGCGTGAGCATCTGCTGCAGGAGCTGCAGACGCGCAACGAGGAACTGGATGCCTATAACTATTCGGTGGCGCACGATTTGCGCAACCCAGTCATTTCCATTCGCGGCATGGCAGACCTCGCCGAGATTGCACTTGATCGCGGCGATGTCGATAAAGTGCGCACCTGCATCACGCGCATCGTCAGTTCGACGAACCAAGCAGATACCTTGATCCGCAAGTTAATGGAGGTGGCTAAACTCGGCAATCGGGGGCTGAGTCTCGCCGCGCTGCCCGCGCGTGCCACCGTCTTGCGCCTCGCCACCAGTATCGATCCGCTGATTGATCTCGATCCAGAAACGCTTAGCATTGAGATCGACGATCAACTGCAGATCTGGGCCGACGAGGCGCTGCTAGGCGTGATCATCACTAACTTGGTCAGCAACGCGATTCGGTTCAGACACCCCGAACGCGCACCCAGAGTGCGCGTGCTTGCACGGAGCTGCACTGGGCCGAACGGCGTGGAGTTCAAGGTTTGGGACAACGGTATTGGCATCGAATCGGTGGCGCACTCACGTATCTTTCGCCTATTCGAGCGCCTCAGCGCTGACTCGGAAGGAACCGGCGTTGGTCTGGCTTTGGTTGATCGCGCCGCCAGGCAGATGGGCGGCCGCGCGGAACTCGCCGAATCGACGCCGGGTGCCGGCAGTTGCTTTAGCGTATGGCTGCCGGCAGCGCCGCCGAGGTGACGTTTTCCGATCGCACAGGCGCGGATTTAACCTAGCAGCCTGTCCGACTTTGCGCGCGAGATGCGTTGTGTGGCGCAATGGATGGCTGCAAGGCGCGGCGCGCAGCCAATGGCTCTTCCATTGGCAAGGGTCGCAACGCCGCAGACGCCGTTGCGACGCTCAACCCGGAGGGCCGGAAGCGCTTTTGGCGCACTGCGCCGCAGAAAGACGAATAAAATGCAATAAAACCAGCGGAATATTCGTGATCGCTCTGCGCCAAAAGCGCTTCCGGCGCACTCGTGAGGAAAGTCCGACAGGCTGCTAGCACCAGTCGTTGCGATCGTCCTGGGTGATCCAGCGTTCGTAGAGGCGGTGCACCATGGTCTGCAGTGACTTGAAACCCAGCGGCTTCACTTGATAGTCGCGCGCGCCCAGTGCCAGTGCCCGTTCGCGCTCCGCAGTGTTGTCGGACGAGGTCAGCACGATGAACGGTGCTTGATCAGTCAGACCTAAGCTTTGAGCGCGCGCCAGAACCTCTAGCCCGTGCATTTTCGGCAAACGCAAGTCGAGCAGGACAATCAGAATGCTGGCGGCGAACTCCGTCACTGGAATCGACTGCAGCCGTTCCAGCGCTTGTAAACCGTCAAGGGCCTCGATGACCGGAAGATCTGCGGGCAAGCTGAGAATGGCCAAGTTCAGCAGCTCCATCTGGTGAGGATCGTCCTCAATCGCAAAGATCGCTGCAGCCGATTTGGGTTGTCGCAGCATCTTTATCCTAGAAATCTCAGTTGGACGGGGTAGAGTGTGCGGTTATGGGGGGTGCAGGGCAAGGCGCAATGAGGAGGAATAGATCTTCTATTCCAACGAGTTGGAACGCAGCCATGTCCCGGCCCGCAAGCTGTGCTTGCGTGCGTTCGAACCGGCGCGCCGCATGCGGCGCAAGCCGCCGGTTCTCACCCCCAGAACCGTGCAATCTGCCCCGCAGCGGACTCACCCAAATGGTGAACGAGTCAATCTGCTGAAATGTCACAATAATCATGGAGCTACGCCACTCGAAAGCGGTCAACTGAGGTTTCTAGGTTGATACACTGTGACTTTTCTTGTGCCTGCCTTCGACGGACTATAGCAGCTGGGCTTTTGGCCATCTTTGATTCCCCGCAACACGATGCGCAAACCTAGCGCGGCTCCGTGCGCGAGCGCTGCTGTCTGCCGCGCGATAGCGATAGCGATAGCGTGCTGACATCAAACAGATGTCTCGTTGGAGCACGATTTCTCTCACCAAACATACCGCAAGCAAATGATTTTAATGCATTTCTTCAGCGTTTATGCGTAGGTCACGTAGCCCGCAGGCCTACGTGACATCGGAGCACTGTCACGTAGCCCTGCGGGCAACGTGACCTACGACTTTCAGCTTTGCTGCGCGCGCGCGCCGGCTTGAACGAGCGGCGCTGCCGCCAGACCGGGGCGACCGGGACTCTCACCAAACATACCGCAAGCAAATGATTTTAATGCATTTTTTCAGCGTTGATTGGTAGGTCACGTTGGCCGCAGGCCTACGTGACATCGGAGCACTGTCACCTAGCCCTGCGGGCAACGTGACCTACGACTTTTTTTCTCCCAA
>Ga0163154_10005919_pt1 | contig 15251 bp, 12 predicted proteins | sample OliLakLV19MP9P1_FD_148649 | JGI IMG/M metagenome (GOLD analysis project Ga0163154, IMG submission 148649) | Freshwater microbial mat bacterial communities from Lake Vanda, McMurdo Dry Valleys, Antarctica - Oligotrophic Lake LV.19.MP9.P1 | ecosystem: Environmental > Aquatic > Freshwater > Lake >... | reverse complement strand
ACAACGAGTGGTGTGATGGAGGGAATCAACAATCGCCTCAAAGTGATTAAGCGTCAAGCCTATGGATTTGTTAATTTCGACAATTTTCGAGCTCGACTATTAGCTTGCTTTTCTAATTAGTTTTTATGATCACCTCAAACCCAGAAGACCCCGGTTTTTGGATGATTTCGCCCTCAATGTATTCGCTAGCCGGTTTAGTTTCTGGCAGTTTCAGAAATTGTTCAAGAGTAAGGCGCTCAGTTGCGATCGTCATAAATAAATTCCTCAATGCTACCTATCTTCAGTGTAAGCGAAAAAAAATATTTATCTTGCATAAAATTTGTATTGCATCGCCTAATTGCGCGGAACAATCTGCTGTTTAAACTCAAACAAGTTCGGATTTTTGGGGTCATAAACAGCCCGCAACCAATGCACGTTTGGAGAACCAAAAGTTTCAACTCTAGTAAAATTTTTCATTCTCGGTAGTTGAGTCTCATCGGTAAAATGGGGTAAAGGTTTATCGATGCGGAAATAGTGAGTATCGCCGTGGACGAATACAACTTGCCCTGGGAAATTGCCTGTTTCTGTTTCCAAAGTTGCGATAAAATCGTTGTAGCCGCTTCTTCTTTTGTCCGTCGGATCGAGTTCAAATCCCGGATTTGCCTGTGCAACTAACACAATTCCTTTGCTGTTGATGCGTTTGGCTAAAGCAAAACATTCTTTGATCCAGGCTAAGTTAGCTGAATTGCGATCGGCATATTCTGCATCAGCTTCGGGAGTGCGACCAAAATTGTTGTTGCTTCCGGGCATATTAATCGCGAAAAACACAACTCCATGATAAATCCAGCGAACATTTTCGCGGTATTTAGCAAACTGCGAGTTTTCGCTTTGACGGGTGAGAGTTAAGGTACGCTTTCCCAAACTTTGATTACTGTTGCTAAATATTTCCCGCAGTTTAGCGAGTCTTTCTACTGGATCGTAACTGCCATTTTTTGATCGGTGGCAATCCGTCCATTCATTATCGCCATAGGCGAGAATAAACGGCATATCAAAATTGTCAAATAATTGCTTGCGGCTGACAAAAGTTGCATCATCGCAGACACTAGAACCGTTTTTAATGTCGCCGTCGTGGAGGACAAAGGCTGCGGGCGATCGATTGATATCTGCAATCAAACTAGGAAATTGTGCTTCCTGTTCGGCACTGTAGGGCAAATCGCCAATCAAGGCAAATTCAAAAGGTCGATTTCCCGAAGTTTGAGCGTAAGTTAAAACCCCAAAACCCATAATTGCTACAAAAACAATCAAGGCAAGAATTAGATAATTTTTTTTCATCTTTTGAGCCGTAACTAAATTAGTTATGATATCATATAAGCCGAAAAATTACTCTCAAAAATCATGAATTTTCGTCGGTTGATCTCAGTAATTGCCATGCTTTCGATCGCAGGCTGCAACATCCAAACGCCACAAACTAACACACAGCCTACAGAAAGTAGTAGCTTGCGGGGCGGGACGCCATCGCCAATAGCAACACCTGTTCCCGCCAAACCCAAGTCTGAAATCAAAGAAGCAACACTAATTGCTGTCGGCGACATCATGATGCACAGTACCCAAACGCGATCGGGCTACGACGCAAAAAAGCAAACATACAATTTTGACAATTTCTTCGCACCAGTTAAAAGCATCCTCTCAACAGGCGATTGGGTCATCGGAAATCTCGAAACACCCTTAGCGGGCAAAGATGCAGGCGGATATACGGGATATCCGCTATTTAACGCACCGGCTCAATTAGCAGATGCTGCTAAAAAAGCCGGATTTAATATCTTGACAACGGCGAACAATCATGCTTTAGACCGTGGAGAAAAAGGAGTAATTAGGACGATCGCAAATTTGGGCGATCGCAAAATTGCCTCAACAGGAACAGCCACATCTACCGTCGAGGCTTCACGCACTTTAATCATCACCAAAAACAATATTTCACTAGCCATGCTAGCCTACAGCTACGGCACAAACGGCATCCCCATACCCAAAGGCAAAGACTACTTAGTTTCCCTAATCGACGAAAAAAAGATAGTCAAAGACATAGCCAAAGCCCGCAAACAAGGAGCAGATATAATCGCAATTTCTCTGCATTTTGGCGACGAATATCAGCGACAGCCAAACCCCCAACAAAAACAATTAGTGGAAAACCTATTAAAAGCTGGTGCAGACATCATTCTCGGCAGCCATCCCCACGTCGTCCAACCTTACAAAATTTTTAACTTCCCCGGAAAAAATGGCAAAACCCGCAAAGCTGTAGCAATTTATTCAATGGGAAACTTCATTTCCGGTCAGAATAAAAAATATACAGACTTAGGCGTAATTTTGCAAGTAAATATTCGCAAAACATTTCCCGAAAAAACCACAGAAATTACCAGCATCAAAACCTTTCCGACTTGGGTTCACCGCTATACTCAAAACAATAAAACGAACTATCGCGTTTTGCCATTAGAAACAACTGTCAGCCAGAAAAAAGATGCACTGCTAGCAACTTCACAGTATCCAATTTTATCAAAATATTTGCAGGATATGAACAATCATCTTAATTCTTTGAATAGTCCGAAAAAATCAAAGTAATTTGGTATTTAGAATTGCTGATTGGAATTGAAGGCATAGCCGAGAGATTTATATTCCCAGGCAGTGTCCATTGCTAAGGTAACAACTTAAGCTAGGGAAGCATTTGTCAATCAGCAATTATGCTCAGAATTTACTCAAATTTTGGGTAGAAAACTTAGATTTTGGCGATCGAACAATCATGCCGAATCTTCAGCCAATAAATTTACCCAAGCTTGGATATCCTTTCCAATCAGTGCGAAATGGGCAGCAGAATAGCGCGTCATATCAACTCCGCTAGCATCGCATTGTAAAATCGAATCAACAGTCAATACTCAACTATCATTCAGTTTTTCGACTGACAGTCAACAGTCAACAGTCAACAGTCAACAATAATTCCGGTGCAACCGGAATTTATATCAATTGACCCCTGGTAAGCTTTGGAAGCAATCAAGTATCCAACGGAAGAGGGTGTAGTGGAGTAGAGCGACTTTTCTTTTTGTGATTATATTCTTCCGATACGCCAAGATAATCGGATGCTTGATATCTGCCGAATATCTCAGCGAAAATGTTAGGTAATTTTCGATAAGGAGAAACACCCATATCTTTAAGCATGATGTCAATATATTGTTGAAAGCGAGTGTTGATCGCACAGGATCGCGAAGGTTCAAATTGAATATTTGCGCGTTTCCACTGGCGGATACATTCAATACTTTTTTCCATATTTTCGCTGGAAGGTAACTCAAGTTCACCACGCAAGTAAGCACACAACCATTGTGTGGCAATTTCGACTGCTGGCACGTGCATATATCCATGATTGAACCCGGCAAAGGCAATGCCAGGAATGCGAGGATGAAGCAAGTGGCGATATAACTGCACGCCATCGGGTTCGGTTTCCAACATTTTTCGATATTGATCAGGCAAAAATGGAAAAATCGGCGTTTGCGAACCCAAAGATAGAATGACTAAATCGCATGGAATCTCGCAACCATTTTTCAACTTTACTGATTCTCGCGAAAAACCAGATAATTCTGCACGGTGGGGCGAGATTTTTCCTTCTGCAATAAAGGGATAGTAATTTTCAGGCGCAACCGCTGTGGCTGAACGTAAATCAGGCAATAGTTTGTGATCTGGTTGTACAGCTTGGATGCGGCGCTGGGCCTCTTGACCTTTTCCAGAAACATTTCGCTGAACTTGAAAGCGGAAGATGGATGCAATCAAATCCCAAAAACCTGAAACAATGAAACCAAGGCGATTGTGCAGGAAACGTTCAATGGCGGTTGGATGTGCCCAACTTGTCATCATCACTGTTCCAAAACGGCTGAATAATGCGTGGGTAAAATGTACGCCCAAAATCCATTCTGGCACAAGCCAGCGCGGTGTACGAAATACATGATTTACTTGTTCGCCTTGTTTGGCTGCGAAAGTCGCCATGTCCAAAGCGCTTTTTCCGAAGCCAAGGATTACAACTCGTTGATTGTCGAATATATCAAGCGTGTGGACATCCCGTTCAGTGATGATTTTGCCTCCGAAATCTTCTATACCTGGAAATTCAGGTTGATACTTTCCTTGTGTATATTGCCCAACTGAGATAACGACGTATCCAAATAATTCTTCGTGAACGCCATCCTGGTTTTTATATTTTAATAGCCAGCCATCTTCTGTTTCTTTGAGTTCAATAACTTCATGATTTAACCGCACATCAAGATTTAAATGGTTGACCGCTTGCTCCAAATAATTCAGGATTTGTTCTCCGGTGGGATGTAAATCAGGGGTGAATGGCCAGGGAAAATCAGATAAATGATACTGTTCTTTGATATTTTGCAGGTGTACGTTTGGGTATGCAAGTGCCCATACTCCGCCAATCTTTTCGGATTTCTCGAAAACAACTGCTTGGAAACCATTTTTCTTGAGAATATTGGCTGTCGTAATGCCTGATATTCCCGCGCCAATAATGGCAATTGGCATACCGTTTTTGTATTGCATATATTTGAGTCTCCTTATTTAGTATGGGTATTAGAATAATTTTACTGAGGCAGTGGCCAGCAACCGGAAAGCCTTGCACTTAGAAGAGTTTAAATCGATCGCTCTTAAAAAGACAGAAGCGTTGTCACCCCGTCAGATCCGCGACCTTAACCCCAACTGCTGATAGTAGCCTAGTTGATTAGACACTAAGGGGGAGAGCAATTTTTGCAGTCTGGCTGCTACAACCTCAGTTTCTGGATCTGGCACATTCCGATCGCCAAAAGGATGTAATTAATAACTAATAACTCATAACTGCTCAATTAGCCAAGCGATCGCCCCTTCAACATCACCAACCTGCTCAACATCGGGTATCGGCGGCCGCTGCACCATCACAACCGGAATTCCCAGTTCCCTAGCCGCAGCAATTTTAGCATAAGTAGCACCGCCGCCGCTGTTTTTGCTAACAATTGTATCAAAACGCCCCCTTGCTAATAACAATTTACCATTAGGTACAGGAGTATTTAGTGCAGGAGGATCGATCGCCCGCATCAAAAACAAAATAGTCACTGATGTAGGGTGCGTCAGGGAAAACGATATTACCCGAAATCAGGGCACGGCAGTGCCGTTTCCCTACAAATCGGGCGATCGTTACATCCGATCCGGTTGATTTTACCCGTTACCCGAAATTAGGACACCGCAGTGCCGTTTCCCTACCATTAACCGGGCAATCGTTATATCCGATCGCGCGATCGCCCAGAACTCCGCAAGATTCTGATGGAGTTCTTCTGTATAATTCTCACAGTGATGACAAACTATTCTTGACGCTCAATTTGAGTACAAGTTTCCACCTTAACTCCAGGCAAGTCTAATCGATACTAAATGAAAATTCATCACAAGAAATGCCCGGTAGCGTGGAAGCTCAGAATGACCAGCGGGAATGGTGCTTTAGCACTGAGAGGAAACGCGACACGCGCAAGCTTCAGCCCCCGTCTTCTTCAATTAGCTTGTCAATATATACCCTAATCTTCGCTTGCCAGTTTTCTACCATCTTCAATCGTTCTCGGATACCCGGCAACACTTTAAGCTGAACAGGAACTCGATCGTAGGCAATTCTATTGTGTGGTATAAATTTCGGGAATGGCATTGTTAATCCTTAATTAAGCTGGTATACTAGCCACTCTAGGATATATTTAAGGTCAAATCAATGCCTAATCCGAAGAAAAATATGGGAGTGCAGCAAATACTGCTACATCCCGACAAAGAGACTGAAGCCTTACTGCAATACCTTTGTGAGCAGTCTGGCAAGGTCTACAACTCAGGCGTGTACTTCGCCCGTCAAACTTTCTTCAAAACAGGAAAGCTGTTAACAGGTAAGTATGACTTAGATTTTGAACCATCAGTAGCCAAGACTCAAACGGCTCAAAGTCTACCATCAACGCCCATGCAGCAAACTCTTAGATCTGTGACAGAATCATTTAAATCCTTTAAGGAATTGCGCTCAATGCACTTCAAAGGGAATCTGCATTTCCAACCAAAAGCACCTGCTTATCTCAAAGGTAGCAAGCTATTCAAGGTGGCATATCCTAACAGTGGCGGTCAAAAACCTAAGCTGATTGATGGGATGTTGCGATTCTCTCTTGGGTTGACGGTGAGGCGTTGGTTTGGAGTCAGTGAATTCTTTCTACCCATGCCTTCAAACCTTGTTATGGCAGCGGTTAAAGAGTTTACGATTCTGCCTAAAAACGGCTCTTTCTACCTTGAGTGCAGCTATGAAAAACCTAGAACTAAAGCTGATGTAAATCAAGATGAAGCGCTAGGCATTGACCTGGGAACGTCTGCCAACATTGCCGCTTGCGTCGATACATTCGGGAATTCCTTCCTGGTTGATGCTTTCGACTTGAAGGCGATGAACCAGTTATGGAATAAGCAGGTTTCAACTCGCAAGGAAGGTAAACCAGAAGCCTACTGGGATTCTTGGCTAGATAAGGCAACCCGTAAACGTAATCATCAGATGCGTGACGGCGTGAATAAAGCGACCAAAATGATTGTTGGTCATGCCATTAAAAACGGCATTGGGACAGTCGTTTGTGGCTGGAATGAAGGATTCAAAGCTGATGCCAATATGGGTAGAGTCAACAATCAGAAATTTCTTCAAATGCCACTAGCAAAGCTGCGAGACCGAATCAAGCAATTGTGCGAGAGTAACGAACTTCGGTTCGTTGAGACTGAGGAAGCCTATACATCGAAAGCAAGTTTTCTCGATGGCGATTCCCTACCAAAGTTCGGTGAAAAACCGGATGGGTGGAAAGCATCGGGTAAGCGCGTTCGACGTGGTTTGTATCAGTCAGCAGATAAGTCAAGAGTGAATGCAGACCTTAACGGAGCAGCAAACATATTGAGAAAAGTAGCCTCCAACCTAGGCTTAGACCTAGGCAGAGTGGGTAGACGGTCTTTGACGACCGTAGCGAGGATTAAGTTATGGGTAAAACCTACGACTCAACTCCTGTCAGCAGAATCTCAGTCGCTTCAGCGCTGAGAGTGTCAATCTAACTGTATTGATTGCTATATTTTACGCCATAAACTCAGGAGAGCCTTTCCTTCTGCCTCCTGCCTTCTGCCTCCTGCCTCAAAACTCTAATTTCTAGCTTGGCTGCAAAAGTGAGATTCTCCCTACATACCTTCGGGCTCTGATGCGATCGGGCGATCGACAAAATTGCTGTAGGGAAACGCCACTGCCATGTTTTTACCCGCAGCTTTTTTTAATTCGCATAAATTTTCAGTAAATACCGATCTACACAGTCACCCAACCCAAAAGTTAAAATATACCCAATAAAAAATAGCTCCTCCTAGCTGTTTTTTTGGCCAGCTAAATATCAGGGAGTGCATCTACGTGTCAATAAATAAAACGCTCAAAGGCAGAGCCACTAAACCTGCCGCAGGTTTTACAATGATTGAGACATTGATAATTATTTTAATCATAGGGATATTTTGTGCGATCGTCACCCCGTCTTGGCTGATGTTCATCAACAACCACCGTTTAAAGGTATCAGTCGATCGAGCTTATTGGGCAATGGAACTTGCCCACAGCAACGCCAAACGCGACAAAATTTCATGGCAAGCCAGCTTCAAACAAGTAGGAAACAATGTACAAATAGCTATTCATCCAGCCGACATTCCCCCAGGCCAAGTACCAGCCAGTCAATGGAAAGAGTTAGAACCGCAAATTCAAATAGATACAGATGAAACAACAGTGCTCAAAGTCAATGAAAGTAACGAGGAAAAAGAAAAAGGAACAATCAGGCGAGTCATGTTCAACCACCGAGGCTGCCCGGTATCTCGAAGCTACCACGACTGCACGCTAACGAGTATAAGAGCCAAAGGAACCCTAACGCTATATCATCCCAACTTAAGAAACAGCCAACGCTGCATCATCATCTCCACTCTTTTAGGACATAAACGCACCTCCAAAAGACAATCAAAACCCAACGAAAACAAAAGATATTGTTACTGAGTCACTGATTTAGGGTGCGTCAGGCAAAACGACACTACCCGAAATCAGCGCCGTGCCGTTTCCCTACAAATTGGGCGATCGTTACATCTGATCGCCCGATCGCCCGGAACCAGGCAAGCTACGATCATTTTGGGGTAGGAAAACGGCATTGCCGCGTCCTCAATAGCCCTGTTGTCAATGCTGATATGCGATCGGGCTACGAATCATTTTGGGGTAGGAAAACGGCATTACCGCGTCCTCAATAGCTTTGTTGTCGATCGTTATATTCAATGTCAATTCCTGACGCAACATCTCAGATATAATCAACTACTTCTTACTCGGCGCAATCTTCTCAATAGAAATCAGCGCCTCCATCACCGACTCCACAATCGGCGCCGCCACCGTACCCCCCGAACCATCCTTCGGCTCATCAATCACCGCCAAAACCACATACCGAGGAGCCTCCACAGGCATGATCCCCACAAAGCTAGTAATAATCGCCTTGTCAGAATAACCCCCACCAGCCTTAGCTTTTTGAGCCGTGCCCGTTTTTCCAGCAATCCGATACCCAGGAATTTGTGCAGCTTTCCCCGTACCACCATCAACCACAGTTTCCATCATTTCTAACACCTGCTTAGTAGTTTCCGGCGAAAAAACCTGCTTGGGAACCGGCCTCGGAAGCTTCCAATAAGCTTCACCGTCCCTATCAAAAAGTCCCCGCACAACGTGAGGAGTCACCAACTTGCCACCGTTAGCCAAAGCGCCGTTAAGCTGCACCAACTGCATCGGAGTAATCGAAAAACCTTGCCCAAAAGCCGTAGTAGCAACTTCCACCGGAGAGTTAATAAATTGCTCTCGATTTTTAAGCTGGCTGGTTACTTCAAAAGGCAAATCAGTTCCCGCAGTTTGTCCGAGTCCGAGTTTTTCTAAAGCTTGATAGTAAAGAGAAGCTTTCATACTTCTCATTACGTGCACCATCCCCACATTACTAGAATGTTTCAAAATCTCAGTAACAGTCGAAGGGCCGCGCGCCCCTGCGACTTTGTAATCGGAATTTTGGATAGTCCAGCCATCCATGTAAATCCGACCTTCATCCTTAAACACACTATTAGGTTTCACCGCACCCGCTTCCAGAGCGATCGCCACATTAATCGCTTTAAAAGTCGAACCAGGCTCATAAACATCAGTTACAGCCCAATTTTTATAGCGCGACAAATCGAAATTAAAATATTGATTTGGGTCATAAGAAGGTTCCGCTACAACTGACAGCAATTCCCCGTTACGGGCATCCATCACAATCACCGTGCCCCGCTTCGCATCGTGTTGCTTCATTTTTTCCTTAAGCGCAGTTCGGGCAGCCCGCTGCAAGCGACTGTCGATCGTCAGTTGCAATTTCAAATCATCAAGCTGCACAAATCCGGCCGTCAGCCGATCGGGAACCCAATTCCCATTGCTCGACCTGCTAAACTGAATCGACGGCATCGATCGTTCCAACAAATTCTGCTGGCTGTATTCCACCCCGGCTTGTCCCTTCCGTTCTCCGTCCACATAACCGAGGATATCCGCCGCCAACTCCTGCTGCGGGTAAAAACGCTGCTGCTGCCGCAGCAACTCCAAGCCATCCACCAGACTCTCTTTTATTTGCATCTGAGCGACGCGATCGGCAACCTCTTGAGGCAGAGACTCCGCAATTGTAATACCGCTTTGGGCCAGATTAAACCTGCGTATCAATTCAGTTTCCGACGTAGTGCCCGGACTCAGTTCGATCGCCAGCATCGGAGCCAATAAAGCCGCAATTTCCGCCTTCGAGTGGTTAAACAACTTCGGGTGAGCGTAGAGCGTGTACACCTGTCTGTCGATCGCCAAAACATTCCCTGCGCGGTCAATTATCGGGCGTCTCGGTACAAACGGCTTCGTTTTGAGAGTTTGCTGCTGCTCGGCCTGTTTACGCAGCGCCGGAGCTCGCGTCACCTGCAAATAAAACAAATTCACAGCCAGCCCCAGCCCCCCCAGCATCAACACCGCCCACACGGCCCACAAACGGAACTTGCTGCGCTTTAAACGCTCCACAGGTCGCCCCCAAGATGTAGCCGTCTGTTGTGGCGATCGGCCGAAACTGCCCGAAGATCTAGGTTTGGCTGGTTTTTCCCACCCAGTACGCGCGGCGAAGCTATCCCGTAGGGAATCGCCCGCCTGTTTTGTGCGTTTGAAATTCGGCGATCTGTAGCGGTCAAAACGGGGGTCGTAGCTCATGGCATTAAAAATTCAATAGCAAGTTAGAGCGTTTTAGAATTTATAATTTATAACTTAAATCTTAAAATATAAAATTTACAACTTGGGAATGAGCAGTCCCTATCAGGGTTGGGATCACACCTACAGTTGTTGCATTCTGTTTTTTGAAGTGGTCTTATTATTTTTAATCTGTAACTTCCGGTTGGAAGCAGAAAATCGATCGCGACTTGCAAAAAAGTCAAAAAGGAAATTAGAGCCTCCAATTCTCAGGCCCTCGGACACTCAGGCCCTCGGGCACTCTCCGCTTTGACACAGGCTTAATAGCCCAGCGGTGTTTCCACACCGGCTCCCTTCTTGAGAGCGGGCTCAGAATTTGGTGCCGCAACGGGCGATCGAGTTTCAGGGGCCGGCTGCAAGAAAATCGTGTCCCCAGGATTCTGCGGAGCCAAACCGGTTTCGGGATTTTGGGCTTCTTTAGCAAGTTGGTGTTTCAAGACTTCGCTAGAAGCACTCAATTGCTGTTCCCGGAGGCGCAGAGTTTCCAGTTTTTGATACTCCTGACTCCAGCGCTGCTCGCCGTAAACAGTCAAGCCGTAGAGACTCAGAGCACCGGCCAAAAGCATAACTGCTGCTACTGAGGAGGCGCGCTGTGCCTGCAGGAGCGATCGCAACCACACTGGCTGCTGCTGGCGATCGGGCAGGACTTTCAGCACCGATGCGGACGACCGAGCCTGAGCCTGTTCGTCGGCTGGCGAGTAGTTGGGCAATACCGGGCCTGTCTTCGCCCGCCTAGCTCGGGCAATAGAAGTAACTTTGCTTTTGGCTGGGCCAGCAGCGGGCTTGCGGCCCGATCGAGAGCGGGGAGAATCCGGGGATCTGATAGCAGCGGTCATAGAGTTCACCAATACGTAAAGTGGGGCAGCTTCAGCTTGATTGAGGTTAAGAGTTTTTTGTCTGGGCGATCGCCAGTGGTGGCCATCTGCGTTCGATCGGTTATCCTTACCAAGGATACCTCACAAGCCAACCAACCCATCCTACCACTGGTCTCTTTGACTTCAGGATTTGCAAAAAAAAAAGAAATCTTTGCTGGTTAGCGATAATCTATGTGAAATTTATTAATAAATGCAGTATTGTAATCAACGAGCGAATCGTTGAGCTATTCGTGCCAGCATTGTTTCTCAAGTACACTATTCCCTTCCTTGCGATGGGTTTTCAATGTTAAGGAGTTTTTATGAACAAGGGATTAATTCGTTTGACTTTGGTAGTGGGCTTGGCAGTAGCCCTCGGCGCCTGCGGAGGTGATGCCACCAGCCCCACCAGCCCCTCTCCGGGCGGCCCTGGCACTACTACTACTACTCCTCCTGTTTCTTCTCCATCTCCAAAGGCCACTCCAACTACTAGCCCAGCCCCTGCTCCTAAAAAGAATCCCTAACTAGGGCTCTCCCGGAGTCGGTGCCCAACGAGCCTAGCCTCGGGGTGAAAAATGGTTCGCTCCTCGCATTTTTTCATCTCATCGGTCTAGGTCTCAAGTTGGGTGTTAGTAATTGTCTAATGCTTTCGCCTACTACTAAAGTTCAGTACGTCCTCTTACAGCAGCAAAGTCCGCTGATTCGCTGCGTTACAAGAGCATTCGCTTTCAACTAGAAAATTTGACTCCCGGCCTGCACGTTTTGAAACTCAAGCCTTTATAACATTGGTGAAGCTAACTTTACCCCAGTAATGGGTGTTTACTTGAGGACAACCATATCCTCGCTGGAGGGGCAACTATACCCCTCTACCCCGCAAGGGGATTCAAGGCGATTGAAATCGCCTGGTCGTTTCCCTCTCAGGACTAAAGTCTCGCTCGCTTCCCACTTACCGAGCTTTTCTGTGAAATTCTACCGATCGGGCGATGTCCCTGCCTGAAAATTCCAGGTAAACTATTAACTGCTGCCCAACACTTACAGGGTTGACCCTCCTGCAGTGGCAAATCGACAATAGGTTGAAAAAATTCTCATATCACATATTAAATAAAAAGTCAAGGGTATTTAGGAAAAAATATAAATTTTTTAATTTGTTTTAATATTTCTATACTTAGATGTTAGCAGTAAAACCCCAGCTCGGCCGCCGGCAAGGCAACAGCCTGCTGTGTGTGCAAGGGCGCGCGCTGGAGCTGCAGCAGGCAAGATCATGCTAATCAGTGGTAGGATTAGCGATCAAAAATGTATCGAAATGTAAAGTGCAGCGCCACTCTAGGTTTTGAAAGCCATTTAGTTAAAAGATTGAGGTAAGTAGTTTTATGCCCGCGACCGTCCCCTTTGAACAGATTGACCGCATTGTTTGGAATCAGCACCACGATCCATTTGAAGTGCTAGGCCCTCACGCGATCGAAGAAAATGGCAAAAAAGTCTGGGTCGTCCGAGCTTATCTGCCGAATGCGGATGCGGTATCCGTAGTTTTGCCGGAGGCCAGGGCCGAATACCCGATGAAATCAGAGCATCACCCTCACTTTTTTGAATGTACGATCGACACCCCAGAACTAGCAAACTATCAATTGCGGGTCAAAGAAGGGGAACACGAGCGCTTCATCTACGATCCCTACGCCTTTCGATCGCCCAAACTTACAGAATTCGACCAGCACCTATTCTCAGAAGGCAATCACCACCGCATTTATGAAAAACTCGGGGCGCACCTCACCGAAGTAGGCGGCATCACAGGAGTATATTTTGCCGTTTGGGCTCCGAATGCTCGCAATGTCTCTGTTTTAGGAGATTTCAACTATTGGGACGGCCGCAAACATCAAATGCGGAAATCGCAAAACGGCATCTGGGAATTATTTATTCCGGGACTCGACGCGGGAACTTCCTACAAATACGAAGTGAAAAACCAAGACGGACATCCCTACGAAAAGTCCGATCCTTACGGTTTCCAGCAAGAAGTTCGGCCAAAAACAGCCTCAATTGTCACAGACTTAGATACCTACACTTGGAACGACAGCGCTTGGATCGAAAAGCGGCGGCACACAGACCAACTGACGCAGCCGGTTTCGGTTTATGAATGCCACATCGGTTCTTGGCTGCACGCCAGCGCTGGGGAACCCGCCCTGGGGCTAAATGGGGAAATAGAACCCGCCGTTCCGGTTTCGGAACTGAATCCCGGGGCGCGCTTTTTGACTTACCGGGAATTGGCCGATCGGCTGATACCCTACGTCAAAGATTTGGGATTCACTCACATCGAAATGCTGCCCATCGCCGAACATCCTTTCGACGGTTCTTGGGGCTATCAAGTCACCGGCTATTTCGCCCCAACTTCCCGCTACGGCAAACCTGAAGATTTCATGTATTTTGTTGACCAGTGCCACGCCAACGGCATTGGCGTACTCGTGGACTGGGTACCGGGACATTTCCCCAAAGACGGCCACGGCTTGGCTTTCTTTGACGGAACTCACTTGTACGAACACGCCGACTCCCGCAAGGGCGAACACAAAGAGTGGGGAACCCTAGTATTTAACTACGGGCGCAACGAAGTGCGGAATTTCCTAGTATCAAACGCTCTGTTCTGGTTTGACAAGTACCACATCGACGGGATTCGCGTAGATGCCGTAGCCTCGATGCTTTATTTGGATTACTGCCGCGAACCCGGAGAATGGCTGACCAACCAGTACGGGGGTCGGGAAAATATCGAGGCGGCAGATTTTCTGCGACAGGCGAATCACGTCATTTTTAGCTATTTCCCAGGTGCGTTGTCGATCGCCGAAGAATCTACCTCTTGGCCGATGGTATCGTGGCCGACCTATGTAGGGGGTTTGGGCTTCAACCTGAAGTGGAACATGGGTTGGATGCACGATATGCTCGACTATTACCACATGGACCCGTGGTTCCGCCAGTTCCACCAAAACAACATAACCTTCAGTATGTGGTACAACCACAGCGAGAATTTCATGCTGGCTTTGTCCCACGATGAAGTAGTCCACGGCAAGGCCCACATCATCGGGAAAATGCCAGGGGATGAATGGCAAAAGTTTGCAAACGTGCGGTGTTTGTTTACTTTTATGTTTGCTCATCCCGGAAAGAAAACGATGTTTATGGGGATGGAGTTCGGCCAGTGGCACGAGTGGAACGTTTGGGGGGATTTGCAGTGGCAGTTGCTGCAATTCGAGCCGCACCAAAAGTTGAAGCTGTTTTTTAAAGATTTGAACAATTTGTACCGCAGCGAAACGGCACTTTACAGTCAAGATTTTGCTGAGGATGGGTTTGAGTGGATTGATTGCAGCGACAACCGACACAGTGTCGTGGCATTTGTGCGCCGAGAGAAGGATGGCGACGAGTTTGTGGTGACGGTGTGCAATTTTACGCCCCAGCCGCACTCTCACTATCGCGTAGGAGTGCCGGAACCAGGTTTCTATACGGAGTTGTTTAACAGCGACGCGCGGGAATACGGCGGCAGCAATATGGGGAATTTGGGGGGCAAGTGGACTGAGGAGTGGTGGTTCCACAACAGTGCTTATTCGATCGACTTGTGTTTGCCACCTTTGGGTGTGTTGATTTTAAAGCTCGATCGGGCAAAAACAACAGCCAAATCTCAAGAGTTTTAAGTTGTGAGTCGTGAGAGTTTTGAGTTAAGAAGAATCAAAACTTTATTAAACCTAAAAATTTGAGGGTATTCAGAAACCCGGTTTCTCCAAGAAACCGGGTTTTTTTCTGTTTTGTTGTTGTGCCGAAACAAGGAAGTTCGGCAACGGATTCGCTTGCTTCGGATTTAAGGAATTTAATATTAATTCCGGTTGCATCGGAATGATTTAACCGCAGAGTACGCAGAGATCACAGAGGAAGAGAAGAGAGAGATGAATAATTTCGATGCACACGGAAAGGATATAATACCACTTCTAAATAGGGTTTGCTGAAAAAGCCTAAAACCCTTACATCAAAAGACTTGGGGTCGTTTTAGCGCTGAAAATGTGCAAAGATAGTAGTTAAAATGAGTCAAAAGCCCAGCACACCATCACTTTCGTAATGTA
>Ga0163154_10005918_pt1 | contig 15255 bp, 16 predicted proteins | sample OliLakLV19MP9P1_FD_148649 | JGI IMG/M metagenome (GOLD analysis project Ga0163154, IMG submission 148649) | Freshwater microbial mat bacterial communities from Lake Vanda, McMurdo Dry Valleys, Antarctica - Oligotrophic Lake LV.19.MP9.P1 | ecosystem: Environmental > Aquatic > Freshwater > Lake >... | reverse complement strand
TCGGCTGACACGCGCAACGCCTTGACCCGTGACACCCGTGACACCCGTGACACCCGCAGCGCCAGTGGCGTCAACAGCGCGCTGGCACGGTCGGAGAAAACGGCCAACGCCCAGCAACCCGAGAACTTCAAGGACGTGGCGTTGCAGGACAAGCAGGTGCACATCCCACCGCTGAGCCAGGACGCAACCCCCATCCAGGGCCTGGACACCAAGTGAACGTGGATTCTCGTCTGCAGGCGACTCCATCCAGACCAGCTGCCTGTGTGCTGAACCGTACGGACCGTGGGGAACCGAATTGATAACGTCTTGCGGTCCGCGACGGAGTTAACCATGCACAGATACCGCGTCATTGAACGTTGGGAAAATGAGAGTCGGCTGGCGCTGCGGTGCAGCACAGGGTACATCCACATGACCCGCGCGCTGGGGGCGTTGCCAGCAGCGGACGCCAAACTGGAGGGCGCCAGGCCTCACCTGGGTTTTGGCGTTCTGCAGTGCCCGCAATCTGGTTCGAGGTTCCGGGTGATCTTCGAGTCGATCGGCAACAGCGAGATGCCCCGTGCGCAGCACACGACGCCGAACGCCACGCAAAAGCCGCAAGGCGCGAACTTCGGCGTTCCGCGAGGCGCTGATTAGGCGGCCGAATGCCGGTGAGGGGAACGCCCCACGCTTGCCCTGTGCTGCCGGTTTGGCGCGGGCCAGGCAGAGGCACAGAAGTCCAGTGACGCGTATGGGCAGCTGACCGGCGGCTCGGTTGCAGCCGTCGTGTTGCGGGCGGCGGAAAACTTCGCGTGGTCCTCGGTCATGTCCTGGGGCATGGCCTCGAAGACGGCCGGCTCCGGAATTTTGGGGTTGAGGGCGCGCCGATTGGCGCGCCCGGGCTTCAGGTCAAGGGTGTCGGCTCTGCGCTTTCATCCGGTGGCACGGAAAACGTGTTCCCGATGGTCAACTCGGACGTTTCGTCGTTCGCACCCAGGCTCATGATGAAGCCGATGAACGCCGCCGTGCTGACGCCGGCACTGTCCGGCACCGCGGTGATGGGCGGTGTCACTGCCACCGGATCGTCGTCGTCGTCCCAGCAGCCCGCCAGGGTCAGAACCACGGCTGCACTGCTGGCGGCGAAAAGCATTTTTGTGATCTTCATGCTGGCCTCACGGATAGACCGTGCCAGCGGCAGGGGTCGGGTTCAGGTTGCCCGGCAACGGTGTTGTCAGGTACGGGAAGGTGAAACCATAGTTGGCCGCCGTCTTGCGCACGCCATCGGTCAGTGCCAGTGCACCCGCTGGCGCATCGGCCGGCTTGCAGCCCACCTTCAGCGTGTCGGTGGCGCCTGTCAGCACGCACAGTGCGCCCATGGACACACGAAGCGACAGGTCCACCACGTCGTCGCCCGGACGGCGGCCGTTCGGGAAGCCCGCGTTGTCGCCCGCAACGACGCCCAGCGGGTTCTGCGCACCCGCGGCCGTGGCGGCGATCGAGGTGTTGAGTCGCAGCATTTCAGCCGAGACCACCGTCGTGGGTTGGTTCACGCCACTGATGCCCTTCAAGAACACCGTGAGCAGGTCGGTGCGGGGGAAGTTGGTCGGTGCCAGGGCCGCCGGGAACAAGGTCTGGATCAGTGCCGGCAGCGTCGGGTTGGTGACGTAGTCGGCGAACTTGGCGACATCGTCCTTCGGCTTGGAGGCGTTGAACTTGTCCTTGTCGTCCAGGCCGATGATCAGCTCGTTGACCAGCGGCATGCCCAGGCGCGACACCTGGGTCCAGGCACCGCCATTGCGTGCGACCTTGCCCAGCCCCGTGGCCGGCGCGCCGTCCAGCAGGCGGCCTTGCCGCAGGCTGGCGGTGGTGAAGGCGCCGATCACCGGGTCGGTGCCGGCTGTCAGGCAGCTGATCGGCACTTCCATGGCCAGCGTGCTGACGTTCTTGCCTTCCAGGTCGTTGTTGTTGCCGCCCACTTCAGCGCCCAGCGGGTTCAGGTTGAACAGGTCGAAAGCCTTACCGACGGCAATGTAGAAAGGCTCCTTGCGCTGGCCGACAAAAACGCGGCCCGGCGTGGTGCAGCCCGGAATCACGACGTTGTACAGATGCAGGTTGGCGTAGGTGGCGTAACCGGTGGTGCTGCCGAAGGACTTGTCGCCGATGTTGTCCACCGGCTTGTCGAACACCGACGCGCCGCCGGAGCTGTTGGTCACGCTGCTGCGCGCCGTGCGGCGCCCGCCGCGAACGACGTCGATCGTGAAGGTTTCGCGAACGTTCAGTGCGGCCGGATTGACCCCTGCGATGACGCCGCTGTTGATCAGCGGAATCTTCACCGCCTTGCCCCCCACGGTCAGCGCCGTGGCCTTGGAGGCGTTGGTGAAGCGGAATTGAAAGGTAATGTCTTCGACCGCATCGCCGTTGTTGTCGATGTGGACTTCGTAAAGGGCGTCAGGATTGAACATGTGGAAGTTCGGTCCACCGTGGGGGTCCTGGAAGGGCTGATAGTTGGCCAGGATGGTCACGAAATTCTCGCGTCCCGTTTCGTAGCTGCGGAACATGTACAGGTCCGTGGCATCGAGCTTCGGCTGCCCGGTAATGAAAGGCGCTTCACGGTGACTGGATGCAAATGCCGGCGGTGCGGCCAGCAGAACGACAGCGAGGCCAAGGCCCAGTGAACTGATGGTTCGGTTCAGCGGTGTGCGCTTGAATGCGGTAATTGGACAATTCTTCACGGGCTTCTCCTGACAAGGTGGTTGATTGACGCGTGGTTCTCTTCTCAGGAATTGGAAGCGAACCCGACGCTTTGGTCCCGCCGCACACGCGGACGGATTCCGGGGCGCACCGTAACGGGATGCACCATTGCGCTCTGTGCGGCTGCGCACTCATTTCCGCCTATCTGAGTCGATGAATCCGAATGCAGTTGCTGGCATCGGCCGGTTTGCGTATGGCATCGCACAGACCGCAGGCAGCGCGGGGGCGAGGATGCTGCGTTGGAAAATTCGCCGCAAGTTCTCCGCAAGTTCGCTACCGATGGGGAATTCAACGCAGCGATCCGGCAGCAGGTCGTGAATCAAATCAAGACAGTGAAACGGATGAAGTTCGAAGCCGAGGGCGGGATGAACCTGATGCGACAGGTACCGGCCAGAGTGGCCAAAGCGGCGAAAGCGGCGAAAGCGGCCAATGCGGTCAAGGCGGCCCCGTGAGCAAGGCCCGCACGCCTGCGCCGCCGCGGCCCGTCGACCCGCTTCAGGCCTACAAGGCCAAGCGCAACTTCGACCGCACGCCCGAGCCGCAGCACGAGCATGCCGACGGCGCACCCAGTCATGGGCCGTTGTCCTTCGTAGTCCAGAAGCACTGGGCCAGCAGCCTGCATTACGACTTCAGGTTGCAACTGCAAGGCGCGATGAAAAGCTGGGCTGTGCCCAAAGGCCCCAGCCTGGACCCCACGGTCAAGCGCATGGCCGTGCAGGTCGAGGACCATCCCATCGCCTACGCGGCCTTCGAAGGAACCATTCCTGCCAGGCAGTACGGCGCCGGCAAGGTCATCGTCTGGGACATCGGCATCTGGACTCCGCTGAACGATGCGCTGCAGTCCTACAGCGACGGCAACCTGAAGTTCGAGTTGCAGGGCCACAAGCTGCGTGGCAAGTGGGTGCTGGTGCGCATGAAGGGCAAAGGCGAGAAGCAGACGGCCTGGCTGCTGATCAAAGAGAAGGACGCCTGGGCCCGCGCATCGGCCGACTTCAGCGTGGTCGATGAAAGGCCGGACAGCGTGAAGCCGTTGGGCCCACCAGGCACCCAGGTTGCCGAGCCGACGCCTTCGGTGGCAGCAGCGTCATCGGGCATCGCAGCAGCACTGCCTGACGCACTGTCGCCGCAGCTGGCCACACTGGCCTCGCGCCCGCCCGCACAGCCCGAGGAATGGCTCTGCGAGATCAAGTTCGATGGCTACAGGATGCTGGTGCGGGTGGATCACGGCAAGGCCCGGCTCTTCACCCGCAACGGGCACGACTGGACATCCAAACTTCGGCCCTTGCAGAAGACCATCGAAGCCCTGAAGTGGCCGCCCGGCTGGTTCGACGGCGAAATCGTCGTGCCCGACGACGAAGGCGTCCCCGACTTCGGCGCGCTTCAGCAAGCGTTCGACACACGCGGCACCGACGATGTTGTTCTCTATCTGTTCGACCTGCCGTATTTCAACGGCCACGATCTGCGCGAATTGCCGCTCGAACGGCGACGTGCGGTGCTCGAGGCGCTGCTGCTGTCCGCACCGTCGGACCGGGTGCGATTCAGCCAAGCCTTCGATGCTGCGCCTGACGGCATCATCGCCTCGGCCTGCAAGCTGGGCCTGGAAGGCATCATCGCCAAGCGGCGCAGTTCCGGCTACCAATCTGCCCGGTCCGCCGACTGGATCAAGCTGAAGTGCGGTCTGCGCCAGGAGTTCGTCATCGGCGGCTACACCGACCCGCAAGGCACACGCGCCGGCTTCGGCGCGCTGCTGCTGGGCGTGCACGACGCCCAAGGCGCACTGCAGCACGTCGGCAACGTCGGCAGCGGGTTCAGCCAACGAAATCTGACGGACCTGAAGAAGGCGCTCGTCGCGCAGGCGCGAACCACGAGCCCATTCGCTGGGCACGCCGACATCGAAGGCAAACCCCGCTGGGTCACACCCACGCTTGTCGCTGAGGTTTCGTTCGGGGAGTGGACACGCGCGGCCCACATCCGCCATGCCGTGTTTCGCGGGCTGCGAACCGACAAGGACGCCAGCGCCATCGTTCGCGAAAGGGAGCTGCGTGTGAACACCCCCAAGCCTGCTTCGGCCACCGGCCCGCGCCCGGCGCACAACAGGCGCCAGTATCCGCAGATCACGAACCCGCAACGTGTGATCGACGCCAGCACCGGCACTACAAAGCTCGACCTGGTTCGCTACTTCGGCGTTGTTGGCACGTTGATGATGAAGCACCTGAAGGGTCGCCCGGTTTCCCTGGTGCGCGCGCCTGCCGGTGTCGACGGTCAGCTGTTCTTCCAGAAGCATGCCCAGACCGAGAATCTTCCCGGCATTCGTCAACTCGACCCGGCGCTCGACAGCAGCCATCCGGCAATGCTGCAAATCGTCAGCATCCGAGGCCTGCTGTCCGCCGCGCAGTGGAACGTCGTCGAGTTCCATACGCTGAACACGGGAACTGCGTCTTTCGAGCACCCCGACCGCATGGTGTTCGACCTCGACCCTGGCGAGGGTGTGCCCTGGGCCCACGTGCAGGAGGCGGCTGAGTTGACACACGCCTTCCTGGCGCAACTCGGTCTGCCATCGTTCCTGAAAACCAGCGGCGGCAAGGGGCTGCACGTCGTGGTGCCCGTGCGCAGGGTGCACGACTGGGACACGGTCAAGGGTTTTTCGCAAGCCATCGTGCAGCACATGGCGCGCACGATTCCGCAACGCTTCGTGGCCAAGAGCGGCCCGAAGAACCGGGTCGGCAAGATCTTCATCGACTACCTGCGCAATGGCCTGGGCGCCACCACCGTCTGCGCGTGGTCAGCGCGAGCCAGGCCAGGGCTGGGACTCTCGATACCCGTTGCATGGAGCGAATTGCCGAGGCTGCGCGGTGGTGACCACTGGACGGTGAAGACCGCGCACGAGCGACTGGACACCGGCAACGAACCCTGGAAAGACTACGCCAAGGCGGCACGCCGTCTGACGGCTGCGATGGCAACACTGGGGTACACCTGGGCCGGGGCCAAGTCATCGGCAGGCACAAGTCGCACCGGGCGAGCCAAAGCTGCAGCATGAAGCTTGCCCCGCGACCATCGTGGTCCTCACCACCAACCTGCGGCACCGCGCCGATCGAGGAGTTCGAATGCCACGCGTGATCTGGAAAGGCGCCATCACCTTCGGTCTGGTGCATGTGCCCGTGGCCTTGTACCCGGCCTCTCAAGATGTCGGCATCGACTTCGACTGGCTCGACAAACGGTCGATGGACCCGGTGGGCTACAAACGCGTGAACAAGCGCACCGGCAAAGAGATCCAGAGCGCTGACATCGTCAAGGGCATCAAGCAGGAGGACGGCGACTACGTGATCCTGGGTGAAGACGAAATCAAGGCCGCGTACCCGAAGTCGACGCAAACCATCGAGATCGAGTCCTTCGTCAAGGCCAGCGACATCGCGTTCACGCTGCTCGAGACACCGTATTACCTGGAACCCATCGGCAAGGGTGAGAAGGTCTACGCGCTGCTTCGAGAGTCGATGATCGAAGCGGGCGTCATCGGCATTGCCCGCGTGGTGATGCACACCAAAGAGCACCTCGCCGCGCTGGTGCCGACGGGTGCCGCCCTGGTGCTCAACACGATCCGCTGGGCCACTGAGATTCGAGCACTGGATGAACTCAAGCTTCCTGCCGCAGGCAAGACCGCCGCCGGACTGAAGCCTGCCGAGCTGAAGATGGCAGCGCAACTCATCAGCGACATGATGGCGCCATGGGACGCGCAGGCCTACACCGACAAGTTCACTGCCGCCGTCCACGCGCTGGTGAACAAGAAGGTGGCGGACGGCGAGACCCAGACCGTCACGCCCCTGGAGGAGACGCCAGCAGTGACGGGCACCAGCAACGTCGTCGATCTGACCGAACTGTTGGCCGCCAGCCTGGCCAAGCGCCAGCCCGTGAGCGGTGACGCGCACAGCGAAGGGCGTGGCACGGCCACGGCACGAAAGGCCGTCGCGAAGGCGTCTTCAAAAAAGCGGGCCTGACAGGCCCGCCTGCGCGACACCATCGTGCCCTTCGCACCGCCCGACTTGCCCGCCGATTCCACCCGCAAGACCAACGCGCTGAAGATCAAGGGCGCCGGCGAACCTGGCATCAGCGGTGCCGGTGCTGCACTGGCCAACGCCGTCCACAACGCCTGCGGCGTGTGCGTGAGAGGCTGTCTGCGAGGCTGTTCCGTCACGCTGGACAATGTGCCGGCGGGCATGGCCTGAGGGGCCATCGATAATGTCATCCCCAGTTTCCCGCGGTGCCCGGCTCGTCGGCTGCAGCTTCGTGTTCCTGTGGTTCCTGATCGGCGGCGTGGCCCACTTCGTCGCCACCGAAGCCGTCGTGCCACTCGTGCCGCCGTACATCCCGTGGCCCTACACAGCTGTGTGGGTGAGCGGTGGGCTCGAACTGCTGGGTGCTGGCGGCCTGCTGTTTGCCGCAACCCGCCGCGCGGCAGGCATCGGGCTGTTCGCGCTGACGATCCTCGTCACGCCGGTGCACTTGTACATGCTGCAGCAGCCCGAGTTGTTCGCGGTTCCGTACTGGCTGCTGGTGCTGCGGCTGCCCGTTCAGGTGGCGCTGCTGGCGCTCATTGCCTGGAGCACGTTTCCCAGGACGCCCATTTGACGTCAGCGCATCCACTGCGTGCGCCAACAGACAGATCGACGGTCGTGATGGGTTCAGGCTGCGCCCGACCATTGTGAATCTCTCCCCTATGACGAGACGGCTGCCCCTTAACCCGTCCCCACCACCCGAAAGACCAAGGAGATCAGCGATGCCCAAGACCCACGCCAGCCCGCACCGCCACCCCGGCAAGGACGATCCCGATGACGAGCCGGACTCTTTGCCTGTCGAGCCGGACGAAGGGCCGGTGCCTGCCGTCATTCCGCAAGACCCGGAGCAGCAACGCGTGGTCCAGCCGGTGAATTGATCGCCCCCAACGCGTTCGCCACGCCCGCGACGAGTGGGCGCCTAGACGTGTGAGGGTGTCCGCATGGCAACTCCTGAGTGAAGTGCCGGCCTCAACCCGGCTGTCTTGTCTGCGGCGCCAGCAGTTGCTCTGGCGACAACGCACCCGACTCGGGCATGACGTACACCAGTCCGCGGCTTCGCCCCAGCACAGGCGCGACAACGGCGTCGTAGAAGGCCTCGGGGACCACGACACAGCCCGCCGATACACGCCGCCTTCGCGCGTCGCTGGACGCCAGGCGCTCGGCGCGCTGTTGCCTGGACGCGCCGGGGCGCAACCGGTGGATCGCCAAGGCGCTGCCATAGTCGATCCAGACGATCGCCTCGCCACTGGTGTTGCGCCCCGGCTCGGACTCGAATCGGCCAGCGGGTGTCGTCAGGTCTTCAGGGCGCAGGTCGCGATGCTGCGTGCGTTCGCCAACCCCGGCGACACTGGCATCACCCAGTGTCTGGCCCAGCAGCGCCACCGATGCACCGACGAGAATGCCGCGGCCGTTGTAGAGCATGATCGTTGCCGAGCGCTTGTCGACGATGCCGAACGGCAGGCCGTTGTGGTCACCACTGTCGATCACCCAGCGGGCCAGTTGAACAGCGCCCTGCGGCAAAGCGGCGCCGGCTGCAGCGATGGCAGGCTGCGGTTGCCGCGACGCCTGCGCCGCCGATGGCCAGACCGATGCGGTGCACAAGCACACCGCAGCCCACCCGAGAACCGCAACCCGCATGCCTTGCCCAGCCCCTGCCTGACCTGCCTTGGATTGGCAGGTAGCCACAGGCCGCTGCCGTCGCGCTCAAGAGCAGTCCGCATCGGGCTGATTGGCTAGGCCATCTTCGCGGCAGGCGATGCAAGGCATGCCCGGAAAAGCCAGGCAAAGACATCGCAGTTCGGGCCGGCACGTGCCGGCCCGGTTGTCAGTTGCGGTCGGCGCGAGGTGCGCGTTCGCTGAACCTGTTGTCGGACATGTTGGAGTTTTGCGAGCTGGCCACCACAGTTGGCGGCATGGCTGTCACCACTGGTGCGGCAGGCGCGGTTGCCATCGGCGCCGGTGCGCGCGCTTCAACCACGACGGGTGCGGGTTGCTGAACCACAGGCGCAGCGGCAACGGGTGTCATCGGTGCTGACCGCATGGCTGAGTCGTCACGCTTGCTGGCGCAACCCGCTGTCACCAGGGCAACGGCGACGAGGGCGGCAGAAAGCGAAGCAAGTCTTGAAGCGTTCATGGTCATGTTCCTTCGGCAAGTGCCGTGCAAGTCAGCACGGCGGGTCAGACGTGGGACCACAGCAGTGGCACGAATCCCAGAGTGACCCCATCTTCCTTCGGCGTCTGTTCACCACCGCACGTTGTCGTGCAAAAGTCCAGACCGCTCACAAACCACGCCTGCAACACGCCAAACCCGCGCGGCTCAGAGTTGCGAACCGATCAACGATGCAAAGCGCTCGGCAAGCTGCTCGCGCCACGGCCGCTGGCGCCACTCGGCCAGGCTTACGGTGCGCGAGAGCCGCAGGTCATCGTCGAAGATACGTGTCTGCTGCGCTGCGAACTCGGCGTCCAGGATATTCAGCGTGGCCTCGTCGTTGAGGCGAAACGAGCGGTTGTCGAAGTTGGTCGAGCCCACCGAGACCAGCAGGCCGTCGACCACCATCACCTTGCAGTGGTACATCGTCGGCTGGTATTCCGCGATCAGCGCGCCCGCGGCCAGCAGCGGACCCCATCGCCCCCGAGATGCGCTGCGCACGGTATCGCTGTCGATGTGCGGACCGGGCACGACGATGCGCAGTTTGACGCCGCGTTTCATCGCGGCGACCAGCGCATTGGAGGAGAGTTCGTCGGGCACGAAATAGGCCGCCGATAGATCGATCGAGCGCGATGCCGCGGTAATAGCGAGCAGGTACATCAGCTGCATGCTCTCGCTGCCGCCGCTGGGCGAGCTGCTGAACATCTGCGCCAAGCTGCTGCCAACCGCGGCCAGCTGCGGAAAATAGGTGGGACCGTGCAGCACCTCGCCGCTGACCTTGATCCAGTTGTCGAGGAAGACGGCCTGCATCTGCGCCACCACCGGGCCTTCGACCTGGAAGTGCGTGTCGCGCCAATGCTCGGGGTCCTGCGCCTTGCCGGTCCACAAGGGCGCGATACCCACGCCGCCGGTGAAGCCGATGCGACCATCCACGACCAGCAGCTTGCGGTGCGTGCGGTTGTTCAGGCGGCCCAGCTGCGACCAGTGCGGCGGGTGGAATTTGTAGATCTGCACCCCGGCCGACTTCATCGCGTCCAGCAGCGTGTCATCCATCTTCGCGCTGCCGACCCAGTCGAGCAGCACATGCACCTTGACGCCAGCGCGCGCACGGTCGGCCAGTGCTTGCGTGAACTCGCGTCCGATGTCGCCCGACCAGTAGATGTAGGTCTCGAAGGTGATGGTCGTGGTCGCACCACGGATCGCGGCCAGCATGGCAGGAAATATCTCGTCGCCGTTCTTCAGCACGCGGGCCCGGTTGCCAGCCACGAACGGCGGGCCCAGCAGCACGCCGAGCTCTTGATGGAAGCGCGGGTCGTCAAGTGCATGCAGGCGTTCGATGCGGCGCTCGATCTTCTTTTCGTCGCCGATGAAATTGAACGCGACCACGACGGCGACCAGCGTCAACACCATGGCGACGGCGGCGATCACAAACGGGCGTCGTTTCAATGTCGCTAAGTTCATCGTCACGCTACTCCAAGGGGATCGCCAAGGTGACCGCCGAGGGGATCGGCGTTCGCGCCGTGCGTCGTTGCCTGCACCGGCTCTACCAATGGCGGACTCTAGGGTGATTGCGCTCGCAAATGGGTGCGCTGTCGCACAGACGCCTCTGGCGTTCACTCATATGGTGAGGCACGTTCGACTTTGGCCACCGATGCTCGACAACGCGCAATGTTTCTCCAAACACTCTTGAATTCTTGAACAGGAAATAAACACGATGAACTTCATCATTTGGTTGGTCGTCGGCGGCCTCATCGGCTGGGTGGCCAGCATGGTCATGAAAACCGACGATCAGCAGGGCATCGTGCTCAACGTGGTGGTCGGCATCGTCGGTGCCTTCCTTGCCGGGTGGTTCATCTCGCCGCTGATCGGCGTGGGCACCATCAACCAGGACAACATCAGCTTGCCCGCGTTGCTGGTTTCCTTCGTTGGCGCAGCGGTCCTGCTGGCCATCGTCAATCTGGTGCGGCGCGGCACGGCGCGCTGAGCGGTGCCCTCTTCGATCACACAAGGAGACTCTGATGGAAAACCTCGACAAAAGAACTGACACGGACAACAACCGGGACCCGATCACTGGTGCGCCGGGCGCACATCCTGTGGGTACCGGTGTCGGTGCCTTGCTCGGCGGCGCTGCCGCGGGTGCGGCCGCCGGCACGGTCGTGGGGCCGGTGGGCACCGTGATTGGCGCCGCCGCTGGCGCGATCGTCGGCGGGCTGGCCGGCAAGGGCGTCGCCGAATCGATCGACCCGACGCGGGAGTCGGAACACTGGCGCGACAACTACCGCAGCCGCCCCTACGTCGCGGCCGGCTCGAGCTACGAGGACTATGGCCCGGCCTACGGGTACGGCGTCAGCGGCTACGCCCGGCACCCAGGACGCAGCTTCGACGATGCTGAGTCCGACCTGGCGCGGGGCTGGGGCGATGCACGCGGCGCCTCGACCCTGAACTGGGACCATGCGAAGAATGCCAGTCGCGATGCGTGGCAGCGCGTCAGCGACACCGTCGAACGCGCGACCCCGGGCGACTCGGACCGCGACGGCAAGTAACCGTCGGCCTCACTTCGACGCGGCCTGAAGATGGGCCGCGAAGAAGCGCGGCATCTTCGTGCTTTCGCTTCGGGCCTTCGCGCCCGGACACGTGCCGGGCCGATTGCACGTATTGCACTTATTGCACTTATTGCACCGATGGCACCGATGGCACCGGTTGCACCGGTTGCACCGGTTGCACCGCAGGCACCGATCGCCGCCCCCGGCCCAACCTGATCCGCGTTACCCCAGGACACTTCATGACCACCACCAAGACCACCGCTGCATCGAAGACGTCTTCCACTGCCAAGGACGCCATCGCCTTGCTCAAGGCCGACCACGAGGCTGTCAGTCAACTCTTCGCCGAATTCGAGAAGACCCATTCGGTGACCAACAAAAAAGCGCTTGTCGCCGAAATGTGCACCGCACTCAGCGTGCACGCGCAGATCGAGGAAGAGATCTTTTATCCGGCTGTCAAGGCCGCGCTCAAGGACAAGCTGCTCGTGCCGGAGGCGACTGTCGAGCACGCCAGTGTCAAGAGCCTGATCGCCCAGCTCGAAGGCGTCGAGCCCGACGGCGAGATGTACGACGCCAAGGTCAAGGTGCTGTCCGAATACGTGAAACATCACGTCAAGGAAGAGCAGAACGAGATGTTTCCGAAGGCCAAGGCCTCGACGCTGGACATGACCGAACTCGGCGCTCAGATGGCCGCGCGTAAACACGAACTGATGGCCCAGAAGACATGAGCCCGCAGGAATCGGCCGTGAGCGGCAGCAGACAGTCTTTCTCGACACCTGCGCCCATGTGGAGGGCGGTGAGTGACCCTTTGCCGGTGCCCAACAACTCGAGCTTGCCGTCAGCCGACCAACTGGCCTTGGGCGCAGAGGCCGATCAGCGCCGTGAAACGCAGGTCCCGTGGTCACAGAGCCTGCGCACCGTTGTGCGCAACAACCCGTTGGCGTCCCTGGCCGGGGCGCTGGTCGTCGGTGCGCTGATCGCCCGTGTAGTTCGCTGAAGATCGCGCACCTGCCAGCGCATGAACATCATCGCAGCCGCGCGCAAGAGCCGAAGGCAGCGCTGATTCCGACCCAGGCCGATGTCAGGCCGGCCACCCCGGCCCAGGGCGAGCGCCGCGCGTGGTGAAGCGCAGCTGGACATCGATCTGGGCCAAGGGCATGGCCCGCAGTCTGACGGCACTGCGCAAGGCTTCCAAGCCGGCGCGAAAGCGTGCGTCCGCTGCAAACGCCGCATCTGCCACGCGCAAGGCAGCGCCCCGGCGCGCGGCTGCGGTCAGCCGGGTCAGTGCCAATGACAAGCAGGGATCAGGGCACTGGTTGTCAGGCGTGGCGCTGGGGCCGGCCGGTGCGCGGCGCTACAAGCTCTACCGCCCGCCCGGGCTGCAAGCCGGCGAACGGGTGCCCATGATCGTCATGCTGCACGGCTGCGGGCAGGACGCCGAAGGGTTTGCCGCCAGCACGCGCATGAACCAGATCGCCGCGCGCGAGCGATTCATCGTGCTGTACCCCGAGCAGGACCGCGTGGCCAATCCGCAAGGCTGCTGGAACTGGTTCGACACCAGGTCCGGGCGCGCGTACGGCGAAGCGGCGCTGGTCATGGCAGCGGTCGAGCAGGCCTGCCTGCTGTACCCGGTGGACCGTCAACGCGTAGCGGTTGCAGGGCTGTCGGCAGGCGCCAGCATGGCAGCGCTGCTGGTCACACGATACCCAGATCGCTTCAAGGCGGTGGTCATGCACTCCGGCATTCCGCCGGGCACCGCACACTCCGCCCTTACCGCGCTGCGTGCCATGCACGGGCGGCGTGCCACCTCACCCCTGCCGGCGCCGGGGACGATGGCGGCATCGTGGCCGCCGTTGCTGGTGATTCACGGCGCGCTCGACACCGTGGTGGACGTGCGCAACGGGCGCGTCGCCGCGCAGGTCTGGGCCGACGCCATTGGTGCCAGGGTTACCGCAGAGCGCCGCGTCCAGCGTGGCAAACGCTATGCCATGACCGTGACCGATTTCAAGCACCAGGGGAGCACCGTGGTCACGCTCTCGGATGTCGAACGACTGGGTCACGCGTGGAGTGGCGGCACTGCGAAAGCGCCCTTCAGCGACGCTCAAGGCCCGGATGCTTCAAGAATGGTCTGGGCCTTTGCCGCCAGGCAGTTCTGCAAGTGACGCCAGTCGGCCCGCGAATCAACAGGCTGGCCATTTGTGCGTTGGCGAACCGACGAGATGCCCCTGCGGCCCTACGGTGGCATTCGAAAGCTTTGCAGCCGCGTGTCCGAATGCCCGAGTGCCGGCGCCGGCCGGCGATCCCCAAACCCAACCAGGACATCGAGCGTGAACAAAACAAAGTCGGGACCCGCGGCGAAGCCAGTGTCGGATCCAAGTAAGCGCTCGGTTGCCACCAGCCACTCGTCGGCCGGGGGTGAGTTGCACGAGCAGGCGCAAGGCACCCACCCGCCGCTCACGACGCAGCAGGGTCTGGTGGTCTCGGACAACCAGAATTCCTTGCGCACCGGCCCGCGCGGGCCGACCTTGCTCGAAGACTTCATCCTGCGCGAGAAGATCACGCATTTCGATCATGAGCGCATACCCGAACGCATCGTGCACGCTCGCGGCTCGGGCGCGCACGGGCACTTCGAGCTCACCCATTCGCTCCAGGCCTACACCACCGCGAAGGTCCTGACCGAGGTGGGCGTGAAGACGCCGGTGTTCAGCCGCATCTCCACCGTGGCCGGTGGTTCGGGTTCGGTCGACACCCCGCGCGATGTGCGCGGCTTTTCCATCAAGTTCTACACATCACAAGGCAACTGGGACCTGGTGGGCAACAACATTCCGGTGTTCTTCATCCAGGACGCGATCAAGTTTCCCGACCTGATCCATGCCGTGAAGATGGAGCCCGACCGAGGGTTTCCGCAGGCCGCCACCGCGCACGACACCTTCTGGGACTTCATCTCGCTGACCCCGGAGTCCATGCACATGGTGATGTGGATCATGTCCGACCGCACCCTGCCGCGGTCACTGCGCATGATCGAGGGCTTCGGCATCCACAGCTTCCGGCTCGTCAATGCAGCCGGCGATTCCACCTTCGTCAAATTCCACTGGCGGCCCAAGCTGGGCCTGCAATCGACGATCTGGGACGAGACCGTCAAGATCGCCGGCGCCGACCCGGACTTCCATCGCCGTGATCTGTTCCAGGCGCTGAGCGCCGGTGAGGCCGCCGAATGGGAATTCGCGGTGCAGCTGTTCACGCAGGAAGTGGCCGACACCTTTCCGTTCGATCACCTCGACGCCACCAAGCTGATCCCCGAGGAACTGGTGCCGCTGACCGTGATCGGCCGTCTGGTGCTGGACCGCTGGCCCGACAACTTCTTTGCCGAAACCGAGCAGGTGGCGTTCTGCCCCTCGCACCTGGTGCCGGGCATCGACTTCTCGAACGACCCGCTGCTGCAGGGGCGGCTGTTTTCCTACCAGGACACCCAGTTGTCGCGGCTGGGTTCGCCCAACTTTGCGCAGCTGCCGATCAACGCGCCGAAGTGCCCGTTTGCCCACCATCAGCGCGACGGCCACATGCAGATGGCGCAGCCTTCGGGGCGGGTGGCCTACGAACCCAGTTCGCTGGCAGCCGACTCACCGCGCGAATCAGCCGCCACAGGCTTTGTCACCGCTGTGGAGGCCGACAGCGGCACCAAAGCACGCATCCGCGCCGAGAGTTTTGCCGACCACTACAGCCAGGCGCGGCAGTTCTGGCGCAGCCAGACCGGCCACGAGCAGGCGCACATCGCCTCGGCGCTGGTGTT
>Ga0163154_10005917_pt1 | contig 15260 bp, 12 predicted proteins | sample OliLakLV19MP9P1_FD_148649 | JGI IMG/M metagenome (GOLD analysis project Ga0163154, IMG submission 148649) | Freshwater microbial mat bacterial communities from Lake Vanda, McMurdo Dry Valleys, Antarctica - Oligotrophic Lake LV.19.MP9.P1 | ecosystem: Environmental > Aquatic > Freshwater > Lake >... | reverse complement strand
AACAGCAGCAGGAGCGCCACGCCGACGATGATCGGCAGGATGCTGCTTAAGGGATTGTTGCTGGGCATCGGCGGCAGGGGGGGCGCTTGTGTGGGCACGATCAGCGGGCGCGGGGTTGTAGTGGGCATCGGGGTCGGCGTCAAGAGGAACTGCGTCGGTTGGGGCGATGCGCCTTGCGGCGGCACTGTGGTAAAGGTCGCGGTGGGGGTGGGGGTTAGCGTTGGAGGCGGCGTTTGGGTCGGCAATAAGGTGGGCGGAGGCGTTGACGCATTGGGTTCGCCGCGTCCAATTTGTGATTCTGACGAGGTTGGCTCGAACTCGACCCATCCATATCCGGGGAAATACACTTCGACCCATGTGTGCGCGTCTTTTTCCCGCACTACATATGCCCCTTGTATTTCGTCAAAATCCCCTTGGGCAAAACCAGCGGCGATGCGGGCAGGGATGCCCAAACTGCGCAGCATGGTCACCATTGCCGAGGCGTAATAGTTGCAATAGCCTTCTTGAGTATCAAACAACACCCAATCGACCGGATCCCGTCCCATGGGCGGTGCCGGGATCAGTTCGTTATATGTGATATTGTCGCGCAGCCATGTCTCGATGGCGGCGGCTTTGTCATAGGGCGTGGTGGCATTGGTTAGGCGCACAATGTCGTTTGCCAGCCCGATGGTGCGTCCGGTGAGGGAGGGCATATAGGTGGTGTAGGTATCGCGCACCCACGCCGGATAATTTTCGCCCGCTGCGCGCAATTGGGCAGGCGTGGCGCTACTCATCAAACTGGTGGCGTTATAGCTTTCGCCGCGATACAGCACTTGTAAGGGGCGGATGACCGTGACCGACATATTTTGATCGACCAAGTTTTGATCGAGCGTATAACGCAGGTCGGTGCGCGTGGGCAGGTTGACGCTTAACGGTTGGGGCGCGGTGTAGATGATCTGGGAGGCGTTGAGCGCCAGCGTGAAGGTTTGCTGCACGGGCACGCGCGCACCTTCGAGATAGCTTTCGTGTTCGATGACGAGCGGCGATTCTGGGTCGGTCAAACGGGTATCGGCGGCAGATAGCGACGATGACCAACGCCCGTTGTCATAGGTGTCGAACACCCGCGAGCGCCAATAATAGCGTCTGCTGGGGGGCGCAGACACCAGCATCACCACTTGATCGCCGAGCCGAATCGAGCCGCCCAAGTTTAACGAGTCGCCGCCGTAATAATCCGAAGTGGTGGTACCGCCCTGAATATCGACCGAGGCGAACAAGCGATTCCACAACTCGCTAATCTGGACGAGCGCGTCCGTCTGCATGAACTGTTGAAACCGGTCGAGCCGCTCTTCAATATCATTTTGGGGGATGATCCACGCCAAGCTGAGCGCAATCAGCGCAAACAATGCCCCCAAACGATAAAAAGGTTGGCGCAGTTGCTTGGGCACGCGCACTTGATGGATATACCAATCCCATTCGCGGGCATCCAGTGTCGAGCGCACCAACAATAACAGCGTGATAAACAAAAAGCCGATCAAATAGATGTCGAGGCGGTTTTCGCCCGGGTAGTAGATGTTGTTGGTGATCAAGATGAGCGCCGGCGGGATCGCCGCCCGCCACACGCGATCAATACGGAAAATGTGCCACGCAACATTAAAACCTAAAAACCAGAAAAGGCTGGCGATCAACAACGTGAAGACCAGTTCATCTTGGTTGATCCCGCCTGTGGCAGCATCATAGAGCCATTGGGATAGGCGGACGAAAATATTGACAACCGCCGTGCCAAAATTCCCCGACTGGTTGATCGCCGCGATCATCAGCGTGAAACACATCCCATAAATTGCGCTAATGATGAGGCAGAGCAGTTCGTTGTAATGACTGCGCGCCAACAAAAATCCGAAGACGATGCTGAGCAGCGCGACGGGCAAAACGGTTCGGATATCGATCAACCAACCTGCTGCTTCTAATGCCAACACGGGCATCGTCAACAAAGCGACGGCGAGCAGCAGCGCGGTGAAATCACCGGCTGCGAACAGGCTACGTCCCATCTGCATGAGGCGTTGCCCGAAAAGCACAAGGCGTTGGTTGGGGCGAAATGTGGTCGTTGCCATAGACATCAATTCCACAAGTGGACAAAGGGAAACACAGGGGCATCGGCATGCGATGAATATCCCCTTAGCGAAACTTGATTCTAATCGGCGCGTCGCCTACTGGCAACCGCCGTGTGCCTGACGCTGTGGAGCGAGGGCACATCTTCGGCAAGATTGAGTGTTATATCTTTAGATCGAGGACTATTTGGGGATATTTAACAGAAGGTTCGATATCCTGTTCCAAATATTCACGATAAGCATAGTAAAATGATTGTACGCCGTACACATGGTTTTCCGCTATTCATGGCGGTACAGTAGGGTGTCAGTTCATCACGCGGAGAAAGAATGATGGTCGAAGGTAATCGTTTTTTTGCCTTCAGGGTTTGATCTTCAATTTCCCGAAAGTGATTTTTGGAGGATAAAGAATGCCAGATGACGACATTCAATCAATGAATTATCTCGCTGGGGTGAACGCTTTCCAAAATGCACGGATGCGTGCTTTTTGGAATGAAGTGATCAGCCTAGTTCGTGGAAAACCTGCGGAATTGTTGAGTTTCGAAGATATTCGGGCGCGTTTGCGCTTACGTGAAGAGAGCTATCTCGGGTTACAGGATGTCCCGCTCGATAAAATCCTTGGCAGTGTTGGACGATACCGCGACTTCACGCGCGGGTTTTTGCCGAAAACAGCGAAAATGCAAGAGCGTTGGAGCCGTGTCTATGCCCAAGCGACGGGCATGACTGGTTTGCCGCCGATTGAACTCTACAAAGTCGGGGAGGCTTACTTTGTGCGGGATGGCAATCATCGCGTGTCCGTAGCGCGGCAGTTGGGGTCACAGACGATTCAATCGCATGTGACGGAATTGCCGACGACGATTATGGTTCATGCCGGGATGTCGCCCGATGACTTGGATGAACTGGGCGCGTATGCCGAGTTTTTAGATTTTGTGCGGTTGCCGTACACGCGCCCGCATCATCAATCGATGCAACTGAGCGAGCCTTCGCGCTATAGCGATCTCTTGGGGCATATTCATGTCCATCGCGATGTGATGCAGCAAGCGATTGGCAAAGATATCACCTTGGATGAGGCAGCGGCGGATTGGTATGACAATGTGTATCGCCCAGCGTTGACGCTGATCCGCAAGTACGATGTGTTGCGGCACGGGCAAGGGCGCACCGAAGGGGATTTGTATCTGTGGATGATCGATCATTTGCGCGAAGTGCAGGAGTCGCTGGAAACGTCCGATGATCCGAAGACCTCGAAACGATTTAGTGATGCCTTGGTGGATTTTTTGTCTACGCGCCGCATCCCCGTTCCGAAAGATTTGTTGAGCGAGAAAGACGATACCGTGCGGCTGGTGCGGTCGGATGTGCAAGCCAGCCTAGAGGCGTATCGTGCTAGTCTTGCCGAAGCCGCCGAGCAGTCTGACCCTGAAATTTATCACGACTGAGGCTGTAGACCCCATCGGGTAAGGGCACGCGACTTGCTTCTCGTGTCCCTAGCCCCATATCCGTTGCTTAGACGCCGTGCGCAGAAGAAAGATTGCGCGGCGTCATTTTGGATTCCTCTTAGGTGCTTGTTGGTTCCGCCTGATCGAGCGATAATAATGCCAATTTCTCATCCCGCCGATGGAACTTGCCCCAGTGTGCTTTACAATAGGAGGCGTTAGTTTCTATCATTTCCACTAGTTTAGAGTAACCTTTCGTGAAACGACAACCACTGATCGTCATTCCTATTGAGGCACCTGTGCGACAAGCCTCTTTTGATCTCATCCAGACCGCGATTGATTCGCTGGCACAGGCAGAAGTGACCTTGCAAGACGGCGATGTTTTGGCGGTATCGAGCAAGTATGCGGCTATTTCGGAAGGGCGGGTTGTGCGCTTGGATGATATCCTCGTCAGCCCGGAAGCGGCTGATTTAGCGACCCGCTATCAAATGAATCCCCGTATCGCCCAACTTGTCCTCAGCGAAGCCGATCACATTTTTGGGGGTATCCCCGGCTTTTTGCTGACCCATAAAGACGGTATTATCTCGCCCAATGCCGGGCTAGATCGTTCCAATATCCCTAGCGGTTTCGCCGTTCTCTTCCCCGAAGACCCTTATGCCAGTGCCGAGCGCATCCGGTTGGCAGTGCGGGAACGCATCGGCGTGTCGGTAGGGGTGATTTTGACCGATAGCTGGCTGATGCCCGGTCGTTTAGGGACGACGGGAGTCGCGCTGGCGACGGCAGGTTTTCCGCCCGTCAATGATGAACGCGGGTTGATGGATTTATTTGGCAACCCGATGTTGGTGACACGGCGCGGAATCGCCGATCAAATTTGTGCGGCGGCGGAGATCGTCATGGGGGAACGGGACGAATCGACCCCGTTCGTGATCGTGCGTAATACGGGGGTTATGCTCTCAGAAGCGCCCATCACCAAGCAAGATGTCGCGATTGCGTGGCAGGATTGTATTTATGTGCAATCATTGACCGAAGGTTTGATCATTCCGAAGGCTGTCTCTGAGGGATGAAGCATTTTTAAGCCCGACTACCCTGATCCTTCATCCAACGGAGGTGTTCTGATGCCCTTTGCCGTCACTCAACTGAAAATCAGCCAGCAAGAACATCGGCAGCGTGCCCACACGCTGCTTCGCCTGTTAGAACAGCGCAACTTATCAGGGGTGGTCTTGTTTGACCGCGACTATATTTTGTATTACTGGATGCCATTGGTCCCTTGTATAAATCGGCGTAACTACACAGCTACCCCTCATCCCCCGACCCCTTCTCCCACAAGAGGAGAAGGGGAGAAACGCAGTAGAAAGTCCCTCGCCCCGCCGCTTCGCTTATGGAGAGGGATTGCCGCTTCGCTTTGGGTGAGGGGTGTGTAGTTATAAATCGGCGAATGAGTATTATTACGGCGCGGTTGCGGGCTATCGCGGGCAGATCGGGCGCAATGCCGCCATCCCCCATGCCCTTGCCAATAACATTGTTTTCCAAAAAGGAGATGTCCTCGTGACCGGAGCGGCGTCCTCGGTCTGGGGCTATAATTCCGAGCTGGAACGCACCATGTTCGTGGGGGAACCGGATGATCAACAGAAATTCTTCTTCGATCACATCTTGGCGTTGCAAACCCTCGCCATCGAAGCGATCCGACCGGGGCGTACCTGTGATGAGGTTGATCATGAAGTGCGCGCCTACTATGAACGCCATGATTTGATGCGCTATTGGAAACACCATGTGGGGCACACGCTCGGCTTGCGGTATCACGAGGGACCGTTCCTTGATTTGGGAGATCCGACCGAGATCAAGCCGGGCATGGTCTTTACCGTTGAGCCGGGGCTGTACGCGGCAGGGGTGGGCGGCTTCCGTCATTCTGATACGGTGGTCGTCACCGAAAATGGTATCGAAAGCCTGACCTTTTATCCGCGTGACCTTGAAAGCCTCATTATTCCCGCCTAATCAAAGGATGCTTTAAGTGATGCACAGCCTACCCTTCAATAAGCCCGGCAATTGGTATCGTGGCAACCTGCATACTCACTCGACCCGCTCGGACGGACGCTATGCGCCGGAAGTGGTCTGTCGAATGTATCGCGAAAATGGCTATCATTTTTTGGCGATTACCGATCATTTCATGGAACGGTTTGGCTACCCGATCACCGATACCAGCGCTTTTCGGACGGATAATTTTACGACGCTCTTGGGTGCCGAGTTGCACGCCGGGAAGACTGCGACGGATGAGCTATGGCATATTTTGGCGGTGGGGCTGCCGTCTGATTTTGCGCCCAATCTGCCGTCTGAAGATGGCGTCGGTATCACCCGTCGGGCATTGGCAGCCGGGGGCTATGTCGCGGTGGCGCATCCCGCATGGTACAACTTGACCGAACAAGATGTTATTTCGCTGGCAGAAGCACAAGCCATAGAGGTGATCAACGGCATTTCGGCGGATCACAACGACCGCATTGATAGTTGGTATATGGTCGATGTCATGTTGGCGCGGGGTTATCGGTTTCACGCTTTGGCGACCGACGATACGCATCATAAGCCGGGCTTTTATGATATGTTGCGCGGGTGGACTTGGTTAAAAAGCGAGGTTCTGACGCCTGAGTCGATCCTCGAAGCGCTGAAACGTGGGGACTACTACAGCAGCACCGGACCGCAAATCTTTGATGTACAGGTCATTGGCAAGGAAACGATCAAGATTCGTTGCTCCCCCGCCAGTAGTATTTTTGTGACCGGCAAAGGGGCACGCGCCAGCCAACAGCATGGCGGGGGTATCACCGAAGCGGAATTGAATATCCGCCGCTTAGAAAGCCCGTATTGCCGTGTCACCGTGCGCGATGCCGACGGTGGGCGGGCGTGGACGAATCCCATTTGGTTGGATGTATAGCCAGACAGAGCAGATCGTTCGTCTGCCCTATGATTTTGCGCTATTCGCTCAAATCGACGGCATGGAAGTGGGGCAACACATACCGTGCCATTTGCTCCAGACCTTCGATGTCGTCCAAATCAAGCCATTGCAGCATGAAGCGTTCCACGCCGGCATCCACGTAAGCGCCGATCTGATCGACAATCATGGAGGGGGTGCCGGCGATGGCGCGCCCGTCCATGCGCAATTCCTCTGGGCTTTTGCCGGTCTCATACTGGATGCGTCGCCAATCCATATCATCCCGCGCCACCGTCGCGCGCGTCATCAGCGAGCGCTTGACCTCGCCCGAAGCGCGTCCAAATTCATAGAGCAATTCGTTGAGCTTGGTCGTCCGTTCCCGGTAGGTTTCGGGCGAGATGAAGACGCCATTCCATTCGTCGGCATATTCCGCTGCGAGGGGGAGCGTTTTGTTGACGCCATTGCCGCCGATTAAGATTGGAGGGCCGCCCGCGCGTTGGGGACGAGGCAGCATCAGGGCGTTATCGAGCGAGAAATGTTTGCCGGTATAGCTCACTGGGGTATCGCTGAGCAGGAGGCGCACGATGATCTCTAGGGCGTCTTTAAGCATGGCATAGCGGGTGGGGAAATCGTAAAACGGCACACCGAAGGCATGGTGTTCCCGTTCTTGCCAGCCAGCCCCCATGCCCAAGACCACTCGCCCATCGCTGAGATCATCAACGGCGCTTGCCATGCGCGTGAGGATCGCCGGATGGCGAAAGGTAACGGGTGAAACAAGGGTTCCCAGTTCGATCCGGTTGGTGTAGGTTGCGGCATAGGTCAGCGAGACCCATGTTTCCAGCGATGCTTGATCGGGCGGTTGTGGATCGGTAAAGTGATCTGAACGAAATACACTTTGATAACCGAGCTGTTCAGCAGTGCTAAGAATGCGCCGCCACGTATCCCAATTCAGTCCCGACTGTCCTTCAATCATTAAACCAATCGATACCATCGTCTCGCCCCGTTCATATAAATCTATATGGTCTGAGTCCATCCCTCCTATTATGATACAGCGCATAGCGATTTATGACCAATTCCTACCCCCTAACCCCTGTCCTTTATGGTTTGCGGGCGATCACAAGGGTGCTGAAATTGAACGTCCACGGCAGCACCACTTTCAGCGCCGCCCCGATGCCCTCGGCAAGGCGACTGGTGCGGTAGTAGCCGGGGGCGCGAAACGCCTGCCCGATGCCCCACAAAGTGAAGGCGTGGCTGGTCGGCGCAACGCGGCAAATCTCGAAACCCGCCGCTTGCACCGCATCCACGAGCGCTGCACGGGTGTAGGTACTCTCATAAAAATCATCGTCAGTGAGCGTGACCGCCCCCTGTTGACTGCGCCGCCATTGCACCAATTCGTGAATAATGTTGGGGTAGGGGATGGTCAAAACCAGCACGCCATCAGGTTTTAAGACGCGAAACGCCTCCGCCAAGGGCTGCCCCATGCCCGTCTCGAAATGCTCAAAAACGCCGAAGGACAGGTATGCCCCCATCGTGTTTTCGGCAAAAGGCAAGGTGTGGACATCCCCGACTGCTAGTTGCAAGGCGGGATCGTGAGCGCGCGAAATATGAAGGGCATTTTCGGCATAATCCAGCCCCATGACGCGATAGCCTAAGCCTTTGAGGTGCAACAGCGCCGCGCTCAACCCGCTACCGGCTTCGAGGATGATCTCCGATTTGGGCAGGTAAGGCACATAAAGATCGAGTGTTTCGCGGGCGCGGGCGTAGGTTTGGGTGTCGAGTTCGACTTCCACCGATGCCTGATCCCAGATTTGTTCCCACACTTTGCGGGTGCTGTCGTAGCGTTGACCAGTTTGCCTCATGGGGCAGAGTCCTTTGAAAAATGATCCAAAACCAACGGACGCGCCTTTGCGCGTCCGTTGGTTCAATCGGTTCTTGTTGCACGTCCGAACATGGTTCTTGCGCCGCCCTTACGGAAAATCAGGGCAGCGGTCGGTCGAAAGCTGCGTGACGCTGTTGGCGAACATATAGCCGCCGCTGAAGGCGACACCATCAATCGACGCTTCGATGCGGAACCACAACTGACCGCCGACACGCTCTTGCCCGACAACATCCACTACTGTAGATGGTTGTAAGATGCCGATAATGGGGGCATTCAAATCCGGTTGCGAGCGGACATTGGATTGTTGGGTGGCGATGGCGCGGCACAAGATACGCGGCGTCGGTGTATACGTCTGGGTGTTGGTGGGCGTATGGGTATCCGTCGGCGTAAAGGTGGGTGTCGGCGTGTAGGTATCCGTCGGTGTGCGGCTAGGGGTATAGGTCAGGGTGGGTGTATGGGTATCCGTTGGCGTGTTGCTAGCGGTGGGGGTATCCGACGGCGTAGGGCTGGCGCTAGGGGTATAGGTTTGTGTTGGCGTGGGGGTCGGCGATGGGAAGATCGCGCCTTCCCATGTTGGGCGGGTGAACAGTGCCACCAGCGCGATCACAATGATGATGCCACTGCCGATTCCGAGACTGCGCAAGCGCGCCCGCCGCCGTACCGACTTGGCTTGATTTTCGATTCGGCGCAATTCTGGACGCCGTCCGACGACATTAAAGGGGTCATCCTGCATCGTTTCGAGCAGGGCTTCCGTCTCTTCAAGATCACCATCTTCGACCGCCACGACTGCCCGCTCGATATAGCGTGACATTAAATCGTTGACCACCGTCCGATAGCGCGGGTCTTGGGCGTATTCCATCAAGCCGCTCAGCATTGAGCGCGCTTGCAAGAGTTCGTTGTCATAATTTTGGGCGATGTGCGTCGCCGCGCGTTCGATCACTTGACGGGCGCGCTGCATGTTGCCGGCGTTGGCGCGCGCTTCCAACAGTAATTCCGACATGCCCCCATCGGCGGGGTCAAGCTTGACGCCTAGTTCCAAGAGTTGAATCGCCTCGTTGGTCAGGTTGAGCTTTTCTTCCAGCGAGGTGGCGCTCTGGGCGCGTGTGAAGGCAGAACCAGCCTGTTCGCTCAGTTGCGTCTTGATGGCGTTCAAGCGTTTGTTGGCGTTGTCGGCAAGCTGAATCAAGCGTGGGCTATTGGGCAGGGTTTGGCGCAAGCGGGCAATCGTGCCCAAGACGGTTTGCAGTTGTTCGGCTTGTTCGCCCAGCGTGCCGCCGATCAAATTCAGCTTGGCGGAGGTGGCTTCGGTATCGCCTTGCAGACGGCGCACCCGCTCGATACGCTCTTCGGAATTGGGGTCGTTGGGCACAACGCGCACGGCACCTTCATATTTGCGCATCGCCTCCGCCCAATTATCCGCCGCCAAGAGGCGGTCGCCATCATTGATCATTTCGCGCGCCAGCGCCAAGTCTTGAATTTCAAGCAGGGCTTGTTCGGCGTCTTTCCATGTCAAGATGCCGTTGCGCTCGGCGATATCGCGGGCTTCGCGGTAGAGGCGCTCGGCTTCATCATAATTACCGGCGCGCACCAGCGAGTTGGCACGGTTGTAGGAGACACGGGCATCAAACGGGATACGATGGTCGGGCACCACGCCGCGAATCAGGTTGTCTTCGGCTTTTTGGCGGTATTCGAGCGCCGCCGCATTGCCGGGTTGCACATTGAGGACGCGGTTGGCGAGGTCGATCACCTGTTGGTAATCGCCCGAATAGTACGCTTGTGTCATCTCGGAGAGCGTCTCATCGATATCGCCACCGCTGTAAAGGGGGCCTTGCCCCGGCGTCCGGCGATTCGATTCACGCGGTAGATCGCGTTCTGGTGCCGGATAGCCCGCCGACGTCGGATATACGGGTTGGCTATTCGGCTTGCCCCCCTCGCGGTTGGGAGCGGTGGAGTCGGCGGCAGTGCCGGGCACGCGGATCGCGGGCAGTTGATCGCGGGTTTCTAAAGTCGGGCGCGGCGGGGCTTTGCGTTCTACCCCATGCCGTGCGAACAGGTCATTGACGCGCTGTTGGGCTTGGGCATTGTGTTTGCCACCCTCGATCAGCAGAGCGATCACATCGGGATCGCGTGGGTTCAAGGCGATGGCTTCCGCCAAGATGTCGATGGCTTCATCTACATCATCATCATCGCCAGCAATTTCAATACGAATACGAGCGCGCCGCACCAAACCGCGCACCGTCGCCGCCATGGGCGAGGTGCTGGTACCCGCGCGGGCAAGTTCGCCAAACACCGTTTGTGCTTCGCTCTCCAGCGGGGTGTTTTTGGCGTCCGCCAACAAAGTGCGCGCTTCGCGCTCCATATTGGCGATGGTGGAGGCATCGGCATCATCTGCCAGCGCACGGATTGCACGGCGTAAATCATCAAGCCGCTGTTGTAGATCAGCCATAGTTCTCTTAATCCTGAAAGGCAGCACGCCTCATTATAACATTCACTGGATTGTGCGTCAGTGGCAGATGGAACGCCTGCGAAATATAGGTGTCTTCACTTATCCGCGTTATAATGGGGTCTATGTCTGAACGCGAACTGTATGCACTGGCTCCAATTGTTTTCCTAGGCACGCTGCTCCTTGGCGGTGTGTTGTTTGGGATCGCCTTAGTTTTATTACAACGGCGGCGGCGCGGCGCGACGTATCTCACGCGACGGCAAGCGGGACGGCGGGGGGGGGCACTCTTCATTATCGCTGTTATTTTGATGGCGCTCGGCGTCGTCATGGGCGGGATTTGGGGGGTGTTGGGCGTGATTTATCAAGATGACTTGGCACGCCCAATTGAGCGCGGGGAAGATGATCTGTATGGGGTGGTGATTCCTGTGGAGACGCTCGATAGGCTGACGGCGTTGGCGCTGACCCCGACAGCGACGGTCACGATAACGCCGAGCGTGACCGCCACCTCAAGCTTGACGCCCTCAACGACACTGACGGCGCTACCGACACGCACGCCCCTGTTGACGAATACGCCTACAGTGACCCGCACGCCTACAGTGACGAGTATACCCACGCTGATCGAGACGGCGGTTCCAGTCCCAACCGAGACGCCAATCCCGACAAGGACGCCCACGCTGATACCCTTGTTCACCAATACCAGTGTCCCCGCTTCTGCCCGCACGCGGAGCGCGCCGCTCGTTTCGTGAAAGCGGGAGTACAGCTTCTGTTCGTGATCGCCCCGTTGCGCATCCCTACAAAACTGGATTTTGATCGAGGCGGCTATTGCTTGCGCGCAGGATGTGGCTATACTTTTGTGTAGATTTTCACAAGTTTCTGTAGATTATGGTGTGCGCGCTATGGCATTGATATTTTCCGTGGTCACGACGGTGATCAGTGTAATTTTCGCCGGAGTCGTCTTTCGGCGGTGGTGGCGCGCGCGGCGCGCGGGTAAGGCGCGTCCGCACTTGCTGGCATGGGGCATCGGGTTGTCCCTGTATGGGATCGGCGCTTTCGGACAAGTGGTCTTGTATTTCGCATGGAGTCCGGCATTCTTCGCCCTATGGTATTGGGCAGGGGCGTTGGCAGTGGCACCGTGGTTGGGGCAGGGCACCCTTTATTTGTTGATGCGACGGGGCAGTGCTGCCCGCAACATTCAGATGGCGCTCATTTTGATCTGTGTGATGACATTGCCGTGGGCGTTGTTTTTGACGCCGCTCAATGGTGCGGCATGGCAGCCGGGGATGGATATGGTCACGCTGACCAACGATATCATGCAGCGTGGCGGCGTGCGGGGCTTTGTGCCCGTCATGAATATTTGGGGCACGGTGGCATTGGTGGGCGGGGCAATTTACTCGGCATATTTGTTCCGACGCAAACAAATTTTGCGCAACCGGATGACGGGTAATTGGTTGATCGCTTTAGGCGGATTGCTGCCCGCGCTGGGGGGGGCGCTCATCCGGTTGGATTTGACATGGCTCAAATATCCGGGCGAGATGTTCGGCGTGATCTTGATCTTCGCCGGCTTCTTGATCGCCACCAATATCCCCGAAGAAGCACCGCAACGCCCCCGTGCCGCTATGCCCGAAGCAGCAGGGGATTAACGCGATGCCGCCACAAGCCTATCTGTGGTTGAAGGACTCTCATTACTGGTTGAGCCGGGGCGGGTTGGTGTTTGGCATCGTCATGGTGGCGCTGGCGGTCTATATCGGCTTGATCCGGCATAAGGATGTCACCCGTTGGTTTCGGCGCGGGGTGTATGGCATGACGGGCTTTGTCGCGGTCGAGGCGCTGATTGGCTTATTTCTGTATGCGAGCGGCGGACGCCCGCATGACGAGGTGCATCTGATCTACGGCTTGGGGGCATTGTTGGCGCTGCCGTTTTTCATTTTTGTGGAGACGACCGCCACCAAACGCCCCGCGATGGGCAGTTATATCTGGGGATTTACGCTGATGGTGGCGATCTTTGTGCGCAGCATCATGACGGGCGCAGTGGCATAGTGAGCTAGTGTGATTGGCTATAGCCATTGTGTTGACAGCGACGCGACAAGGCGTTAGGGTGATGGAATCCGAGTTCAATTTTGGAATCGTGTGGACTCCCCGTCTGCGCTTAGAGGTTTTGAATGATCATCCCACGCACGCGCGTCTTCTGGTCGATCTCGATCAGCCATACTGTGGTTGATATTTTTAGCGCCAGCGTCCCCGTCCTGCTGACGTTTTTGAGTGGTCATCTGATGGCGCTGACCAACACCCAGATCGGTTTTGCCATCAGCGCTTATCAGATGACCGGGGCGCTGAGCCAACCATTCGCGGGCTTGTTGGCAGATCGCGGAGGTGGGCGCTGGTTAGGATCCTTTGGGTTGTTGTGGGTGGTCGGGTTTCAGGCGTTGGCGCTGATCCTCGCCACGCTCACCCATCAATATGTATTGCTCGTCATCCCCTTGACGCTGGCGGCGCTGGGCAGTGGCGCATTTCATCCGGTCGGCGCAATGCACGCCACCAGCAAAACCAGCGCCAGCATTGGCAGTTTATCGCTCTTTTTCTTCATGGGGCAGTTTGGCGGTGGGTTGGGTCCGGCGCTGGCGGGTATTTTGCTGGATAGCGCCGCCAGCAATAACGCTGTTTTCACTGCCGCGTTGGGTCCAGTGCTGGAGGGGCGACTCGCTGAAACGGGGTCGGTGGTGCCGATGCTGTTCTTGGGGCTGATCGCGGTGCCCTGCTTTTTGTTCATGGCGTTTAGCTTGCCGACTGTCCGCGCTTTTCGTACCGCCCGCCAGCACGCAGCCACCGCCGCCAACGGCGCGCCGCGTCAACGGGTGATGGTGGCACCCTTGCTGGTGCTGGCGCTGGTGATCATGTTGCGCGGCTTGGTCAATCCGGGCTTAGCGGCGTTTTTGCCCCGTTTGTTTCAGTCACAGGGATGGACGCCTTCGGAATATGGGTTGATCACCAGCACCTATTGGCTCGCAGGGGCATTCAGCGGGTTGTTGGCGGGCTATCTGGCGGATCGTTTGGGGAGCCGGATGCTCATCGCCTTAAGCCTGTTGCTGAGCGCGCCCGCTGTCTTTTTATTGGGCACGGCGGATGGTGTTTTTGCGTTCGTCTTGGCACTCAGCATTGGGGCATTCAGCGGCAGTTCGCATTCGCTGTTGGTGGCATCGGCACAACGCTATGTGCCGTCTGGCAAGGGCTTTGCCTCTGGTGCGAGTTTGGGCTTCATCTTCGCGATGGGTGCCATCGGCGTGTTGGTGATCGGTGCGTTTGCGGATCGCTTCGGGATGGGGGGAGCCTTCCAAATTGTGGGAGGGATTACGCTGGTGACGGGGGTGCTGGCATTTTTGTTGCCTGCGGATCGGCGTCCAGAACCGGCAGTCGTGTTGACACCAGAAGTGGCTGCCGAGCAAATCGCGATGGCGGAGACGGTCTGAATATCGATGTTTCGCGAAATGGGCGCTTGATGTTAGAATAGCGCATGTTTCCATGATCAGAGTCGGCAAGCTATGGCGCAAATCTTTATCAGCTACAGCAAACAAGATATTGAGTTCGCGCGGCATCTGCGCGCGTTGCTTCAAGCCGCCGGTTTTGAAATCTGGATGGATGAAGAGCGCCTTGTGCCCAGTACCAAGTGGTGGCGCACCATCGAGGCGAACATCAAGAGTAGCGCGGCATTTGTCGTCATTATGTCGTCCGCCTCCGCCGAGTCGCGCTGGGTGGAGCGCGAAATTTTGGTGGCTGAGAATGCCAACATTTCGATTTTTCCGGTATTGCTGAGCGGTGACGGCTGGTCACGCCTCGCCGATATTCAATTTGCCGACTTCACGGCGGCGCTCAATGCCACCTTGCCGCCCGCCTTTGGGCGCGGCTTGCGGGATACGCTGGAGGGCAAAGCTGTCACCACCACCAACATTGCCAATACGTTGCGCCCCCAACCGAAAACAGCGCCCCAAGCCGAAACCCGCTTGCTGGAAGCCGCTATGCCCGCCGAGACGCAAGCCACTACCGAGACTGAAGTATGGGCGAAGGTGAGCATTCCGTCGTCGCTGGGGCTGCGCGGCGAACTGCCGGCGACGGTGCCGTCTGGGGATGTGATTCAAAAGAATGATGCCCGCACCAGTAGTTTCCCCTTTCAATTTCCGATTGATCCGCGCACTGGGGCACGCTTGCCCGCGCGGATCGCGCTGAAAGCCACCTCCTCCGATTTTATCGTACAAACACCGGGGGGTGACGAGACCGAGTCCTTGGAATTGCAACCCGATTTTGACTCACGCACGGTGATCTTCACGTTGACGCCCAAACAAGGCGCGCGCACCAGCGGACGGGCGCGGGTGTTCATCGAACTGATTTACGAGGGGCAAGTGATCGCCCAAATTTCGGTCTCGACGTTGCTGGTCGCCCAAATCAGCCAGACAACGAGCGGCGTCAATGCGTGGGAACTGTGGTCGGTGCCCGTGGGTCAGACCGAGGCGACGGCGGG
>Ga0163154_10005914_pt1 | contig 15265 bp, 14 predicted proteins | sample OliLakLV19MP9P1_FD_148649 | JGI IMG/M metagenome (GOLD analysis project Ga0163154, IMG submission 148649) | Freshwater microbial mat bacterial communities from Lake Vanda, McMurdo Dry Valleys, Antarctica - Oligotrophic Lake LV.19.MP9.P1 | ecosystem: Environmental > Aquatic > Freshwater > Lake >... | reverse complement strand
CTCGGGAAGGGCATCCCATTGTCAGCGGTGACCATTACAATGGTATTATCGAGTTCCCCAATTTCCTCGAGATAAGCCAGCATACGTTGCAAATGCAGGTCGAACCATTCGATTTCCACCGCATAATCGAGCATGTCGCCGCGGACAATTTCATGGTCGGGGAAAAAACCGGGGACTTCGACGCTCGCAAGACTCTTCTTGTTCCTTTTCCACGAATCCTGCTCGTAACTGCGGTGTGGTTCGTTGGCTCCGTACCAAAAGAAAAAAGGTTTCTTGCCGCGCACCTTTTCCATGAAATATTTAAAATTCGAGAAGTAGTTGACCCGGCTGATGCCGCCAGCGGTGCGTTCGTCGTCCGGCGACCCTGTTTCATAAACTATACGGCTGTGTTCAATTCCGCCGGCATTGGTTGCCCGCCAAAGCGAGTCGTTTTCGTTCCGTGCATACTGAAAGGGCGAAACACCTTTCCCGGTGCGCCCGGTAACGTAGCCGTTGGCATCGAGCAGGTCGATGAACGGGATGTATTTTTTCATCCACGACGAAGCGTGCTGGCCTGATTGCTCGTTTTGCCAGTGGTAGCGTCCAGTCACAATGGTGCTTCGCGAGGGAGCGCAACCCGGGGATCCGGCAATACAACCCGTGAAATACACCCCTTCGGAAGCCACGCGGTCGAAAGCCGGGGTGTTTACAAATTTTGCTCCTGCAAAACTCGTGTGCGGAAACGACTGGTCGTCGGAAATGGCAAAAAGGATGTTAGGGCGACGAGTTTGGTCCTGTTGTTCATTGGAGCAACCGACGAATTGTGTCGAAAGCGCAAGTGCAAAGATGAATATAGTAACTTTCATAATGATGTAATTCTATTTTCTGTTAATCCATTTAACAAACTTTTCTTCCCTGGAGACACAATTCGGTAGCATCGTCAATAATCCGGTTTAGATACGCGTGTTCCTTTTGCTGCTATTTGTAAAACATTCTTTCTTGAAGTTTCTATTCATATTTCGTGAATATTTAAATTTATTGTTTTTAATGAAAGTTATAGTTCGTGAAGGTTTTTCAACTCTCTGGCCAGTGTGTTTATTTGCGCATCGGTAAGGTCGCCACCAACAACAATCTGGTGCTTAAAAACAATCTGTCCGTCCCGGTTCTCCGGAATCTCCGCGCGTTGTCCGTTGCGCCAGAGGTCTCGTCGACTCCTTTCCGCGACTGTGTTACCGTGCTGTCTTCCAGGCCAAGTCCCCATCTCTCAAATACACCCGTGGCATAGCCGGTTGCCTTGAGCACCTCCGTGACGGTGGCGTCCTCGGGCAGAATCGGGCGATCGGAGTTCGCGCGAATGCGCGCAAGTCCCGTGTGCTTTCCAGTCATCAGTACGCAGCGCGCCGGCGCACACGACGGTGCGCCTGAGTAATGCTGCGTCAAGCGCATGCCCTCGCGGGCCATCTGGTCGAGGCGCGGCGTGCGGATGAGCTTTTGCCCGTAGTTAACCAGATCGCCGTAGCCGGGATCGTTGGCGAGAATGTAAACGATGTTCGGCGGCCGGGCGGGCACCGCCGTGGCGATGCCAGTGACCAGCCCGGCGCTCGCGAGGCCCAGCGCAATCCACGCGCGAATGAGCGTCATCCTCATTTGCTTTCGTTCGCCTTTCTGCCCGCCTTGTTCTGTACCGCGCCGGCCTTCGCCGCCGTTTGTGGGACGGGTTTTTCGAGATGCGCCGGGCGGGCGCTGGCATACTGATCGAGGACGGCCTGCAGCGTCTTCACTTCGGCTGCCGCAGGTCCGGAAAGTTTCGCGACCAATAGTGGCTTCCCTTCAAACGGATCCTTCGAGAGATCGTAACACTTTCCGTCCCGGTGCAACTTGTGCGTCGTCCCCTGCGCGAACTCGAAGGTCGCCGTCGGCCCACCGTTCCGCGCGTACCACAGATAGAACGACTCGCGCGGCTGGCCCCGCTTCCCGAGGAGCTGCGGCAGAAACGTCTGCCCGTCGATGCGCAGTGTGGCCGGAACCGTCGTGCCAGCGGCCTCGCAGATCGTGGGAAGAAAATCCACACTCGCGATCAAGTCGCTGTTCACCCGCCCCGCCGGGATCCTGCCGGGCCAGTTCGCGATGAACGGCACATGGATGCCGCGCGCGGTGCCAGAGCCCTTGCCGCCTTGATACGCGGTACCCTTAAATCGCGATGTGACGGTCGGATGCGTGCCGTTATCGCCGATGAACATGACGAGCGTGTTCTCGCGCAGTCCGAGTTCATCCAGTTTAGCCACGAGCCGGCCGATCATATTGTCCATGTAGGCGGTCATGTCCGCGAAATGCTTCACGTCCCGCTGATCCCGCTCGGTCTTGAGCTTCGGATCCCAGTTCGCGCTGTCGGGCGTCGGCTGAAACGGGTCGTGCGTGAGGATCATCGGGTAATACAGGAAGAACGGGCGATCGCGATGCCGGCTGACGAAATCGAGCACGTAATCGTTCACAAGCCTGGGACCGTACTCGCCGATTTTGAAGTCCTTCTCCACGCCGTTGTGCTCGAGTCCGGCATTGGCGTAACGCGGTGGCCGCCGCGTGTGCTGCCAGAGATAGGATTCGTCGAATCCGAATCGTTGTGGGAGGTCCCGGCCCTGGCCCAGCTGCCACTTGCCGCAGATGACCGTGGCGTAACCCGCTTCCTTCATCAGATGGCCAAACGTCGTCGCCTTCGGATCGAGCAGACCAAATTCGATGTAGTTCCGAACATTGTAGATGCCCGTCATCAACTGCACGCGCGTGGGCGTGCAGAGCGGCTGGACGTGGCATTTTTCAAAGCGCATGCCGGTGGCCGCGAGTCGATCGAGGTGGGGAGTCTGGTACGACTGCCCTCCATTCGCCGTGACGCATTCATAACCGAAGTCGTCCGCCATGATCAGAATCACATTGGGTTTGCGCTCGGCGGCACCGAGACCGCAAGCGACGAGCGTGCCGAGGAGTGCGAGCACTGGCAGGCGGGTGACGTAAGTGGCGTGCCGGGGCTTCATAAGAACGGATTAAAGTCGCAGCCAGCCGGGTCGCACGGTCAGCCGCCGCTCCGTCTCCAGCATCGGCCGGAGCCGGCTGGCGAGCAACGCGCGCTCGATGAGATCTGCGCTCAGCACCATGAAGGGATAGTTGGCGGCGGAGCTGTCCTTGCAGTTCCAATACGGACTGTCCTTCAGATTGCGGGGGATCAGCCCTGTGGCCAGCTCCGCTTGCGCGAGCCAGGCATGGAGATAGCGGTTGCACCGTTCGAGTCCCTCACTGACGAGCCGTCCATTGGCTCTCGCCTCCGCGATCGCTTCCTGCTCGGAGCTTGGAGCCTGCGGCCGCCCCGCGTCCACCAGCGCGAGCAGACTGAAAAACCCCAGTAACGTTCCACTGAATTTTGATATTAGGTTGTTTATATTCAATGTTTTATGTAATCAATTGTTTCATTCTTCTGCCTCATCGCATCCCACAGCGCCGCAGATTCTGTGACTTGTTGCCTTTCAATGAACAGTATCGGAACGAAAGGAGAGTTAATCCGCGGACATTGCCTAATTCGCGCCTGAAATCCGCGCGGCCGCCCGATTCTCCGCGCCGTTCCGCCTGAGCAACGCGTCTCCAAGCTCAACCCGGGCCTTTTCAGCTAGCGCCTGCAGGCGTATCATCACCTCGGGCCTTTCACCCGCCAAGTTTTTCGACTCCGCGCAATCGCTCTGAAGATTATATAATTCGGGTTCCTTCAACACGATCGATTGATATTCAGCCGGCATTCCGTCAATACCTCCGGGACGTCCGTGGAGTGTCCGGTAGACATGAGGCAATATCAATTTCCACCCGCCGCTGCGCACCGTCTGTAGATTATTCACTCCAAACCAGGTGAAGTGCGCCTCGCGAGGGTTCCGGGCGTTTTTAACGCCGGCTAGCAAAGGCCAGATATCAGCGCCGTCTATCTTAAGCGGCGGCAGGGGCGCGCCGGTGAGGCGCGCTATGGTTGGCAGGAGATCGATTGTCATGGCGATCTCGTTCTGGACAACTCCGGCAGGAATTCTTCCCGGCCAACGAGCGATGAACGGCACTCGCGTGCCCCCTTCCCACGTGGTGAGCTTGCCTTCGCGCAGCGGTTTGGCGGATCCCGCATGGTTTCCATAAAGTAGCCACGGACCATTGTCGCTGGTAAACATAACCAGCGTGTGATCATCGATGTTGTGTCTTTTAAGCGCATCCAGCACCTCTCCGACCGACCAATCGATTTCCATCATGACATCACCATATAGCCCTTGCTTGGATTTGCCGCGAAACTTGGCGCTCACAAACAAAGGCACATGAGGCATGGAGTGAGCCAAATAGAAGAAAAACGGACGATCCTTGTTCTTCTCGATGAAGCGTACGGCGCGTTCGGTGTACCAGGTCGTAAGGTTCTCCTGTTCGCGGGGAGTAATCTCAGGATCGACAATCCGGTCTCCCTCGATTAATGGAAGCGGCGGGGGTGGGTCGGACGGATTCATTTTGGGGTTATACGGCCACATGTCATTCGAATAAGGCAACCCCAAGTACTCATCGAAGCCCTGTTTCACCGGAAGAAACGGTGCATGGTGGCCAAGGTGCCACTTCCCCGCCATGCCGGTGGCATAGCCACGTTGCTTCACCACCTCGGCGATAGTCATCTCCTCAGGACTCAATCCATGAGACGACTTTGGCCCCAAGGCGCCGTGAATACCGACCCGCACATGATAACAACCCGTCAGCAAAGCGGCACGTGAGGCGGAACAAACGGGCGAACTGACGTAAAATTCGGTGAATCGGATTCCTTCGCCCGCCATACGATCAAGGTTGGGTGTCTGAAATCCTTGCGCGCCATAGACACCAACATCCGCGTAACCCTGATCGTCAGTAACGATAACAATGATGTTGGGTGGAAGCTCCGCTGCCTCGACTGCAGCAAGAGCCAAGAGGGCGAGCGAGGCCGCGCGAAGAATGTGAGCACAAGCGAGGCACTTTGTGAGTTTTGGGTCCATTTTGGTTCTTCACCGTTCCTAGACTTATCCGAATGCGGCGCGGTTGCTCGTTCACCCTTTCCATCGCGTCGCCATTAGGTGGCGCTCAAGCGCGGGAGCATTGGGGATTCGCATTCGCAAGGAGTCCCACTCGAGTTTCTTGCCGCGGGCACTAATTGCAACGTTGCCGAGCAGCACCATTTCCGTGAGTGGCGCTGCATATTCAAAATTGGAACCCGGCGTCGGTCCACCCTTGCACGCGGCGATCCATTCCTGAAACGGGTCTCCGTTTGGAACACGCCGGATCGTTTTGGCCGGAAATTTCGTGCTGCGCATCCGCTCCTCAGGAATCAAACGAGGGCTCGAACACTTCTCACTTGGGTCGTAAATGACACCCTTATCGCCCACTAGAATGTAACCGTTTTCGGGTTGGAACACGCGGGTGGATTCAAGCTCCCTTGGACGCTCCGGCAATTTGCCGCCGTCGTACCAGGTAAGTTTCACCGGCGGGAGGCTGCCACGGGTCGGAAATTCATAGGTGATCACTGACCAGTCAGGGTAGGTCTCATCGTTGAAAGGCGCCGTCTCGGCTCGAACCGTGGACGGAGCACCGAGATCCAGCGCAAAGAACGCCGCATCCATGGTGTGGCATCCGATGTCTCCCAACGCGCCACAGCCAAATTCCCACCAGTTGCGCCACTTTCTGGGGTGGTACTCGTTGCTGTACGGCCGCCTCGGGGCCGTGCCGAGCCAGAGATCCCAATCCAGATTCTCTGGAATCACTTCGCCTGAATCAGGGCGAATCTTCCTGTCTGACTTGTACGATCCGATCCGCATTTTGCTTGTCCAGATATGGACCTCGCGCACATCGCCGATCACTCCGGCTTGCACCCACTCACGCACCAGGCGAACACCCTCGCCCGCATGGCCCTGGTTTCCCATCTGCGTTACCACCTGATGGCGCCGCGCCGCGAGCATGAGTTCGCGCGCCTCCCTCACGGTTCGCGCCAACGGCTTCTGGATGAACACGTGTTTGCCTAGGCTAATCGCCAACATGCCAATTGGAAAATGCATGTGATCCGGTGTCGAAATGGTCACGGCGTCGATCCGACCATCCAATTCCCTGAGCATTACTCGGTAATCCTTGAATTTCGGTGCGTCAGGAAACTGCTGAAAGATTTTTTGGGCTTGCCCTGGGTCGACATCGCAAAGGCCGACAATGTTTTCGGTGCTCACGCCATTGATGTCGGAGGTACCCTTGCCACCGCATCCGACGCACGCGATGTTCATCCTCCCGGCCGGATCTAGAAGCCTGCCTTGACGCAAAGGTCGAGGGGCCATCGCGTGCAAAACGCCCTCGCCCAACCCCAGCGCAATGGTGGTCAGTGAAGAAGCCTCGATAAATTTTCTGCGGGTAAATGAGTGTTTTTGCGGCATATCGGAGCGTTATTGGAGTTATAGTCTCAGATCGCGTATGGGTGTCGAAGGCCTCGGCCATCAATCCGGTAAACGCGCCGCCTGGCGCGTCGGGTTTTCGTGCCAAATCACACCCAATCCGCGACCCATGCCGCGAATCGTACCGAAAGTTGCATCACGTTCTTCCATCGTCATCACATCGAGATCGCCGTCGCGATCGAGATCCAAGAGCAATACGAGATCAAATTTTTCGCCGGGGGCGCCGCTGATGTTCGCAAAGCCGGCGCCATGGCTCACCAGAGTCGGCCACCGTCCCAGCCTTCATGGGTTCGATCGCGAAACACAGACTCGAAAGAAAGATCCTGCGGGCACCTAGGCAACGGACCACGAAACCAATCGCGCCCCAGCTCCGCCCCGTTTGGCCAATCGTGAAATCCTCGATGGCTGATCGCATATAAAAAACGAGATTGCCCATACTTATCCTTGACCGGTGAGTGATCTCATTTCGGGGATGACTACGGCAGCACGCGCACTCGGATATTGCGAAAGTGAACCTCACTATCAGGGTCGTGGCCTTGCAGCGCAAAAGTGCCAGTGCCGACCCGCCGAAGCGCCAGCTCTGCTTCGCGGACCGGTTGCTCCTCCTCGGTGTAGTCGACTACAACCTTATTTCTCACCTTCGTGACGATGTGTTTCCCTTCGACCCGTATGGAAAGGACGAACCACTCGTCATCCGCCACCAGACTCTCCGGGTTGTTTTGGACTTTGTGCAAACCACCGGTACGGTTGGCATTCTTGTGGGAATTGTTCACCTGGACTTCATATCCTTTTCTTGGAAACCCGGTCTCCTGCCAGGTGGTATGGAAATATACCCCCGAGTTCGAACGAGGGTAAGTCTTGACCTCGAGATCCAACTCGAAATTTCTGAAACCGTCCGGCTGCACCGGCCCAACATAATAGAGGTGCGAACGCGGGCCTTTGGCTATGATGCTTCCGTCTTTTACGCTAAACGTGCCCGGCATCTCGCTCGCGCGCCATCCGTTCAAACTCGTCCCGTCGAAAAGCGAAACCCACTCGTCCGACGACTCCGGGCGGGCCGGAGGATTGGGCGCGGCGGACATGAGCGAGGCTGCAAGAATAGAGGCGAAAACAGGACAAATTCGTAAATTCATATCGGATACCTTACACACTTTCAGAAATCAACAGCCACCGTGCCAAGGAACAGGCGAGGCTCAACCGAGGCTATCCGGACAACTTGTCCGGTCGCAAGGGCCGACACGGGAATCATATCGTCTTCATTGAGCACGTTTCTTACATTCACTTGCAGGCGGTAGCGGATTCCACCAAACGCTTTCAAATGTCCGCGGTACCCGGCCATAGCATCAAAATAGATCTCTTCCTCGCCCCTAAATTTTTTGTCCAAATCAAACACCATAACGCCACTCGAGCTGGGCGCTGCGCCGTAGCCGATTGTCGAAGCCTCGCGCCAGCGGACGGCACCGCCAAAGTTGAAGCCCTTGAGTCGTCCCCCGGTGAAGCGGTAGTTGCTGATAAGATTCGCCCGCATCGGGTGCGCATCATTCGCACGACCTGCGGCGGCTTTCATGAACGCAAGTGCATTCCCTACAATCGAGGAGTTATAAGCTTGCTCGATCGTCTCGCCGGTTGGATTGGTCGCGCTGGAGGGCGCGGTCTTCCACGTCACTGGTTGCCCCGTGGGAGTGACTTCACCGTTGCTCGCCACGAGGCTTTGCCAGACCGGAAGCCGCGCCTCCACCCAGGCAAACCACGGAAGGCCAATGTTAGACTCAACCGCTTCCGTCTTGGCGCCGTTGACGCGAATATTCCAGTTGGGCGTCGGTCTGAGATTCAGCTCCAGTTCGTAACCCTTGCCCACATAGTCGGCCGTGATGTCATACGATGGCGCGCCAGCAGCTCGGAATCCACGCATGTTGCCGTCGCCTACATTGATCGTTTTTAGCGACGGATTGAGCTCAAGTGCTCGATTTTCAATGGCGAAGAAGGTGTTGCGAAATCGCGCAAACTCCTGGGAGGCGCGCACGGGACCGGCGGAACTCTCGTAGCGGTTGAGACGAAATCCCACCCTGTCGCCCCAAAAATCGAGACGAATGCCGTAGTCCGTGCCCTTGCCGCCGGCACCAGGCAACGGCTCCCCAAAGGGATCGTATCTACCGGTGTTGAGGTCGAAGGTGCTCGACCGGCTATAATGTACGCTTAACCACTTCAACGGCCGTGCGACGACACCCAGATTACGGTTGGCCCCCGTTTGCGCGGGGCCGAAATCTCCGAACTCTGCATCCCAGATCACGGGGAACAGACCGGAAAAATCAAGCCTAGTCGATGACGCATCCAACCTGGCGGACTTTGCCCTGTCCCGCCGGTACCCCATGGAGAGCACGAGCCGACTTTGCTTCTCACGGTCGGGAAGAAAATAGGCTTGCCAGGCCAAAAGCTGGCCTGAAGTCCGATTGAGGCTGGCGGATGTCGCATTTTGACTTCCAAGCCGCTTGCCGTCAGGGGCAACCAAAGGCGTGTCGTATTGATATAGTTTATACGGAGCTCCATTTGCGTCGAGCAAAGACCAGTCGCCGATCATTGGGCCCAGCGCGGATGGCGTGTCATAGGGATTGTCAATGTATTGGCGGAATGTCGGCCGTCGGGTGCTGTGGTTCGCCCAGTTCTGGAATGTCTTCGCTCTCAAGGCCACGCCAGGAAGGACAGGATTGTCCAAAATTCGACGCGTGAATCCTCCCTGGTTCTTTAGTTCATATTTGCCGTTGGTGTACATCCCGAACCAGCGATGACGCCCGAGCCACTTTCCCCAACTGAAGCGATCCGAAAACTTCTGAGCCAAATCCAGCTCATACGATAGCATGGCGCGCCAGTCCTGACGTTTATCCAATATGATTGTCTGATCGGCCTGGCCTTGCACGTAGAATTTCCCGAGGTTTGGATTCGGCGTGGTGGTACCAGGAAGAAACTGGTTGGCGTCGACGGCCAACTCCTCGCCACCGCTGTTGATTCTCTTGTTGTAGGAATGCTCGTCGTTGTAAGCGAGCTCCAGGTGAAGATTGTGGGCTATTTTTTGCTCTAAAATCGCCGTCTTTGTGTAGGCGCCAAGCAGAATAGACCGGGTAGTGCCTATAAAATTTACATCGAACGGATAGATACTTGGATCAGTTACGGTCCACGACGTGTTGATATTGAGCGGGTCGACGCCCGGAAGAGTCCTGGGTTCTTTGACAACCACGGAATTCCGCCAATTTTGCATGAGGCCGGAGCCACCTTCGACCAGGACCGGCTGGTCCGCAGCCTGAGCAAAGATGCGATTGCTTCCGATTCCGGCAAAGCTGGAGTTGTTGTAGGTGGGTGACGGCGTTGTGTACCCGCTGCCCGGGATCTGGTTCGCATTGTACCAAGGGGACACTCTGTCGAGTGGCGGGTAGCGATTCTCGCGATTCCAGTTCCGGTTCGATTTTTCGCCCTGCAGAATAATGGTTGTGTTCTTGAAAGGTTTGAACGTAAGCGCCCCGTACAAACGTTCGTCCCGATCGAGGTTGGGCTTCTTCGCGGTGTATTCTCGCTTGGAGAGGCCCATCATGCGGACGGCCAGCTTCTCCGGGGCCACTACGATGTTGGAATCGAACGTCCCCCGCTTCGAGTTCTCAGAATCGAATTGCAGCTCGAAACCGTGTTTATTGTGCATCACGGCCCGAGCCGGTGTGGTGTCAAGGATTCCCGCCGGGCTGCCCAACCCGAATAGAATTGCGTTGGGACCATTCGCCACGGTGATGCGCTCGATGTTGAAATTGTCGGTCGGATAGCTGACGGAGAAGAAATTCCGAGAATGCGTGCCGGCAGCGACGCCGCGGACTCGACCGGCGGCTGTCGGATTGTTGATGACTTCGACGTGATCGACTGGAACGTAGTCGTTCTTCGCATTCTCAACGTTGGTTGTGTACGCCATCACCTGCTCCAGGCTGGTGAGTCCGAGATCGTCGATGAAATCCCTGGTCAAGGTCTCAATCTGATTGGGAACGTCTTTCAGATTGGTGCGGAGACGCGTGCCAGCGAGGGTCTCCGTCGCAACCCACCCTGTGTCGGAATTGCTGGAGACAACAAAAGGTGAAAGTTCGATGGTTGTTGGATCCGCGTCCGCATGGGTCGCTCGAGGGTCACCGACGGCTGCCACGCGCTGCCTCGAAATAGTTTGTGCGGAGGTGCCCTGAGGAGCGAGCAAGGGCGTTTTTTCCGCGGGATCCCGGCGCTTGGTATCACGAGTGCCCCGGCCATTCTGGCGTCTCACTCCCAAGGCACCGGTCTTCTCGTCGTGCACGACGACCAAAGGAGTGCCGGTAACCATTTGCTCCAAAGCTTTCGCGGCGGCCAGATTTCCACGCACGGCGTTGGTGCGAATATCGCCCACAAAGTCCGTTGGAAAAATGACCTGGATGTTCGCCTGCGCCGAAAACAGATTCAACGTGGCGTCGGCGGCCCCGGAGGGGACATCGAACTGCCGAGTCTCGGCGGGCACCTTAGCCGCGCTTGCGTCCGCGTTTGGGCGGACAAGCGGGGAGAGCAGAATCGAACAACAGGCGAAAATCATCGAAATTCGCCCACAGCATGAAGAAGTTCCAAATTCCATGGGTACCGGGGGTTTCGCCCGGAAGCAAAAGCGGGCGCTAACAATGAGACACCGCAGGAATGAAGATCTGTTACGAAAAACTGAGGCCAACGCTCAACTTTCCGCATTCAACGCTCCGAGCTCTCAAAAAACACTGCACTACTGGCCCGGTCTCAACGCGATCCCATGTTCACCCGTTCGTTCGGACCGCAAACCGAAGGTCGCCTCTACGATCCGGACGAAACCGTCCGGGTTGTCCGACCGGAACACACCGCTGATTCTTAGGCGGCCGATCGCCGGATCCCCGAGGATGATTTGCAGCCGATTGTAACGGTTGATCTGTTCAACCGCCTGGTCGAGCTTCATCCCGTTGAATTCCAGTCTGGGAATCCGCCAGGCCAGTCTTTGCTCAATATCGGCAGACGCCAAGGAGGCCACCTGAACCACCGGTGGAGAATCGGATGCCACCAAATCAACGATCACTCGCTCGCCAGCGACCAGCACACCTTCAGTCTGAGCAACGAACGTCGACGTATCCGCAGGGTACTGCGGCGGCGGCAACAGCGACGTTCCCTTGATCGCATCGCCCACCCGCACCTTGCCCTCGGTCACAAGCACCTCGACGGCATCGGTTCCCAGCTGAATATTAAAGGCCGTGCCCACCGCACGAACCTCGATGCCACCTGCCAGCACGAGAAATGGCCGCGCCGGATCTTTCTGCACCCGGAAAAGTGCCTCGCCCTGCACCAAGTGGACTCGGCGAATGGCAGGCTCGTACTGCACCGTGATGGCGGCGCCGTCGTTCAGCTCCACAATGGTGCCGTCTGGAAGCTTTTGGATGGACTCGAATGCCTTCGCCATCTGAGCGGCCGAGGCGACTTCGCCTACGGAGGAAGTCCGCGGCCAGAAAGCCAGCAATACGAGGGCGGTCACACCGCCGGCGAGGGCGACGATCCCCTTGCGACGGGTACGTTGCTCTCGCGCGCGTTTTTCAAGCTGCGTGATGATCGCGCACGTCATTCCTTTTTGTTCGGCGCGGTCGAATACCTCCCAAGTTCCCGTCAACCGGGCAAGCGCCGAATCGTGTCGTGGGTCAGCCGCCCGCCAGCGGGCGAGCTCGCCGTGGCCGTCACTGTCCAAGCCCGAATCGATCCGTAAAACCCAGGCAGCCGCAGTCGCCTCGATTTCCGTCGCCGGCGTACGTGCGATCGCGGGTGCAGCGTTGGTTGCGCAGAGAGTCTTCACTCGATGACGTTTAGACGTCGGCGAAGGTATTGGGAAACTCGATGCAAACCACGCGTCGCCTGAACCTGCACGGTTTGCTCGGACAAGCCGAGACGATCGGCGATTTCCTTCTGGGGGACGCCCTGAAGACGACGGAGAACGAAAATCTCACGGCAGCGGGCGGGCAACAACGATACAGCATCCACCAGCAACTCAATTTCCTGATGCGCGACGGCGAGGTCAGCGGCATCCGGCCCCTCGTCCAAGGCAAATAATCGGCTCAGATCGGACACCACCAAGATCGGAGATCGCCGCTCCCGTCGCAGCGTGTTGAGCGCCAGCCGGCGGGCTACGGTAAACAAGAAGGCTTTCGCGGAATTGATTGGCTGGACGGCGCGTGCTTTCCAGACCCGGAGATATGACTCCTGCATCACGTCCTCTACATCGCGAACCGCAGGAAAGGATGCGCGAAGGTAAGCTTTCAGCGAGGATTCATGCGAATGTACTTCGGCGGCAAACCAGAGGGAGTGATCGGGAGAACTGCTGCGGGGGCTATCTGGCGGTGAGGTGGACACGGAGGCGGACGGTGACGGCGGAAGCTTAGACCGGAGGGCGATGCCGAAGACAAGCCTGGATCTTAAGCGGGGCCAATGCACCATACATGAGAGTGCCGGATTCTCGGTGATCGACTAGAGAGCACTTTGAGAAATTAAACTGCTAATAAGCATTGACTTCCACGCCCTACAAATATTTTTAGGCTGCTACCGCAATTCCAAGCCAAACAGTTCGGCGGTTGTTGGAATCGAGCAATCTCAACGTCGGGTATCACTGCGCTCCACCATCCCTCCTGCGGCCTTCCCCCTCGGTCGGAGCCACCAGGCTCCGGCCTCGGCGGCCGTCGGAGTGGCGGATGTGCCCACTGCGGGCCAGCACACGGGGTGCACCTCGGGAAACGGGCAAGTCCGCCCGTCCAGGAGTATGCCTCCTGCGCATGGTCCGATGAAACGACTGAATCAGTACATGCAGATCCCGCATCCGCCGCAGTCGATCGTTCCGCTGGCTTGCGCGGAAGAACCGCCTCAGCGTCTCGAATCCTACGGCGCAGCCGCCTTGAGCGACAGCGAACTGCTCGCCTTGGTCCTGCAGGCCGGCGTGCGCATCGAAGAAAGTCTTGCCTTGGCCCGGACGTTGATCGCCGAGGCGGGATCGATTGCCGCCTTGTCCGCCTGGCAGGCCGGAGATTTCCGGCGAGTGCCGGGTGTCGGTCGCGGAAAGGCTCACCTGCTTGTCGCCATCAACGAAATCGCCCGGCGGATCATGATGGGACCGTCCCAGGTTGCACCGGTCATGGACTGCGCTGAAGCCATTGCATGCCACATGACACCGATCGCCCATGCCTTGGAGGTCGAAAACCTGTGCCTGGATCGCAAGGGTCGCCTACGCAAACTGTGCGAGGTCAGTTCGGGAACCATGAGTTCCACGCTCGTCCATCCACGCGAGGTGTTCCGCACCGCCATCCGCGAGGCGCTTCAGGCATCATCTGCGTCCACAACCACCCCAGCGGGGATCCAAGTCCCAGCGCCCAAGACATCCGGATCACACGTACTCTGCGGGAGGCTGCTACGACTATCGACATCAGCCTCATCGACCATCTAATCCTCGGACGCCGAGAGACCGATCCGACCGGCGCCGGGTTTTACTCGCTTCGCGCGCCTGGCGTCCTCTGAACGAGGGCCGCCTGATTCTACCTCAGTCGACGCAATGCGCCTGCTTCGACTGAAGTGACAATTATAGGGATTCGATTTCGATCCAGTGGATCTGAGGGCCTGGGCGATGATCGGACTTCGCCGGGGTCGCGCGCAATTCACGCACGCGGAAGCGATCCAGCGCCACGCGGATGTCGGTCAGGTCATGACCCGTAACCGTGATCCGTTCTCGGGGCGTCAGGACAATCAGTCGCTCCGGGGCACTTCGAATGTGCTCCCAGCGTTTGATTTCCGCAGTCGGAAGACAAACCGTGCGGTCGGTCAGCGTGAAGCGGATCGAAGGATTCGAAATTCCTTCGAGTCTGATTTCGCCCCACACTTCCGTGCCGGCCGGCCGCAGGGGCGCCTGAGCAGGATGGACCTTGCCGGTGAAATCGCCAGGCAGGTCTTTCCTGATTGGCCGGTGCGAACGTAGTCTTCCGCTGCGGTCTGCAATAGCTTGGGCATCTCCCGGATCACCTTCACTGCGCCCAATCGATCAAAGGCATCAAGGGCCTCGCTCATTTCGCCACGGGTGAGCAGTCGCACGGCCCGGCGGTAGTCGGGATCACGCTGGCGGCGAATCGAGGTCAACCGGTAACGCGGTGTATCCGTGTGCATCTGGAGACAACGCAGGGCGTCGCCGGCCTCCACGGAACTGTGCTGCTTGGTGTCGTCCACGAGTAAAAGCCGATAGCCATGCGTCGTTGCCAGTCGGGTGAGGTCGCGTAATTCGCGGACGGAGACGAGTCCCGCCTCGTCCACGAGCACCACCCACCCGCGGTTCGCCTGCTGCAGCTCGGTGTTCACGAGCAGTTGCTGGAGCGTGGCTGTTTCGGTCGAGAGCTCACTTCGGAGTACCTCGGTGGCACCTGTTGATGGAGCACAGGCGAGAACCTTCCCGCCAGATCGTTCGATCCCGGCGAGGATGGCCTTGAGGCACGTTGTTTTGCCGGTCCCGGCGTCACCCTGGACGATCACCAATTGTTCCGTGGAATGAAGCACTCGCTCGACCGCGGCCGCCTGATCCGCTCCGAGACCGTCGGTCGGCCCGAGGACACCCCATGGCGCAGATCTAAATTCCTGCCGAGCCCAAACGATCAGCTCCTTTTCCGTTTCCTAACCCGGTTATTTCATACGCGAGTTGGGTTTGAGAGCAGGAGAGACAGGCTTTACCTCGGTAAAACAGGTGCCAGGGGGGCGATGAGAGGGTTTGACGCCAAAACAGACTGTCGAAAAGAAGTTCAGCC